>Ga0164243_10004192_pt1 | contig 22720 bp, 20 predicted proteins | sample OricompcompostOP_FD_108781 | JGI IMG/M metagenome (GOLD analysis project Ga0164243, IMG submission 108781) | Organic Plus compost microbial communities from Emeryville, California, USA - Original compost - Organic plus compost (OP) | ecosystem: Engineered > Solid waste > Mixed feedstock >...
ACAGCGCACCCGGGCCGGAGTGGATCGACGGACTGATGCAGCGCAACCCGACGGGGGTCGTGCTGGTGCTGTCCGGGGTCACGCAGTCCCAGCTGCGCCAGTTGCGGTCCCGGCGGATCCCGTTCGTGATCGTCGATCCGGCCGGTGACCCGGCGTCCGGTGTGGCGTCGGTCGGTTCAGCCAACTGGAACGGCGGACTGCTCGCCACGCGGCACCTGCTGGGCCTGGGACACCGGCGGATCGCGGTGATCGGCGGCCCGGAGCAGATGATGTGCTCACGGGCCAGGCTGGCCGGGTTCCGGTCGGCGATGGACGAGGCCGGCGTCCCGGTGGGTGAGGAGCTCATCGTCGCCGGAGACTTCGAGCGCGACAGTGGTCTCAAGCTGGCCAAGCGACTCCTGGAGATACCGGACCGGCCGACCGCGATCTTCGCCTGCAACGACCTGATGGCGCTCGGCGTCTACGAAGCCGCACGGCAGGCAGGACTGAGCATCCCCGATGATCTTTCGGTGGTCGGCTACGACGATCTGAGTGTTGCCGAATGGGCCGGGCCGCCGCTGACCACCGTACGGCAGCCGCTGCTCGACATGGGCCGGCAGGCCACCGCGATGTTGCTCGACCGCGACCTGGACGTCGAAGCACCCCGGGTCGACCTGGCCACCGATCTGGTGATCAGGAACAGCACGGGGCGGCCGGGCCCGGCTACCACGCGTACGAGATCAGCTCAGCCAGCAGATCATCGGCATCCAGCTCCAGCCCGCGTCGACTGAACCAGTCGCACACGTTGCGGCAGTCCCTGGCCAGAAAGTCCATGCCGTGCGGGTTCCCGACGATGTCGGTGACCTGCGGAAGGTCGATGATCACCAGCCGATCCCCGGCGACCAGGATGTTGTACGCCGACAGGTCGCCGTGGGCCTGCTGCCGACCGGCCAGCACCCGCATCGCCTGATGCAACTGCTCCCAGTAGGAATCCAATAAGTCGGGTCCCGGTCTGGTCTGCGCCAGTCGCGGCGCACCTGACCCGTCGGCGGTGGTGATGAACTCCATCAGGATCTCCGTGCCGTCCAATTGGACCGGATAGGGGACTGGTACGCCCGCCTGCCAGAGGTCGCAGAGCACGCCGAATTCGGCCGCGGCCCATTGGCCCGCCTCCACCGAACGGCCGTGCCGGGTGTGTTTGACCATCGCCCGCCGGTCCCGGCTGTTCCGGGTCCGCCGGGATTCGGTGTAGCTCGTGTCGCGATGGAACTGCCGCTGGTCCGGCGACCGGTAGCGCTTGGCCGCCATCACCACCGCCCGATCACCCTGTCCGGGCGGCAGGGAGCGTTCAATGAGGTAGACGTCGGCCTCCTTGCCGGTCTTGAGGATGCCGAGTTCGGTGTCGATCGCCTGATCGGTGATCACCCAATCCGGCACCGGCTCGGGACCGATCGGTATGCCGGGATCGTCGTAGCGGGACCAGCGTTGTCCCGGACCGATGTCGTCGAGCGCCTCGAAGGCGAAGTCGAAGACGGATTCGAACGGATCAGCTGAACTCTGCTGCTCCGGAAGATGTGAAGTCAATGCAAGCTCCTGAGAGGTGGATCGGTGTCTGGGCGCGATCCGCAACGGTGATGGACACGTCGCACCTCCTCCTCTCAGGCCGCCCGGCGGGGCGGCAACCAGCTTGACCTGACGACCGGGACATACCAGTCGGCAGCAGCTTGGGCCAAAAGAACTCGGTACCGCAAGTTCTTTTCTGCGCACGACCGTCCGCGAGGTACTTTGGGCGCCACAGGCCACCGCCCCGCACCCGGTGTCAGCCACAAGCCGGACCGGCTGCGGGACACGGATCGTACTTCGGGCTCTGCGGTGATCCCGCAACGACGCGAGAGGACGCACGAATGGGCGAGTTGAGTGGGCTTGCCGGACCACGAGCGGGTGCGGACATCGATTATGTCCAGCTGCTCACACCTGAGGGTGTGCGGATCGGCAACGACGAGTACGAGTTCACCGGCGACGACGACCAGATCGCCGGCTTCTACCGCGACATGGTCCTGACCCGGAGGGTCGATCTGGAGGCCACCGCCCTGCAGCGTCAGGGCGAACTAGGGCTGTGGGCGCCGTGCCTGGGGCAGGAGGCAGCGCAGATCGGATCCGCCCGGGCACTCGGCCCGGGTGATCACGTTTTTCCGACCTACCGGGAACACGGCGTGGCCCGCTGTCTCGGCATCGATCCGGTCGATCTGCTGCGGATGTTCCGCGGGATCGACCACGGCAACTGGGACGTCGAGGCGCACCGCTTCCATCTCTACACCGTGGTGATCGGCGCCCAGACCCTGCACGCCACCGGGTACGCGATGGGCCTGGAGCGGGACGGTCTGGTGGGAACCGGCGACCCGGACCGGGACGCCGCGGTGCTCGCCTACCTCGGCGACGGCGCGACCAGCCAGGGTGACGTGAGCGAGGCGTTCGTCTTCTCCGCCTCCTACAACGCCCCGGTGGTCTTCTTCTGCCAGAACAACCAGTGGGCCATCTCCGAACCGATCGAACGCCAATCCCGGATCCCGCTCTACAAGCGGTCGTCCGGCTTCGGCATCCCGGGTCTGCGGGTCGACGGCAACGACGTCCTGGCCAGCTACGCGGTGACCCAGAAGGCGATGGAACACGCCCGGTCGGGCAACGGCCCGACCTTCGTCGAGGCTTACACCTACCGGATGGGCGCCCACACCACCTCCGACGACCCGACCAAATACCGGCTGGCCGACGAGGTCGAGCACTGGCGGCTGAAGGACCCGATCGCGCGGGTGCGGGCCTACCTGACCCGCAGCGGCGGCGCCGACGAGTCGTTCTTCGCCCGGATCGACGCCGAGGCCGAGGACCTCGCCGCCGACGTCCGCAAGCGGTGTCTCGATCTCGACGATCCATCCCTGGTGGACGCGTTCGACCAGGTGTACGCCGAACAGACCCCCTACCTGGCCGAGCAACAGGCTGCGTACGCCGCCTACCTGGATACCTTCGAGGACGCCGAAGGCGGTGTCGGATGACCACGATGACCATCGCCAAGGCGCTCAACGCCGGCCTGCGGCGGGCCCTCGAAGCCGATCCCAAGGTGGTCCTCGCGGGGGAGGACATCGGCAAACTCGGCGGCGTCTTCCGGGTCACCGAGCGGCTGCAGAAGGACTTCGGCGAGGCGCGGGTGATCGACTCCCCGCTGGCCGAATCGGGGATCGTCGGTACGTCGGTCGGCATGGCGTTGCGCGGCTACCGGCCGGTCTGCGAGATGCAGTTCGACGGCTTCACCATGCCGGCCTTCGACCAGATCGTGAACCAGGTCGCCAAGATGCGTTTCCGCTCCGGCGGCCGGATCGCCATGCCGATGGTGATCAGGATCCCGTGCGGCGGCGGGATCGGCGCCGTCGAACATCACAGTGAGTCCCCGGAGGCGTACTTCTGCCACACCGCCGGGCTCAAGGTGGTTGCGGTCTCCAACCCCAACGACGCGTATTGGATGATCCAGCAGGCCGTGGCCTCCGACGATCCGGTGATCTTCTTCGAACCCAAGCGCCGCTACCACGAACGCGGTGAGGTGCAGGAGACCGCCGAGCCGCGGCCGTTGCACAGTGCGCAGGTGCTCCGGGAGGGCACCGACGCCACACTGGTGGCGTACGGACCGATGGTCAAGGTGTGCAGCGACGCTGCCGCTGCCGCGGAGGAAGAGGGTCGCAGCATCGAGGTCGTTGATCTTCGCACTCTGTCGCCGCTGGACATGTCGGTGATCACCAGGTCCACCGAGAAGACCGGCCGACTGGTCGTCGTCCACGAGGCACCGGGCAACGTCGGGCTGGGCGCGGAGATCGCCGCCCGGGTGACCGAGCAGTGCTTCTACTCGCTGGAGGCGCCGGTCCTGCGGGTGACCGGATTCGACACGCCGTATCCGCCCAGCAGGCTGGAGGACGATTACCTTCCCGATCTTGATCGGGTACTCGATGCGGTCGACCGATCCTTGGCCTACTGAGATCAGGAGGGTGCGATGAAGCAGTTCCTGTTGCCCGACCCCGGCGAGGGGCTCGTCGAGGCCGACATCGTCAGCTGGCACGTCAAGCCCGGCGACGAGGTCAAGATCAACGACGTTCTCGTGGAGGTGGAGACCAGCAAGTCCGTCGTCGAACTGCCCAGCCCGTACGCCGGCACAATCAGCCAACTGCTGGTGAACGAGGGCGACACCGTCGCGGTCGGCACGCCGATCGTGGTGATCGACGACGGCCAGGCGGACGAGCCCCAGGAGGGCACCGAACGGGTGTCCATGCTGGTCGGATACGGGCCGCGGACCGGTCAGAGCCGGCGGCGCACCCGCAAGCAGACCGAAACCCCAGCCGAACCGCATGCTGCGATCGCGGAGAGCTTCGGCACACATCGCCCGGTGTCCCATCGCCATGATCATTCCGAACCGCTCCAGCCGGTGTCGTCGGAACCGGTCGGCCCGCCGCTTCCGCAACCCGGCTCGCCGGCGGCCGAACCGGTCCCCACCGGCGGACAGGTGTTGGCCAAGCCGCCGGTCCGTAAGCTGGCCAAGGATCTCGGTGTCGACCTGACCATGGTCACCGCCACCGGTGAGGGCGGAGTGATCACCCGCGAGGACGTCCGGGCAGCTGCCGACGGTGCTGGGCAGCAGGCTGTGCAGCCGGTCACGACGCCGGTAGACACGCAGGACGAACGGATCCCGATCAAGGGTGTTCGGAAGGCGACCGCGGAGGCGATGGTCCGGTCCGCGTTCACCGCACCGCACGTCACCGAATGGGTCACTTGTGACGTGTCGGCGACCATCGACCTGGTCGAGAAACTCAAGACACACAAGGATCTGGCCGGCCAGCGGGTCTCACCATTGTTGATCATCGCACGGGCATGTCTGCTCGCCATGCGCCGCTCGCCATCGCTGAACGCCAGCTGGGAGGAGACGGCCAAGGAGATCGTGTATCACCGCGCGGTGAACCTCGGCATCGCGGCCGCCACGCCGCGCGGACTGGTGGTGCCCAATATCAAGAACGCCGACCGGATGGGGCTGGCCGAGCTGGCCCGGAACCTGACAGAGTTGATCAACACCGCACGGGAGGGCAAGGCGCAACCCGCTGACCTCGGTGGCGGCACGTTCACCATCACCAATGTCGGTGTGTTCGGCGTCGATGCGGGCACCCCCATTCTCAACCCCGGTGAGTCCGGCATCCTCGCTGTCGGCGCGATCAGCCGCAGACCGTGGGTGGTCGGCAGCGGCGCCGACGAACGGATCGAACCGCGCTGGGTGACCACGCTCGCGCTGAGCTTCGACCACCGGATCGTCGACGGTGAACAGGGGTCGCGGTTCCTCGCCGATGTCGCCGGCATCCTGAGTGACCCCGCGACCGCTCTGCTCTTCTGACGACCGGTTGGTCCGGTCGGCCGGGTCAGCTCTCGATCTTGGTCCGGATGTGGCGCGCGTCGTCGGCCACCCGGACCAGGGCCAGCGATGCCTCGAGCACGATGCGCACGAAGAGCAGCCAGAGCAGGGCGGGGATCCAACCCAGCAACAGCGCAATGACGCCGAGGGCAACCGATCCGTCGCCACCGCCGAGGCTGCGGGCGGCGACTCCGGCGATCAACACGGTCAGCCCGCCACCGATCCACCACAGGGCGGCAACGATCAACGCCAGAACGTAGATGATCTTGACCAGGCCCGGCGTGGCGTAGCTGTTGAAGCCGAAATCGAAGGCAGCGCGCAGCGGGTTGGCATCGCTGATCCGGTGCTGCGGCTGCTGTGGTTGTTGCGGCTGCCACGAGCTGTACGGCGTGCCCCCGCCGGTCGGGCCGGTCGGGGCGGTGGGAGGCGGCGGGTACTGCGTGTAGGGATCACCCGGAGGCTGGTTGTAGGGACTGCCGGCCGGGGTGTCGTACGGGTTGTAGCTGCTCTCCGAAGACTGGTGGTAGGCGCCGGCGTACGGCTGTTCGGCGGAGCCCTGCCCATGCGGCGGCAGTTGTTGGGTGTCTTCCGGACGGTCCGCTGACGAGCCGGTGATCCACTGGTTCGGCTGCCCGAACTGCTGGGGCCGATCCTCGGGTGGCTGATCACCCGCGGGTGGGTTGGGTGGTTGGGTCATGACCCCATCCTGCCCAGGTTGCAGTCCACGCTCACCCCGACGAGCCGAACGTCTGGTGATGGGTGGTCGATCCGGCGTCTGATGGACGCCGGCGGCGCGATCGTGCGGGCCCATGCGGCGCCCGTCGTCGCTCCTGGAAGTCGGCTTGGCGACCCAGACGCTGGTTGCCGGCCTCCCGGCGCTCGCACTCAGCGCCGCCGCGTGGTCGAGGATCATCGCTGGGGGCGCCCGGGAGTTCCGCATCGTCTCGCGTCGGGAAGCCGAAGCCGGTCCGGATGCCGATCAGGACGGCACCGACCAGCGCTCGCCTGGTCGGTCGCACTCGGGGCCGGACGGCCCTTGGCGGTCTGGTTACCAGCGGGTAGTATCGGATCAAGTTACTGGTCGGTAACAACGGCTCGATGAAGACCTGAGGTGCAGCTGCCGATGACCCACTACAAGTCGAATCTTCGCGACATCAAGTTCAACCTGTTCGAACTGCTGGGCCGATCCGAGGTTCTGGGCACCGGGCCCTACGAGGACATGGACGTCGAAACCGCCGAGGCGGTGCTCGACGAGGTGAACCACCTGGCCACCACCAAACTGGCCGAATCCTTCGAGATCGCCGATCGGGAGCCGCCGGTCTTCGACCCGCAGACCCACACCGCCCCGCTCCCCGAGGCGTTCAAGAAGTCCTATCGCGCCTGGATGGACTCCGAGTTCTACAAGATCGGTCTCGCCGCCGAGGTGAACGGCCAGCCCGCGCCGCCGTCACTGCGCTGGGCGATGAACGAACTGGTCCTCGGCTCGAATCCGGCTGTCTACATGTACGCCTCCGGCCCGAAGTTCGGCGAGATGCTGTTCCGCAACGGCACCGAGCGGGACCAGAAGATCGGCAAGCTGATCGCCGAGAAGCTCTGGGGTGCGACCATGGTGTTGACCGAGCCGGACGCCGGTTCCGATGTCGGCGCCGGGCGGACCCGCGCTCTGCCGCAGCCGGACGGCACGTGGCACATCGAGGGCGTCAAGCGTTTCATCACCTCCGCCGAGCACGACCTCTCCGAGCAGATCATCCATCTGGTCCTGGCCCGTCCGGTGGGAGTGGAGGGCGCCGGAGGCCCCGGCACCAAGGGGTTGTCGCTGTTCATCGTGCCGAAGTACGACTTCGACCTGGAGACGGGCGAACTCGGTGAGCGCAACGGCGTAGTCGTCACCAACGTCGAGCACAAGATGGGGCTCAAGGTCTCCAACACCTGTGAGCTGACCTTCGGCGGCGACAAGCCGGCCAAGGGCTGGCTGCTCGGTGAGGTGCACAACGGGATCGCCCAGATGTTCCAGGTGATCGAGGACGCCCGGATGATGGTGGGCACGAAAGCGATCGCAACCCTTTCCACCGGCTACCTCAACGCACTGGAGTACGCCAAGAGCCGGGTGCAGGGTGCCGACCTGACCCAGAACCGCGACCGGACCGCACCGCGGGTGACCATCACCCATCATCCCGACATCCGACGCTCACTGCTCACCCAGAAGTCCTCGGTCGAGGCGATGCGTTCGCTGGTCCTCTACACCGCGAGCATCCAGGACAAGGTCGCGATCGCCGCAGCCTCCGGCCGGCAGGACGAGGACGCGGTCGCGCTCAACGATCTGCTGCTGCCGATCGTCAAGGGCTACGGATCCGAGCGGTCCTGGACGCTGCTGGGCACCGAGTCCCTGCAGACGCTCGGCGGCTCGGGGTTCCTCTCCGACTACCCCCTGGAGCAGTACGTTCGGGACGCCAAGATCGACACGTTGTACGAGGGCACCACGGCGATCCAGGGCCAAGACCTGTTCTTCCGCAAGATCATCCGCAACCAGGGACAGGCGCTCGGCCGGCTGCAGACCGAGATCCAGCAGTGGATCGCCGACGAGTCCGGCAACGGCCAGCTCAAGGACGAACGCGAGCTGCTGGCCAAGGCGCTGGAGGACGTCGAGGCGATCGGCACCGTGATGGCAACCCATGCCATGACCTCCGACCCGCGGGTGCCCGGTGGTGATCCGCGGAACCTCTACAAGGTCGGCCTGAACACCACCCGGCTGCTCTTCGCCCTCGGTGACGTGGTCTGCGCCTGGCTGCTGCTGCGCGGCGCCGAGGTCGCATTGGCCGCGCTCAACCGCGAGCAATCGGAGCCGGAGAAGCGGTTCTACGAGGGCAAGGTGGCCTCGGGCCGCTGGTTCGCCCACACCGTGCTGCCGAAGCTCGCCGCCGAGCGGGTGATCGCCGAATCCACCGACCTGTCGGCGATGGAACTCGACGAAGCAGCCTTCTGACCGGTCGGCCCTCGGTTCCGGCCGGCCGCACTGGTACCGGCGCGCGTGTACCGTCGGTCGGGTGGGATTGAGGGACGGCCTTCGGCGGCTGATCGGGCGCGCCGGGACAACCAATGTCGGCCGGTACGGCTCGGCCATCGCCGCAGCCGGTGAGCTCGAGGCGGAGATCGAGGGGCTCGACGATGCCGGACTGCGCCAGGCGTACGACGACATCCGCGGCGACCTGGATGACGATCCGACCCAGTCGGAATTCTGCGCGGTGGTCCGGGAGGCCGCTCGCCGCACCATCGGTGAGCGGCCGTACGACGTCCAGCTGCAGGGCGCCCTGGCGATCATGAACGGCACAGTGGTGCAGATGGCGACCGGCGAGGGCAAGACGCTCGCCGGAGCGATCGCCGCGCTGGGCCTGGTCGCCCGCGGGCACCGGGTCCAGGTGATGAGCGTCAACGACTACCTGGCCCGCCGGGACGCCGAGTGGATGGGGCCGATCTACCGCCTCCTCGGAGTCAGCGTCGGCTGGGTGACCAGCAACGCCGACCATGATCATCGCAAGGCTGCCTACGCCGCCGACATCTGCTACGGCTCGGTCAGTGAGATCGGTTTCGACCTGCTGCGGGACCGGCTGCGGACCGGCACCGATCAGATCGTCCAGCCGGAGCCGGACGCGCTGATCATCGACGAGGCCGACTCGGTGATGATCGACGAGGCCAAGGTGCCGCTGGAGCTCGCCGGCAGCCTCCCGGTCTCCGATGACGGGGGCAACATGGCCGCAGTCGTCGCCCAGCTGACCAGCGGCGAGGACTACGAGACCTCCGGCGAAGGCACCCAGGTCAACCTGACCGACGCAGGGCTGGCCCATGTCGAGAAACTTCTCGGCGTCGACGATCTCTACGCCGAGGGCAACGAACTGCTGCTGACCCGGATCAATGTCGCCCTGCACGCCGAGGTCCTGGTGCAGCGTGACGTCGACTACATCGTCACCGGTGACACGGTACGACTGGTCGACCCCAATCGCGGGCGAGTGGCCGACCGGCAGCGCTGGCCCGACGGGCTGCACGCGGCCGTCGAGGCCAAGGAGGGTCTGCGGATCACTGATCGCGGTGAGATCCTGGACACCATCACCGTGCAGGCGTTGATCAAGCACTACACGACGGTCGGCGGGATGACCGGTACGGCGCTGGCCGCCGCCGAACAGTTCCGGGAGTTCTACCAGCTGGAGACCGGAGCACTGCCGACCCACCGGCCGCTGATCCGGGTCGACGAACCGGACCGGATCTTCGAGACGGCCGACGACCGCGACGCCGCGATGGTGGAGTTGATCAAGGAGTGCCACCAGAACCGGCGACCGGTACTGATCGGCACGCACAGCGTCGCGGGATCGGAGAAGATCGCCGGGCTGCTGGCCGAGGTCGACGTCGAGGCCGCGGTGCTGAACGCCAAGAATGACAGCGAGGAAGCCGCGGTGATCGCCGCGGCCGGACGGCTCGGCGCGGTCACCGTCTCCACCCAGATGGCCGGTCGAGGCGTCGACATCAAACTCGGCGGCGGCGACCCGGCCGAGCATGATCAGGTGGCCGAACTCGGGGGCCTGCTGGTGATCGGCCACGGCCGCTATCACACCAGCCGACTTGATGATCAACTCCGTGGCCGGGCCGGGCGGCAGGGCGACCCGGGCACGTCGGTGATCTTCGTCGGCCTGGACGACGATCCGACAACCGCCGAGCTGCACCTGAGACAGTCCGAGATCGATCCCGAGACCGGAGAGATCAATTCCTCGCGGGTCGCCGCGCAGGTCGAACATGCCCAGCGGATCACCGAGGGTGCGCTCTTGGACACCCATCGGAACAGCTGGAACTACAGCCAGCAACTCGATGCCCAGCGGACCGACGTCCTGGTCTACCGCAATCGGGTGCTGCGCACCGATCTGGCGGCCGAGGAGTTCCGCCGGCTGCGCCCGGATCGCTGGCAGGAGCTGGCGGACGAGGTCGACGGACCGGTGCTGCAGGAGGCGGCCCGGCAGCTGTTGCTGCATCAGATCGACCGGGCGTGGAGTGATCATATCGCCTTCACCGAGGATCTGCGCGAGGGCATCCATCTGCGCGCGCTCGGTCGGGAGACTCCGCTGATGGCCTACCACGCCGCAAGCGACCAGGCCTATCGCGAGCTGCGCAAGACCCTGCTGGACCGGGCGGGTGAAACCTTCGACAAGGCGGTGATCACTGCCGACGGCCTGGACGAGGAGGCCTCGGGCATCGAGCGGCCGACCTCGACCTGGACCTACATGGTCGACGACCAGGCATTCGGCTCACCGGAGGACCGCTTCCTCAACGCCGTCGGCGGGGTGATCCGGCGCGCCGTCCGCGGCGACTGAGCCCTGTGGCGACTGAGCCCTGTGGCTGCTGAGCCCTGTAGCTGCTGAGCCCTGCCGCCGCTGAAGCCCCGCGTCGGCGAACCGGCCGGCGCAGCCGGGCCGCTCAGCCGCGAACCGGTTCCAGCAACCGGTGCGGACGCCGCAACGCAATCGACACCGGGTCGGTGCGGCGCCCGGGATTCTCCGGGTCCGGAGTGCTGACCACATCGCCCGGCGGCGGAGTCACGTCACAGGTCGGGCAGCGTGCGGCCTCGTCCAGCGGCGTTCCGCAGAGGTGGGTCAGGACTCGCGACGGCCGTTGTTCCGGGTTGGCGTACTGCCGACCCCACGCCGAGAGCGCCATCAGCACCGGGTGCAGGGCGATGCCGGCCGGCGTCAACTCGTACTCCGGATGTCCCGCCCCCTCCAGTTTGGCGACCACGCCACGGTCCACGAGGTGGTTGAGGCGCTCGGTGAGCACACCCTTGGAGATGTCCAACCGCGCCTGCAGGTCGCTGAAGCGCCTGACGCCGAGGAACAGGTCGCGCACGATCAGCAAGGTCCAGCGCTCGCCGACGACCTCAAGGGCGCGCGCGACGGTGCAGTCCTGTTTGTCGTAGCCCGATCCCAGTGCCATGCACCCATCATACCCACTTGGTCTTGTGATAGAACCAGAAGTCCGCTAGCTTTAGTTCTGTCAAAAGACCAAACCGCCGAGAGGTGACCATGACCAACACAGTTGTCGATCCGTCGGTCGACGCATCGGGCACCGTCGTGACGCCCGATGTCCCGGCGGGCCGACGCGTGACCCTGGTGATCGCCGCGGCGGGCACCTTCCTGGCACTGGCGGCGTACACCCTGCCGCTGTCCGACTTCGCGACCCTCTCGGCGGCGCTGGCGGCCGGTCCCGCCGCGCAGACCTGGATCCTCAGTTCGATGAGTGTCGGGTTGACGGCGGCAATGCTGCTGAGTGGCACACTCGCCGACCGACACGGCCGACGGCTGATGTTCCTCACCGGATCGGCCGTGCTCGCCGCAGGCTCGCTGCTCGCCGTGCTGTCCGCCACGGTGTCCGGTGGACTCCGTCCGGATGCGTTCATCGCGGGTCGGATCGTCGAGGGGGTCGGCGCCGCCGCCGTGGTCGCCAGTGCGTTGGCCCTGCTGTCGGAGGCGTTCCCGCGGCCGACCGAGCGGGCCCTGGCCAGCAGCGTCTGGGGCGCGTCTCTCGGCGCCGGGATCGCCGTCGGGCCGGTCGGCGCGGCGATCGCCGACCAGGTCGGCCACTGGTGGATCTCCTATGCCGGACTCGGTGTGCTCGCCCTGGCCCTGGTCGGTGCCGGTGCCGTCACGCTGGCCGAGTCGAAATCGGATCTGCGGCAACGCCCCGACCTCCCCGGTACCGGGCTGTTCGTTGCCGCCACCGGGCTGGCCCTGGTGGCCCTCGTGACGCTGCGCACCTCGGCCTCCGCAGTTGTTCCAATGATCATGATCGCCGGCGCGGCAGCCCTGGCGGTGGTCTTCGTGATCAGCCAGCTGCGCCGGCCCGAGCCGATGCTGGACCTGAGGCTCTTCCGCCGGCCGCGGTTCGCGGCGGCGCATCTGGCCGGGTTGATGGTGGGCTTCGGTTCCATCGGGATCGCATCCCTGGTGGGGACCTACTCCGCCATCGTCCTGGGACTGAACGTCTGGCAGACCACCGGGCTGATCGCCGTCTGGGCCGGGATGAGCACCATCACCGCGGTCGCGGTCCGCTGGCTGCCCGACTGGCTCCACGGCGGACGGCAGCTGGGCTGGGGCATGCTGGCGATCGCCGCCGGACAGCTGGTCATGATCAACACCTACTCGACCGAACAACTGGTGATCGGCCTGCTTGTGTCCGGGATCGCCGCGGGCGTCGTCAACGCCGGACTCGGGCGGGAGACCGCGGCCAGCGCGCCGGGCGGCCGCAGCGGCCTGGGCAGCGGCGTCAACAACACCGCGCGCTACCTCGGCTCGGCGATCGGCGTCACCGTGGCGGCAACCCTGCTGCTGCACGGCGGTCATGACCTACGACTGCTGCACTCCGGCTGGAACGCCGCGGTGGTGATCTGCTCCGCAGCGATCGCTCTCGGCGGCGTAGCAGTGCTCCGCCTCGGATTACGAGCGGCCCGGGCCGACAGCTGACCTCATCCGGCACCTGCCCGGCGGGTCATTCGTCGGCGAGACTCGACAGTGCGTCGGACACCTGATCTTCGGCCTTCGCCTTGGCAGCCTGCAGTTCTTTCCGTTCGTCGGACAGCCGATCGCGTTCGGTCAGTGTCCGGTCGGCCTCGCGCTCGGCTCGTTGGAGCTGCTCGCGCAGCTCGGTGACCCGTTCGGTCCGCCGGTCCGCAGCCTCGGTGGCGCGCTGCAGTTGTTCCTCGATCCGGCGCAACTGGCCGTCGAGCCGGTCGAGGGCCTGCTGGGCCGCAGACAGAGCGTCCAGCCGCCGTTGGTGCTCCTGTTCGGCCTGTTCCTGATCATCCTCGCCGTGATCGGGCCCCGCCTGATCCTGCTCCGGCTGATCCTGCTGGGACTTGTCGTCGAGGGCCTGATCATCGGTGGCCGCAGCTGGTGGCCCGAAGATCATCTCCGGACCGAAGCCTCCGTACGACTGCGGTTGGGTCAGCCGCCCGGTGCGGACGAGTTCGGCCACTTCTGGATTGGAGAGCGCCGCCTGCAGGGTGTCGGTGACCTCCCGCAGGGTTGCCTCCGACGGCTTGTGTCCGCGGGACTCCGCCAGTCGGCTGCCGCGCTTGACCAGCGCGGAGATGGCAGCATTGCGTTGCCCGGACAGCTTGCGAAGATCCTGGCCCGACAGCCGTTGTTGGGCATCGGCCAGCGCTTCGCCGAGATCGAGCAGGCCACCGACCTCGTCACCGGCCTGGTATGACAACAGGTTGACGATCCAGGCAGATCGGGTCGGGCGGCGCAACGCCGTGATCTGTTTGGCAAGATCGCGATCACCGGCGGCGCGTGCCTCGGCGGCGCGTGCCTTGCGGACGGCGACGAAGTCCTCCGGCGAGCCGTCGTACAACTCCCGGGCGACTTCGTCGAGGTCCATGGGTTCATTCTCGCCGATCCGTGGACCAGCATCCTGCCGCACGGGCCGGCGTTGCCGCAGGTCAGGACGGGGCGGATGACCAGCTGCGTACGGCTTCGGCGAGCCTGTGTTGGTCGTGGCCGCTCGGATCGGTGAGATAGGCCACCAGTGTCCGGTCCTGGTCGACTGCGTAGAGCTTCACCGGATCCAGATCGATCCTTCCGATCAACGGATGGTTCACCTGTTGCCGGGTCGGGCTGAATCCCTCCAGATCCCGGCGTTCCCACAGGTCGTCGAACTCCGCCGACACCCGGCGCAGCGCATCGATCAACCGGGTGAAGGGCTCGCTGGACAAAAGGTCCGCGGCCTGGGACCGGAAGAGCGCCACCATGTGGGCGGCGTCCTCCTCCCAATTGATCACCAGTTTGCGCGCTCGGGGTGTCGTGAACGTGTACCAGAGCATGTTGCGCTCGTCTCCGTGGAACTCCGCGAAGTCTCCGAACATCGCGGCATGTGCCCGGTTCCAGGCCAGGACGTCGAAGCGATGGTTGGTGATCATCGCGGGACAGGGATCGAGTTGGTCGAGCAACAACCGGTAACCGGGCTGCACGTCGCCCGGCTGCTCCGGGTCCCGGGTCGGCGGCAACTGGCCGGCCAACCGGAATAGGTGGGCGGTTTCCGCGTCGTCCAGCCCGAGGGCCCGAGCCAGGCTGCCCAGCACTTGCTCCGACGGCCGAATGTCCCGCGCCTGTTCCAGCCAGGTGTACCAGGTGACGCTCACCCCGGCGAGTGCCGCGACATCCTCCCGACGCAATCCCGGCGTACGCCTCCGGCCGGTGACGAGCCCGACCTCCTCGGGCGACCGTCGCCGACGACGGGTCCGCAGGAACGCGGCCAGCTCGTCGCGTTCGGCTTCTCGGCTCACCAGGCCAGGGTAGGACGTCCGGCGGCCCGGCCGGGCCGTGCTGGGTGGTGCCCGGACTACCAGCTGCCCGACTGCTCGCAACAACACCGTCTGGCAGCCGGTGGTGGGAACGCCAATGGTTGGTCACGTCAGAACAGCTCGGATGAAAGAGAGCACAACCATGGATCTGCACGGACGACACGTCATTGTGATCGGCGGAAGCACCGGCATCGGGCGGGCGGTGACCGATGACGTCATCTCCGCCGGCGGCATCGCAACGGTCGGTAGCCGATCACCGGAGAAGCTGGAGAAGGTGCGGGCCGATCACGGCGATCGGGTCAAGATCAAACCGGTGGATGTTACCGATGAGGCCTCGGTCCGCGACTTCTTCGCGGCAGCCGATGATGCCGATCATCTTGTGGTCTGTCCCGGCGACATGGCCGTCGGGTCGGTCACCGACGTGACCCGGGAGGCGATCGATGCCAGCCTGGGGACCAAGATCATCGGACAGTTCTGGTCCGTCCGTCACGCGCTGCCCCGGCTGGCCGAACGCGGGTCGATCACGCTGATCGCCGGCGGTGCGGGATTCCGTGCCTTCGTCGGCATGCCGATCACCTCGGCCGCCAACGCAGGTATCGGCGGACTCGGGCCCAGCCTGGCCCTGGAGCTGAAACCGCGGCGGGTCAACGTCATCGTCGCCGGCGTGGTCGACACACCCTTGTGGGACTTTCTGCCGGACCAGGCACGGCAGGAGTTCTACGCCCAAGCAGCCGCGCAGCTGCCGGTCGGCCGGATGGGGCGACCCGCCGACATCAGCTCGACCGTCCTGCACGTGATGGTCAACGACTTCATCGACGGAGCCATCATCCCGGTCGACGGCGGCGCGCTGATCAGCTAGCGAAATTCCTGTCGCGCGGGGTTGCCGGCTCCTTGCCCCGGCCTCTCGTTCGCCGCCTCTCGTTCGCCGCCTCTCGTTCGCCGCCCCTTGTTCGCAAGGTCAAAGGTTGATCGCGGGGTTGGGGGCGTCGGCGTGTCGGAGCCGCTGACTCAAACCTTGATCTTCGCGGTTGGGGACCGGGCCGGGCCTGGCCGGGCCTGGCCGAGGTTGAGACGGGCCGGCGGGGGTCCTCGTACCCAAGGTCAAAGGTTGATCGTGGGGTTGGCGGCCCCGGCGTGTCGGAGCCGCTGGGTCAAAGGTTGATCTTCGCGGTTGGGGACCGGGCCGGGCCGGACCGGGCCTGGCCGGGCCTGGCCGAGGTTGAGACGGGCCGGCCGGGCTCGTCGTACCCAAGGTCAAAGGTTGATCGTGGGGTTGGCGGTGTCGGCGTGTCGGAGCCGCTGGGTCAAAGGTTGATCTTCGCGGTTGGGGACCGGACCGGACCGGGGCGGGCCGGGCCGGGCCTGGCCGGGCCTGGCCGAGGTCGAGACGGGCCGGCCGGGGTCCTCGTACCCAAGGTCAAAGGTTGATCGTGGGGTTGGCGGCCTGGGCGAGTCGGAGCCGCTAGATCAAAGGTTGACCTTCGCGGTTGGGGGCCGGACCGGACCGGGGCCGAGGCAGAGGCGAGTCGGGTCGGCCGAGCCGATCCCGGCCGGACTCCGGTACGCGACGTCAATGGTTGGTCGAGGGCTCCGGGGGAGGGGGATCGGTGACGCCGTCCGGGATGTATTTGACCAGGGCGCAGTTCTTCTTGATCAGCTCGCTGCGCACCCGGTCGCCGGTACGCCGGTCGATGACGTCCCGCCAGATCTCGTTGCGCCGGAACCAGTCTGCGCCGTACGCGATGAACCGCTCGTCCTTGGCGTACACCGAATAGGAGTACGGCACCGGCCGGTCGGCGCGGATCTCACCCTCCAGATACCGAGGACCGACGTGGACACGGATCTGGAAGGTGGTGCCGGTGTCGTTGCGGAAGCGCAGGTCGACGTAGTTGTAGTAGACCGCGCAGCCCACGCCCCAGGGCAACACCCGCCCGTTGTCGGGGAACGGGTCGAAGGAGTGTTCGGAACGCTCGGTGACGGTCAGCGGGCTGTGCAGCACCATCCAGTGCAGCAGGTTCGCCAACTGGCAGATGCCGCCGCCCGGTCCGGCCTTCGCCTCGCCGTTGTCCAGCAGCATGCCGTCCAGATAGCCCCGCCGGCGGGTCGCCCGGCCGACCAGGCGGCAGAAGGAGAACTCCTCGCCGGGCTTGATCAGAATGCCGTCGATCCGGTCGGTTGCCAGTTCGAGGTTGCGCACTTTGTTGTGCTGCATCCACATCTCGGAGTCGCCGAGGGTCCGCAACAACAGCGACTTGTGCTGCTTGACCCGGATCGGCAGATCCTGTGCCGTTCGGTCGGTGGCCCAGGATGTGTCCGAGCGCAGCCACTCCCAGTGCCGGCGCAGCCGGAGCAGTTCGACCGCGACCGGATACAGGGCCGGGACCCGCTCGGTCAGTCGCGGCCGTCTGGCCCGCAGCGCGGGCGGGATGTCGACGGCAGCATCGGACGGATCATCGGCGCGCGCCGCGGTGTCGATGGTCATGGTTCCCCTCTCTGCCTTCGAGACGGTAGCGAGCCGAGGGGTCCCGCGCGCGGAGCGACGAAGGCGGGTCGAGACTTTGCCCACGTCGTGATGTCGCCGAGCCGCTGCCGTGAGCAAACCGACAGACGGTCTCTTGGGGCCACTCCGTGGAGCGATCTATGGTGAAGACATGCCATTGACCGGTGAATACGCGCCAAGCCCCGACAAGCGGACCCGGGATCAGGTTGAGTTGTACGAACGCACCGGCGGCCGCGAGGGGAATCTGCTGGAAGGCACCCCGTGGCCGGTGGTCATCTTCACCACCCGCGGCAACAAGTCCGGCAAGCTGCACAAGTTTCCGCTGATGCGGGTCGAGCACGACGGCAAGTACGCCATGGTCGCTTCCAAGGGCGGCGCCCCGACCCACCCGCTCTGGTACTACAACCTGAAGGCCGACCCGGAGGCCGTGGTCGTGCAGGACGGTGAGCGGATCATCGACGGCCGTGCCCGGGAACTGACCGGTGAGGAGCGCGAGATCTGGTGGAAGCGGGCTGTGGAGGCCTACCCGCCGTACGCCGAATACCAGACGCGGACCGACCGGCTGATTCCGGTGTTCCTGGTCGAACCCAAGTAGCCGGTCGGTTGATCCGGCCCGGCCGCTTCCGGCGCGTCGGCTGTAGTTAGATTGGCGCCATGACCAATGGCGTACGCAAAGTGGCGGTGCTCGGCGCGGGCATGATCGGCGAGGTACACCGCAGAGCTGCTGTTCTGGCCGGGGCGGAGGTCGTCGGGGTGATGGCGTCGACTCCGGAGCGGTCCCGGGAGGTGGCCGCGCAATGGGGGGTCGAGAAGGCATACGGCACCATCGACGAGGTGGTGGCCGATGATCTTGACGTGGTGCACATCTGCACCCCGAACGCCTCACACGTGCCCTATGCGGTTGCCGCGTTGGAGGCCGGCAAGCATGTGATCTGCGAGAAGCCGCTCGGCGTCAGCCTGGCCGACGCGCAGCACGCGGCCGAGGTCGCCGAGCGCACCGGTTTGATCAACACCATGCCGTTTGCCTACCGGTTCCATCCGATGGCCCGGGAGATGCGCGCCCGGGTGCAGGAGTCCTCGTTCGGCGCACCCAACCTGATTCACGGCAGCTACCTGCAGGACTGGCTGCTCGACCCGCGGGCCAGCAGCTGGCGGGTCGATCCGCAGGCCGGCGGGCCGTCGCGAGCCTTCGGTGACATCGGTTCGCACTGGTGCGACCTGGCCGAGTGGGTGACCGGCGAGCGGATCACCGAGGTCGTCGCCGACACCTCGATCGCGATCAAGCAGCGTCCTGCGGCGACCGCGGCATCGTTCAGCGCGGCACCGACCGACGCACCGCTGGCCGACGTCACCACCGAGGACAGCGCGTTGATCCTCTTCCGCACCGACCGGGGCACCTCGGGTTCGGCGGTGATCAGCCAGCTCGCCGCCGGCCGCAAGAACCGGCTCTGGCTGGAGGTGGACGGCGCCTCCCACAGCGCCGTCTTCGACCAGGAACATGCCGAGGAACTGTGGATCGGTGGCGAGGACCAGTCGCTGCTGCTGGTCCGCGATCCGAATCACGGCGCGACCGAACAGCGCCGGCTGTCCCACCTGCCGGCGGGCCATGCACAGGGCTACGCACAGTGCTTCGAGAACTTCGTCGCCGACACCTACGCCGCGATCGACGGCCAGGCACCCGAAGGGCTGCCGACCTTCGCCGACGGCCTCCGGGCGGCACAGATCTGCGACGCCATGCTGCGTTCGGCCGAGTCACGCAAGTGGGAGACGGTCTGACCAGATGGCGTTCGAGCTGGACGGCGATGTCGTTGTCGCTGCCCGATCACTGGTCGGTGCCGTACTGCGTCGGGGCCAGGTCGCGGTGCGGATCTGCGAGGTGGAGGCGTACGACGGTGCCGTCGACCCGGCGTCGCACGCCTACAACGGCAAGACCGACCGCAACTTCGTGATGTTCGGCCCGGCCGGGCACTTGTACGTCTACTTCACCTACGGCATGCACCACGCGTGCAACGTGTCGGCCGGGCCGGTGGGCCGCGGTTGCGGGGTGCTGCTGCGATCCGGTGAGGTGATCGCCGGGCACGACGAGGCCCGGCAACGACGGGGGAGTCGGATCGTCGACCGTGATCTTGCCCGGGGACCCGGTCGACTGGCCCAGGCGCTCGGCGTCACCCGAGCAGACAATGGTGCCGACCTGCTCAGCGGCGACGGCGAGATCACGCTGACCCCGCCATCGCATCCGGTGACCAAGATCAACACCGGCCCGCGGGTCGGGATCACCAAGGCCGTCGACCTGCCGTGGCGGTTCTGGATCCCCGACAGCCCGTACGTCTCCGCCTACCGGCCGGGCGTTGTCCGAGCCCGACGCGGGTCCATCGGCTGACACCCGGTTACAGCTCGGTCAGCGACGACATCAGCGTGGGAATGAACTCCGCGACCGTCGGATGGATCGGCAGCGCGTCACGGACGGCCTTGTAGCCGACCTTCGCCTGCATCGCCAGCCCGATCTGCTGGGCAAGATCATCCCCGCTCAGTCCGAAGAAGGTCGCGCCGAGGATCTCCTCGGTGTCGGCATCGACCAGCACCCGCATCAGACCGATCGTCTCGCTGTCCAGCACCGCTCGGCTCACCCGGGACATCGGCAGCTCCGCCTTCAACACCCGGCGGCCGGATGCCCGGGCCTCCGCCAGGGTCATGCCCACCCGGCCCAACGGCGGATCGGTGAACATTGCGTACGCGGTGATCCTGCCCTCCAGACTGCGATCGGGATCGAGCAGGATCTGACTGTCCTGATAGGCGGTGTGAGTGAACGCGCCGTGTCCGTTGACATCTCCCAGCGCCCAGACACCGGGAACCGAGGTGGCGAAGCGGGAGTCGATCCGCAGGTAGCCGCGGTCGTCGAACTCCAGTCCGTGATCGTCACCCAGCAGGTCGACGTTCGGTCGGCGGCCCGCGGCGACCAGCAGATGGCTGGCAGTGATCTGCGTGCCGTCCTGACAGGTCACCGTCGTGCCGTTCTCCGCGGATTCGACCCGGGTGGCACGCGACGGAACGATCCGTACGCCCTCGTCCTGCAACGTCGTCGCGACCGACTCGGACACGTCGTCGTCCTCCCGAGGGGCAATCGCGCCGACAATCGTCACCTCGGAACCGAATCGGGCAAACATCTGCCCGAATTCGCACCCGATGTAGCTGCCGCCGATGATGATCATCTGCTCCGGGAGGCTGGTCAGTTGCAGCAACTCGACCTCGGTCAGGTACGAGACCTGGTCCAGACCGGGGATCGGCGGCGCACTCGCCCGAGCGCCGACGTCGAGGTAGATCTCCGGCGCCTCGAGCTCCCGGTCCCCAACGGTCACCCGGTGCGGACCCTGCCCCGACGTGTGCAACTGCGCCGGGCCCATGATCAACTCCAGATGGTCGACCGACAGCAGCCAGTCACGCAACCCCGACCGCCAGGTCTCGACCATCCCGTGCATCCGTTGCATGACAGCCGGGAAGTCGACGGTGACCTCACCGGTGTGCACGCCGTAGTCGGCCGCACGCCGGGCGCGATGCGCTGCCTGGGCGCTGGCCCGCAGCGCCTTGGTCGGGCGGCAGCCGTGATTCAGGCAGGTCCCGCCGACCTGCTCCAGCTCGATCAGGGCGACCCGGGCGTGTCGCCCGGCCAGATCCGCGGCAACCCCGGGTCCGGCCTGGCCGGCTCCGATGACGATGGCGTCGAAACGGTCCATGGGGTCAACCTACGCCTGTACCACCGGTCCCATCAGTCTCATTCGTCACGACTTGCGAATCCCCTTTCACGGCACGTTCACCGGGACGTAGTCTGAGTCACATGGCCGTACAGCTCGGGTTGTGCGTGCTCGCCATCGTGATCATGGCGGGCCTGCCGATCCTGATCCTGTTCGGCCAGGACACCGCCGCCCGGCGGTTGGGTCGCACGCTTCGGACGATCAAGGGTCGCGCCGCTGAACGCACCTTCGAGGAACGGCTGGAGCACCACCGCAACGTCCGGGCGCTGAAGAACCAGCGGGGGATGCCGATCGAACGACTGGGCGCGGACCTGCGCCGACTCCGGCACCTCATCCAGCACAGCGAACACCACTCCGCCACCCAGCAGGAGGCGCTGCGTCGGGCGTACGACAGCGCGCTGGCCGACACCTGCCGGATGCTGGCGATCGAGCACGAACTCGACCGGCCGACGGCCGGCATCGAACGCGACATCGAGCGGGTGCGGATCGAGGCGAATCTCGAACTCCGCGGCATTGTGCTGACTCCGCCACGGCGTCACGACCAGAACGCCTGAGCGGTCCTGGTTCGGGATCGGGATCCATCGATCGGAATGGATACCGGTGGCCCGGTGTTACGATGAGTAGGAACTTCGAAGTCGAAGTGTTCTCCCACTGAATCCATTTCTCCGGTTCGTCCTGGCTGTTCGCGGCCGGACGTTTCGGTCGATGCTGCCTGCAGCAAAGAAAGGTCCGATCATGTTTCGCCTCGGCCAGGTTCGCCGCCGCCGTGAGGTTGCTCGTAACCGCCGTGCTCTCGACCGCGCCATCGCCAGCGCTCCGACCCCGGGGATGCGCGACGAGTTGATCATCGTCGCCCAGCGCGACGGCCTGTACGGCAAGCGCTGACCACCTGCCGGCCGGGCGGGACAGCACCTGACCACGCCGACGTGATTACGAGAACATCGGGCTGATCAAGGGAACATCGGTCGGAACAGCGCGATCAGTCCGGGCAGGAGAACGGCTGTGCCGAGACCGAGCCCGGCCAACGAGCAGACCAGGAAGAATCCCGACCACAGGCCTGCGGGGATTCCGGTCAGCCGCGACAACTGGGCCACGTCCGAACCCTGATCCCGCCCCTGCCGGCGCCGGATGATCAACTCGACGACCGGTTTGGGCGCGGCGATCAGCAGCACCCAGGTGATCAAGTACGCCACTGCGGACTGCCACGCCGGCATCAGGTACCAGCTGATCGCGAAGACCACAGCACCGGCCACAAGCAGCACCAGCAGGCCGTAGAGGTTCCTGATCAGCAACAGCATCAGCGACAGCAGTGCGACCAGCAACCAGAGCAGCCCGATGCTGTGCCCGGCGACGAGCATCGCCGCAGCGCCCAAGCCGGCGAACGCCGGGCCCAGATAGCCGACGCCGAGCATGATGATCATGCCCGGTCCACCGGCCCGGCCGCGGGACACCGTCAGGCCGGAGGTGTCGGAGTTCAAACGGATCCCGGTCAGCCGCCGGCCGACCAGCAGGGCCGCTAGTGCGTGCGCACCCTCGTGCGTGATCGTGACCAACAGTCGGGTGACGGGCCAGCAGCGGCGATAGAGCACCAACACCAGACCCAGCACGGCGATCGCCCCGACCAGTCGCGGGGACGGTGCCGGCTGGGTGGTCGTTGCCCGCCGCCAGATCTCGGTGATCACCTCCACGCAGCCACCCTGCCCTATCCGTCCGCGACATCA
>Ga0164243_10004193_pt1 | contig 22716 bp, 17 predicted proteins | sample OricompcompostOP_FD_108781 | JGI IMG/M metagenome (GOLD analysis project Ga0164243, IMG submission 108781) | Organic Plus compost microbial communities from Emeryville, California, USA - Original compost - Organic plus compost (OP) | ecosystem: Engineered > Solid waste > Mixed feedstock >...
GACGGTGCACCGGCTCCGGCCGTGGGCCGTCCGACCGGACCCGTCGCCGGCCTGGACACCGTCGAGTCGTTCACCGCCTGGCTTGGTGAGCGTGGTCTGCGCGACGTGCGGGTCACCGAGGCGCGCCGGACCCTCGAGCTCACCGCCGACCTGGCCTGGCACCTGGTCATCGGGACGACGCTGCGCGAGCTGCTGGCCGGGCTGAGCGTCACCAAGGTCGTCGAGGCCCGCCGCGGGTACCTGCGCGGGCTCGCGGCGCAGGAGGCGACGAACGTGGACCTGTCCGTCCTGGTCGGCACCGGCACCCGCTGACGACCGCCTCGCACTGCTGTCGTCCGGCGCGGCCTGATGGGTGCTGGTACCCAGGGGTTCCGGTGATCCGCGCGATCAGCCCTGAAAGGCCCGCGTGACCTGCGGCGGAACCGGTAGTCTCCAGCGCGCGGGGGCACGTCGTCGTCGCCGTCCCCTGGAGCAGCTGTGCGCGCTCGTCCGAGCTGGCCCGCCCTGATCGTCGTCGCCCTCGCCGCTCTGCTCGGGCTCGTCGCAGGGCCGGGTGGCCTCTTCTTCTCCGCCGGGCTGGCGGTGGTCATCGTCGCCCTCGTGGCGCTGGCCTTCCGTCGCCCCGCCCTTCCCCGGCTCGGTGTCCGGGGAGACGGCCTGGCAGCCGGTGCCGGCGTGGCGCTGGTCGTCGTCGGCCTCGTCATCGGGCTGTCCTCGACCACGGATCCGGTCGACGCGGCGGCGCCCGACCCGTCGCCGTCCGCGTCCGCCCCCGACCCGACGCCGAGCCGCCCCCCGACGTCCCCGTCGCCCACGCCGTCGCCGACGCCGGAGCCCACCTACGCCGAGGACGACGAGGCGGCGAACCTGGTGGCGGCCGCCGCACTGCCCGCCCCCGAGCCCGCGCCGCAGGTGGCTGTGGAGGATACCCTCCAGCAGGCACCGCCGCAGACGGCCCTCGCGACCGTGGCCCTGCTCGAGGTCAAGGGACGTGCGCCGCAGACCGGCTACGACCGCGACCTGTTCGCGTACCGGTCCGTCGACCTGGATCGCAACGGCTGCGACACGCGCAACGACATCCTGCGCCGGGACCTGCACGACACGGTGATCGACCCGTCGACGCAGGGCTGCGTGGTCATGGCCGGACAGCTCGACGACCCCTACTCCGGGACGACGATCTCGTTCGTGCGCGGCACCCGGACGTCGAACGCCGTGCAGATCGACCACCTCGTCGCGCTGTCCGACGCCTGGCAGACCGGCGCCGCGCAGTGGGACGAGGAGAAGCGGCACCGCTTCGGCAACGACCCGCTCAACCTGCAGGCCGCCTCCGGCCCCCTGAACGCCCAGAAGGGCGACGGCGACGCCGCGACCTGGCTGCCGCCGAACAAGGCATACCGGTGCACGTACGTCGCGCGGCAGGTGGGCGTGAAGTACACCTACGGGCTGTGGCTGACACCGGCGGAGCGGGACGCCATCGTCGGGGTGCTGTCCTCCTGCCCGGACCAGCCGCTGCCGGCGGGGTCCACGGTGCCGCCGGCGCCTGCCCCCGCCCGCCCGGCACCCGCGGCACCGCCGGCTCGGCCGGCCCCCGCGGCCCCCGCGCAGCCCGCCCCCGCCCCCGCGGCCCCGGCTCCGGCTCCCGTCGCCCCGCCGGCTCAGCCCGCCCCGGAGCCCGCCCAGCCTGCGGGGACGGACCCGGACTACGGGACCTGCAAGGAGGCCATCGCGCACGGTGCTGGTCCGTACGTGCAGGGAGTCGACCCGGAGTACGCCTGGTACCGCGACGCCGACAAGGACGGGGTGGTCTGCGAGCGGTGATCCCTGCGTGCGTGGCCTGCGCCCCGCTGACTGGCGGGCGCCGGGCGGTGGCGTCGTGCACGGCGCCGGTCGATCGGGCACGCCGCTAGGCTGGTGCGGCGCTGGGCCGACGACGTCGGCGTGGTGTCGTACGGGAGCCGTCCGTTGACGGGTCTCGCGCGCCTGTAGCTCAGGGGATAGAGCACCGCTCTCCTAAAGCGGGTGTCGGCAGTTCGAATCTGCCCAGGCGCACAGAGTGTTTGTGCACGTCATGGCCTTCTCTGGCGACCGGGCACGGGCGGTCGGCGCGCCCAGCTGGTGATCACATGGTGCGCGGAGGTAGCCGCCTGCTCAATGTCCTAATTCTAGAGACACTGGGGTCTTCGACCCTGCGGTGACCGATGAATCGAGACATCCGACATGCTGTGCGCCCATCCCGAGCTCGATCTCGTCGACCTCCGTGTGCTCGATGAGATCGCTGAGATGCGCCGGGACCCGCGCTGCTCGGGTTCCGGTTGCGCCGGCCGACCTACGTCGACCAGACGGGCGTCGATGCGCGGACTGCGTCGCGCGACCTCAAGGCGATGACCGACCTCGGCCTGCTGCGCGGCGTCGGAGAGACCAAGGGGCGCCACTACGTTGCCGGAGAGCGCCTGGGCCAGGTGCGCGAGCTGGTAGGACGATCCGCCCGACCGGTGGACCCGTACCCGGAGATGCCCGCGCAGCTGGCAGCTCTGGTTGCTGGCCTGCCCGTGCCCGCGCGGGGCCACGCAGCCTCGAGCTAGGACTGAACGTGTGGGCTTCGCACGGTCTACCGCAGGACTGTCGTCTCCGGCGAGAGATCGGTCTGGTCGATGGTCGCGTGACCGAGCGGCCCAGACCTTCGGCCGCCTCAGACATGCTCACGCTGCCCATGACGGTCAGCGCGACCACGTCTCGTTCGACCGTGGGCGAGTGGTCGAGCCCCTCATGGGTTCGACGGCGCCAGCAAGCCCTGGTATCCGCAGGGTCCCGGTGCGTAAACTCGTCATCGCGAAGGGCACGAGCCCGGAGAAGTGAGCCCGGCAGCCATCCGGACGGTTGGTGAGCCGGGCTTCGCGCTGTCTACCGCAGGACGGTCGTCGGCGAGGAGAGCAGCGTGCTCCACGGACGGCCGCGCTGGATGCACCAGGCGATGGCGTCGGCGGCCCACAGCGGCGGGTCCTCGTGCTTGGCCAGGTGCTGGAACTCGATGTCCCGGCGCCGAGGGCCGAGCTCTTCGCGGAGCCACCGCTGATCGGCTCCAGTACGGAGTCGTCCTTCTCCACCACCACCCGTCGTGGACCGTGCTCCAGCGCGTCGCGGGCGACCGCTCGCAGGCACCGCTCGCGAGCGGTGGCCGCGGTGATCTTGTCGCCGACCCGGACGCTATCGCGCGACGGCGCACAGCCCCATCGGCCCACGCGACCTTGTGGACAGCCGCTTGCCCACGACGGGACGTGGACCGGCCGGGATCCGGGTATCGCACCCGACGCGACGCGAGACGCTCACCGCCAGCCCGCGCCGCGGTGGCTACTGTTCCCCCGTCAGCGGATCGACGGACTTCCACGCGTGAGCGTCTGGACATGTCCCCCCGCACGTTCATTCGTGCTGCCTGGGGGACGTCGTCGTGGATGCGTTGCGCCGCAGCGCCGCGGAGCTCATCGCGTACGCGGGGTCGGACTTCAGCGTCGTCGAGCGGGCGCTGGCGGACTTCCTCATGTACCAGGGTGTGGGCAGGCCGGGCGAGAGCGAGCGGCGGTCGTGGCGCTCGTCGTTGCGGGCGCTGGCGGACGACCTTCGTGAGGCGGACCTCGGCGGTGTCGAGGTGCTCATGGAGCACCGGCTCCCGCTGACCAGCAAGCGCGCGGACGTCGTCCTGGCGGGTGTCCACCCACGGACCGGCGAGCCCAGCTATGTGGTGGTCGAGCTCAAGCAGTGGAGCCGGGCGCGCCGCTGGGAGGACAGCGAGACCCTGTTCGACGTCGACGGTGCGCGCTACAGCCCGGTGCTGCACCCGTCGCTCCAGGTCGACGGGTATGTCGACTACCTGCGGGACTTCGTCGCCGTCCTCTCGTCGTCGCCGGGGTCGATCGTGGGCGCGTCGTACCTGCACAACGCCTCGGAGGGTGCGGTCACGGACCTCCGTTCACCCGGGACCGGGGCGGTCTCCCGGCTCTTCACTGGGCAGAGGCGGGGCGACTTCCACGAGTTCCTGCGGTCGCGGCTGGCCTCGGCGTCGGGCGTGCGGGCGGCCGACGCCCTGCTGTCGTCGCGCATCGCGCCGTCGCGCCAGCTGCTCACGGTGGCCGCCGACGAGATCCAGCAGCGTGAGCAGTTCCAGCTGCTCGACGAGCAGCGGGTCGCCTACGAGCTCGTCATGAACACGGTCCGTGCCGCCGGACGGGCCGACACGAAGACCGTGGTCGTCGTGTCCGGCGGACCGGGGAGCGGGAAGAGCGTCATCGCGTTGTCGTTGCTCGGTCAGCTCGCGCGCGAGGGGCGGACGGTCATGCACGGGACGGGGTCCCGGTCGTTCACGCAGACGCTCCGCTCCGTGGCCGGGCGAGGGTCGACGCGGACGCGGAGTTTGTTCGCGTACTTCAACAGCTTCATGACGGCCGAGCGCAACGGGCTCGACGTGCTCATCCTCGACGAGGCCCACCGGCTGCGGACGACGTCGGTGAACAGGTACACCCGCAAGGAGGTGCGGGACACCGCCCGGCCTCAGGTGGACGAGCTGTTCGACGCGGCGCGGGTCCCGGTCTTCCTGCTCGACGAGCACCAGGTGGTGCGCCCTGGCGAGATGGGGTCGGTCCACGAGATCCGGGCGCACGCGGAGCGGCGAGGCCTTCGTGTGCTGGAGGTCGACCTGCACGGCCAGTTCCGGTCGGGCGGTAGCGAGGCGTGGATCGCGTGGGTGCTGCGTCTGCTGGGACTCGAGCCGGGCGGTCCGGTCCCGTGGCCGGGGGACGAGCGGTTCGCCGTCGAGGTGGCGGACAGCCCGGCGGACCTCGAGGGACGGCTCCGCGAGCGTCTCGCGCAGGGGGTGAACGCCCGGATGACGGCCGGCTACTGCTGGCCGTGGAGCGATCCCCGTCCCGACGGGACCCTCGTGGACGACGTGCAGATCGGGGACTGGGCCCGTCCGTGGAACGTGCGCGGCGACCGAGCAGTCGGCGATGCGCCACCGTCCGCGTTGTGGGCGACCGCCGAGGGCGGGTTCGAGCAGGTCGGCTGCGTCTACACGGCGCAGGGCTTCGAGTACTCCTGGAACGGTGTGATCCTCGGGCCCGACCTCGTCTGGCGGGGCGACCGGTGGGTCGCCCAGCGCGAGCACAACCGTGACCCCGACTACCGGTCGCGCAAGGCCGTCGACGATGCGACCTTCGACCGGCTCGTCCGCAACGTCTACAAGGTCCTGCTCACCCGCGGCATGGTCGGCACGGTCCTCTTCTCGACGGATCCCGAGACGCAGGCGATGCTGCGGTCGTTGGTGGGCGGCTCTGCGCTCTGACGTCCCCTCGCCCTGTCCGGGGCGTCGTCGAGCGTCGACGACACTCGGCAAGAGAACACGACGGCGGTGTGCACAACGCTTCTCAGGGCCCGCTCAGGGGAATCCCCCATTGCCACCCCCGCGGCCACCCCGCCACGCTGGCTGCCATGGAACCGGGACGAGCCGCGCCACCGCCAGCCGCACCGCCGCCCCCACCGCTCCCGCACCCGCCCCGTCCCGATGTGGCGATCACCACGCGGCAGGTCACCAAGACCTTCGGCCGCGTCACCGCCCTGTCGAACCTGACGCTCGACCTGCCGACCGGCGTCGTCGGCCTGGTGGGGGCGAACGGGGCCGGTAAGTCGACGCTCATCAAGATCCTGCTCGGCCTGCTGCCGCCGACCTCCGGCGAGGCGACGATCCTCGGGCTGGACGCGCGGACGGAGGGGCTGGCGATCCGCCGGGTCGTCGGGTACATGCCGGAGTCCGACTGCCTGCCGCCGGACGTCTCGGCGACGGAGCTCGTGGTGCACCTCGCCCGGATGTCCGGCCTGCCAGGCTCGGTGGCACGGGAGCGGGCGGCGGACACGTTGCGCCACGTGGGGCTCGACGAGGAGCGCTACCGGCCGATCGGTGGCTACTCGACGGGCATGAAGCAGCGGGTCAAGCTCGCGCAGGCGCTGGTGCACGACCCCCGGCTGGTGCTGCTGGACGAGCCGACCAACGGGCTGGACCCGGCGGGCCGGGACGACATGCTCGACCTCGTGCGGCGCATCGGCCACGAGTTCGGCATCTCGGTGCTCGTCACGTCGCACCTGCTCGGCGAGCTCGAGCGGGTGGCGGACCACATCGTCGTGATCGAGGGCGGGGTGCTGCAGCGGTCGACGTCCACGGCGGAGGCGACCGCGCTGAGCGGCGCGGTGCTGGTGGAGGTCACCGACCGGGGCCCGGAGGTCGTGGCGCTGCTCCGCGCGTCGGGGGCGGAGGTCACGGCGGACGACGCCGGCGGCCAGCGCTTCTCGGTGACGCTGACGGACGAGACGGTCCTCGGTGAGGTGCAACGGGTGGCGGCGGAGCTCGGCGTCGGGCTGGTGCGGATGCAGCGGCGACGCCACCACCTGACGGAGCTGTTCGGGGAGGTGGCCCGATGACGGACGCGACGAGGTCCCCGGGCGGGGACGTGCAGGTCGCCGGGAGCGGCGACGTCATCCACGACATCGGGTTCCGGCACTACACCGGTGAGCGGCTCGGCCGCGGGTGGGTCGTGCGGTCGCTGTTCGTCGACACGCTGCGCGGCGTGTTCGGCCTGGGGCGCCCGGCGCGCTCGAAGGTGATGCCCTGGCTGCTCGTCGCGATCCTGGTGCTCCCACCGGTCGTCGTGGCGCTGGTGGCCGTCCTGACCGGCGTGGACCGGCTGCCGATCTCCTACACGCAGTACCTCACCCAGCTCCAGCTGCCGATCAGCCTGTTCGTCGCCGGTGCCGCGCCGTACGCGGTGTCGCGGGACCTGCGGCACGGGGTCATGCCGCTCTACCTGTCCCGGCCGATGCTGCGCACCGACTACGTGGCGGCCCGGTACGGCGGCCTGGCCGTCGCGCTGCTGCTGGTCATGGTCGTCCCGCAGACGCTCCTGCTGCTCGGGGCCCTGCTCGCGGAGCTGCCCGTCGGCGACAACCTCGTCGGCTGGGCGGGCGGGCTGCTCGCCTCGCTGCTGCTGGCGGTGCTGCTCGCGGCCGTCGGCCTGACGATCGCCGCGTTCACGCCGCGCCGCGGCCTGGGCGTCGCCGCGGTGATCACGGTGCTGCTCGTCGTCAGCGGGTTCTCGTTCGCGCTGTCCGGCATCGCCGAGAGCCAGGGCTCCCGGGACCTGGCCGGTCTGGCGGGTGCCCTCGACCCGTACCGCCTGGTGGACGGCATCGCGTCGTGGGTCCTCGGGGTCGATCCCGCGGTCGCCGAGTTCGCGCCCACCTCCGGCGGGCAGGTCGGCATCCTCGTCCTCGTGTACGTGGTCGTCGTCGCCGGCACCGGGGCTCTCCTGGTCCGTCGCTACCGGAAGGCGAGCAGCCTGTGAACCCGTCGCAGATCCAGACTCCTCGGGAGGTGCGGCCGTGAGCGCGATCGTCCTGGACCGGGTCTCCCGCTGGTACGGCAACGTCGTCGCGGTCAACGACGTCACGATGACGATCGGGCCGGGCATCACCGGCCTGCTCGGTCCCAACGGCGCCGGCAAGTCGACCCTCATCTCGATGATGGGCGGCTTCCTCGCCCCGTCGGCGGGCACCGTGCTGCTCGACGGTGGGCCCGTCTGGCGCAACCCGGAGATCTACCGCAACGTCGGCCTGGTGCCGGAGGCGGAGGCCATGTACGACATGGTCACCGGGCAGCAGTTCCTGCTGGCCAACGCCCGCCTGCACGGCCTGCCCGACGCGGGCGCCGCAGCCCGGCGCGCGCTCGAGCTCGTGGACCTCGTCGGGCCGAGCGACCGTCGGATCGCGACGTACTCCAAGGGCATGAAGCAGCGGATCAAGATGGCGACCGCCCTCGTGCACGACCCGGCGGTGCTGCTGCTCGACGAGCCGTTCAACGGCATGGACCCGCGCCAGCGTCTGCACCTCATGGACCTGCTGCGCCGCCTGGCCGCCGAAGGGCGCACGGTGCTGTTCAGCAGCCACATCCTCGAGGAGGTCGAGCAGATCGCCGACACCATCGAGGTGCTGGTCTCGGGCCGGCACGCGGCGTCCGGTGACTACCGGCGCATCCGCGGCCTGATGACCGAACGACCGCACCAGTACACGATCGTCTCGACCGACGACCGTCGGCTGGGTGCGGCACTGGTGGCGGCCGGGGCGGCGGACGGCGTCACGCTCGCCGGCGGTGCGCTCGCCGTCCAGACCTCCGACTTCGGGCGCTTCGTGCACGCGCTGCCCCGCCTCGCGCAGGACGCGGGTGTGCAGCTGCTCGAGGTGTCGCCCGCCGACGAGTCGCTCGAGTCCGTCTTCGCCTACCTGGTGGCCCGATGAACCCCGTCGTCATGCAGCTCACCGTGCGCGGCCTGCTCGGCCGTCGCCGTTCCGTCCTGCTGGTCGTCCTGCCGGTCCTGCTGCTGGGCCTGGCGGCGCTGACCCGCTGGGCCTCCGACGGCTCGCCGACCGCCTCGGCCGGCCTCACCGGCACCTTCGCCATGGGCACCCTGCTGCCCCTGATGTGCTTGCTCATCGGCACCGGGGTCATCGGTCCCGAGATCGACGACGGCTCGATCGTCTACGTGCTCGCCAAGCCGGTCCCGCGGCGCAGCATCCTGCTCGCCAAGCTGGCCGTGGCGCTCGGCACCACGCTGGTCTTCGCCGTCCTGCCGATCATGGTCGGAGCGGCGCTCGCGGGTGACGACGGCCTGCGGCTCACCGCCGCCTACGGCCTCGCGGCGCTGCTGGCCGGCGTCGCGTACACGACGATCTTCGTCGCGCTGTCGGTGCTGACCCGCAACGCGGTCATCATCGGGCTGCTGTACGCGTTGCTCTGGGAGTCGGTGCTCGGCGGGTACGTCCCCGGAGTGCGGGACGTGTCCGTGCGGCAGTGGGCGCTGGCGCCGGCCGAACAGCTCCTCGGTGCCCGTGCGGCGGACTGGGGAGTGGTGTCCGCGGTCAGCACGCCGGTGGGGATCGTCCTGCTGGTGGTCGTGACCGTCGGGGCGGTGTGGCTGGGGGTGCGAAGGTTGAAGACCCTGCGGCTGGCGGCGGCGGACTGAGGGCGGTCCCGCCGGCTCGTGGCCGCCGCAGAAGGCGGTCTCACGCTGGTGGGAAGGCGCGGCTCAGGGCACGGTAGACCGGCTGGGTGTCCTCGACCGGACCCGGTGCCACCAGACGCTCGGCCAGCTTCTTGGGCCAGGTGACCGCGACGTCGGCGATGACGAACGACCCGCCGATGAGCGGCCAGTCCGCCTCGAGGAAGCACAACGTGCCGTGCACGGGCACCTCGGGCAGCTCGGCTGCGTCGAGCGCCGCCCGGACGAGGCCCACCTGGCGGTGGATCCCCTCCACGAGCCGGGTGCGGTCACGGGAACCGACGACCAGCCTCTCCACGCGAGGACGGAGGATCCCGCCCTCGACACGCAGCGCCGGGCGACCGGTGTAGCGCTTGGCGTCGATGACGTGCACACCGGTGCTGCTGACGGCGATGTGGTCGATGTTGGCGCGGCTGCCGGGGATGCGCCGGTCGTGCAGCACCTGAACACCATGGGCGGTCAGGCGGTCGAGCCGCGCTCCGAGAAGCTCCTCGCCCCGTGCGCCGCGGGCCCAGGCCGTCGTGCTCTGCGGCTCCTCGCCGAGCGCCAGGATGAGGCCGCCGAGACGTGGATGCGCTCGGCGGATGCGGGCCTCCCGCCGCGCGGCGCGGCGCTCGTACTCCCGGCGGGCGGAGCCGCCCGCCGTCCCCGCGTGCGCGGTCTCGTGCGCGACGTCGATCGCCGACGTGCTCTGTGGACGCGGGTCCTGCGACGCGAGGCACGTGAGGCACCGGACCGTCGCGGTCGCCCTCAGGTAGCCCGCACGTGTCCCTGCGGTGAGAGCAGCGCCGCAGACGTCGCACGTCCCCGGAAAGCGCAGGCGCATCACCCGGACAGTGGTTGCGGAGTCGTCGTCCCCGAAGGTGGCCGCCATGACAGCCTTATCGGCGCCGGGTGCGCCATGCTCAAGACCTCGAGTGCCGGCGCGGCATCAATGGAGTTGAGCCGGAGCGGCTGCGTTCAGGCGGCGACGAGTGCCCGAACGTCGGATTGTGCGAGGCGGTAGTCCTCGGCGACCGCGACCACGCTCTCCCCGGCGGCCAGACGATCAAGGACGTCGACGACGCGGATGCCGCGGCTGGCCAACGTCGGAGCGCCGAAGTTGCGGTGCGGGTCGACGACGACCTCCGGCTCGTACTGCGGCAGGCGGATGACGGCGACACGACCGTTGCGGTACGTGATCGTCTGGAGGAACTGCTCGACGACCTCACGGAAGACCGGCTGACCGCTGCGGACCACGACCAGGCTGTCGACGACGTCACCGTCGTCCCCTCGGTCGCGGTAGTTCCACAGCACCTCGGCGCCGTCCGTCATCAGCTGTTCGCTGGTCAGCGCCGCGTACAGGCCGAACTCGCTCTCGAGGGTGGCGAGCGCCGGCCGGATCCGCTGCATCGGGACGCCGGCGGCACGGAATGCGGCGAGGACGTAGGCCTCGCTGAGCCCTACGAAGGGCACCACGTCGCCCCGCCCGCCGCGGGTCGTCGTGATGAGCGCGTCGGAGTAGTGCTGTCGTCCGTCGATTCCCTTGAAGGCGTACCCGCGTGCCCACCGGTGCAGGGTGTTGGCGGGCACGCCGACGATCCGCGCCGCCTCGGTGAGGGTGTAGAGCGGAGCGGTGAACGCCCGGTCATCGAGCAGGTCGGTCACGGATTGCAGCGTAGCGTCGGCCGGGTTCCGGAAGGGGACGAGGTGCGGCGTTGTGGACGACGGCGTCAGCGCCGTCGATCCGCAGGAATCGGGCCAGAGTCACTCGCCGATCAGCGGCCCCCCGCGGACGCGGCGTTCCGCGCGGTCGCCGGTGGCACGTCGGCCGTGCGCGTCCCGGTCCACCAGGCGACGGTCACGAACACGGACGAAGGCGCGCCAACTGGTCATGACCTCAGTGCTTACACGCCGGACGGAGGTCCTCGGGGTGACTTCCCGGTCCGTTCATCCACCGGGCGTGCGGCGTTCACCACCGGCCGCCCCGGCGGATGTCGGTGCAGGTCAGGACTGCTCGTGCAGCGCCGCCAGCTGGGCGGCGCCCACGTCGTCCAGCCGCAGCGCCGCCAAGACGGCGGCGAGCTCGGGCCGTCCGCCCCAGCCGGTGAGCACCGCCGCGGACAGCCGCTCCCAGGCGCGCTGGGTCGCGGGCCGGTGCAGCGGCTCGGTGCGCAGCCCGGCGAGGTCCAGCGGGATGACGGACTCCTGCAGGTGCCAGATGCCCGCGTCGACCTCCCCGCGCAGCACCGCGGCGGGCACCCGGGTGAACGGTGTCTCGACGTAGGTGAAGCCCTCGTCGGTGGGGAACTCCGCGGTGGTGAGGGCGGCGTGGTCGGGGGACTGGGTGTCGATGGCGACGCGTCGGGCGGCGGCGGTGGCGTCGGCCCGGTGCACCGACGCCAGGCGGCCGGGGGCGTAGTAGGTGCCGGGTGCCAGCACGCGGGTGAGCCGGGACGCGCCGTCGGGCACGACGCCGGCGGAGGTGAGGGCGATGTCGTGCGAGCCGGCGAGCACGGCGGCGAGCCGGCCGCTGCCGCCGCGCAGGTGGGTGACGGTGTGTGGGATGCCGAGCCGGGTGAGCTCCTCGGCCAGCGCGGCCTCCAGCACGTCGATCTCGGCGGGGCCGCCGGGGGGCAGGATCAGCCGGATCGGGGCGAGACCACCGGCCTGCCACGCCTGGCCGACGTCGACGGCGTCGACGGTGCGGCCCCGGTGGCCGTGCGAGGTGGTGCGCAGCGCCCCGCGCTCCTCGAGCACCTTGAGGGCGCGCTGGACGGTGCCGGCACCGAGCTGATGGTGGCGCAGGTACTCGGCGTTGGTGGGCAGCCGAGCGCCGGTGCCGAGGGCGAGGGCGTCGGTGGCGATGCGCCGGACGGCCGGCTGGAGAGCGCCGCCGAGGGGAGTACCCGGGTCGTTCTCGGCCGTCGACACGGCCCCCATTCTCCCTGACGAGCACGTCCTCTGTCGGGATGTTGACCCCGGGCCGACGGCATGTAATAGTCCACCTACTGAGTACTCCAGATCCGGAGTAATGAACGCCAGACCGACGGGGATCACGTGCCTTCTCTCAGCTCCGCCCTGGACGCCCTCATCGTCGAGCTCGGCCCCGGGGCCGTCAGCACCACCGCCGAGGACCTCGACGCGACGAGCCACGACACCTGGCCGCTGGCCACCAAGTGGGCGCACGCCGGGATGCACCCGCACCGGGCTGACGCGCTGGTGCGCGTCACGGCGGTCGAGCAGATCCCCACGGTGCTGGCCGTGGCGACCCGCGAGGAGGTGCCCGTCACCGTCCGCGCCCTCGGGTCCTCGGTGACCGGCCAGCCGCTGCCGGTGCGCGGCGGGATCGTGCTCGACCTGTCCGGCATCCCGGCGACGTACGAGGTCGACGAGGTGGACCTCACCGTCACCGCGACCGCCAGCCAGCACGGGGGAGACCTGGAGGACGCGCTGCAGCAGCGCGGGCTGACCCTCGGCCACTCCCCGCAGTCGCTGTACCGCTCGACCGTCGGCGGCTGGCTCGCCACGCTCGCGACCGGGCAGTTCTCCTCGCTGTACGGGGGGATCGAGGACCTCGTCGTCGGCTACACCGTGGTGCTCGCCACCGGGGAGAGCGTGGAGCTGTCCGCCTCCCCGCGGGCGGCCATGGGCCCGGACCTGCGGCAGGTGTTCCTCGGCTCGGAGGGCACGCTCGGCGTCATCACCTCCGTCACGCTCAAGGTCTTCCCGCTCCCGGAGACCCAGCTGGTGCAGACCGTCGCCCTGCCGTCGGTGCGCGCGGGGCTCGACCTCATGCGTGAGCAGGCCCGGCTGGGGCTGCGTCCGTTCCTGGTGCGGTTCTACGACGCCGACGAGGCGCGGCACGCGATGGCCGACCCGTCGTTCGCCTCCCCGGTGATGTTCCTCGGCAGCCGCGGCGTCGACGCGATGGCGCGCACCGAGCTGGACACCCTGCTGGCGCTCGCCGAGCGGTTCGGCGGGACGGTGCTCGGCCCCGACGGGGCACAGGCGTGGCTGGACCGGCGGTTCGACTTCTCCACGGTCGAGAACCTGCTCGCCACCCCCGGCGGCTACGCGGAGACGATCGAGGTCGCGCACCGCTGGAGCCGGTTGGAGGGGCTGCACGCGGACCTCAAGCAGGCCCTCGCCCCGTTGGCCGACGAGGTGCTGGCGCACTTCTCGCACGTCTACACGCAGGGCTCGTCGCTGTACCTGATCCTGCTCGGCCGGGCTGAGGACGACGTCGCGGCGATCGCCCGGCTCGAGTCCCTATGGTCCACCGCGATGGAGGTCTGCCTCCGGCACGGCGCCGAGCTGTCGCACCACCACGGCGGCGGCTTGGCCCGCTCCCCGTACACCCGGCGCTCGCTCGGGTCGGCGCACCTCGTGCTGCGCCGGCTCAAGGACGCCCTCGACCCGGCCGGGGTGCTCAACCCCGGGAAGCTCGGCCTGTAGTCAGCACCACCCCCACCACGGTCCGCGACCCCGCGCACCGTCCACGGCTCCTCCGACGACGAAGGACACCGACATGGACCTCTCCGCCCTCACCCTGCTGGGGGCCGCCGCCGGCGGCTTCCTCGGCGCGACCTTCGGCGCGCTCGTCGCGTTCGTCTTCACCGGCTTCGCGGTGCTCGCCGGGGTGGTTGCCGCCGTCGGCTCCGGCGACCCGACGCTGCTCAACTCGTTCGCCTTCGGCCCGTTCTTCGGGCCGCACATCTCCTTCGCCGCCGGCGTGGCCGCGGTGGCCTACGCCAAGCGGCGCGGGTGGATCGAGTCCGGCCGCGACATCGTGACACCGATGGTCAGCCTGAGCCGGCCGAGCGTGCTGCTCGTCGGCGCGCTGTTCGGCCTGTTCGGCCACGTGGTGCAGCAGCTGCTCACACAGGTGCCGTGGTTCGGCTCGAACACGGACGCCGTCGCGCTCACCGTGGTGCTCTCCGCGCTCGTCGTGCGGCTCGTCTTCGGCCGGACCGGGATCATCGGACCGCACGTCGACGGGCTGCGCGGGTGGAAGCGGTTCACGCCGAACGCCCAGCACGTCTGGCTGGCGTACCAGCAGTCCACGCCGCAGGCCCTGCTGCTCGGCCTGTTCGTCGGTGGCGTCTCGGCGTGGTCCTCGGTGACCCTGCTGGCCGCCTACCCGGACGCGCCGGGCGTCATCTACCTGGGCTTCGGCGTCTCCGCCGTGTCCTTGCTGTTCCTCGCCTTCGGCGTGCAGGTTCCGGCCACCCACCACATCACGCTGGTGAGCGCGGTCGCAGCCAACGGGTTCCTGCTCACCGTCGGGGTCGAGCCGGTGGCGGCGGTGCTCGTGGGGGCGCTGTTCGGTGGCCTGACGGCCCTCGTCGGCGAGGTGTTCTCGCGGTTCTGGCTGATCCGCGGCGACACCCACATCGACCCGCCGGCCAGCGCCATCTGGCCCATGACGACCGTCGCCCTGGTGGCGGTCTCCCTGTTCGCCTGACCGGTCCGCCACCCAGGGCCCGACCCCGCAAGAGCCACGAGAGAGAAGAGAGCACACCGATGTCTGACGCTCGCATCCTCGTCATCGACGCCGGGACGACCGGCATCCGCGCGCTGGTCTACGACGACGCCTGCGCCGTCCACGGCCAGGCCTACACCGAGTTCCCGCAGTACCACCCCGGCCCGGACCGGGTGGAGCAGGACGCCGAGGAGATCTGGCAGGCGGCCCGGTCGATGATCGCCGCCGCCCTCGACCAGGCGGGTCTCGAACCGTCCCAGGTCACCGCCATCGGCATCACCAACCAGCGCGCGACCACGGTGGTGTGGGACCGCCGGACCGGCGACCCCGTCACGCGGGCGATCGTCTGGCAGGACACCCGTACCGCCGACCGGGGCGCCGAGCTCGCACCGCAGTGGGGCGAGAAGGTCTACGCCCACACCGGGTGGGCCCTCGCGCCGGTGTACTCCGCGCTCAGCCTGGAGTGGATCCTCACGCACGACGAGAACGCCCGGGCGCTGGCCGACGCCGGCCACCTCGCCTTCGGCACGATCGACTCCTGGCTGATCCACCGGCTCACCGGCGGGGCGGCGCACGTCATCAGCGCGTCGAACGCATCGGTCACCGGCTCGTACGACCTGCTGACCAACACCTGGTACGAGGAGTGGCTGACCGCACTGGGCATCCCGGTGTCGATGTACCCGGAGGTCCGCGACGACTCCGGTGACCTGGGCACCACCGACCCGGCGGTCTTCGGCGCAGCGGTACCGATCACCGGGGCCATCGCCGACCAGCACTCCGCGCTGTTCGCGCAGGGCTGCGTGCGTCCCGGCATGGTCAAGTGCACGCACGGCACGGGGACGTTCCTCGACATGACGATCGGCACGACCCCGGTCATCGACACCTCCAGCGGTCTGACCAGCCAGATCGCCTGGCGGATGGGCGGTGAGACCGTCTATGCCCTGGAGGGGTACGCCGGCTCGACGGGCGCCGCCGTGCAGTGGCTGCGGGACGGGGCGCGCATCATCGAGTCCTCTGCCGAGTCCGAGGAGGTGGCCCGCACCGTGCCGGACAACGGCGGCGTGTACTTCGTCCCGGCGCTCACCGGGCTGTCCGCCCCCTACTGGGACGCCTACGCACGGGGGACGATCCTCGGCATCTCCCCCGGGACGACGCGCGGCCACCTGGCGCGGGCCACGCTGGAGGGCATCGTGTTCTCCGTGCGCGACTTCGTCGACACCATGGCCCGCGTCTCCGGGCACCCGATCACGACGATCGCCGTGGACGGCGGAGCGTCGCGCAACGACCTGCTCATGCAGATCCAGGCCGACCAGCTCGGCGCGACCGTGGTGCGTCCGCGCAACACGGAGGCGACGAGCGTCGGTGCGGCCCTCATGGCGGGCCTGGCCGTGGGTGTCTGGCCGGACGTGGAGACCGCGCTGTCGACGCTGGAGGTCGAGGCGACCTTCGAGCCGGCGATGAGCGAGGCGGAGCGGGCCGCGGGGTACGAGGCCTGGACACGGGCCGTGAGCAGAGCACAGGGGTGGGCGAAGAAGTGAGACGTCCGGAGCTGGACGAGCTGGCCCGGTCGGAGTTCGACCTGGTCGTCATCGGCGGAGGCATCACCGGGGCGGCGACCGCGCGGGACGCCGCGCTGCGCGGGCTGTCGGTACTGCTGGTGGAGAAGGACGACTTCGCCGCCGGCACGTCCAGCCGCTCGTCCAAGCTGATCCACGGCGGGCTGCGCTACCTGGAGACGTACCAGTTCACGCTCGTCGCCGAGTCGGTGCGCGAGCGGGAGGCGCTGCTACGGCTCGCCCCGCACCTCACCGAGGTCCGCCCCTTCCTCTACCTGCTGTACGACGGGTACCCGGAGAGCCCCTGGCTGGTGAACCTCGGCCTGACGTTCTACGACGCCGCCTCCGGGGCCTGGCGCAAGCGGCGGCACACGATGCTGAGCGCAGCGGAGGTGCTGCGCCGCGAGCCCCACCTGCGGGCCGAGGGGCTGCGCGGCGCCGGCCTCTACTACGACGTGCTGACCGACGACGCCCGGCTCACGCTCGACACCGCCCAGGGCGCGGCCGAGGCCGGTGCGGTGCTGCTCAACCACGCCGAGGTGACCGGGCTGGTGCTGGAGCACGGGCGCTGCCGCGGGGTCACCGTCACCGACGCCTGGACCGGGACGACGGTCGACGTGCACGCCCGGCAGGTGGTCAGCGCCGCCGGACCGTGGACCGACCGGGTGCGGGCGCTGGAGCACGGCCGTCCCACCGGCCGGCTGCGCCCGACCAAGGGCGTGCACATCGTGCTGCGCAAGGCCGACTTCCCGCTCGGCACCGCGGTCTTCCTGCGCTCGCCGGACGACAACCGGGTGGTGTGGCCGATCCCGTCGCTCCAGGACGACCTGGTCTACGTCGGCACCACCGACACCGACTACGACGGCGACCCGGACGACGTGCGCCCCGACCCGGAGGACATCGCCTACCTGCTGCGGGTGGCGAACCATGCCGTGCCGGGCCGGAACCTCACCGAGGAGCACGTCGTCGGCTCGTGGGCGGGGCTGCGGCCCCTCGTCGCACCCGACCCGGGGACCAGCACGAGCAACACCTCCCGGGAGCACGCGATCACCACGGGGGACACCGGGCTCATCGCGATCTCCGGGGGCAAGCTCACGAGCAACCGGGTGATGGCCCGCCAGCTCGTCGACGCGGTGATGCGCGCCCTGGGCCGCCCGACATCGCGCCGCTCGCTGGCCGCGATCACCCCGGTCTCGGGGGCGCTTGGCGGGGCGGCGAGCGTGCGGCGGGAGGCCGAGGCGGTCGGCGTCCCCGACGAGATCGCCTCCGCGTGGGTGCGGCGGTACGGGTCGAACGCCCACCGGCTGGTGGCGCTGTGGCGCGACGACGAGCGCAACCGCGAGGTCATCGGGCCGCGCGGGCTGACCCGCGCCGAGGTGGTGCACGCCGTCCGGTACGAGCTGGCCGGGACGCTGGAGGACGTGCTGGTGCGCCGGACGTCGCTGTTCTTCTGGGACGACGAGGGTGGTGGCAGCGGGATCGACGCGGTCGCGGACGAGCTGGCCGGGCTGCTGGGATGGTCCGAGGAGCGTCGCGCGCAGGAGGTGGCGCGGTACCGGGCGCTGGTGGCGGCGCACCGCCCGCGATGACCGGTCGGCCGGCGCCGGACCGTCGTCGGGAGGTCGCACGCCGGCCGCGCGCCACACCCGTTCTCCGGCGGTCCAGGGTGGACGCACCGGCGGCCGCGCGATGCGAGCGGACAGGATGAGAGCTGTGGAGACGAGCGAGACCGACGGCGCGACGGCCGACCCGCGGGCGATACGCGTCGTCGCGCTGGACGTGGACGGGACGCTGGCCGGTGCCGACCACCGGGTGAGCGACCGGACGGTCGACGTGCTGCGCAGGCTGGTGGCCCGCGGAGTCGTGCCGGTGGTCGTCACCGGGCGCACCGAGGGGTCCGCCCGCGCGCTGGCCGACCGTGTCGGCATGGCGGCGCCGACCATCTCCTGCAACGGCGCGGTGGTCACGGACCCGGGCGGTGAGCGGCTGTCCGTGACGGTGATGGACCCCGACGAGGTCCGCCGCGTGGTGGCCTTCGGGCGCGAGCACGACGAGGTGTCGGCCGTGCTGTGGACGACCACGGCGATGCTGACCGAGCACCCGTCGCCGTGGACGGACCTGCTGGCGGAGGTCAACGACGAGCCCGTGACGACGGTCCCGCTGAGCGGTCCCGGCGCCGAGCTCCCCGCGGACGTCGTGAAGGTGATGCTCGTCGGCGACCCGGACGCGCTCGACGCGCTGCGCGACGAGGTGGGCCGGGCGCTGCCCGCGATGCGTCGCGGCATGGCCCCGTTCTTCGAGACGAGCGCGCCGGGGGCGAGCAAGCGGGAGGCGCTGCGGCTGGTGCTCGACCGGCTCGGGGTCGACCCGTCCGCCTGCATGGGCATCGCCGACGGGGACACCGACGCCGCCTGGCTGGCGGAGGTGGGTCTGCCGGTTGCGCCGGCGAACGCCATGGCCGCCGCCCGGCAGGTCGCCCGGCACCACATCGGTCACCACGCGGACGACGCGGTGGCCGACTTCCTGGAGCAGTTCTTCTCCCTGCCCCGCTGACCTCCTGGCCCGCCGGGGATATGCGGCGCGGCGCCGGCCTGCTTCGTGCTGACGGGTCGGTGGCGCCGCGTCCTGCGGGCGTCGCCCGCGCCGGGCCTCAGTCCGGTACGGCGGGGAACGCGTGCGCGTCCCCCGCGAAGGGCCGTAGCTCGTCCGGAGCCGGGAAGGGCAGCACGTACGTCTCGAGGGGCACGTCGATCGCCCCGAAGTCGTCCGTCTTGACCACGACCCGTTCGGGGCTCGCCTCGACGATGCGCACGCGCACCGTCCGCCCGTCGGCGCGGGTGAGCTGCCACAGGTCGGTCAGCCAGGACAGCCCGCGCTCGTCCAGCGCCTCCTCTGCGGCGAGCCAGTCGACCGGGCCCGTCAGGTCGCGCCCGAGACGGTCGACGGCGACGAAGTCGTCACCGGCAGGGCGGATCCAGCCCAGCACCTCGCGGTCGCCGGGCCGGCGGTGGTCGATCCAGTTCTCGTACGGCACGTGCCCGATGGTACGGAGCAGTCCGGCGCCGAGTCGTCCTCATATCGCTGCCCCGGACGGGCTCCGCTGCGGCGCGCCTTCGTGGCCGCCCGGGGAGCGGGGAACATGGCCGCTGCATCGGTCGACCCAGCCGAAACCTGACCGGTCGGCGGGCCGCCGGGCGGATGAGGTGGGTCACGACGGATGAGCCCGGTCACGGCTGAGCCCGGTCACGACGGTCGAGCTCGCGGCGCATCACCCACCGTGGTCGTCCGCCGATCCGCGACGTCGTGAGCACCGCCGGCGTGAAGCCGGCCGCCTCGAACAGCCGCGTCGTGCCCACGTACCCGGAGATGGGGTCGACCCGCTCCACGCCGACCTCGACCGGGTACCCCTCGACCACCGCGGCTCCGTTCGCCGCGGCGTGCTCCACCGCCCCCGCCAGCAAGTGGTGCATGAGCCCGCGCCGGCGGTACCCGGCCCGGACGACGAAGCAGACGGCGCTCCACGCGTCGCGCTCGTCGACGGACGGGATGGTGCGCGAGCGCAGCAGGCGCCGGTACGTGCTGCGTGGGGCGACCGAGCACCAGCCGGCGACCTCGTCGTCGACGTAGACGAGCACCCCGGGACCCGGTTCGTGCGCGCACTCGTCGCGCATGTACTGCGGGCGTTCCTCGTTGGGCACGCGGCTGTCCCGGTACGCCATGCACCAGCACCCCGCACCGCCGGGCTTCTTCACCCCGACGACCTCCGCGAAGTCCTCGAACCGGCCGAGCGCCGGCCGCCACTCGATCGTCATGCCGGCAGGCTACGGGCGACCTCCGACTCGCGGCTTCAGGAGCGCCTATCCCTCGTCGGTCAGCCGCGGCAGCCACGTGCGCATCGGCCGTGCACCCGTGGCGAGCGCGAACGGGACGAGCTCCGCCTCGAGCTGCGCGGAGCCGCCGCCCGGGACGCGCGCGGCCACACCGTCCCAGACCCCGGCGGCCACGTCGCCCGGGGGCTGCGGCGCCGTGTCGCTCGGGCGGGCCGGCGGTGCGGGCCTGTCCCGGCGGGCGCTGTCGGCTGCCAGCGGCGGGTACGGCCAGGACCCCTCGTGCGGCGCCGGCCGGCGCACCAGCGGCAGACGCACGTTCGGGACGGTGCTGTCGGCCCCGGGGACGGCCCGCCCCTCGGCCCGCGGGGGCACGGCCAGCAGCGCGAGCCCGTCGTCGTCCAGCCCGTCCGGTGCCTGCAGGGTGTAGACGACCGGACCGCGCTCGACCGCGACGGCGCCGCGGGCGGCTCCGACGCGCGGGTCCGCCGTGACCAGCCGGACGTCCATCGGCAGGTCGATCTCCACGGTGTCGCCGACGGCCCAGTCCCGGGTGATCGACAGGTAGCCGTCGGAACCGGCCGTGATGTCCAGGGGCGCACTGCCGACGCGCACAGCGGCGGCCGAGGCCCACCCCGGCTGTCGGACCGCGAGCGTCCATGTGCCCGGCGAGGCGAGGATCGTGAGCTCGACATGGCCGTCGGCGGGGTAGTGCGTCCGCATCCGTAGCACCCGGCCGCGGCCGTCGTCCAACAGCGCGGAGGTGAGCTGGTGGACGGTCACACCGGCGTCGTCGTGCGTCGCGACGAGCTGGTCCAGCGTGGCCACCGTGCGCATCGCGTTCGGCGGGCAGCAGGCGATCTCGAACCACGGCTGGCGGGGGTGGGCGTCGTGCACGTCCAGCGGGTTGGTGTAGTGGAAGGCGGTGCCGTCCGGAGAGACCCCGCTGAGCACGGCGTTGTACACCGCCCGCTCGATGAGGTCGGCGACGCGGCTGTCGCGCTGCGTCAGCAGGAGCCGCCAGGACCACATGACCAGGCCGATGGCGGCGCACGTCTCGGCGTACGCACGGTCCGGCGGCAGCTCCCAGTCCAGCCCGAACGACTCGCCGTGGTGCCGGGAGCCGATCCCGCCGGTGACGTAGGTGCGTCGGGCGACGACGGCCTCCCACTGCCGCCGGGACGCCGCCAGCAGGTCGGCGTCCTCCAGCTCGACCGCGACGTCCACCGCGCCGGCGGCCAGGTAGACCGCACGGACCGCGTGCCCGGACAGCGTCGGGGCCGCACGGTACGGCTGGTCGTCCTGGTAGTAGGCCGCGCCGAACCGTCCCTCGCCCAGCAGCCCGTGCCCGCGCCGGTCGACGAGCGTCCGGGCGAGCTCGGCGTACCGGCGGTCCCCCGTCTCCCGGGTCAGCTCCACCAGAGCCATCTCGACCTCGGGGTGACCGCACACCGCCTCCGTGCTGCCGAACACGCGGACGACGAGGTCGGCGAACCGCCGGGCGGCGGACAGCAGCCGGTCGTCGCCGAGGGCGCGGTGCCAGGCGACGGCCGCCTGCACGAGGTGTCCCAGGCAGTACAGCTCGTGACAGAAGGCCAGGTTGCTGAAGCGCTGCGAACGGTCCTGCGTCTGGTACCAGGTGTTGAGGTAGCCGTCCTCGTCCTGGGCGGCGAGCACGAGGTCGACCATCCGGTCCGCCGCGGCGCGCACGTCGGAGGGCACGTCGTCGTGGGCGGCCGTCCAGGCCACCGCCTCCAGCCACTTGTAGACGTCGGTGTCGACGAAGTTCTTCACGTCCGAGTCCACGGCGTCGGCGTGGCCGTGGGGCCCCGACCCGCGGTCCGCCACCAGCATGAAGCTGTGCACGTTCCCGGCGCGCTCGAGCTGCTCGGCGCCGACGCGCAGCGTGGTCGCGGCCGTCGTGGCCTGCCGCTCGCGCCACGGTCCGGACTCCAGCCGGATCCCGCCGAGCGGGTAGGGACGGGCGGTCGCGAGCCGGGCCGCGGGGGACGGGGCGACGGCGGGTCGTCGGGTCATGGGGTGACCTCGAGCTCGACGACGGTCCACGATGCCGGCGGGACGACGAGCGTCACCCGGTCGTCGTCCACGGTGGTCTGCAGCGGCCGCGGGCCGAAGCTGTCCAGCTCATCCCGGGTCGGTACGCGGTGCGGGTCGTCGTCGGCCAGCGTGGTGCAGGCGACCACACGAGCGGTGCCGAACGCCCGCGACTCGACGGTGACGTGCTCGGCCTGCTCCGGCGAGCGGTTGACCAGGAACAGCGCGAGACGGTTCCGGTCGGCGTCCCAGGTGGCGACTGCGTCGACGGTCGTCACGGCGCCGAGACCTGCGGTCTCCACCACTCCGGAGTCGAGACGGGTGTCGAGGACGACGCCGGAGGCGGTGGTCGACGCCTGCGCGAACGGGTGGAACGTCGTCTGCCGCCAGGCCGGTCCACCGGGCTCGGTCATGATCGGCGCGATGACGTTGACGAGCTGCGCCAGGCTGGCGGCCACCACCCGGTCGCTGTGCCGCAGCAGGGAGACGAGCAGGGCGCCGACGACGACGGCGTCCGCCACCGAGTAGCGGTCCTCGAGCAGCCGGGGTGCGACCGGCCAGTCGGTGCCTGTGGGCGGTCGGGAAGGCTCGTCCTCGAGGTACCAGACGTTCCACTCGTCGACGGAGACGTCGATCCGCTTGCTCGCCTTGCGCCGTGCCCGTACGTGGTCGGCGGTGGCCACGATCTCGTCCAGGAAGCGGTCCAGCTTCGCCCCCGAGGC
>Ga0164243_10004194_pt1 | contig 22713 bp, 24 predicted proteins | sample OricompcompostOP_FD_108781 | JGI IMG/M metagenome (GOLD analysis project Ga0164243, IMG submission 108781) | Organic Plus compost microbial communities from Emeryville, California, USA - Original compost - Organic plus compost (OP) | ecosystem: Engineered > Solid waste > Mixed feedstock >...
ATCCTTGTCTTGCAGGCTAAAATCCTCTCCCGAAAGCAACGGAGAACTCAGAAGCAAAAAGCGGAGTGAATCGGCGGAAAATTTATCCATCAATTCATTCGGATCGGTGTAATTGCCCAGCGACTTACTCATCTTGCGGCCATCATTGCCAGCCAGAGTGCCTGTGGTAATAACGTTTTTAAACGCTTCAGTACCAAATAGTGCCGTATTCACGACATGCAAATAATAAAACCACGCCCGGACCTGACCAATATATTCAGCAATGAAGTCACCTGGGAAATTCGCTTCAAATTTTTCTTTGTTCTCAAACGGATAGTGAACTTGAGCAAACGGCATACTACCACTCTCGAACCAACCGTCAATCACTTTGTCGATGCGTTTGTAATGCACGCCGTCACTATCAAATTCGATTTCATCAACCCATGGGCGGTGATAATCTTCCAATTCTACACCACTTAATTCTTTGAGTTCTGCATAGGAACCAATGACTTTTACATGTTCGTTACCATCCGCGTCGACACCTTTCCAAACAGGCATTGCGGTTGCCCAAAACCGATCGCGACTCAGATTCCAGTCTGGTGCCTGATCGATATTTTTAGCAAAACGTCCGTGCTTGAGATGGGGCGGGAACCAATTAATGTTGTTGTTCTTTTCAAGAAGCATTGGTTTTGCATTTTGAATATCGAAAAACCATGACGGAATCGCTCGGTACATGATTTTTTGTTTGCTGCGAGGGTTGAAAGGATATTCATGCTGAATGTACTCGATTTTCCAGACCACACCTCGCTCTTTCAGGTCTTTTGCGATTGATTTGTTTGACGACCATACTTCCATCCCTGCATAATACGGAACTTCAGGGTAATAAATACCGTTCTCATCCAAAACATCGAGGAGCCGTATTTTATGCTTCTTTGCCAGTTCAAAGTCTTCTTCACCATAGCATGGAGCAATGTGAACAATACCCGTACCTGATTCATTAGACACATACGCAGCTTCGTAGACAGTATAGTCATTACTTCCACCATCATGCATTGCCACCGTGCGCGCCATATGAAAGTCGTTGTTATCGAAAAGTGGCTCATAGCGAAGCCCTGCCAGTTTTTTACCAGCAATTTCTTTCAAAATAGTGTGGTCAAGCGTGTTGCGTTTTTCATCAACAAGTACTTTCTCCGCTAGCTTCTTCTCCAGAATAAAGTGCTCGCCCTCCACATCAACCAACACATACATTAGATCTGGATTAATGGCGAGCGCCGTATTACCAGGCAGTGTCCATGGCGTGGTCGTCCATGCAAGCAGTGCTGTTTTTTCTTTACCCGAAAGCTCAAGTTTTTCGAGGCTCTCATCTGTCAGATAGAACTTTACGTAGACACTCGGATCAGTCACCGTCTGATAGGCGTCATTATCCATCGTCACTTCGGCTTTTGATACGGGGGTCGCAAACTTTGTATCATACATCAATACTTTGTAACCTTCGTAAATCTTTCCCTTTTCGTAAAGCGTCTTGAATGCCCACCAGACAGACTCCATAAAATTCTTGTCCATCGTACGATACGCACCCTTGAAATCAACCCAACGGCCAACGCGGTCAATCACTCCTTCCCACGTTTCGCTATTCGCCACCATCGATTCACGCGCCTTGGTAATGTATTCTTCGAGGCTTATCTTGGTACCGATATCACGACGGTCAGTGATGCCGAGTTGTTTTTCGACGAAGTTTTCAGCTGGTAGCCCATGAGCATCCCAACCCCAAACACGCTCAACTCGTTTTCCCTTCATCGTTTGGTAACGCGGCACCGCGTCTTTGACGATTGAGCTCAGCAACGTACCATGATGCGGCACGCCGGTAATGAATGGAGGACCATCATAAAACACGTACGAATCATCAGCTGAGCGTTGCTCAACCGACTTTTCAAACGTTTTGTTCTTTTTCCAATATTCAATGAGCGCTTTCTCGTATTCAATCGCTCGTCGTCTCGTGCCTGCTTTGAACTTCACTATGCATCTCCTTAAAATAAAAATCACTTCTTTTGCCTGTCAGATCCCAAATTCATTTGGGAGGTACCATCTGACTTCCAAAAGAAGTAATTCTTTTTGGCTCTTAGTTGATCGCTTTAACGTAGCGTTCACGCCTGGTTCTACTTATCCCACAATGGAGACTTTCTTCCAGGGGCTCGCGGGTGATAGCCGCTCTCCGCCAATCGGCGGACGCCTGTAGGGATTATTATAACGAAAACACCCTATGCGAACAAGGCGTCGCCGAACTTCATGAACACTAGACCGATCAAAAACACGACCCATATCGCGACAGCCAACTTGTCATAGTCCTTATCTAGAAACTGTACAACTTTTTTATGCACGCTCTTGCGCAGCTTAAATGTACCCTGTAACAGATTATACCGAGTAATTGTCGCAGTAAGTACGGTCATTGTGAACGTCACGACAAGACACCATGGACACAGCACTTCAATCACATACACGCTATTGAAGAACAGCCAGTACGCAAACAGTGTCCAAAAACCAATGCCGATTTCCGCACCGATCAAAAACCATCGTGGCAACTTAACACTGGAAAGACCGAGGAGCGCTATGGTTATCACTATAGGAAACCCTGCGAGTCCGATAAACATGTTTGGGAATCCGAACGCTGTCGCCTGCCAAGTCTTCATAACTGCCGCACAGTTGAGCACAAGGTTGAAAGTACAGCTAAGAATCGTGTCTGGATTTTTCAGTAAATGGAACTCTTCGACAGCCAGTACGAAACTTGCGAGAAGACCCACGATACCGAATGCTAGCATGGTACCGAATATCCATCTTTCCGAAAGCTTCTCAGCCTTTGATTTTCCAAACAAGTTAAACAACATAACTACTCACCTCGTCTATTAATGGTAATGTAACGCCCCGCCACATGCGGAGCAGCTGACCGTCATTGGAGGTCGCGATAATCGTCGGATACTCCACGACATCATACAGACGGCAAATGTCTGTACCTCTACGACTATCCGGGTCAATCGTTTCGAGGACCTTGCCTGTGCGTCTCTCGAATTCACGCATGTACTCCTCGATACCGCGAGCGTGCTCGCTAGATGTCTTGTACACGACCATGACACCCATTATTTATTTTTATCCTTGCGCTGCTTTTTTAAGATTGTCTCAAATTCATCAAGTGTCTTGAATTCAAAGTATACACTTGCGAACCTTACGTACGCGACTTCGTTGCGCTTTGCTAGTTCGTTCAACACGAATTCACCGATGACCTTTGACAGGACTTCTGTTTCACCCAGCGCATATAAGCTAGCGTCTACATCGTTGACGATTTCTTCTATCTCTACTTCGCTAGCAAAGAACTTACCGACGGATTTACTGATCGCCGACTTTAATTTGTCTCTGTCGTATAGTTCACGACTGCCATCTTTTTTAATAACGGCAAGGTTCGGCTTTTCGACACGTTCATATGTCGTGAATCGTCTGCCGTCCGGCGTTTCTCGACGACGGCGTATTGTCGTGCCGTCACCAACCTCGCGTGACTCAATGACGCGACTGTCTCCTATATTAATGGATGTTCTCACGCGCACTCCTACGACTCATCTGTGTGTTTCTTTTTGCGTCGACGGAGAAAGGCTGGTGTGTCCGATTCATCCTCTTCTTCCTGGGGTGGCGTATCCCAAATATTGTGGGTTGGCTCTTCCGCGAAGCTCGCTTCAGGGTCGGCTTTATCCAGGTCAAGGTTTACACTTTCAACTGCTTCATCGCTAACACCACGTGCCTCAACCTCATGAATCTTATCTGCTTCAGGATTCAATGAGACCTCTTGTTGATGGAAGAAATCACTGTCAAACCCTGTCGCAATAACAGTAATAATCAGTTCATCTTCCAGTTCAGGTTTAAGCGTTGCACCGAAGATAATATTTGCATCAGGCGACACGGCGCTCGTAATAATTTCGGCAGCTTCTTGGATTTCTGACATTGACATGTCGTAACCGCCAGTAACATTGAACAGAACACCCTTGGCACCATCAATTGATACCTCAATAAGCGGTGATTCGATAGCTTGCTGGGCCGCCTGTGCTGCACGATCATCGCCACTTGCGCGCCCAATACCCATCAGTGCGCTACCAGCGTTACTCATGATTGCCTTGACATCAGCAAAGTCGAGGTTGATCAAACCGTGTTCGGTAATGAGTTCGGAAATCCCTTGCACGCCTTGACGCAACACATCATCGGCGATTTTGAATGTTTCAAGCAGTGGCGTGCGGCGATCAATCGTCTGGAGTAGACGATCATTCGGAATAGTAATCAGTGTGTCAACCTGACGGCCAAGTTGATTAATCGCCCAGTCAGCATTGATGCGACGTTTTTCACCCTCAAAACTAAACGGCTTCGTCGCGACACCAACAACTAAAATACCAAGTTCGCGGGCAACTTCCGCAACAATATAGCCCGCACCACTCCCGGTACCACCACCCGCACCAATGGTGACGAACACCATGTCGGCACCTTCGAGTGCTTCACGAATCTCATCGCGTGATTCGTTGGCAGCAGCCTCACCAACCGATGGATCAGCGCCAGCACCAAGCCCGCCGGTCGTCTCGTGTCCCAAATGAAGTTTTACATCGGCCTTGCTGTTATGCAAAGCTTGAGCATCAGTATTCATGGCAATGAATTGCACTCCGGATAGACCGGCATCTTTCATTCGGTTGATTGCGCTTCCACCAGCGCCACCGACGCCCACTACTTTAATACTCGCAAATGTCTGAATCTCGCTTGGTGTTACTTCCGGCATGAATACTCCCTACGTCCTTATTCCTATCTAGTATATCATTGATAGATACAAATCAAACCTTGCTGGCTACGCTTTTAGGCGTCCGAATAACTTTTTTAATAAACCGCCCGCTTGGTCAGCTGCTGCCTTTGCCCTACCTCCGTTTTGATGAGTCCTGCGTCCCTGGCCAGCTTCGGCATCAATCAACATCAAGCCTGCAGCAGTTGCGAACTGTGGTTCATCTAAGTGTTCAGCCACGCCGCCGTAACCTTTCGCCGCCCCTATCTTTACTGCGAGCCCCAGTGACTCTTTTGTATAGTCAGCGATGTTTTTCAGTTTTGCGCCACCACCAGTTAAAACGACACCACTTGGTAGTTTTGCATGACGGCCTGCTTTTTTTAGTTCCTTGGTGACAAGTTCAAAAAGCTCTTCTAGCCGTGCTTCGATAATCTCATCGACATCGCTCCGTGAAAATTCTAACGTTTCTTTATCATGTTTAACACTCACCGTCTCGCTACCCGTCTGTGCCGTTGCAGAGCCATGTGTCAACTTAACCAATTCGGCTATTTCTGGATCGGTTTTTAACCCAATCGCAAGATCATTTGTAATATTATTGCCCCCGATTGGTATTACACCGGCATACTGCAAGTCGCCCTCCTCGAATATGGCAACACTCGTCGTTGTTCCTCCAAGATCGATCACCGCAACACCATTTTCAAGCTGTTGCTCGTTCAGTACTGCACGCGCCGCTGCAACCACGCTTGGCGTAATTGTGTTTGGTGTTACTTTTGCGAGATCGAGAGCACTATGTAGTGCTGCAACGTTTGGCGCCAAGGCAGAGATAACATTAGCATTAATTTCAAGCCGAGTCCCGGTCATACCGACAGGATCTTTGATATTATCCTGACCATCCAATCGATAACTATGGGGAACGACATCCAAAATCTCCCGGTTTGCGGGGACTTTTCCGACTGTGGCAACCTCTGTTAAGCGAGCAATATCATCGTCACTTACCTGGTGATCGACCGCCCCTACCGCGATCATACCATCGGTTGTCGTACTTAATATATGGGCCCCATTAATACTGACAGTAGCAGCATCTACTTGGTAGCCGCTCATGCGCTCCGCTTCTCCTAACGCATCGTCAATCGCCTGTGCGGGACCATTCAGATTAACGATGGTTCCCTTGCGCATACCCGTATTACTCACTTCACCCACACCAACGATGGTTGGCGTGCCGGTGGTGGCGTCCAGGTGTCCAACGACGCAGCGGACAGTCGTCGTGCCAACATCGATTCCGACAGCATATTTAGAGCTATCTTGCATGACTCGTATTATAGCGATTATCTTGCGTTTTGAACAGACATAAGAACTTTATGCAACAGCAGTCCTTCTGACACGCGGCACCTCCTGCAAAACGATCATTACATTTTATCTTTATATGATGTTAATGTAACCACATATAAAAGGTAACGTTGTAAACGAAACAATATCGTTAAACAGACTTACTTATAATTGCGTGAGGATTTCTGCTCCGTCTTCGGTAATGAGAACAGTGTGCTCAAAATGAGCCGCTAAACTGCCGTCCCGTGTGAGTATAGTCCACCCATCATCGGGATCGACATAAGTGCGTTCGCCGCCAAGTGTTGCCATTGGCTCAATCGCAATAGTATCACCAGGACGCAGCAGTACGCCGCTACCTTTTCGACCATAGTTGGGCACATCAGGCTCCATATGCATTTCCTGGCCCACGCCATGACCAACAAGTTCACGAATAATTCCTAGTTTACCGTCGGTGAGTACCTTCTCAATAGCAGCTCCAATATCGCCCGTCGACGTTCCTTGCCCCTTGATTGCATCGATACCAGCATAGAGGCTCCGTTCGGTGATATTCAAAAGATGCTTCACCGCTCCACTTGGCTTCTCACCGATCACCATCGTAAACGCACTATCAGTTTTCATACCCTTGTACGTTAGAACCAAATCAAATCCAACAACATCACCCGTCTCAAATGCGTAATCTGTTGGAACACCGTGAACAATCGCGTCATTCACACTAATACAAATCACACCAGGGAAATTTGGAACTGGTTCTTTATAGGTTGGTGTCGCTCCGAGGCGTGCAATTTCTTTCTCCACCCACGCATTCACTTCCAGCCCCGTCATGCCTGGTTGCACATACTTTTTTACCCCAGTAAGAACAGTGGCAAGAATCTTGCCACCTTGGCGCATGGCCTCGATTTGATCAGTTGTCTTAAAAGGTTGGCTCATGGGTTACGTTAATTCGTTATATTCCAATTCAGCCATGATTTTGTCATGAACTTGACCAACGGTGCCCGTACCATCCAGATGAACAATCTTAATCCCTTTATCGGCAAAATAGCTTAGGACGGGGTACATTTCCTGACGATAGATGTTCATGCGCCGAGCCACTATTTCAGGCTTGTCCTGTACGCGACCACGAAGTTTCAAGCGTTCCTGAATAACACTTTCGGGCACCTCAAGCACGATCACCATCGCAACTTCACGGCCAAGCGAGTTTTTGTCATCCATCAACCACTGTGCTTGTGCCATGGTACGAGGGAAACCATCGATAATCAGACGCTTTACGTCAACCGAGTTGTTCAGCGCCTGGCGAACAACGTCAAATGTTTTTTCATCGCTAATCAATTCACCTGTTTTGAGGATTTCTTTTACCTCTGGATCATCACTATCGCGGAACATTTGGCCCGTCGAAAGCCAACGCCACCCCAAACGCGCAGCAAGCATCTGCCCCTGTACACTCTTACCCGCGCCAGCCGGTCCGAAAAATACAATCATGAACCCCTCTCCTTTACTGTAATGATTCTTTTACGACTCGTGCAAGCAATGCTCCATCGGCACTATTGCCAACTTGTTGCTTCACCGCTCCAATAACCTGCCCCATGGCTTTCGCATCAGTGACGCCAAGCTCTTTGATTTTAGCGGCAACGATTTCACGCAACTCATCCTCGCTCAACTGCTCAGGCAGGTAACGCGCGAGTACTTCAGCTTCTTTTCGTTCGGTTTCCGCCAGTTCCGGACGACCGTTCGTTTCGTATACAGCAACGCTTTCGTTTCTCTTTTTGACTTCGCGCGCAATCACTTTCTCAACTTCTTCATCGCTCAGACCAGTATCGCGCTTTCCCTGTGCTACTTCTTCATTCAGGATCGCTGCTTTGAGGTTTCGCAACGTATCACCCACAAAACGATCGCCGCCCAGCAGAGCGGCTTTCATATCGTTTTGAATTCTCTCGCTTAGTGCCACCGTTAGCGCAGCCCCAGTCGTGCTTTTGCGAGCTTTTCAGCTTTGCGTTCCTTACGGATGATCGCTTTTTCGCGACGTTCCGTCTTGCTAATCGGTTTGCTAAATCGCTGTGATGCCTTGGCTTCTGCCAATACACCGCTCTGCAAAACCTTGCGGTTGAAACGACGAATAATGTTTTCGTTCGCTTCTTTTTCGTCCTTACGTGTTACTTGTACCATATCGATACGTATTGTAACAGAGATAGCGTTTCTTCGCAATAGATATAAAATTAGACACCGAACAAGCCAATAACCAGACCCATCAGAAAGATCGTAACGAGTTCGTGCGCACAATTTAACAGCGTCAATTTCCACGGCCGCCCCTCAAAGGCGTCATGTGTTACAAAACGTGCAGCCGTCAGCCCAAGCCATAGCCAAAATGCCGTACTCAATGAATCTTGCAAGAAACTATTACCGAAGAACTCATGGCTAAGGAATGCCACATGAGCCAGCACATAGGCTGTTAGCAAACTTACAACTGCCGTAATGCCGATTGGTACCCAGACCGGAGCACCTTTTTTAGACATATCGACTTTGGCGAGCTTGATCCACATGTCGCCAAAAACTGGCCGAGCATACCAAATACTTCCCACAACCATCGAACTGAGCATTGCTAGGACGACCGCTAGATAATTTACCTCAACACCCATACACCCTCCTCGTTAATATGCCTCGAGTGTACACCTTCATTAAAAAATGAACAACGCTACATAATTTCAATGTGCAATAGCCGTCCTTCAACCGATCGTCGACCATTCCATTCGTTGATGTTTGGTTGATACCAAATCGTTACTCTTGCGCCCTGTTCGACAAAAAAATGCTCCGGCGCATTAAATGCAACCACATAGAGCTTTACCCCATCAAGATCTTGCAGTCCAAGTTTGACATGCTGCCCTTCGCCCCCCATACGCTTTCTATAAAAAACGCGGAGATTCTGGGTACTCAAAATTGGTTCTGGATTGCCATGACCAAATGGCTCCATAGTTGCGATTTGATGGATCAGTTCTTCGGTCACGTTCAAAAACGGCGTCACAACATCGCGCCTAGGTAATAGGAGCGCCTGTTGATTGAACAATTTTTGCGACCGGTAGAATTCATTCACCCTCTGGCGAAACGCTGGAATGTTAGCTGTTGGCAAAGTAACACCGGCCGCAAGTTTATGTCCACCACCCTTTGTAATAATGTCATCAGCAGATCGTATCGCATCGGCGGCGCTAAAGTCCCCATAACTCCTCGCCGATCCTTTAGACTCTTCACCCATTTCCTCCAGCACAAATGTTGGTTTGCCATACTTTTCCAGCAGTTTAGCAGCAACAATGCCAACGATGCCGTGGTTCCAGCCTGGTTTACTCACTACCAAGACCGGATCATCGTTGTAATTTTGTGCCTGCTCTATGGCTTCGCGTAAAATTACTTCCTGTTCAACACGTCTTGCTCGGTTTAATTCATCTAGTTGTTGAGCTTTTTGCAACGCTACCAACCCGTCGCGTGCAATGAGCATGTCAAGTGCTATCTGGGCGGTCTCGAGTCGCCCAGCGGCATTCATACGCGGTCCCAATGCAAATCCCAGGCTCCTCGCATTTACCTCACTAGGCTTTACGCCAGCGACAGCCATCAGCGCCTTGAGGCCAGGCCGATGTGCTCTCGACAATACCTTTAGGCCCCAAAACACATTTGCTCTATTTTCGTCGACGAGCGTCACGACGTCACATACTGTCCCAAGAGCAACCAAATCCAACAGCCATTTTTCCTGGCCGTCGGGGAGTCCTTCTAATCGTGTTTGTAGCGCCTGCACCAATTTAAACGCAACCCCAACACCAGCCAAATCAACAAATGGATAGGAATGATCGGGCCGTTTCGGGTTGATGACGGCAACTGCCGGTGGCTGTTTAGGGGCAACGTTATGGTGATCTGTCACAATCACATCAACCCCCAACTCTTTTGCACGTATAATCTCCTTCTCGCTCAGACTGCCACAGTCGACCGTGATGATTAGTGTCGCACCTGCGGCTGCGATTCGTTCAACCGCATCAACAGTCATGCCATACCCTTCAACAAAGCGATTAGGTATGAAGGCGTCGACATTAGTAAATCCGAATTTCGCAAGCGCATCAAGGAGTAACGTCGTCGCCGTCAAACCATCGATGTCATAGTCACCATAGATTGTAATTTTTTCATCTGACTTACGAGCATCGACAAGTCGACTTACTGCCGCGTCCATATCCGGCAACAAAAAAGGATCATGCTTGGCATCATAACTAGGATTCAAAAAAGCGTCGCGAGCTTTACCTGTCAGCCCACGCGCCTTCAGGATTTCCTCGAACAAATTCATTACAGGTCAGAGTTGGTACGCTTTGGCCGTGCTGATTGCTGTTGTGACTTGATGACGATACTCTGAAGTTCCTTGAAAATTGTAAATTGTTTGTTGGTCGAATAAATCTTCGTATTCCCCTGCTTCTCACTCTTCAAAAAGCCAACCTTCTCAAGACGCTTGAGCTCACGCTGAATATTACCCGGATCTTCTTTAATAAGCTTAGCCAGTCCTCGGACATGCGTTCGAAAATCAGGATACTTTGCATAAACCACAACGATCTTGCGCCTCACTCTCGAAGTAATAAAAACGTCTAGCATACTCTCCCTTTACACGCACCTACTGTCGCTTTCGTTACTCCCTATCTTACACTTTCTTACAACACCGCACAAGTGGTTTTTTCGCACCTAGCGCCAATGAAGGACGATCTGATTGATTTTTGCGACCGTTTCTTCGTGTGTTGGTAGATCATTCTGCTCGTAATAATGGTTTGTGTCGAGGTAATTTTCCTTTACATCCAAGATATGAAGCTCATCGGCTGTCATGTGCACCTTGTCGACGATTGCGACACTCGCAACAGGGGCAGCGATTACAAGACGCGCGATTCGGATTGGTTTTAAGAAATCAAGCGCCACGTCGAGTGACGTGACATCATTGAGTCCATCACTCACAAGAATGACCGTATGATCACGGAGCATTTCATGATCAATAACACCACCATCACCAATCAGACTATTAATTCGATGAAATGCCTCTCGCTTTTTTTCTTCAAAATACCCATGGAATTCAGTTGTATACTCACCTATTTCACTTGGAGCAAGATCACTACTATAAGTAAAGGTGCCTTCTTGAGAAACAGCCCCAATATCCTGTCGTTCACCTGGCACTTCAATCCCTTCCGACACCAACATCGTCAAAACACAGTGCAAGCGTTCGGCGATAGGCTCACCGACCGCAACACCACCATCACTCAGCGCCACAACCGCGACATTTTCATAACGATACTTATCAAATAATTGCTCCGCTAGTTGTTCACCGGCAACAGCACGGCTTTGGAAATACATCATATGGTGTCATTATAATGAAAGGTATGCATTATTACGAGGTGGCACCAAATCAAATTATTCGCGCCGACAGTTCGGTATTTACCTATGCATTCGATCAACCTTTAACACCTGGCCATGTCGTGATGATTGAGGTCGGGCGCAAAAGCCATGTTGGTGTCATTATGCGCGAAGTTGCAAAACCCCCGTATGACACAAAACACATCACAAAAGTGATAGAGCCCACACCAATCCCACTAGGACTCGTTCAATTAGCAGAGTGGATGGCTGGCTATTATGGCAGCCACCTGGCGACTGTACTCCAAACCGTTCTCCCCCGAGGCGTTCAGAAAACCCGTCGCGACAAACAACGAGGGCAAAAACAAACACCACCTCGTATTCGCAACCGAACAAAAATAGTGTTCACTACAGATCAGAAACGTGCACTCCACACGATCAAGACCACCCCCTCAGGCTCGATCTTACTTCACGGCGTCACCGGTTCCGGCAAGACAGCCATTTACGTAGAGGCAGCAAAAGATACACTTGCAGCGGGCAAATCGGTCATTATTCTGGTACCGGAAATTGCACTCACCTCACAACTCGTTGATGAGTTTGCCGCACATTTTAGTAATATCATTCTTACTCATTCACGCCAAACCGAAGCCGAACGTCACCATGCCTGGCTACAATCACTGATAGCCACAGAACCTACTATTGTTATTGGGCCGCGCTCAGCCCTATTTATGCCCGTCGCCAATCTTGGTCTGATTGTGATTGATGAAGCACATGAGCCCAGCTTTAAGCAGGAGCAATCCCCTCGCTACTCCGCACTTCGTGCTGCCAGTATACTGACCGACCACACTCACGCAAAGCTCATTCTCGGCAGTGCAACACCGCTCGTGAGTGACTACTACTTGGCCACGCAGACCGGACGGCCACTGATCACATTGCCAAACCGTGTTGTGAAGGATGCAGTTGAGCCGACAGTGACGTTGGTTGATATGACAAAACGCGGTGATTTTCGACAACATCGATTTTTATCCGACAAACTCCTAGAGGCAATAACGCGAACACTTGCCGAAGGCCACCAAGTGCTTGTGTTTCATAATCGGCGTGGCAGTGCCACGACAACCCTCTGTGAAAATTGTGGCTGGTCAGCGAGTTGTCCACGCTGCTTTTTACCCATGACATTACACGCTGACAATCATCAATTACAGTGTCATGTGTGCGGCCAAACCGCCAAGGTGCCGACCAGCTGTCCTGTTTGCCACTCAACTGACATTATTCACAAAGGTATTGGTACAAAATTGATCGAGAGTGAGCTGCACAAACGCTTTCCTGACAAAGTGATTGCACGCTTTGATGGCGACTCGTCAGCAGATGGAACCGTCGAAGCTAGGTACAAAGAACTCTACGATGGCACTATTGATATTATCGTTGGCACACAAGTTATCGCAAAAGGTCTTGATCTACCAAAACTGCGTGCCGTGGGAGTTATTCAGGCCGATGCGGGGCTCAGTCTCCCCGACTTTGCAGCCGCCGAACGAACATTTCAATTACTCGCTCAGGTCGTTGGTCGTGTCGGTCGCTCTCACCACCCTACCGACGTCATCGTACAGTCGTATCAACCAAGTAACTATGCGGTCGTTGATGGATTACATCAGGACTACCACCATTTTTATGAAACGACACTCATCGAACGAAAGCGCGCGAACTTCCCCCCATTCACCTTTTTGCTCAAACTCACCTGTATCTATAAGACTGAAGCAGTAGCGATCCGCCAATCACAGGCGCTTGCCCGAATACTCAAGCAGCAAGCGCCAAAATCGGTCGAAGTGCTTGGTCCAACGCCAGCTTTTTATGAACGGCAACGAGATAGTTATCGGTGGCAATTAACACTCAAGTCACCAAAACGTGCAGATTTAGTAGCGCTTCTTGCTTATTTACCACCAACACACTGGCAGTTCGAATTAGATCCGACAAGCCTTTTATAGACCTCCCCGACACTGGCCCTATCTGTTATACTGGGAGCAATTACTATGAGAAAAGAAGATATTATTACGCTACCCAACCCGCACCTGCGTCAAAAATCACGAAAAGTGAGTTTTCCAGCCGGTGATGATATTGCGAAGCTCGTCAAAGACATGACCGACGCTGCACTCGATTGGGAAGATAGCCGACCCCATGAAATCAGCGCAGCATTGGCAGCCGTCCAGGTTGATCACCTCGAACGCGTGGTGATTGTTCGTAGTGACTTCGAAAACAAAGAATCGCGCGATTTTACCGTTCTCATCAACCCTGAAATTGTCAAATACGAAGGTGAAATTGAATCTGACTACGAGGGATGTCTGAGCGTTAAAAACATCTATGGCAAGGTGCCCCGGCACACAAAGATTCGTATCAAGGCACTCAGTCTCAGCGGCCAACCTATCCGATTCAAAGCCAGTGGTTTTTTGGCCCGTGTGATCCAGCATGAGATCGATCACACGAATGGCATGGTATTTATTGACCATATCCGCGACGACAAGGATGCTTTTTACGAACTCGATGAAAAGGGTGAATTGCAACCTCTTGATTATGATTCAGCAATCAAAGATAACGCCGAACTGTGGGATGAATGATGACAAAAACCAAGGTCATTTTCTTCGGCAACGAAAAACTTGCAACCGGCATTGAGTCGCCTCAGCCGCTCATTAAAAATGCCGTCATCGCTGCCGGTTTTGAGATTGAGCAAATTGTGACCGGCCCACTATCAGAGCTTGCCCCGCACCAAGCAAAGTTGGCAGTACTTGCTGCATACGGACGGCTTATCCCACAATCAGTCCTCAACCAGTTCCCCCTCGGTATCATCAATATTCACCCTTCGCTTCTGCCCCAGTATCGTGGCACGACACCGATTGAACGGGCAATGCTCGACGGTGTACAAAAGACCGGCGTATCAATTATGCAGCTGACGGCAGGTATGGACGAAGGACCCCTTTACAAGCAAAAAACCATCCATCTGGACGGCACTGAATCCAAACAAGCACTCACCGAGAGGTTGCAGCAACTTGGTGCAGAATTGCTGCAAGAAATACTCCCAAATATTGCCGCTGGTGAGTTGAAACCGAAAAGTCAGCCGCACCCCGACCGGGCAACCTATACGAGTAAAATCACTAAAGAAGACGGCCTGCTCGATTGGAATAAACCGGCAGACAAACTTGAGCGTGAAATTCGCGCTTATGCAGGATGGCCTAAAAGCTATACAACGATTGGCGGTATCCCTGTTATTATCAGCGGTGCCAAGGTCGCTCCTATGGAACCTTCCTCGCCTGGCAAATTAATGCCCGAAAAAAACCGCCTCTTTATCGGGACAGCCACAGACTGGCTTGAAATTACCGCTATTCAACCTCAAGGCAAAAAAGAAATGCCTATTCAGGCATTTCTTGCAGGTTATCGAACACAATTATCTGTTTAAGCAGCCGGTGCTTGCGGCGGCTGTTGTTGGTCAGTTCCTAAAATCGCATCACGATTTGCGATAATTTCTGCTTTTAACTCATCGAGAACTGTCTTCACCACATCGCGATAATCAGGACGGTTTACCTCGAGCCATTTCGTTGCAACATATTCGGCCTTAAGGTTAGGGTCAGCCGGGTCCAGCTTGAGCGCCTGCTGCATTCGTTGGAATACCTGATCATTCGTATAGTCTTGTACATGTGCAGCGAGCCAACTATCAATGACCGCATGATCACGATCAATAATTTTTTCGAATTCTTCCAACTGCTGGTCGCTCAACCCATCTGATAGTCGTGTCCCCACACGTAGTTCCAGTTCTTCATAGATGTGCTGCAAGAACGCTTGCTTTTGCTCATCTGGCAGATCATTCAGCCCAATATCTGCCAAAAATTTGTCGTCTAGTTGAAACATCTTGTCCTATTCCTGTCGTTTCTTATTGCTACATCTGATTGTAGCACGTGGATCCCTCGCATCACAAATGGATATATTTATGTACGATGATTGACTTTTTGTCATAAATATGATAAAATGTAAGCATAATTATCTTTCTACGGATAACGATAACGCACCTTCAAGCCATCTGCCGACCCCTGTTATCAGACACGGCAACGGTTTGAGGAGCATTTCCTCTGCCTGTTGCTGTGCCTGAGGAAAAGGCCGGTAGATACCATCAGTACACCAATCCGGGTGTTGCCGTACGTATCTGTTTTACACCTCCGTCGGCGCACACTCGAGTTGTGCCGACATCCGAAAATTCACTCCACAGAGAAAGAAGGATGTCATGAAACTGGACCGTCAAAAAATGGGGTTCAAGCCGCAGTCGGTGGACGAGGACGAAGAGAAGAAGGTCGCCAAGTCCGTCAACGAGGCCGAAGACCTCATGTTGACCATTGCCGAAGAGCACCACACGTATGTTTCGATCCCCTGGATCGAGGACATCATGCGCACCCTCAGGCGCGTCGGCGGTGAGAATGCAACCCCCGAACTGGCAAAGTTCGTCGCCGATCAGCTCGAACGCAGCCCGGTACTCAACCCCGGGCGTGCAGCAAGCGAGCAGCAAGCACTCGGTGCCGGCAACCAGGAAGGCGACACCAACGAACTCGCTAATCTCAAGCGACAGCTCGAGACAACACTCGGGCAGCGTGATCAACTCGCCCGTGCGTTCAGTCAACTGATTGACGCATCGGGTGCAACCGTTGAACCCAACCGTGAACTGGCTGACTACGCCCATGAGGTTGTCGACTGGATCCTCCGCCACGATCAGAAGCGCCAAGCCGAAGTGCCCGAGCTCCAGACCACGAAGGCCGAGCTCCAGACCACGAAGGAGGCTCTCGCCGCCGAGAAGCAGAAGGTTGCCAAGTGCGAAAGTGAGCACTCCAAGGAGAAACTGGAAGAGAAGTACTACAGGCGCGCTGCCGTCGACCAAAGGCTGAACAGCATCGCCGAACAGGTACAGAAGATCGACTCGGCCACCGAGGACATCAAGACCGGACGCCTCCGGGGAGTCACTCCCAACCTGGCCGCCAGGATCAACGGCGCGCTCGCGGAACTCAAGAAGCTGCTACCGGCTCCCGAGGAATCGCAGCAGTGATGTACTGATGGACCCGTCCGGGACGTTCGTTAACCACACCAAGGTTACGATACGTCCCGGCGGAACATCACTTTTGTTTTATGCCCTTTGGAGGGCTTTTTTCATGCCTTAAAGTGTCCGATTCACCAGCTCGCGGGTAAAGAATTCCAGTTTATCACCTTCTTCGAGTAACAGTTTTTTATCTGTTTTGAGGCTGAGGCCGCATAGTTCGCCTTCAAACACTTCTTTTGCTTCTTGCTGCTGCCGCTGCACGCTCGTGACTTCAACTTCTGCCAGCTGCTCGTCACCACGTTTCACCCGTGCGAGGACATTCGGCATCACTTTACCGCTCGTGACTTCACCACCAGCAATCACCACATCTTTCAGTGTTCGGAACACGCCTTTAATCGTCAGTGTACCCATTTCGGTCTCTACCACTTCAGGGGCGAGTAATTGTTCCATCGACTGACGAGCATCATCCAAAAGCTCATAAATCACCTTAAACAGCCGCACCTGTACTTTGTCGCGCATAGCCAAACGTTTTACTGCTGGCGGTAGTTCAACATTGAATCCGTAAATGATGGTGTTGCCATCGGCAGCCAACCGAATATCGTTTTCGGAAATGGCACCCACGCCACTGCCAATAACGCGCAGCGTGACTTCTCCGCCAGTATCCACAAGGCGCAAACTATCAATGACAGAGGTGAGGGATCCCTGGACGTCAGCCTTCACAATAACGTTGAATTCTTGCGATTCATGCTTTTGCGTCATCATTTTCAGCAGATCAGCACCGGTCACATTGGTGCTCGCTGCTGCCTTCTCGCGTTCAATACGCGCTTTTTCAGTCATTTGGCGAGCTTCTTTTTCATTCTTTACAATGACAAACTCATCGCCAAACTGAGGTAGTTCCTTAAATCCCGTGACCGTGACCGGGGTTGACGGACCTGCACTTCGCAGCGGCTTGCCCTGAAAGTCAAGCAATGTGCGTACTTTGCCATAGGCAGTACCAGCCACCAAAAAGTGTCCTGGTTTTAGTTCACCCTGCTCAACCAATAGGCCGACCACTGATCCACGCCCCTGTTCCATGTGTGACTCAATCACCAATCCTTCAGCTGGTACGTCAATATCAGCCTTGAGCTCTTCAAGGTCGGCAACAAGCAGCACCATATCGAGTAATTTATCGAGATTCTGGCGGGTTTTGGCGCTGACTTCAACCATCACGGTATCGCCGCCCCATTCTTCTGGGTTCAAATCATATTCGGTCGCTAGCTGCGTTTTGACTAGCTGTGGGTTAGCTGCTTCTTTGTCGATCTTATTGATTGCAACAACAATCTTGGCGTTGGCGCTGCGCGCAAAACGAATTGCCTCAACTGTTTGTGGTTTCACACCATCATCAGCGGCGACAACAATAATCACCACATCGGTCAGGGCGGCACCGTGCTGGCGAAGAGCTGCAAATGCCTCGTGGCCAGGGGTGTCGAGCAGGGTAATCGTCCGATCACCCCGTGTCGTTTGATAGGCGCTAATGTGTTGGGTTATACCCCCGGCTTCGCCTTCAACGGTCTTCATGTCCAGAATTGCATCGAGCAGACTGGTTTTGCCATGGTCGACATGTCCCATGACCGCGACGATCGGTGGGCGCGGAACGGCTTTATCAGTTAACTGATGTATCGTTCGGCCTACCGATTCGACAGCTTTTTTCTGGATTTCGACGTCTAAGCCCAGTTCATCAACGATAATCTGAGCTGTTTCAAAATCAATTCGCTGGTTGATTGTGGCAACAATACCGTTTTTGAACAGCTCGCCAACCAGCGTCGTAACTGGAATATTGAGCGTCTCGGCAAGCTCGCCCACGGTAATCGAATCGGCAATGACAATTACTTTCTCTGCCATGGTAAACGCTCCTTTCCATATCTGTTATTCGTTGTTATCTTAACATCAAATGTTGTTAACGTAACATCAGATATATTGTTACTATTTTTTGCTCAAACTGAGCGAAATTTTACGGCTTTCTTTTTCGATATCAAGGATAACGAATTTTTTGCGGTCGTTCAGCGTGAAGACTTTTTCTGGATCAGCGTTTTCGCCTTCACCAAGTTCGCTCACATGCACCAAAGCTTCAACAGCGGGGCTGATCTGAACAAATGCACCAAATGGCGTAATACGTGTCACCGTGCCTTCAACCGTTTCACCTGGCTTGAATTTAGCGACTTCATCGAGCCATGGATCCTGGGTCAATTGCTTGATGCTCAGGCTCAGGCGGTCTTTGTCGATCGAAATGATCTTCGCTTCGACTGTTTCGCCCACCTTGACGTAATCCGCAGGATTGCTGACGCGCTCCCAGCTGATTTCGCTGATATGGATCAGGCCTTCAATGCCATCGACGTTCACAAAGGCACCGTAATCAACAACACCGGTGACAACACCTTTGACCGTGTCGCCAACTTTAAGACTTTGGAATCGTTCAGCGAGACCATCTTTGACAGCTTCTTTCTCACTAAAGATCAGTTTATTTGCCTTACGATCGCTATCAAGAATACGGACCTTCAGCGTCTGGCCAATCAGTGCGTTCAAGCGCTGCAAGATCTCGTCTTTGTCGCTACTGCCAACACGTGGATAGTGCTCGGCAGAGAGTTGTGACACTGGCAGGAAGCCGCGAACACCTTCGTATTCGACCAACATACCGCCACGATTGGCATCATATGGTGTGACTTCGATGATTTCACCACTTTCTTGTTTGGCGGCGACTTCTTCCCAACCGCGATCCTTGGCTGCTTTGCGCAGCGATAGCAGTGAGTAACCATTGTCGAGTTCGGTGTCAACGACACTGGCGGTTACTTCATCGCCCTCTTTCAATGCGCGCGAAAATCCAACTTCACGGCGTGGCACAAAACCAACACCTTGAGCACCAAGATCGATAAGCACCTCGTGTTTGCGCAGCGACAATACCTTTCCGGTTACCATATCACCTGCAGTTAGTTGTTTGATGCTTGCGTCAGCGGTCGCGAGCAAGTCATCCATCGTTATAGTGGCATTAGCCATAGTTATTTCTACGAGTAGAGAGACTCGTAAGCTCCTTCCTTAAAATATATTTCTGAGGACACTCTAAGTTAAGGCGCCCCAAGATTACCTCTATTGTAACACTAGTGGAACGATACGTCTACCTATAGAGGGAGTCGAAGCGGAGTTTGCGAGATCGAAGGTAAGCGATACTAACTCCCACCAAAATGGCACCCGGAAGAGCACTCAAAAGCAAGTCATCTGCCGGCCCGGTCGTTGGCATATGCCCGGTTTGTGGAGCGCTGCTTGGTGTGGGCGCTGCTGAAGACGACTGCGGCGCAGGCGAAACAGAAGGATTTGGCGAAGCACTTGGACTACTAGATGGCTGAGCGGATGGTGAGGGTGACGGGCTAACGGTGGGCTGTCCCGCGTGCTGGCCTCGCTGCTGGGCAAAATAGATTGCACCGAGAGTAATGACGACCAGAACAACACCAATCACCAAAAAACTGACCACCGACCCACCCTGACTTGTCCGCGTCTGAGTTTTCATAACCTACCTTAACCTTTGCTGATTTCTTATACTATACAGATTTTTGACAAATAGAACAATCCCTTCAAGCCCCACCCGGCATGATACACTAGGAACATGATAGTTGCGGTTGATACCGGAGGGACTAAAACACTCGTCACAGCGTTCTCGAAAGACGGCATTGCCGGCAAAATGATGAAGTTCAAAACGCCACCACGCGAAGAGGACTATATCGCCACACTCAGGGAGATATTGCGAGTAAATTACGGTGGTCAGCGAGTCGAAGCAATCGTTATCGCACTCCCGGGAATCGTCAAAGATGGCATCGCCATATGGTGCAACAACCTCAAGTGGAAAAACTTCGATGTTATCACACCGCTAAAAGGTGTACTGGGCGATACGCCAATTTATGTCGAAAACGACGCGAATTTGGCCGGTTTAGCCGAAACTAGAGCCCACAGCCCGATGCCACTTTCTTCGCTGTACGTTACAATTAGCACTGGAATAGGCACGGGCATTACTACTGGCGGTGTTATTGATCCCGGTCTGCGCCTCAGCGAAGGGGGGCGTATGCTGGTTGAATACAATGGCCGCGTGCGCGAATGGGAATCATTTGCGAGTGGTCAGGCGATCTATAAAGCCTACGATCAATACGCGCGGGATATTACCAGCAAACGCACCTGGAACGAAATTGCCGATCGCATCAGCCGAGGTTTTCTAGCAGCAATCCCTCTCCTACAGCCAGAGGTGGTTATTATCGGGGGGAGTATTGGAACGTACTTCGACCGATACGCACCCCAGTTAGAAACAATTCTAAAGTCCCATTTGCCCCCTCATATCCCCTGTCCTACGCTCATCCCCGCAAAACACCCCGAAGAAGCTGTTATTTATGGATGCTATTACTATGCCGTCGACACACTCGCTGCTTAATCGTCTCCGTCGTGACTTTCCCGGCTTTCGCTTTGAGAAATCGACCGGATTTTGGTGGTCCGCTGCAGGCCAGACAATCCATATTGATCCTCTTGCCGATAACTGCGACGTATTTACGCTCCACGAGCTCTCACACGCGATTCTCGGCCACCGAGGCTATGAATATGATATTGATCTCGTCAAACTCGAACGCGACGCTTGGGAATACGCCCGAAACATATTAGGGCCAGAGTATGATATTGCGCTAGACGAGCAGATTATTCAAGATAACTTGGACACCTACCGAGAGTGGCTTCACGCGCGTAGTACCTGTCCCGATTGTGAGGCAACCGGCCTCCAGACAAAACAACAGACGTATCGCTGTCTTGCCTGTGGCCACCTGTGGCGTGTCAACGAGGCACGATTGTGCGCACTGAGGCGCTACTCTCTTCAAACAAAATAACGCCCTGATATGGGCGTTATTTTGAACCTCTACGAGATTATTTGTCGCTAGCGACTTTTTTGGTGCGGCGGCTGATACGGCCACCCTTGGCGCCAGCAATGCGAGCGAGTTCAGGGTTAGCAGCAAAACCACCGGTTTTACCATTCTGACCACCCTTACGACCGATTTTTGCATAAAAATCAGAGCCGAATTTTGCTTTGTTGGTTGCAGCGGCTTTCTTGCCACCTTCTTTGGTTCCTGCCATTTCAGGTCTCCTTATATTAAAAGAGCTCGCCTACTAACAGTAGTCGGGCCCTCCTTTATACCTCACATAACTCACATATGCTATGTGTATGATTTTATATTATCATAGCATAGCCATTTTGTCAATATTTACAATAAGCTTTTTTATGTTTATTAAAGCATTGCATATATCCAGCTCATGCTATACTATAGTAGTAGTTCGTCGTCCGAACGAACTCAGATCTATTGCGAGATCTGTGGCACCTGTTTGGACTTATCAAAAAACAAATAAGTCCACGACTATAAAAAACGACCGTCTCTGCGAGAGCGGTCGTTTTTTAAGCAAAAGAAAAACCCTGGCTTTGTCTTTCATAAAAAAGAAAAAAAGCTTCCTATTCGGAAGCTCTTTTTATAATTCGGCACCGTGCTAGTTTCCCACTTGTGGCAGTATAATCGCCGCAGCTAGGCTTAACTTCTGTGTTCGGAATGGGAACAGGTGTTTCCCTAGCGCCATGGGCACCGAAGTAAGGCTTCGTGAGACACTTTGTTGCCGATTTTACAGATATCGGTGGGTCAGAAGCCTCGCTTCGGCGTCCTTGATTGGACACGGGTGAATTTTTAAGATTAACGTAGTGTGTTATTGATACACACCAATTGCTAGTTAAGTCTACCTCATCACTTCTGTTAAGAACCTTAACATCGGTGATAAGGACATAAAAAGGCAATGGGACTATTAGTACGCTTCAGCTCCATACATTACTGCACTTCCACCTTGCGCCTATCAAACAGATCATCTTTCTGTGTCCTCATAGGGAAATCTCATCTTGAGGTTAGTTTCGCGCTTAATATGCTTTCAGCGCTTATCTAGACCGAACATAGCTACTCGACAATGCAGCAGGTGGCCACAATCGATACACCAGAGGTTCGTCCGCCCCGGTCCTCTCGTACTAGGGGTAGATCCTCTCAAATTTCCTGACGTCCGTACCGGATATAAACCGAACTGTCTCACGACGTTCTGAACCCAGCTCGCGTACCACTTTAATCGGCGAACAGCCGAACCCTTGGAAGGTGCTCCCCCTCCAGGA
>Ga0164243_10004195_pt1 | contig 22706 bp, 19 predicted proteins | sample OricompcompostOP_FD_108781 | JGI IMG/M metagenome (GOLD analysis project Ga0164243, IMG submission 108781) | Organic Plus compost microbial communities from Emeryville, California, USA - Original compost - Organic plus compost (OP) | ecosystem: Engineered > Solid waste > Mixed feedstock >...
TGGAACACCATCGCGATCCGCGATCCGCGCAGCGAGCGCAGCGGTCTGCCCTTGAGGCCGGCCAGTTGCCGACCCTCCAGGAGCACCGAGCCGGATACGCGGGCGGTCGACGGGAGAAGCCCCATCAAGGCCAACGACGTGACGGTCTTGCCCGAGCCGGACTCGCCGACGAGGCCGAGCGTCCGACCGTGCGGCACGACGAAGCTCACGCCGTGGACGACATCGGCGAAGCTGGAGTCGGCGGGAAAGCCGACGCGCAGGTCGTCGACTCGAAGAACCTCCCGTGCGGGTTGCCTGTCCGCCTCCACCTGTGTCTCCGCACGTCTCATGATCACCACATCAGACTCCGCCCTCTGGCTGGTGGCTTCGTCGATCGACCGAGCTCACCGTCCGGTCGGCGCGCCGTCTGGCCAGCTCGTCGCTCAACGAGTTGAGTGAATACACGGCGACGACGATGACCAGGCTGGGCGCGTAGACAAGCCATGGCGCGACGTGCAGGTAGGTCACGCCGATCTGCACCATGGAGCCCAGGCTGGCCTGTGGCGGCTGCACACCCAGACCGAGGAAGCTGAGCGAGGCTTCGGCGAACATCGCATACCCTGCGACCGTCGAGAGGATGACCAGCGTCGGCCCGATCACGTTGCGCACGATGTGCTTGCGCACGATCCTGGCCGTCGAGCTTCCGATCGTGATGGCCGCGTCGACGTAGAGCTCCTCGCGGACCGACAGCACAGCGCTTCTCACCACTCTGAGCAGCCGCGGCGCGAGGACGAGTCCGACGGCGAGCATGCCGTTGAAAAGGCCCGGACCGAGCAGCGCCACGAGTGTGATGGCCAGGATGAGGGGCGGTATGGCCACGATGCCGTCGACGGTCCTCGTGATGAGGCGGTCCGCTCGCCCGCCGACGTACCCCGCGATCAGACCGGGGACGAATCCCGCCACGAAGCTGATCGACACCGAGATGAGCACGGCAAGAAGTGAGACCCGGGCACCGGACATCAGCCGGGCGAAGACGTCACGGCCGAGGTCGTCCGTGCCCATGGGGTGGCTCGCCGACGGGCCGACCAGTCGTGTCTGCGGACTCACCGCGGACGGGTCGTGCGACCACACCACGGGGCCGACGACCGCGAGTCCGGCGACGATCAGCAGGATCGCGAGCGCGTGGTAGAGCCGATGGTTGCGGGCATAGCCCCGCAGCAGTGGACGGCCGGCCAGACGCACCCGCTGGAGCATCCCGTTCCCAGGTCCGACCGAGTCGACCGAGCTTGCCATGTGCCACGCTCCTTCAGCTGATCTTGACGCGGGGGTCGAGCAGGCGATAGCTGATGTCGACGACGGTGTTGATCACGATCGCCAGCACCGCGATCACCAGCACGATCCCCTGGATCAGGGGGATGTCCCCGCCGAGGGTGGCGGTGACGATCTCCCGCCCCAATCCGGGGAGGGCGAACACCGTCTCCACGACCGCCGAACCGCCGAGCAGCGAGATCACCAGCAGGCCGAGCAGCGTCAGTGCCGGCAGTGCCGCGTTGCGGAAGGCATGACGCCGTAGGATCAGGGCCGGCCGCAGGCCTTTGGCGGCGGCGGTCCTGATGTAGTCGCGCTCCATGACGTCCACCATCGACCCGCGCAGCTGTCTCGTCAGTTCGCCCGCGGCCAGCAGGCCGAGCGTTATCGCGGGCAGCACGAGATGACGGAACCACTCGTAGGGATCGGTGACGAGGTCGGTGTATCCGTAGGTGGGAAACAACGTTCCCCGCGCCGCGACGAGATGGATCAGGACCAGGCCCACGAAGAACGACGGAACGCCGATCAGGACGGACGACGTGTTGAAGATCGTGCGGTCCAGCAGTGACCCGGGACGGGAGCCCGAGATGATGCCGCCGACGAAGGCCAGCGGCACGCTGAACAGGACCGCCAGCGAGGCCAGTGAGAGCGTGACCAGGAATCGGGAGATCAGCGTCTCGCCGACCGGGTCGCCCGTGATCAACGAGTTGCCGAGATCGCCGTGCAAGAGCCCGCCCGCCCAGCTCACGTACTGCTCGGCCAGTGGCCGGTCGAGGCCGAGCTGTTCCCGGATGACAGCTATCTCTTCCGGCGTCGCGTCGGCCGAGGACCTCGCGAGAGCGGCGTCTCCCGGGCCCAGGTGGGTCATCAGGAAGACACCGATCGAGACGACGACGATGAGGATGGCTGCGGCAAGCAACCGGCGTCCCAGGAAGGCGAGCTGTGACACTGGCCCCTCCTCCGCTCCGCGTTTGGTTGGGCCGGGCGGGCCTGACCCGCCCGGCCCAGAGGGCTAGCTCTTTGCGATCTTCTCCCAGATGATCATGCCGCCGAAGTCCACCTGGATGTCCGACAGGGACTTGCGGGCGATGACCGCGATCGGGGCCTGAGCCAGGACGAGGTTTTGCGCCGACTCCGCGTAGGCTCGGCTGAACGCCCGCACGTTGGCGACGTGCGTGGCCTCGTCGGCCAACGCCGAAGCGGTCTTGTACGCCGCGTTCACGTCGTCCGGGATCGGGCCCCAGGCGCCGCTGCCCGTCGGGATCATCCGGCTCTGCGCCACGCGTGCTGGATCGGCCGACATCGACACCCGGGTGAAGGTGCTGTTGCACTTCTTGTCGACATAGCAGTCCTGGCGGAACGCCGGCAACGGCGTCACCTGGACCTTCACGTCGATGCCGACCTCGGAGAGGTTCGACTGCACGTACGACGCCATCGGGACCAGCGGACCGGACTCGACGGCGCGCATCGTGAAGGAGAACCCGTTCGGATAGCCGGCCTCCGCCAGGAGCTGCTTCGCCTTGCCGGGGTCGTAGGAGTAGAGATCCTCGAGACCGGAGTCGAAGAACGGCGAGCCGCTGACGGCGTACTGCAAGGACTTCTTCATCCGAGGGGCGATGGCGCTCAAGCCGTCGAAGTCGATCGCATAGTAGATGGCTTGTCGGACCCGCGGGTCGGCGAAGGGCTGGCCCGGGGCCCGGTTGAGAGTGATCTCGGTGAGGTTGACGCCGCCCGGCTCGGCGACGGTTACGTTCGGCGTGCCCTTCGCCTGCTGGATGAGGGTGTCGGCGAACATGCTCTGCGACTCCGTGAAGAGGTCGATCTCACCGCTGGAAAGCGCGCTCACGGTCGTCTGGTCGTCGGGGATGATCTGGAGCTCCAGACCGCCCACCTTCGGTCCGTCTCCCCAGTAGTTGGGGTTGGCCTTGAACGTCATGCTCTGGCCCTTCTTGTGCTCGGTGAGCACGAAGGGCCCGGTCCCGACCGGCTTGTTGGCGAAGTCGGGCTCGGCGAAAGCCTTGGGGCTCGCCATGATGCCTTCCATCTGCGACAACAGGTCGAGGATGGCGACACCCGAGTCGGTCAGGGTGATGGCGACCGTCGTTTCGTCCGGTGCGGCGAGGGAAGCGATCGCCTCCTTGAGCTTCGGTGCCCGTTGCGAGCCGTCGACGGTCATCGCCCGGTCCAGGTTGGACACGACGGCCTTCGCGTCGAAGGCCGTGCCGTCGCTGAAGGTGACCCCGGCTCGGGTCTCGAGCGTCAGAACCCGTCCGTCGGCACTGAACGCGTACGACTCGGCCAGCAGCGGCTCGAACTTCCCCTCGGGGGTGGCGCGGATCAGCGTCTCGTAGACCGGGCCCATCCAGTACAGGCTCCCGGTGCTCGCCGCCTTGGTGTTGTCCCAGGTGTCCAGATCCGTCTGCACGCGCATACGAATGGTCGAGGTCGACGAGTCGGTGGATGTGGCCGCGCCGGAACCGCACGCGTTGGCCGCGGAAAGGATCAGCACGCTGAGGAGGCAGGCGAACACCCGCTTGCTCAGGCTCTTGTCTCTCTTGGTGCCCATAGTGCTCCCCTACGCTAGAGAGATGCGGGCGGACAGCGACACGGCCCAGGGCCGGTCAAGCTTGCTCTTGTGGATAGACGATCCGCGATATCATGGCGTCGATGCCGCCGTCCCGCAGAACACCGTCGAGGATGGAGCGCATGGCGGGCTCACCGACGAGGCAGTCCGCGCAGGCATTGTCAAGCGTGGTGATGCGTATGGTCACCGAGCCGTCGTCCCTGATCTCGGGCGACAGTCGATAGCCGTCGGACTCGAAGGCCGCGACGACGGGGCCGAGGGCCTTCCGAAGTTGTTCCTCACTGACCACAATGGCCTCCCAAACTCTGGGTTCACATGCCCGACACCGGTTGCGCGACTGACCGGTTGGTCGCTATCGACGCGGCTGTGACGGAGTGCTTGCCGGCGCCACCGGCCACCGCTAGCAGGACGTCGTCGGGCCGGTCGAACACCCGGACGGAGTCCCCGTCGAACACGGTTGTCGCGTTGTCGGCTCGGACCCTGCGCATGGCGGCCAGGAAGCTCGATGGAAAGTTTCCGAGGGGGGTCCTCGACCGCTCGAAGAGCTCATGTTGCACGTCAGCCCGCCTCATCCCGGCCCGGTCGAGCAACCGGGCGTGCTCGGGGCAGAGCAGGACCAACACCTCACCGCCCCCGAGCACCACGTTGGTGCCGCGGGCCGTCAGTGTCTGTGCCAGGTTGTCCAGGAGGTCTTCGGCGCTGCTGGAGACACTGTCGAGATGGCTGAAGAGCGACACCGCCCCGAAGGCCACCACCGCGCTGTCCGACGTCACACCCTGCGAAGTGGCCAGCGTGTCCCATGGGCTGTCGGTCTCGTTCTCGGCGAATGCGAGCGTGTACTTGGCCGCCTGACCGGCCGTAGCCCGGTCCGCGACTCCAGGGCGCGCGCCGCCGACGTTCATGAGGGTCAGTCGGACGGCGCGGCCTATCGTGGCATTGGCCCGGTTGCCAGGGCCGAGATATCCCTCGCCGCCGTTCATCCCCGCCGCCGCGGCGGCCGGGCCGCTGACCATGACCAGCGGGGCGATCGGGTTCGTCGTCACCTGCGTCGTCAGCAGGTTGAAGCGGGGCTCGAACATCGCCTCGAAGGCGCTGACGAGGATCGGAAAGGCGTTCGGTCGAGCGCCTGCCATGATCGAGTTGATGGCGAGTGCCGCAACGGTGAGGGTTCCCTGCCGGGGCGGAACGACGCCCAACGCCTCGGATGGTTCTCTTCCGACGACGTCGAGCCATGCGGCGAGCCGGTCCGGTGTGGGCGGGATGAGTGGAAGCCCGTCGCCGATGCCCTTCTCCTCCGCGAGCGCCAACCAGGCCTCGGGATCGTCGGCCACCGGCCACGACGGGATGTCCGTCGTCGTGGGGGCGCTCAACGCGAACCGCCGGCCGGAGCCAGGATGTGTTCCGCCAGCCGGCGGGTGGCGAGAGCCGGCACGCCCCGCTGCTCCAAGTCGGCCTCCGGGACGCCGCCGATCGGGTGAGGCAGCACGACCAGACGCGGCACGGCCACCCGGAGACCGGAGGCCACCGATCGGACGAGCGGCTCGAACACCTCGGAGCACAACAGGACCGCGGGTGTTCCGCGCCGTTCGAACTCGATCGCGTCGCGACAGCTCCAGGACGAGCATGATCCACAATCGCCGAGCGCGGTCACCACCAGGTCGCAGGATCGCGCGAGCTCGTCGGCGACCTCCGGAGCGATGGGCTCCGAAGGGTGCTGCTTGCGATGGTCGACGACCCGCGCGCCGAGTCGCTCGACGACCAGCCTGCCCACCGCTGCCAGCAGAAAGCCGGCGTTGTGCTTGCCGTTGTCGACCAGAGCGACGGACCGGCCCGAGAGGTCTCCGATCGGCGCCAGGCCGGTCGCCGCAGGACCGGACCGACCGCCGACGACCGATGTCGGGTCGAGGAAGGTGATCGTCATCGCGCGCCTCCGCCATCTCGTCAGAGATCCAGCTCTCTGACCACGACACCCGAAGCGGCCGATGCCCGGCAGCGGCGGGAGATCCGATTCGAGGGACCTGCGTTAGTCTTGTTTCCGAATCGTTTCACTGAGCTTTCAGGTGTCGTGACGAGCCTGTGGCCGCTATCCCGCCGAGACGACGACGAACAGCGCCTCGCTGTCGCAGAGCACGTCGCCGGAGGGGTCGAAGATCCGTCCCGTGACGAATCTCTTGTGGCGTTCGACGCGCGACAGGGTCACCTCGACGTCGAGCTCGACCTCGATCGGCGTGATCTTGCGGTAGTTGACGTGCATGAACGCCGTGCGGACCGTCCCGGACCGACGCTGGTTGACCAGCCGACCGAGCAGATCGTCGAACAGCAGCGGGACGGCTCCCCCGTGCACGGCGATCGCGCCGCCGAGATGGAGCCGGCTGAACGTCACGCGTGCCCGGAGCAGTGCTTCGGTCTCCAGGTCGACGATGTAGGGCGGCAGCAGGAGATGCCCGCGACCGGGGAGGTCGAGACGGATGCCGTCCCACCGCCGCGACACCGGCACCTGGTGCCTCGCGAGCACGTCGTTGACGCCGGCGACCTGGTCGGCCAGCCGCGACAACGTATCCGGTGGCGGAGCGCATCCCGCGACGCGATCCAGCAGGATCCGTACCTGGGACAAGAGCGTTCCGTAGGCGTCGTCGGCCACGAGGCATCGCCCTCCGGTCGTTGGTGGGTCGGCTTGCCCGGCCCCGGGTAGCGGTCGGCGGCCGGCACGTCTCGGGACTCAGTCGTGGGTCGCGAACCGATCGGGGAGCACGTCGCGGAAGTCGACGCCGAGACTGGCGAAGATGTCCCTGGTGTGCGCGCCGCGCGACGGGATCTCAGGTGGCTTCGACGACCCCTGCGACGGACCGAGCCGCAACACGGAACCGATCTGTTCCAGCACGCCCCATGCGGGCGTCCGGCATGACGTCAGGCGACCCAGCTGTGCGTTGACCGGGTCGTCGAGGACGCCGCGGCGGAAGGCGTCGGGCGTGGTCCGCACCAGCCGCGCCGCTGGTATGTCGAGCGTGTCGAGCAGGTCGACCCAGGTGTCCGCGGCCGTCGATGCGAAGGCCGCCTCGAGCGCGCGTTCCGCCCGCCGTGCCTCGTCCTCGGTGGAGGGCAGGCGCAACGGAACGTACTTGTCGGGCATGGCATGGCATCGTGGTATCGCCCGGAGGCGGCTCCACGCCTCCGGATCGGGCAGGACGACGGCGATCCACTCGTCGTCGGCGGTGCGGTAGATGCGATATCCAGGACCCAGGCCGTTCCGTCCCGAGTCGAGCACGGGCCCTGCGACGAGATCCCCGCCGCGGTAGAAGACCGCGCTCTCGAGGAGGAGCGCGGCGCCGAGCAGGGCACCAGAAACGGATTGCCCCGTCTGCGTCTGCTCGCGTGCGTACAGGGCCGCCAGCACCCCGCAGGCCACGATCCAGCCGCAGGCGATGTCGACGGGCACCCAACGGACGCTGGCCGGTGGGTTGCCCTCGCCCGCCATCGACGCCTTGAGGCCGCTCGCTGCCTGCATCAACGCATCCGCGCCGGGACGTTGGGCCCTCGGCCCCGCCGCACCGGCGGCCGTGACGTGGCAGTACACCACGTCCGGGTTGATCCGTCGAACAGACCGTTCGTCGATGTTCAACCGCTCCGCGACGCCCAGCCGTAGGTTGTGCAGCACCACATCGGCACCGGCGAGAAGCGCCTCCAGCGGCTTCTTGGCCGCGTCGGATCGCAGGTCCAGCGCGACCGACCGTTTGCCACGCTGACAGGCCGCGTTCCAGACCGAGGTCTGCATCTGGTCGCCCTGAGGGTGCTCGACGCGGATGACGTCGGCGCCGAGGTCGGCCAGGACCTGCGCCGCGAACGGACCCGCCACGAACGCGGAGAAGTCCAGCACCCGTACGCCGGCCAATGGTGGGTCTCCCGGCGACGCCGACCGGTCGCCCACCGCTCGGGTCCGCTCGTCGGCGTCGGCGGGGCGCGGGACGACCTGGACCGGCCGACCGACGTGGCGGAGCCAGCCGCCCTGCCCGTCGTGGTCGACCTCTACCAGGCCGACCGCCTCAAGGGACTCCTCCAGAAGGGCTTCGCCCTGATCCAGCACGGGCTCACACGCGACACCGAGCGCACGGAGCCGCTCGATCCAGACGTCTCGGGGCAGCTTGCCGAACTCGGTCGCCCACCGTTGGGCACGACGCGTGAGCTCGCCCGTTTCGGAGTGGGTGTAGTTGTCTCCGTCGCACGGGTCCCCGAAGAGCTCGCACAGCGCGTGGTACATGCCCTTCCCGCCGATCCAGAGCTGGATCGGCTCGCCGGAGGCACACTCGAACACGAGGTCGTGATACTTCGGTCCGGTGGACCAGTGCATCTCGGCGACCGACGACTTGACCTCGGGTCGACCCACGATTCCGCCGATCATCGCCAGCAGGCCGTCGTAGAGCGACGTCTCGGTCCAGCCTCCGTGACCGCGCGTCGCGCGGCGCAACAGCAATGCCAGCATTCCGACCGTCGCGAGGAAGGCGGCCCCAGCGTCGGCGCTGTGCGAGTTGGCGACGACCGGGCGGTCCGTGGATCGGAACGTCTGGCTGTAGAGCCCCGCGGCCGCCTCGACCAGAATCGAGTAGTCGGCGAGCCGCCCGAGACTGTTGACGCTCGGACGAACGCGGCAGTACACCAGTCGAGGGTTGCGGGCGGCGAGGGCAGCGTATCCGACGCCGCGCCGCTCGACGTCGCGCTCGTCGCCGTAGGCGATGACGACGTCGGCCGCCACGAGCTGTTCGCGGATCGCGCCCATGTCGTCGGTGCGCACGATCTTCTTCCGATGGTTCCAGACCGTCGCCCACTCCACACCGTCGTCGAGTGGAGGATCGTGTGGCGGAGACAACCGGACCACGGTCGCACCGAGCTGCGCGAGCAGCATTCCCGGCAGCCCGGCCGCCAGGCCCAGGCCGACGACACTCGCGTGGTTGGTCAGTTCGACGACGGTGACGCCTTCGAGGGGGCCGGCATTCATCTGCACCAACTCCTCATCTGTGACCGAGATGGGCGGGATCCAGTCAAGCACGGACGGCGGTTGGAACCTTTTCGACAACCTTTCGATCCGGTCGTCGGCGCACGTTGCTTTCGACAGGCTGTCGAAGCGGGGCAACCCCGAGGACCGCGGTTGACGGCCGACGATCACGGTGACACCGTCGGCAGGGTAAGCGGCCCGATGACCCGCGGAGGCATGCATGGTCACTGTCGACAATGGACCCGCCCCATCGGGGCCACTCAGCGCGGTCCGGGTGGTCGACCTCACCACCCTCCTTCCGGGTCCGATGACCTCGCTCCTGCTCGCCGACTACGGGGCTGACGTGATCAAGATAGAAGGACCGGAGCGACCGGACGGCGAGCGACGGACGGCGCCGCTCACGAAAGACGGTGAGTCCTACCGCTTCGGCATGCTCAACCGCAACAAGCGGGCGTTGACCGTCGACCTGAAGTCGAACGCGGGCCGCGAGGCGATGCTCAGGCTGACGGACACCGCGGACGTGGTCATCGAGGGATTCCGCCCGGGCACGGTCGATCGCCTCGGCATCGACTACGCGACGGTGTCGAAACGCAATCCTCGCATCGTCTACTGCTCGCTTTCGGGCTACGGCCAGTACGGCCCCTACTCGATGGTTCCCGGCCACGACCTCAACTACCTGGCGGCCGCCGGCATGACGAGCTACGTCGGCACCCCCACGGACTCCCCGGACCAACCGCTGCGTCCGCCCACCCTGCCCATTGCCGATGTCGGCGGCGGAACGCTCATGGCGGTCTTCGGCATCCTGGCCGCCCTCGTCCGGCGCCAGTCGACGGCAAACGGCGACTACGTCGACGTCTCGATGTACGACGGGACGTTCTTCTGGCACAACGTTCGTGGCCATCTGTTCCTGCCCGACACGAGCGACCTTGACAGCGTCGATGTCAGCGGCGCGAACGCCGTTCCGGGCTACGCGATCTACGCGGCCGGCGACGGGAAGCTCCTCACGCTTGGGTGCGTCGAAGCAGCCTTCTGGAACAACCTTCGCCGGGCGTTGGGCCTGGAGGACGGACTGCCCGCACTGCAACCGTCGGGACCGGGCGCCGCGCGGGCACGACAGCTGATCGCGACCCGGCTGCGCGACCACGACCGCGACACCTGGCTCGCGACGTTCGACCGCCATGACGTGCCGGCATCCGCGGTGCGATCCACGTCGGAGCTCTTCGACGACCCCCATGTGAAGGCTCGGGAGCTCATGCTCGAGGTCGACCTCGGCGACGGCGTGGACAGACACCTCGGGTTCCCGGTGAAGATGCGCCACGGCCGGCCGGCCCTGCGGCGGGCGGCACCCCGATGTGGGCAGCACACAGACGAGATTCTCCAGGAGATCGGATACTCCGTGCCCGAGATCGCGGCGCTGCGAGCGCAGGGGGTGGTCCGGTGACCTCACGCGACGACGGTTCGAAGCATCAGGGCCTGGCCGGACGCGCGGTCTTCCTGTCGGGTGCGAGCCGGGGAATTGGACGCGCGATCGCCCTACGGTTCGCGCGGGAAGGCGCCGACCTGTTCCTGGTCGCGACCAACGCGTCGCTGCTCGCCACGACGGCGGAAGACGCGCGCGATCTCGGAGCCCGTGTGGAGACGTCGGTCGTCGACGTCGCCGACCGTGAGCAGTGTCGCGCGGCGGTAGCGAAGGCGGAGGCGGCCCTGGGTCGGCTCGACTCGCTCGTCAGCTGCGCGAGCGTCTACCACGCTGCGCCCTTCCTCGGCTGCGCGCCCGAAGACTACCAGCGGCTTCTGGACGTGAACCTCTTCGGAAGCATCCACCTCATGCAGAGCGTCCTCCCCGGCATGCTCGACCGGGCCTACGGAAGGATCGTCGTGATCGCGTCGACGGCCGGCCGGTCCGCCTCGCCCAACCGCTCCGCCTACAGCGTCTCCAAACACGCCCTGGTCGGTCTGACGCGCTGCGTTGCCGTGGAGACGGCAGACAAGGGGATCACGGTGAACGCGCTGTGTCCCGGTCCGGTGCGGACCGACATGTTGGAGGAGCTCATCCACCGCCGGGCGGAGATCGAGCACACCAGCACCGAGGCGGTACGGACGGCGATGAGGAACAAGGTCGGCATGAAGCGGTTCCTCGAAAGCGACGAGATCGCCTCGCTCGCCCTCTACCTCGCGTCGGAGGAGTCCGCCGCCATGACCGGGCAGGCGCTCGTCCTGGACGGTGGAATCCTGTTCCCCTGATTGCCGTCACCGGCCTCGGAACGTCGGCGGGCGTTTCTCCGCGCGCGCCCGCAGAGCCTCCTGGAAGTCCTCGGACAGGTGGAGGCCCCGTGGGCGGGTGAGACGCCGGCCCAGCTCCAGCTCCTCCAGCTCCCCACGACGGGCCTCGACGATCGCGCGCACGCTCAGCGGCGGGCCCGCCGCGAGATCGAGAGCGAGGCGTCCGGCCACGTCGAGGTGCTCGCCGGCCGGTGCCAGCCGGTCGATCACCCCGGCACGGTGACCCTCTTCGGCCGTCCATCGCCGTCCCGTCAGGGCGACGTCGGTGGCGAACCCCGAGCCGCCGCGTGCCCGAAGGTGCGCCCACAGCGGTGTCGCGTCCAGGCCCCGATGCGTCTCGGTCACCTCGAACACGGTGCCCTCCGCCGCGACGACGAACTCGCAGAGCACGGCGACGCGCAAGCCCATGCCGAACACGTAGCCGTGGGTCGCCGCGATCAAGGGTTTCCAGTGGGTGAGCCGGAAGAAGTAGTCAGGAAGGTAGCTCCGCCAGCCGCCCGTCCCACCGAATCGACCGAGCTCGTGCGCCGGACGCATCTGTCGCTCACCCACGTCAGCGCCGCTGCAGAAGGCTCGGCCTTCGCCGCTGATCACCCCGACCCAGACGTCGTCGTCCTCGTCCAGCTCGACCAGGGCGTCGTGGAACGCGACCAGCATGGCGTCGGTGAAGGCGTTGAGCCGCGCCGGCCGGTTCAAGATGACGTGGCCGACCCGGCCCTCACGAACATATCGCACCGGCGGCTCGTCGGAGGCATCGCCGCCCGCGTTCTCCGATGTCATCGGGTCAGGCCATGTCGTGTTGCGCGAGCCATCGGTGGATCTGCGTGGCCACCTCGTCGACCAGCTCCGGTTGGCCCTCGAAGTAGTGCGTCCCGCCCGGTATGTCCACCCGCTCCCAGTCGTTGTGTCGGATCGCCCGGGTGTAGAGGTCGGCGTGCGACGGTAGCACGGTCGGGTCCGCCGTGCCGAGGATGATGAAGATCGGGACGGACACGCCGCTGAGGTTGTGGGCACCGGAGTTGCTGTCGTCGAGACTCCACTGGCTGAGCCACGATCGAAGCGTGGTGAAGTGACCGAGCGAAGCCGGAAGGTAGTTCGCTACCCGCGGTTCTCCCCAGAAGGTCGTGTCGAGCTGCCGGTCGTTCGGGTCGATCGACGCGTCCCGGAACCGAAGGTCGGCGGTCGTACCGTGGACGACGAACGGAAAGTCGGGCAGGGCGCCGCCGAACCGCTCCGAGATGTCGGCGAGCTGGTCCTTCGCCCATGCGGTGATCCGGCGGTTACGGTCCCGCTGGGCGGCCCGGTAGCGTTCGACGAAGTCGGCGGCGAAGGGAGCGGGGTTCGCCGGGCTGAACATGTCGAGCGCCGGATCGCGTACGAACGGGTCACTCTCGTCGGAGATCGACGGGTCGAGCCACTCGGTTCGCAGCAGGGCTCGGCTCGGGTGGCCGTTGAGGAGGATGACCGCGTCGGCCGGCTCCATCCCCGCGGCGGTGAGGTCGGGTCCGCCGCCGCCCGGACTCGATGTGATCGTGGGCTTCTCGGCCTGGCTCTGGAACAACGGGGTCAGCCCGCCCCCGCCGGAGTTGCCGACGAGAACGACGTGGGTGTAGTCGCGGCGGAGGTACTTGACGACGGCGTCGACGTCCAGCACGCAGTTCTCCATGAGCAAGGCGCTGTCGTTGCCCACGTAACGGGTGCACATGCCGACGGCGGCCAGACCCGTCTGGGCGAGCCGTTCCAGGAGATAGTGGCCGAGGAAGTTGGACGTGGGATGGTTGATCACGACGGCGGTGCGCGGTCGCGCGTCGGACCGGGTCACCTCCCGCGCCCATATCCGTCCGCTCAGCCGGGCCACCCCGGAGTAGACGTCGACGTGCTTGGATGCGGTCATGGGGACGGGGAGCAGCCGGTCCTTCAATGCACTGTCCATATGAGATCTCCGTGGGGTCGGGACGGGTTCGCGACGGCGACAGTCATCCGGGCGGTGAGAGGACGGCCAGCGCGTCGACGACCGTGACGTCGCCGTCGCGCCCGAGGATGACCGGATTGAGGTCCAGCTCTTCAAGCTCGTCACCGAGCTCGACCGCGATGGCCGAGACGCGTGACACCAGGGCCGCGAGGGGAAGGAGCGTCGTACACTGCGGGTCGTCGGGATGGAGGCGGTCAAGACGCAGTCGCCGCAGCAGTTTCAGTGCCGCCGCCGGCCCGAGCGGGGCCGGGTGGAGCTCCGTGCGCCCGACGACCTCGACGAGTCCGCCACCGATGCCGACGAGCACCATCGGCCCGAACCCGGAAGCGTTCTGGACGCCGACGATCACCTCCACGCCGGTCGGCACCATCCGTTGCACCAGGACGCCGTCGACGGCGAGGCCGGGTGCGGCCACGGCCGAGGTGACCGCGGCGAACGCCGACCGGACCGCGGCCGCGCCTTCGACGCCGAGTGCGACCGCGCCGACCTTCGCCTTGTGGGCGACGCCGGCCGATTGGAGCTTCAGGGCGACCGGCCCCCCGAGCTCGGCGGCGATGGACACAGCCTCGTCGGCGTCGATGGCCAGCGATCCCGCGGCGACGGGCACGCCCGCCTGCCTCAACAGGCGTCCCACGCGGTATTCGGGCACGCTGTCACCCGTTTGCGCGTTCCGCCACTCGGCGAGCGTCCCGCCGAGGTTCAGCCCGCGCAGATCGGGTGCCGGATCGTGCACGTCCGTGGTGGTGGCGGTCGCGGCCAGCGCCGCCGCGGCCCACGCACAGCGCCGGGTGTTCGGGTAGACCGGGATGCCGAGCTCACGAAGCGTCGCCGTGCAGGTGGGATCGGGATCGGTGTACGTCGTGAGGAGGATCGGCTTCGGCCCCTTCCGGAGCCGTTCGAGTGCGGGTCGGTCGACCTCGAGCCGTGACGGCCGAGCGAGGGTCGTGATGAGGACGAGGATGTCCAGCCCCGGGTCGTCGGCGATGGCCGCCAGCACCTCGGCGGGCGGCACTCCCGGTTCGCCGCTGACGTCGACCGGGTTGGTGGTCGACGCGAACGCGGGCAGCATCGCCCTGATGCGTTCACTGCTCGTCTCTTCGAGCGGCGACAGCTCGATGCCGGCTTCCGCACACGCGTCGGCCATCCAGACCGCGTTGCCCCCGGACAGGCTGACGATCGCCGCGCGGTTGCCGGCGCTGCGCGGGTTGAGCGAGAGGGCCAACCCCGCGTCGAGCATCTCGTCGGCGTCGCGGACCGACACGACGCCGTGCCGATCGAAGACGGCCTGGTACGCCGCCTCGTCGCCGGCGAGGTGGCCCGTATGGGACAACGCCGCCCGCGCGCCGGCCGGGGAGCGACCCACCTTGGCCACGACGAGGGCGGTGCCCCGCTCGCGTGCCCGTGCCGCGGTGGCGACGAACCGGCGAGGATCACGCAGCCCCTCGAGGTAGGCCAGGACGACGCGGGTGTGGGGGTCTTCGACGAGGTAGTCGAGCACGTCGGCCATCGCGAGGTCGGCCTCGTTGCCGGTCGACAGCACCCGGCTGAAGCCCATTCCCCGCGCCAGGCCGCGGCGGAACAGGGAGAAGGCGAGCCCGCCGCTCTGTGCGACCACGGCCACCGTTCCGCGGGCCCGCTCGATGACGTCCTGAGGCGTTGGTGCGCCACCGTCCCGCCCGGAGATCCCGAGGTCGGCCGCGAGGCGCGTGAACTCGACGCTCGAGCTGAAGCTGGCCGCGACACCGTCGACGAGGTTGAGGAAGCCTTCGGCGTTGGGGCCGAGCAGGCGTGGCCCGGAGCCTCGCCGGGCGGCAGCGAGCTCTGCCTGTAGGACGCGTCCCTGCGCGCCGACTTCGGCGAAGCCCGAGCTGAAGACCACCGCGGCACCGACCCCCAGCTGGGCGCACTCGGCGATCACGCCCGGCACCCCCGCGGCGGGCACCATCACCAGCGCGAGGTCGACCGGACCGCCGATGTCGGCGAGCCTGCGATGGGTGACCTGCCCGCCGACCGGTTCGCCGCGCCGGTTGACGAGGTGCAGCTCGCCGGTGTAGCCGTAGTCGCGCAGGGCGGCGAGCACCGCGGCGCTCGCGGAGCTCCGCTCGCTCGCGCCGACGAGCGCGACGCTGCGCGGTGAGAGCGCCCGCGCCAACGCGTTCCGGGTCTCCACGGGATCAGCGGCCATCGTCGTCTGGCGCAAGAGATGTCCCCTTTCCGAGCTGGAGCGCGCGTATCAGCGCACGACGGTGCCAACCGGGCTCTCCCAACCAGCCGTAGGCCCGCCGCGACAGGTACGTGTGGGGAGCCAGGCCGTAGTCGACGTCGCATCCGGCCCCGGCGTGGACCTCGTGCGCGCTGTCACACACGCGGAAGTGGGCCTCGCTCGTCACCGCCTTCGCCACGTATGCGGCGGTGGGGACCGCCGATCCCTCCGCGAGGGCGTAGTAGGTACTCCACCGCGCCGAGTCCAGTCCGTTGAGCAGATCGATGACGTGGTCCTGCACCCGTTGGAAGCTGCCGATCGGCCGGCCGAACTGAACCCGCTCGTTGCTGTAGCGGACGGCCATGTCGAGGACGGTCTGAGCGCTGCCTACCTGGAACGCGCAGACGACGGGCAACGCGCGGATCAAGGCGTCCCGCAGCACCGGAACCTGGTCCGGCCCCAACTCGGCCAACAGCCCGGGCACCGGACGGACGTCGTCGAACTCGAGCGCCGACAGACCGGGCCCGAAACCGCGCACGTCCCGTCGACGTACGCCGGCTGCGTCGGCCGGCACGACCACCACGGACGCGGCGCCCCCGCCCGAGTCCGCCACCACGACGTGGTGGCTCGCGTGGTCCGCGGCGGTCACCGGCGCGACGCGCCCGTGCAGCCGGCCGTCGACCAGCACGGGGACCTGGCCGCGTGCGGTTGGTGGGAGGTCGAGCGCGTCGGCCACGCACACGGTGAGCACCGCGGTGCCGTTCATCATGTCACCGAGAAGATCGGCCCGCGCGGGCGTGCGTTCGAGAACGTCCAGAACGTGAGGGGCGACGACAGCGCTCTCGAGGAACGGTCCGGGAAGTGGGCCGGTTCCCAGCGCCTCGGCCAGGATGCCGGCGTCCATCAAGGACGCACCCGCGCCGCCGTCGGCTTCGGACACGCACAGCGAAAGCCAACCGAGCTCCGCCATCGTCGCCCAGGCCGCGGATCCAGGGCCGGCCGCCGGCCCCGACCGGTCCGTCGGACGCTCCGCGCGCACGAATCGCGCCGCGGCCGCGTAGAGCTCGCGTTGTTCGTCGGTAAGGCTCAGGTCCACGGCTTCGCGCTCCCGGCTCAGACTGCCTGCGGTCGATGGGCGGTCGCCTTGCGCCCGAGCCCCAGGTGACGGGCGATGAGCATGCGCTGGATCTCGCCCGTGCCGCCGCCGTGCATGCTCAACACGCCGAGTGTCTGCTGGACGACGAGGGCGGCGCTGGACGGATGTTGGTCGGCGTCGGTCAACGCGGCCGGTCCGAACGCGTCGAGGAGTGCGCGCGCCGCCCATTGGGTGGCGGTCTTCTCCATCAGGTAGCCCTGCGATCCCTCGTAGGTTCGGGGGCTGCCCTCCATCGTGAGCCAGTAGTTGCGGATGCCCAGGAGGCGCACCACCTCTTTGCGGACAAACAGCTGGGCCAGCGTGTCGAGCATGACCGGGTCGGCCGTGGCGTGGTCGCGCGCCCGCCCGGCCACGACCGACCACAGCTCGTCGAGCTTCCGCCCCAGAACCCGGTCGGATCGCAGCCCGTGTTCGTGGTCGAGGTGTGTGGACGCCACCTCCCAGCCTCGGTTCTCGCCACCGACGAGATTGTCCGTGGGCACCCGCACGTCGTCGAGGAAGACCGTGTTCTTGTCGATCCCCCCGATCAGGTGCTGCGGCTGGACGGTGATTCCGGGCAGTCGCGCGTCGAGCATGAACCACGCGAGGTTGTGGTGCCGGTCGTCCGGCTCGCCGGTCCGCACAATCGTCCACATCGCATCCGCGCCGTGCAGGCTGCCGACGAACACCTTCTGCCCGTTGAGCACGTAGTGGTCGCCTTCGTTGCGGGCCGTCGTGGAGACGGCGGCGAGGTCGGAGCCCGCGCCGGGCTCGGTCAGCAACTGCCAGGTTCGTTGCTCACCGCGGAAAATCGGTGGAAGCAGGCGCCGCTTCTGCGCCTCGCTCCCCCAACGAAGGATGGCGGCGCTGCCGAGGACACCACCGGAGTCGTAGTACGGCGGCAGGTCGAGCCCGAAGCGACCGAGCTCCTCCGAGATCACCAGCGCCGAGTCGAGGCCGAGGCCGCCACCGCCGAGCTCCGCGGGCGACATCGGATACAACCATCCCCGCCGGCCGAGCAGGCGGCCCAGCTGGCGGCGGGCCTGGTAGGTGGCGAGATCCTCGAAGTGCTCGTCGGAACCGACGACAGCGGGTGGGACATTCTCCGTGAGCCAGTCCCGTACGACGCGGCGAAACCCTGTCTGTTGCTCGGTGTATCGGACGGCGAAGTCCACGGTAACCAGCCTTCCAGACGACGACTCAACGGCTGAGAGCTGCGGTGGCGCCGAGGACCTCACCGCGCACGACATCGACCAACCCATCGGGTGGCCGCCGGCCGCGCCACGCGACATGTCCGTCCGGCCGCACCAGGGTCAGCGGCTCCTCGTAGGTGGCGATCACGTCCTGCGGAGCCCGCTTCACCGTGAGCGGCAGGCCGACCCGGCGCGCGGCGTCGACCAACCGTGTCACCGCGGAGTCCGGCGAGGCCGCGACGTTCGCTGGCGCGAGCAGGACGAACCCGCCGCCGAACAGGTCGAGTGTCGAGCGCCCGTCCGGGAGCCAGACGTGTGGGGCTCGAGATCCCGGCCGGGCGGTCGGCACGTACCGGGAGTATTCGTCGGGCGTCGGAGGCGTTCCGTCGGGCACGCAGAGCGGCGAACCTTCGTAGCGGTAGCCGAGGATGACGCCGAGCGACTCCCACTCCGCGTGCGTGGCCGCGAGCAGGTGTTCGCCGGCGTCGCGTCGCGCGCGCTCGGCCGCTGGCGTGTCGTCGAGGATGATGGCGAGGTCGTCGGGGGCGGTCCATCCCTTGAAGTTCGCCGTCGCCGCAACGGCGTTGCGCAGACCCACCGGCCGGCGCTCGATCTCGTAGCTCGCCAACAACCCGGAGCCGCCCCATCCCCGGAGGGTCGCGTCGAGCTTCCAGGCGAGATCGACCGCGTCGCCGATGCCGGTGTTGACCCCGAATCCGCCGGTCGGCGACATCGTGTGGAGGGAGTCGCCACAGAGGAACACCCGGCCACGCCCGTATTCGTCGGCGACCAGTTGGGTGCGGCGCCACGGGCTGACCGACACGACCTCGAAGTCGACGTCGAGGTGTTCGCCGATCGCACGCCGCACATGGGCGGCCGCGTCGAAGGTCGACAGGTCGAGGCGCTCTTCGGCGCCGATCACCGTGAGCCGCCACAGCGACCGCCCGTCGACCACGGTGACGTTTCCCCAGGTTCCGGTCGGAGCGACGAGTATGAAGCGCTCAGCCTCCCGCGCGCCCGTCCGCTTCAACATCTCCGGAGACCGGAACAGGACGTTGACCGAATAGTTGAGAAGGGGATTTCCGGACATCTCAATTCCGAGCTGGCCGCGTACCGTGCTCGCCGGACCGTCACATCCGACGAGGTAGTCGGCGCGCACGGTGAACGGCTCGCCGGTGCGGACGTCGTGCACCTCGGCGAGGACGCCGTTCGTGTTCTCCACCAAGCGGTCAAGACGGGAGTACCGGAGAACCTGAACGGATTCTTGACGCTGAGCCGCGTCGGAGAGCATGGGGTCGAACCAGAACTGCGGGCAACGTACTTTGCGTTCGGGGCTTTCGGGCGGCACCGGAGTGTTCGCCATCGACGGCCCGTAGCGCCGGGCCAGCTCGTACCCGCCAATACTCGTGCAGAAGACGTTGTCGAGCTGGTAGTCGGCGGGAAAGTCGTTGCCGCGGACTTCGTCGGCGATTCCCCACCACCGGCAGTACTCCATCGTCCGGACCGAGATCCCACCTGTGCGCGGATGCTCGATCGTGCCGTCACCTTCGTCGACGACGATGCATTGTTGGCCCCGGCGGCCAAGCTCGAGCGCGAGCACCAACCCCACGGCCCCACCCCCGACGACGAGGACAGAGGTGGACAGGCTTCGCATGAATGGCTCCCGAGGATGCGGAGGGGCGCACGGACCTAGAGGACCTCGTCGGTGACGGCGGTGTGGTTGTTCAAACGCGCCTTGATAACTCGCGTCAGCTCTTCGGTCTCGTCGACGCCGGAGTCCTTTGCTCGTTTCTTGGCCGCGATCCAGTCCGCCAATGCGTCTTGCGCGTCGTCGGGGCGGTTGTTCCACTCTGGATCGGTGGGCGTGGTGATCTCGAGGCGAAGGTCGTTGATCGGATCCCGGAAGTAGATGCTGTAAATAATCTTGTGGTCGACCGGACCGAGGACATCGAGCCCTTCCGCCACCAGGTGCTCGTGCCAGGCGTCGACCTCGGCGACCGAGTCGACCTGCAAAGCGAGGTGGTCGAAAACCTCGTACGCGGGATGGGGGGTCGGATTGCGGCGCGGCAGTCCCAGAGCTTCGAAGAAAGCCAGCGTCGAACCATCGCCCAAGCGGAAGAAGATGTGCAGGTAGGGGAAAGGCGCCCCGGTGGACGGCACCTTGTCGTCCATCACGGCGAGCACGAGCTCCATCCGCATGACGCGCGTGTAGAAGTCGACCGTGCCCTCCGCGTCCGGCGTCACGTACGCCAGATGGCTGAGCATGGCCGGCCCGCGCCCGCCTGGCGTCGCAGGCGACCCGATCGGTGCTGCGCTGCTCATACCTGCCTCCTCCGTGGTTCGCCGGTGGCCTCTCGATCCGTGCTCCCGCAACGGCACACCCGACGCTAGGCGACGCTGTGTTTCGCGTGGATTTCGCTCGCACGCCCCGCCGGTACGCGGGAGCGCCGTTGACGAACCGGCTCCGGTGTGCCTACATTCCCGCCCACATCGCCTTGAGCTGGGTCGCCAGCAAGTCGGGCCTCCCCGTCGATGAAGCCGGAGGACACTGACATGGATTCGCTGCCCCCGCACCCGTCCGCAGATCCGCTGTCACCATCGACCCTCGGTGCTTCGGTCACGAAGCCCGGCACCGCACTTCTCTACGCGAATGGCTCGTCGGCCGATTCGTCCCCGCTGGTTCGATCGATGACGGCCGGTGGGTGGTCGTGCGTGGTAACACACGACCAGGAGCGGGCGCGATGGCTCGCGTCCGTTCGCGACTTCCGACTGATCGTCATCCTCGGTGGCTCTCCGTCGTGGTGCCACGGCGCGGTGACCACGTTGCGGTCCGCCACGATCGCCCCCCTGCTCGTGCTGTCGCCGACGCTCGACGAACTGCAGGCCAAGCTCCTCGATCTCGGCGCGGACATGGTGATCGACTCATCGGCGACGGAGGGAGTGTGGCGCGCGGCGACGCGGGCGATGATCCGCCGAAATCCGTCTTCGGCACCGGCGCTCCGCTACCTCGACGCCGATGAGCTCCGCCTGGACCTGGCGTCGCGCACCGCGGTCGTCGACGCGTCGCCGGTCGATCTCTCACCGATCGAGTTCGACGTTCTTAACTACCTCATGGCCCACGCCCAGGTGGTGCTACGACACCACACCATCATCAAGGCCGTCTGGAACTGGAAATACACCGACGAGAGAAACGCGCTTCGAATCCACATCAACCGATTACGCCATAAACTGTCCGACCCATCGGATTCCCCACGGTTCATCAGGTCGTTGCGGGGAGTCGGCTACTGCTTCATCAAACCGGTCTCGGAGATCGCCGAAGACAGGTCGGCGCGGAACGAGACCGAGCGCGACGAAACCAACGTTCTGCTCGGGGGTCTCCTCCGTAAGTTCAGTCGGTTGCTGCTCACCGCCGACAGTCGCGAAAGCGCGTGTTCCTGCCTCGTTTCCGCGGTCGTCGACGAAGGGCTGTCCGACGCGGCCGCGGTCATGGCCTATCGTCACGGCTCCCACGCCCTGCATCTCGTCGCTCAAGCCGGTATGTCGGCGGAATGGGAGCAGGCCATCGCCGGGGGCGTGCCACTAAGCCGGCAGTTCCTCGCGAGCGAGACGTTCAACTCCAGCCAGGCGAGAAACTACATCGACATTTCGAAACTCTCCGACCGCTACGGGCCGACGGTCAAGCTGCTCCGGGCGGCCGGACTTCCGGTGATCCTGTCCGTACCCTTGATGGATCGCCATGGCACCTGGGGGCAGCTCGGCTTCTCACGACGTCCCGACAGCGCGTTCACGCCAGCCGCCTGTCTGGTCCTCGAGTCGGTCGGCTACCTCCTGGGCGCGACGTTCGGTGGCGACTCCGTGCTCCGCGCCGCGTGAGATGCTGACCGCGCGAAAGCCGCGAGCGCGTCCCCGACCTCGCTGGTCGTGCGCCGCGTCCCGGTCCGGGCGGAGACCTCCGCGGCGACCGCCGACTCGACCGCCGCCGCAGCGCCGTCGAGGCCGAGGTGACGCAACAGCAGAGCGGCGGAGAGCACCGCGGCGACCGGATCGGCCGTGCCCGTTCCGGCGATGTCGGGTGCCGAGCCGTGTACGGGTTCGAACATCGACGGGAACTCGCCCTCCGGGTTGAGGTTGCCGCTCGCGGCCAGGCCGATCCCTCCGGTCACCGCCGCCGCGAGGTCGGTGAGGATGTCGCCGAACAGGTTGTCGGTCACGATCACGTCGAACCGCTCCGGATCGTCGACGAGTGCGATCGTGGCGGCGTCGACATGCAGGTAGTCGACGGAGACATCGGGATACTCGCCGCCGACGCGCTCCACCGTCCGGCGCCACAGGTGACCGGCGTAGACCAGCACGTTGTGCTTGTGCACGAGCGTGAGCTTGCGTCGCGGCCGGGCGGCCGCACGGCGGAACCCCTCGCGCACGAGGCGGTCGACCCCGAATGCCGAGTTGACGCTGACCTCGGTCGCGATCTCCTGTGGCGTGTCGACTCTCGCCGCCCCGCCGTTGCCCAGGTAAAGCCCCTCGGTGCCCTCACGCACCACCACGAAGTCGGCCTCGCGCCGGTCTGGCCGAGGGGCGTGGCCCGGATAGGTGCGGAAGGGTCGCAGGTTGACATAGTGATCCATCGCGAACCGCAATCGTAGGAGCAGTCCGCGTTCGAGGAGTCCACTGGGGACCGAGGGGTCGCCGATCGCCCCCAGCAGAAGGACGTCGTGCGACCGCAGGTCAGACAGGGTCGCGTCGGAGAGCACCTCGCCCGTCGCGTGCCACCGCCGGGCGCCGAGGTCGTATTCGGTGATCTCCAGACGGACCTCGTCGGGCAGCACCGCCGCGATGACCTTCATCGCCTCGGCCGTCACCTCCGGACCGATGCCGTCACCGCCGATCACGCCGAGCCGAACCGTGCGCCGCATGATCCATCCTCCATCGTGTTGTTCCGCCGGACGCGACAGCCGGGACGTCGTCGACTGACGCAGCGCCCCCCGCGGGATGTCGCGGCAAGAATCTACGTCCGGGCGACCGGTCGGGACAGGCATTCGCGGCGGCGCGATCCCTATTGAAA
>Ga0164243_10004196_pt1 | contig 22704 bp, 18 predicted proteins | sample OricompcompostOP_FD_108781 | JGI IMG/M metagenome (GOLD analysis project Ga0164243, IMG submission 108781) | Organic Plus compost microbial communities from Emeryville, California, USA - Original compost - Organic plus compost (OP) | ecosystem: Engineered > Solid waste > Mixed feedstock >...
ACGCTGCGGAAATATTCGAGATGCACCGGCTCGACCGTGGTGACGATCGCCGCGTGCGGCCGGACCATCTTCGTCAGCGGCTCGATCTCGCCGGCATGGTTCATGCCGATCTCGAAGACCGCGAAGCGCGCCGAGCGCGGCAGGCGCGACAGAGTCAGCGGCACGCCCCAGTGATTGTTGAAGGAGGCCGGCGAGTAATGCACCTCGCCTTCCGGCGCGAGCGCCCGCGCCAGCATTTCCTTGGTGCCGGTCTTGCCGACGCTGCCGGTGACGGCGGCGATCCGCGCGCTGCTGCGCGCCCGCGCCGCCCGGCCGAGATTTTCCAGCGCGCCGAGCACATCGGGCACGACCGTGAGCGAACCCTTGACGCGTCCAAGGGAGGCGATGCGGTCCTCCGCGACCACCGCCGTCGCCGCGCCGCGCGCAAGGGCGGGCGTCGCGAAATCGTGCCCGTCGAAGCGCTCGCCGCGAATGGCGAAGAAGGCCTCGCCCGGCGCGACCGAACGGCTGTCGATGGAGATGCCCGTGATCGCCTCCGGCTGCATGCCCATGCGCCGGCCCTTTACGGCCGCGACGAAATCCTCATAGGTCCAGAGAGGCGCGCTCATGACCGCACCTCGCCGAGCGCCTTCCGCACCACCTCATGGTCGGAAAAGGCGATCGTCTCTGTCCCGACGATCTGCCCCGTCTCGTGACCCTTGCCGGCAACGCAGAGCACGTCGCCCGCTTCGAGCATCGCCACCGCCTCGACGATGGCCCTCTCGCGGTCGCCGATCTCGATGGCGTCCGACGCGCCTTCCATCACCGCACGGCGGATCAGGGCCGGGTCTTCCGAGCGCGGATTGTCGTCGGTCACGATCACCACATCGGCATCCCTTGCCGCGGCCTCGCCCATCAGCGGGCGCTTGCCCGCGTCACGGTCGCCGCCTGCGCCGAGCACGATCACGAGACGTCCCTTGGTCATGGGGCGAAGCGCGGCGAGCACGCTCGCCACCGCATCGGGCTTGTGGGCATAGTCGATGAAGACCATCGCGCCGTTCGCCTTGCGGCCGACGAGTTCGATCCGCCCCGGCGCGCCCTCAAGTTGCTCCAGCGCGGCAAGGGCCGTGTCCCGGTCGATGCCCGCGCCGATCGCGAGCCCGGCGGCGACCAGCGCATTGGAGGCCTGGAACGCACCGGCGAGCGGCAGCAGCACGTCCTGCCTCTTGCCGAAAGCGTCGATCCGCAGCCGCTGCCGGAAATCCTCCGGCAGGATCTCGATGAGCTTCAGCTCGCGGCCGGCGCGGCCCGTGCGGATCAGCGCATGGCCGCGTTCGGCAGCCGCCAGCGCGACGGTTTCCGAATATTCATCGTCCATGTCGATCACCGCCCGCCCGTCTTGCGGCAGGAGCGCGGTGAACAGGCGGAGCTTGGCGCCGAGATAGTCCTCGACCGTCGCATGATAGTCCATGTGGTCGCGGCCGAGATTGGTGAAGCCCGCCGCCACCAGCCGCAAGCCGTCGAGGCGGCGCTGGTCGAGCCCGTGGCTCGACGCTTCCACCGCCGCATGGCTGACGCCGTCACGCGCCAGCCGGTCGAGCATGGCATGAAGCGCCACCGGGTCGGGCGTCGTGAGCGTGCCATATTGCGTCCATTTGCGGCTGACGATCCCGAGCGTGCCGACGCTCGCGGCGCTCTTTCCCGCCGCCTCGAATATCTGCCGCACGAAGGCCGCGACCGAGGTCTTGCCGCTCGTGCCGGTCACCGCCACGAGCTTTTCCGGCTGGCGCGGATAGAAGCGCGCCGCCATCATCGCCAGCGTGTGGCGCGGATCGTCGGCGCGCAGCAGCGCGATGTCCGGCGAAAGCTCGATCTTCGCCGCGCCGCCGGCAAGCACGGCGACGGCACCCCGCCGCACCGCATCGGCGGCAAAACGCGACCCGTCCGCCGCGACGCCCGGCAGCGCCGCGAAAAGATAACCCTGCTCCACCGCGCGGCTGTCCGCGGAGAGTCCGGCAATATCGATCGCGCGTGCGCTTTCCGGCATCTTCACATCGGCGGTTGCGAGTTCCCCAAGGAGCATTCGGGCATTGGCTTAGTTTGAGACAAGGATGGGACCGACATCGTCGGCATCGCGCGGCTCGACACCGAGAAGCGCGGCGGCGCGACGGATGATGGCGCTGACGGCAGGGGCTGCGTTCAGTCCGGCGGTGGCGCCCATTCCGGGCTTTTCGGGTTTCGGTTCGTCGAGAACGACAAGCACGACATATCTCGGATCGTCCATGGGAAAGGCAGCGAGGAAGGAATTGAGCCGCTTTGAGGCGGCATAACGGCCATTCTCGACTTTTTCCGCCGTGCCCGTCTTGCCGCCGACGCGGTAGCCGGGAACACCCGCCGACCGGCCCGATCCCTTTTTGACATTGAGATCAAGGAGATAGCGCATCTTCTGGCTGGTATCCTCGGAGACGATGCGGTGCGCAAGGCTCTGCGCCGTCTCCGCATCCCGCCTGAGGAAGGTCGGCGGGATGAACATGCCACCATTGACGAGGGCGGCGTCCGCGACCGCCACCTGCAGCGGCGTCGTGGCGAATCCGTGGCCGAACGCGGCCGTGATCGCGCTCGCTTCCGACCATTTCTTCGGGATGAGCGGCAGAGCAACCTCCGGCAGTTCGGTCTTGGTGCGCTGGGTCAGGCCGAACGTGTCGAAATAGGCGCGCTGCCTGTCGATGCCGAGCTTCAGGATCATGCGTGCCGAGCCGATATTCGAGGAGAAGAGGAACACCTCGGGGATGGTCAGCACGCGGTATTTGCCGTGGAAGTCCTTGACCGTGTAACGGCCGACGCGGATGCCGCGGCTCGCATCGACGCTGTCGTTCAGGGAAAAGGTTCCTGAATCGAACGCCATCGCGAAGGTGAAGCTCTTCATGATCGAGCCGAGCTCGAAGGCGCCGGCCGACATGCGGTTGAGCCGGTCGGGCTTGTTGGCGTCGACCGGATTGTTCGGGTCGAAATCCGGCAGCGACGACATGGCGAGCACCTCGCCGGTCTTCACGTCAAGCACGATGCCGGCCGCCGCGATCGCCTGGTAGCGTTCCATCGCCGCCACCAGCTCGTCGCGCACGATGTGCTGCACGCGAAGGTCGATGGAGAGCTGCACCGGCTCGAGGCTCTGAGCCCCGCGCGCGAAGCCCGCCTGATGAAGGTCGCCGAGGAAATTGTCGTCGATATATTTCTCCATCCCGGCAATGCCCTGATTGTCGACATTGACGAGACCGAGAATGTGGGCCGCCGTCGGCCCGCCCGGATAGAAGCGCTTGTTCTCGTTCATGAAGCCGACGCCGGGAATGCCGAGGTCGTGAATCTGCTGGCGCTGGGTCGGGGTGATCTCGCGCTTGATCCAGGCAAAGCCGGCATCGCTCGACAGGCGCTTGCGGAGCGCACTCGCATTGAGGTCCGGCAGAACGCTGGTGATGAGCTCGGTCGCTTCGTCCGGATCGAGGATGTGCCGCGGCTCGGCGAAAAGCGAAGACGTCTTGATGTCGGTCGCAAGGATTTCGCCATTGCGGTCGACGATGTCCGGACGCGCCGTCTTGATCGCGGCATTGGGGTCGGCATAGGCACCGATTTCGGGCTCGCCGGCGATCCCGAACATGACCAGACGGCCGACAATGAGCGTATAGGCGAGCGCGAAGACGGCGACCGTGACGACGATGCGGCCGCGCATCTGCGCGGCGCCCTGCACACGGCTGCCTTTGCGGAGCTTGCCCTTCGGCTGCTCCGTCCTGTTCTGCTCTTCACGAAACTCGGTCATGGGCGGGATCGTCTTCTTCCTATTGGATCACGCTGAGGTTCTGGCGGATGATCTCGGCGATCGCCTCCTCGCTCGCCTTGCCGATCGGACGCATCGGGATTTCGTCGATCGTCGCGATCTGGCTGGGGGAAAAGGGCTCGAGCCGGAAATAGTCGGGATAGTGATCGACGATCGCTTGCAGCCGGTTCGGCTGCTGGAGCGTGCTGAGCTCGGCCCGCAGGAGCCGGATCGAATCGCGCTCATGGGCGATTCTGTTTTCGAGGCGCGCGACCTTGTCGGCGGCGAGTTCCGCCTTGTGCTTCATGTCATAGGTGGCGACCGCGGCGACCACCATGACGACGAGGAGCACGAGATTGAAGACGCGGCTCATGGCGATCCCCTGTGCGAAGCGAATTCGGGAAGGTGCGGCACGCCGAGCGCGGCCATGTCCACAGGCCGGCCGGGCGCGGATGTCCGGCGCGCGGCGCGTAGGCGTGCCGAGCGCGAGCGCGGGTTGAGACGGATTTCCTCTTCTGTCGCCTCGACCGAACCGCGTGCGAGCAGCTCGAAAGTCGGAGCGGCGACGGTCGCCTCCGGCTGGTGGCGCGATCCGCCGGCCCGCACGGCGGAACGGTCCGCCAGGAAGCGCTTGACGATCCGGTCCTCGAGCGAATGGAAAGAGACGACGACGAGCCGCCCGCCCTCGCCGAGAATGCGCTCGGATGCGGCAAGTGCCTCGGCCAGTTCGTCGAGCTCGCGGTTCACATAGATGCGGAGCGCCTGGAAGGTCCGCGTCGCCGGGTGAATCTGGTCGGTGCGCTTGTGGCCGACGGCCCGCGCCACGATCTCGGCGAGCTCGACCGTTCGCAGGATCGGCTTCTCGGTGCGGGCACGGGTGATGGCCGAGGCGACGGCCTTCGCCCGCTTCTCCTCGCCGAGCACGGCGATCACGCGGGCGAGCGCGCCATGCTCCAGCGTGTTGACGATGTCGGCGGCGCTCGGTCCCTCGCGCCCCATGCGCATGTCGAGCGGCCCGTCATTGCGGAAAGAGAAGCCGCGCTCGGCCTGGTCGAGCTGCATGGAGGAAACGCCGATATCGAGCACGACGCCATCGACCCTCTCATGCCCGAGCTCCGAGGCGATCCGGTCGAGATCGCTGAACTCGCCCTGAACCAGCGTCAGCCGGCCCTCGCTTTCCTCGCGAAGTGCTGCGCCGCCGGCAATCGCGGTCGGGTCGCGGTCGATGGCGATGACGGAAGCGCCGGTGCCGAGGATGGCGCGCGTATAGCCGCCGGCGCCGAAGGTCCCGTCGATATAGATGCCACCGGCTTCGGGCGCGAGAAAGCGCATGACTTCCTCGATCAGCACGGGGACGTGGAGCGCCGGTCCGCCATCGACACCGCCAGCATGGGTGCCGTGACGCGCCATCATTCCCCTGCTCCCGGGTTCACGCCCGAGGCGCGGTGGCCGGGTCCCAGACGTTTCCGCAGGTCGCGCACCCGGGCCTTGGCCTCTTCCCGGTATGCGGTGAAGCGGTCCGGTTCCCAGATCTGGAACTTGTAGCCCTGGCCGACAAAGGTCACGGCGTCGGCGATCCCCGCATGTGCCTTCAGCGCCTCGGTAAGGATGACGCGGCCGTCTTGGTCGATCTTCAGGATTTCGCTCTCGCCGATGAGCGTCGTCGAAAGATATTCGTGATCCTCGGAGAAAGGTTCGAAGAGCGTCAGGCTGGTGCGAATCTGGTCGCGCAGCCGGTTGCCGCCCGCATCCACGGCCTGACGGTCGAGGGTCGGGCAGCAATAGAGCCCCTCGAAGCCGTCGCGCGACAGAACCGAGCGATAGGGCGCGGGAATCGACACCCGCCCCTTGGCGTCGAGCCTGTTCGTGAATGTGGAAACAAACTCGTCCATCGCCCTCGTCCGTCTCGCCCGGCAGCACGGAGGTGCTGCCCGCGATCCCTTCAAAGGCGTGGCGACGTGGTTCTGGAGGCCATTTCCCGCCATCCGCACGGCTCATGGCGGGACTGCGGGTCCTCGACGGACCATCGACGCAGGAACAGCCCTCATCTGGGACAATATGGGATAGCATGGGATTTTCAGGGCCGTCAATGCAGCAGCCAATCTGCGCCGGCCCGTTATCGCTCTGTTAGGCTTAATTTTTCGTTGGTTTCCGGGGACAAGGCGAAAGCCTCCCACATGGGAAGCCTCTTTCTCTCGCAACAGGGGAAATTGGTCAGCTGGCCTGTAAGCCGGGTTCTGTTCGCGGCTTGCGCCACGCGACGACCATTCATCTGGGACGCCCGTTGCCGGACGCCTCGCGCTACCTACCCGGACGGCTGGCCCGGAAACAGACCTGGACCGAAGCCCGCGCCATCCCTATTCGGTATTGCTCCCGGTGGGGTTTACCGTGCCGGTCCCGTTACCGGTCCCGCGGTGGGCTCTTACCCCACCCTTTCACCCTTACCCTCCGGCCGAAGCCGTCGGGCGGTTTGCTTTCTGTGGCACTTTCCCTGGGGTCGCCCCCGCCGGACGTTATCCGGCACCGTGCTTCCATGGAGCCCGGACTTTCCTCCCCGGCAGCCTTTCGGCTTTGCAGGGGCGGCCGTCCGGCCAGCTGACTCCACCGGAGATGGCAGTTGGCAGGCCGGGGGTCAAGCCGCCCCGGCGTGCTCCTTGCACCGGATCCGGCGATCGAAACCGCAAAGGTGAGAGTCGCCGCCTGTGATCCGCATCGCCCGCCATGGCCGCTACCCCTTCAGCCTCATTTCCGACCGTCCGGACTATGACTGGCCGGCCGGCGCCCGCCTCGCCATCTATATCGCGATCAATGTCGAGGTTTTCGCCTTCGGCGAGGGACTCGGCGCCGAGCTCGCGCCGGGAGGGCCGCAACCGGACGTGCTGAACTATGCCTGGCGAGACTACGGCAATCGCGTCGGTGTCGTCCGCATGGCCGAGCTTCTCGACGAACTCGGGCTCCCCTGCTCGGTGCTCGCCAACAGCGCGATCTATGAGGAGGCGCCGGGCGTCATGGAGCTGTTCCGGAAGCGCGGCGACGAGATCGTCGGTCATGGCCGCAGCAATGCCGAGCGGCAGGGTCATCTGTCCGAAGCCGAGGAGCGCGCCCTGATCGCCGAGGCGACCGAAACGCTCGCCGCACATGAGGGTCGCCGGCCGAAGGGCTGGCTCGGCCCATGGATCTCGCAGAGCCACGCGACACCCGACCTTCTGAAAGAGGCCGGTTACGAATACCTCCTCGACTGGTGCCATGACGACCAGCCGGTCTGGATGACGACGCGCGCCGGCCCCATCCTCAGCATCCCCTATCCGCAGGAGTTGAACGACATCCCGATGATCGTCGGGCGCAAGCTCGATGCCGCCGCCTTCGCCCGCATGATCACCGACCAGTTCGACGAGATGCTGGAGCAGTCCGTCCGCCAGCCCCTCGTCATGGGGATCGCGCTCCATTCTTACATCATGGGTCAGCCCTACCGGCTCCGACATTTGCGGGAGGCGCTCAGGCACATCCTCGCCAGCGCCGACCGTCGCGTCTGGATCACCACGGCCGGCGCGATTGCCGGTCACGTCAGGGACGGCCTGACAAAAGGAACCGTGGAAGGTGCATCCTGATTGGGCTTGAGCTACCGTCGCACGCCCAACCGAGCCCAACGGCACCTCATGACCCCGACATCCGAACGCCGGCAGACCCGCGACCTCACCAGCGGACCGATCCCTCAGACGCTTCTGCTCTTCGCCCTGCCCGTTCTCGGCTCCAATGTGCTGCAGTCTCTGAACGGCTCGATCAACGCCGTCTGGGTCGGGCGCTTCCTCGGCGAATCCGCCCTCACCGCGACCTCCAACGCCAATCTCGTCCTCTTCCTTCTGCTCGGAACGGTCTTCGGCATCGGCATGGCCGCGACCATCCTCGTCGCCCAGTCGGTCGGCGCCAAGGACCTGTCCGAAGCCAGACGGATCGTCGGTACCAGCGCCACCTTCTTCTTCGTCATCTCGACGATCTTCTCGATCTGCGGCTGGGTCTGGGTCGATGCGATCCTCAACCTCCTCGACACGCCGCCGGATGCGCTGCCGCTGGCGCGCTCCTATCTCCGCATCATCTTCGTCGCCGTTCCGGCGATGAACCTCTTCGCCTTCGTCATGACGGTGCTGCGCGGCGCCGGTGATTCCCGCACGCCCTTCTTCTTCATGGCGCTTGCCGTCGTGCTCGACATCGTCATCAACCCGCTGCTCATCCTCGGCATCGGGCCCTTTCCCGAGCTCGGCATTGCCGGCTCAGCCGCCTCGACGCTGATCGGCCAGACGGTCGGCCTCGTCGCCATCCTCATCCTGCTCTACATGCGCCGGCACCCGCTCCGCCTTGCCGGCGCGGACCTCGCGCTCCTCCGCCCCGACCCCTACCTGCTGCGTCTCGTCGTCGCCAAGGGCATCCCGATGGGGATGCAGATGATCGTCATCTCCGCCGCGGCGCTGACCATCATGGGTCTCGTCAATTCCTACGGCTCGCAGGTCGCCGCCGCCTATGGCATCGCCGCCCAGCTCTGGACCTATATCCAGATGCCGGCGCTCGCCATCGGTGCGGCCGTCACCTCCATGGCCGCGCAGAATGTCGGCGCCGGACGCTGGGACCGCATCGACCGGATCGCCGGGGCCGGAGTCGTCTTCAACTTCATCCTGACGGGATCGCTGGTCGCGCTTCTCTACCTCTTCGACCGGCCGGTGCTTGGCCTCTTCCTCAGCACCGACAGCACGGCGGTGGGCATCGCCTCCCACATCAACACCGTCGCCTCGTGGTCGTTCATTCTCTTCGGCGTCACCATCGTGCTCTTCGGCACGGTCCGCGCGACGGGTGCGGTGGTCCCGCCCCTCGTCATCCTCGTCGTCGCCGTGCTGTTCGTCCGCACGAGCTTCGCCTATTGGGCGCGCGGCGTGATGGGCGAGGAAGCCCTGTGGTGGAGTTTTCCGGCGGGCTCCGCCGTCTCGCTCGTGCTCGCGATTCTCTATTACCGCTTCGGCGGCTGGCGCAGCCTGCACATGATCGAGGACCGGGATCGTCCCCCGGCGGGCGAGCCGCCGGATACCGGCCTCGGCGTGCCGCGCCAGCGCGCGCAGCTCGTGACCGAAAATCCCGACGGCTAGCCGCCCCCGGCAGGAATGACCGCTATTTCGCGGCCATCACCCGGTTGCAATAGCTGCGGATCATCCGCGTCGTGCCGTGGCCGCCATTGTAGCGGGAGAGCGCGCCGCACTCGGAGCCCTTGGCGAGCTTGTGCGCCTGGCCGAGATATTTCATGCCCCATTTGATGTTGGTGGCCGGGTCGTAGAGCCCCTTCGCCGAGCCGGAATAGCCGAGGCCGCGGGCGGTGGAGAGCTTGATCTGCATGAGGCCGATCTCGCCGGCGCTGCCCGTCACGCGCGGGTTGAATCCGCTCTCTGCCTTAACGACGGCAAGGGCCAGCGCAACGGGGATGCCGTTGGCGTGGGCATGTCTTTCGATGAGCTTGGAGTAGGTCTTCGCCTGATGACCGGCCATCGAGGCGCCGGCATGAGCGAAATCGGAAAGGAAGACGAAGGAGAGAAGAAGAAATAGGCAGGCAGTCGTACTGCGGAATCCATACTGCATCGTTTGGAAGGCTCGCTCTAGTTGAAAGGAGCCCGGCCGATGATGCCCTAATCGTTCGGAAATGTGGCAGTTGCCTAAATTCCTATTCTTTCTGACTGCGACATATTTGTAGAGATTGCCGTCCTAGCGGCATTCAACGAGGAGTCGCGAGAGCGTCTCCCGCGTCGAGCGATCCGCCACGCCGTCCACCTTTTCCGGCCGGAAATGGCGCTGGAAGGCGATGACCGTCTTTTCCGTGAACCAGTCGAAAACGCCCGTTTCCGGCGCCTCGTATCCATAGGCGGCGAGGGTCCGTTGCAAGGCTTTCACCTCGGCGCCGAAATCGCCCGCCTGCAGCACCGGCCCCTCGATGATCGGCGCGGGCTCGACCCAGTGTCCGATGTCCTCGGCATGGAGGCTCGCCCAAGGAAAAAGCTCGCCCGGATCTTCCTTGCGGAGCGGCGCGACATCGGAATGCGCCAGCACCCGCTCCGGCGGGATCGGATGCCGCGCGAGGATTCCCCGGCAGAGCTCGATCAGCGCCGCGATCTGCGCATCGGGAAATTCGCGATAGCCCCAGAGATGCCCGGGATTGCTGATCTCGATCCCGATCGAGCGCGAATTGATGTCCGTCTCGCCCGCCCAGAAGGAAACGCCGGCATGGTGCGCCCGCCGCGCTTCGTCGACCATCTGCACCACGCGCCCGTCCTCGAAGACGAAATAATGGCTCGAAACCGACGATCTCGGATCGCACAGCCATTTGAGCGCCCCCTCCTCCGGGACCATGCCCGTATAATGGAGGAGCAGGATGTCGGTCGGCGCGCCTTCACGGCGCGCGCCATGGTTCGGCGAGGCGATGAACGGGATCTCCATGAGTCCGGACTAGCCGATCCTCTTGCCCCGCGCCAGAGACCGGAAGCCGGGCGCGGAAGGTTGACGCTTCCTTAAACTTTTTCGTCGCATTTGACGCAGCATGATCCGTCGCGTTGCGTTCCTGGCGGTAATGACCGGCGTCGTGCTGTCCGTCGCCGGCTGCCTCTCCTCCTCCGATTTCGAGCGCCGCGCGAGCTGGCGCGACGAGGCCGAGCGCGTGTGCCTCCGCAATCGCGAGGTCAGCGCATCCGCCTGGATCGAGCAGGCGGGCAAGATCAACGGCCGCGGCCCCTGCGGCGTCGCCAAGCCCCTCAAGGTCTCGGCCCTGGCGGACGGCAGCATTTCCCTCGGCCCCGTCGCCACCATCGGCTGCCCGATGACCGCCGCGCTGGAACGCTGGGTCGAGGAATCCGTCCAGCCCGCCGCCATCGCCTGGTTCGGCATGCCGGTGACGGACATCAAGCAGATTTCGGCCTATTACTGCCGCCCGAAGAACAATGTCCGCGGCGCGAGCCTCTCCGAGCACGCTTTCGGCAATGCGCTCGATGTCGCCGGCTTCACGCTTCTCGACGGCCGCTCCATCACGGTCGTGAAGGGCTGGAAGGGCAGCGATGACGAGCGCGGCTTCCTCCGCGAGGTCTTCGCCCAGAGCTGCAACTACTTCACAACCACGCTCGGCCCCGGCGTCAAATATCACGGCGACCATTTCCATCTCGATCTCGCCCGCCACAACAGCGACGGCACTTCGCGCTATTGCCGGCCGAAGCTGGAGATTCCGCCGCTGCGTCCGCGTGCCGGCCAGATGGTCGTGGCGAGCCACGCGCCGCCGCCCGTCATGGGCGTGCCGGGAACGGCCTACCCCGCCATGGGCTATCCGCCGCAGAACGCCTCGCCTTTCCCGGCGGTCCCGCCGCCACCTGTCGCGGAGCAGCCGAGCGACTATCCCGACCTCGACCAGTCGGTCGGCCCGCTCCCCGAAACCTACTGGCCGCGCCGCCTGCCGCCGGCCGAGGTGCCGATGAGCTACGCGCCCTAACGCGCCTTGCCGTAGCCGCCGCCGGTCGGCGTCGTCACGATCACCGCCTCGCCCGCCTTCACCACCGTCTGGTCGGCCCCTTCGAGCCTCTCCAGCGTTCCGTCGAGGCGGCGCACCTGCGTCATGCCGCGCTCGCCTGCCGCGCCGCCCTTCAGCCCGTGCGGTGGCACGATGCGGTGCGAGGAAAGGATCGCGCAGTCCATCTCGGTCAGGAAACGGATCGTCCGTTCCGTCCCGCCGCCGGCGCTCCATTCTCCGCGGCCGCCTGAGCCGCGCCTTATGCGGAAATCCTCCAGCAGCACCGGGAAGCGGAGTTCGAGGATTTCCGGATCGGTCAGGCGCGAATTGGTCATATGCGTATGCACACCGTCCGCCCCGTCGAAGCCGGTGCCGTCGTTGAACACGCCCGCCGGCGCGCCCGAGCAGATCGTCTCGTAATACTGGTAGCGGTCATTGCCGAAGGTGAGGTTGTTCATCGATCCCTGCGCCGAGGCCATCGCCCCGAGCGCGCCGAACAGACAGTCGGTGACATGCTGCGAGGTCTCGACATTGCCCGCCACCACCGCCGCAGGATAGCGCGGCGACAGCATCGAGCCTTCCGGAATGATGATGTTGATCGGCCGGAGGCATCCCGCATTCATCGGGATGTTATCCTCCACCATCACCCGGAAGCTGTAGAGCACCGCCGCCCGCGTCACCGGTTCCGGTGCGTTGAAATTGCTCGGCTGCTGCGGGCTCGTGCCGGTGAAGTCCACCGTCGCCTCGCGCTTCTTTCGGTCGACGCCGATCTTCACGCGGATCGTCGCGCCCTGATCGGTTTCCACCGCGAACTCGGAATCGTGCAGCCGCTCGATCACGCGCCGCACGCTCTCGGCGGCGTTGTCCTGCACATGGCCCATATAGGCTTCGACCACATCGAGGCCGAATTCCTCGACCATGCGGCGGAGCTCCTGCACGCCCTTCTCGTTCGCCGCCACCTGCGCCCGCAGGTCGGCGAGATTGTTGGCGACGTTGCGGCAGGGCCAGCGATGCTCCGTCAGGAGCTTCACCGTCTCCGCCTCGCGGAAGCGGCCGCGCTCGACCAGCCGGAAATTGTCGATGAGGACGCCTTCCTCCTCGACGCTCGTCGCGCGCGGCGTCATCGAGCCCGGCGCGATGCCGCCGATATCGGCATGGTGCCCGCGCGAGGCGACCCAAAAGAGAATGCGTTGATTCTCTTCTGTCCCGGTCGCGCCTTCTTTTGATCCCCGTCCGGCCTCCGGCCGTCCACGGTCACTTTCGGCGCTCTCCGCCTCTTGGCCTTTTTCTTTCCCGGTCGCGCCGGTGGCGCTCCTCGCCTCTTCCTTTTCCTTCCCGGTCGCGCCGATGGCGCTCCTCGCCTCTTCGAAAACCGGGGTGCAGACCGTGATATCGGGCAGATGCGTGCCGCCATTATAGGGCGCGTTCAGCACGAACACGTCGCCCGGATGGATGTCGCCCTCATTGAGCCGGATGATCGTCTCGACCGAGCGGTCCATCGAGCCGAGATGCACCGGCATATGCGGCGCGTTGGCGACCAGCCGCCCGTCTCGGTCGAAGACCGCGCAGGAGAAATCCAGCCGCTCCTTGATGTTGACCGAGCTTGCCGTGTTCTGCAGCGTCACGCCCATCTGCTCGGCGATCGACATGAAGAGATTGTTGAAGACCTCCAGCATCACCGGATCGGCCTCCGTGCCGAGCGCCTGCCGCTTCGGCAGGGGCACCGCGCGGCGAAGGAGCACATCGTCCTGTGCCGTGATCTCGGCCCGCCAGCCGGGCTCGACCACGATCGTCTGGTGCGGCTCGATGATCAGCGCCGGCCCGTCGATCCGTGCCCCGGCCTTCAGCGCCTCGCGCCGGAAGACCTTGGCCTCGTGCCATGCGCCGTTCGAGTAGAATCGCGTTTCGGCATCCGGCTCCGGCACGGTTGAAATGACGGCCTCATCCGGCTCGTCGATCCCGGCGCCGCCGCCCACCGCCTCGGCCTCCACCGCCTCAACGATGATCGCCCGTTCGGTAAAGACGAAGCCGAACTGCCGGCGATGCGCGGTCTCGAAATCGGCCGTCATCGCCTCGGTATCATCCGCCTCGAAGGAAACGGCGATAGGCGTGTCCGTCCCGTCATAGCGCAGATACGCCCTGCCGAAGCTCGTGATTTCCTCTGCCGGGATGCCCTGCCCTTCCACTTCGGCAAGCGCCTCGGCCCGCAGCGCCTCGCGCGTCTCGACGAGAGCCGGGATCGACTCCGCCTTGAGCGGCAGGATCGCCGCCTGCGTGCGGATCGCCCTGATATCCGCCAGCCCCATGCCATAGGCGGAAAGCACCCCGGAGAAGCGGTGGATCAACGCCGTCTTCATGCCGAGCGCGTCGGCGACGAGGCAGGCATGCTGGCCCGCCGCCCCGCCGAAGCAATTGAGCGCATAGCCCGAAACGTCATGGCCCTGCTGGACCGAGATCTTCTTGATGGCGTTCGCCATGTTGCCGATCGCGATCTGCAGGAAGCCGTCGGCGATTTCCTCGCCGGCCCGTCCGTCCCCGATCGTCTCGGCCAGCGCCGCGAAACCCGCCGCGACCGCTTCCGCGTCGAGCGGCGCGTCCTGCCCCTGCCCGAAGATTTTGGGGAAGTAGTCCGGCCGGAGCTTGCCGACCATGACATTGGCGTCGGTCACGGTCAGCGGGCCGCCGCGCCGATAGGCCGCCGGCCCCGGATCGGCGCCGGCCGATTGCGGCCCGACCTGATAGCGCCCCTGCTCATATTTCAGGATCGAGCCGCCGCCCGCCGCGACCGTGTGGATTCGCATCATCGGCGCGCGGAGGCGGACGCCCGCCACCTCCGTCTCGAAGCTTCGCTCATACTCGCCGTCATAATGCGACACGTCGGTCGAGGTGCCGCCCATGTCGAAGCCGATGACGCGGCCGAAGCCGGCGCGCCGCGCCGTCTCCACCGCCGCGACCACGCCGCCGGCGGGGCCGGAAAGGATCGCGTCCTTGCCCTGGAAGAGGTCGGCCGCCGTCAGCCCGCCCGAGGACTGCATGAACATCAGCCGTGGTTCGTCGCCGGCCCGGCTGCCGAGTTCTTCCGCCACCTGCCCGACATAGCGTCGGAGGATCGGCGAGAGATAGGCGTCCACCACGGTCGTGTCGCCGCGCCCGACGAGCTTGATCAGCGGCGAGGCCTCGTGGCTTACCGAGACCTGCGGGAAGCCCGCCTCGCGCGCGATCTCCCCCGCCCGCCTCTCATGGTCGCGGAAGGTCCAGGCATGCATGAAGACGATGGCGACCGAGCGGATGCCGTCCGCCCGGGCGTCCTTCAGGGCGGCGCGGACCGCATCCTCGTCGAGCGGCAATTCCACCGTGCCGTCGGCCCGCGCCCGCTCCGGCACCTCCACGACCCGCTCATAGAGCATTTCCGGCTTGACGATCTTCTTGGCGAAGATGTCCGGCCGCGCCTGGTAGCCGATCTCCAGCGCATCGCGGAAGCCGCGCGTCACGAGGAGCAGCGTCCGCTCGCCCTTCCGCTCGAGAAGCGCGTTGGTTGCAACCGTCGTGCCCATCTTGATGCTGGCCACCCGGTCGCCCGAAACCGGCGCGCCCGCCGGCAATTCCATCAGGCGGCGGATGCCGGCGACGGCGGCGTCCCGGTAGGCGCCGGGGTTCTCGGACAGCAACTTGGCCGAGAGGATTTCCCCGTCCGGCCGGCGGGCGACCACATCGGTGAAGGTCCCGCCCCGGTCGATCCAGAAATCCCACTTGCCCCCGGCGTCCACTGCCATCATTGATTTCCCTTGCTGCCGGTTCCCGTAGACCATGAGAATGGCTTGGCGCTCAAGGCGGTACTAGGTTTGTGTCTGCGTGGGCAGTAGAGTGCGTCGGGAAGGCCGGGAGCTGGAAATGCATCGAAATTGGCTTGGGACGGTCGCGGCCATGCTGCTGATCGCCTCGGGCAACGCGGCTTCGGCCGCCTGTCAGGGAACCACCATTCTTTTCGAGGACCGATTCGACGCGTTCCAGCCGAGCTGGGGGGAAGCGAACGACCCCTTCCGGGCCGATGGCGGACAGATGATGGTCGCCCCCCGTCCTGCGGCCGATTTCTGGCGCGTCAACCAGGCCAATCTCTATGACGACATCGACATGTGCGTCACCCTGACGACCATCGCCGGCATCGATCCCGAGGAATCGAAGGCCGGGCTGGTCTTCTGGTATGTCGACCCCAATAATTTCTATGCCCTCGAATATGCCGCCAACGGCAAGGCCTCGGTCTGGCGCCGCCAGCGCGGCAAGTGGCTGGAGCAGATAGGCTGGAAGGATGTCGAGGGCGCAAAGCCGGGCGACGGCGGCGCCAACGAGCTCCGCATCGTGACGCGCGGCGACCGCGCGACCGCCTATGTCAACGAGACGGAACTCGGCGAAATCACCGGGAACGCGCCGGATGACGGCCAGTTGATCGGTTTTTTCGCCAGTTCGCCTGAAGCCGGGACAGCCCGCTTCGCCTTCGATAATCTGAAGGTCACACGTCCTTGATCTTTGCGGGGCGACAATCGGCGCCTCGCAAAGCCTTCTCCTTCCGTCCATTCATGCGTCATGGCGATCTGGCAGAGACTGATCGAGATCATTGATGGCGGCGCCGCCGCGCTCCTCGCCGTCTTCGAATGGGCGGCGGCGATGGTCGGCGGCATGGTCGACCCCGAAACCCGCCGTCAGGTCGCCTTTTCCGCCGCCATGATCGCCCTCTCGGCCAAGATGGCCAAGGCCGATGGCGTCGTCACCTCGGACGAGGTCGCCACCTTCCGCCGGCTCTTCGTCGTGCCGCCCGGCGAGGAGCGCCATGTCGCCCGGCTTTTCGACATCGCCAAGGAGGATGTCGCCGGCTACGAGGCCTATGCGACCCGCGTCGCCGATTTCTACGGCGACGACCGCACCGGCCTGATGGATGTGATGGACGGCCTCTTCGTCATCGCCACCGCCGACGGCGCGGTCCATGACCTCGAAATGGCCTATCTCGAGAATGTTGCCTCGATCCTCGGCTTCGACCACCTCGAATTCGAGCGGATCGCCGCCCGCTATGTGATCTCCGAAGGCAGCGATCCCTATCTGGTCCTCGGCGTCTCCCGCGCCGACACGATCGATGCCATCCGCCGCCGCTACCGCGCCCTCGTCCGCGAGCACCATCCCGATCGCGCCATCGCCCGCGGCGTCCCGCCGGAAATGGTGGCGATCGCCCATGAGCGCCTCGCCGCCATCAACGCCGCCTTCGAACGCATCGAATATGAGAAGCGGCTGAACTGACCGCCGCTCCCCTAGTCGACGGTTTCCGCCTGCTCCACCGAGGCGAGCGCGCCCTGCTCCTTCCGGCGCCGGACCTCGCCCCACACGAAGCTCGCGATCACGAGCGCGGTGAGACCGAAAAAGACCGCCGCGATCGGCCGCTCGGCGAAGGCGAGGATGTCGCCGCCGGACTGGACCAGCCCGCGCCGCAGCGATTCCTCGAGGATCGTCGACAGGATGAAGGCGAGGATCATCGGCGCCACGGCAATGCCGAGCTTGCGCATCAGGTAGCCGACGACGCCGAAGATCAGCATCATGTAGACATCGAACATCTGCGAATGGACCGAGTAGGTTCCGACCACGCAGAAGACGGTGACGAGGCTGTAGAGAAGCGGTCCCGGGATGCGCAGCACGCGGCCCCACCACGGCATGGTGATCCGCCCGATCACATAGAGGAAGACGGAGGAGATCAGGACCGAGATGAAGAGGCTGTAGATCACGTCCCGATGTTCGGTGAGCAGGAACGGCCCCGGCTGCAGGCCTTGCGCCACGAAAGCGCTCATCAGGATCGCCGTGACGATGTCCCCCGGGATACCGAAGACCAGCATCGGGATCATCGCGGCGCCGCACTCCGCGCTGCTCGCCGCTTCCGGCGCGATGACGCCGTCAAGCTCGCCCTCTCCGAACCGCTCCGGATGCTTGGAGGAGCGCTTGGCGATGCCATAGGATACCCAGGTCGAGGTCTCCGACCCTATGCCGGGCAGCACGCCGATGAAGGTGCCGATCAGCGCGCTCCTGAGGAAGGTCCACCAGCGCGGGATGAGGCTGCTGATCGGGATGCGCATGCTGCCGAGGGCGACCGCAGCCCGGCTGCCGGGGATCTTCTCGCGGCCGAACTTCTCCATCTGGATCAGCACTTCGGTGATGCCGAAGACACCCGTGACGATGGCGATCGTCTCGATGCCGCTCGAAAGCTCGGGAATGCCGAAATTCAGGCGGGGCACCCCGCCGATCGGATCCGTTCCGATCAGCGCCAGGAAGATACCGAGGCTCGCCGCCACCAGCCCCTTCGCAAGCGAGGTGCCGGAGACATAGCAGACCATCGTCAGCGAGAAGAGGATGAGGGCGAAAAACTCCTGCGGCCCGAAATGGATCGCGACCGAGGCGAGAAGCGGGGCAAGGAAGACGAGCGAGACGCTGCCGGCAAGATCGCCGGCGAGCGCGCCGAGAAGCCCGGCGTGAAGCGCGAGCCCGGCCTTGCCCTGATTGCGGAGGGCAAACCCGTCGGCAACCACCGCTGCGTTCGACGCCGTCCCGGGTGTTCCGATGAGCACCGCCGAGATCGTCCCGCCGAAGATGCCGCCCTTGTAGAGGCCGATCAGGAAGGAAATGCCGATCACCGGGTCCATGAAGAAGGTGAATGGCGACAGGAGTGCCATGCCCATCGTCGCCGTCAGCCCCGGAATGGCCCCGATCACGAGCCCGCCCACCATGCCGAGCGCGATTGCCGCGAAGGTATACCAGTGGAAGACGGCGCCGGCAGCGGAGAGGAGGTCCTCGAGCATTGCTTGATGTTCCCGACTAGAAAAGCAGTCCGTGCGGCAGCCCGACATAGAGGCCGTAGCGGAAGACGAACCAGAGGATGAGGGGCGCGGCGATGGCGACGGGGATGAGCACCAGCCAGTTGCGGTATCCGCCGAGCGCAGCGGCCAGGATCACGAACACCGCCGAGGTGACGACAAAGCCGGTGATCGGAACAAGCACGATCAGCGCCGTGATGCCCGCGAGTCCGGCGATCGACTTGCGATAGGCTTCCTTGCCGGTCTCGAGCAGCGGCAGCGGACCGGTCCGCATCCGCATGGTGAGAAGGACGCCCAGCGCGGCGAGGACAATGAGGATGGCCGCGAGCCTGGGAAAGAAGACCGGTGCGAGCGCGACATCCGTCGTGCCGGGAATATTGAAGGCCCATCCGGAGACGAAACTCGGCGCCTCGATGTAGAGCACCGCTCCGAGGAGGACGAGAAGGAGGGCGAGCCCCCCTTCCGTCAGATAGCGTGCGCGCTGATAGTCCACGTCAGCGTGCCAGGGCTTCGGCGAGGAGCTCCTTGGCGGAGGTCCACTCCTTTTTCCAATCCTCCGCGAATGTATCGCTCACCACGAAAGTGTTGACGTCCTGCGACACATTCTTGAAGGCATCCGCGAGCATCGGGTCTTCCTTCACCTTGGTGAGGGTTTCCTTGAGGACCGTGACCCGTTCTGCGGGCAGCCCGCCCGGCGCGTAGAGGACGATCGACGAACCCGCCACCACGTCGAGGCCGAGTTCCTTCAGGGTCGGCACGTCCGGGAACTCCGGAATGCGCTCCGCCGCCATCACCGCAAGCGGCCGCAAGGTGCCGGCCTTGACATAGCCGCCGATCTCGCCGGCATCCTCGAGAAGGAGGTCGCCTTCATTGGCGAGGATTGCACGCATCTTCGGACCGCCGCCGCCATGTGGCTTCCAGCGGAAATCCGCCGCGGTGAGGCCGGCCTGCTTGACGAAGAGCAGCCAGGCGTAGTGATCCGAGCTGGCAAGGTCCGATATCTCGATCCCGATCGGGTCGGCCGAATCCTTGGCGGCCTTCACGAGATCGTCGACGCTCTGATAAGGGGCCTCTGCACGCACCGTGAGAATCCACGGCACGAAGGAAATCTGCGCGATAGGCGTCACATCATCGGCCGAGAAATCGAGGCCCTGGGCGATTGGCGCGATGATGCTGCCGCCATTGTCGCACATGGCGAGTTCATAGCCGTCGGGCTCCGCTCCCTTGATGTACTGCATGGCCGCGGAACCGGAGCCGCCGGTCCGGTACTGCGGAAGGATCGACTGCCCCAGATATTTGGTGGCGACGCGCTCGACGATACGGAGATTCCTGTCGACGCCGCCGCCGGCCGGATAGCAGGAAGCGATGTTGATCGGTCGGTCCGGGTAGGTCTCCTGTGCGAAGGCAGGGACGCTCGCAGCCGAGAAGAGAATTCCTCCTGCAAGGAGGGCACTGAATGCAGACTGTTTCATTGATGCATTCCTTTGCTCGAGACTCGGGTTAGGCGTTGAGGTTGCAGACCTCATCGATCGGCGAAGGCCGTCGCGTCGATCTGCACGGCAATGTCCGGCGTTGGTCCCGGATTGGGTACGAGAACACAGTCGAAGGCAGGCAGGTTTTCCCGAAGGAAGAGCGAGCGCACGGCTTCATAGACGGCGAGATCGCTTTCCTTGCGGAGATAGACGACGGTCTTGGCGAGCGCCGAGAGGCCGACGCCGGCTTCGGCGCAGAGCCGTTCGATCCGGCGCCAGGCCCACCAGGCCTGTACCGGCAGCGACGGAACGCTGGCCCGGTCCTGAAGCGAGGCGATCAACGGGCGCATCCGCGCATCCACACCGGAAACGTCCGCTGCCGGAAGGCCGTTATCATCGAGGCCGAGGACGCCTGCCATGAGGACGAGCGGCCCTGCGACCACCGCCTCCGGTCCGCTCATCGGAGCCGGCCCTCCCCAGACGATGGCCTTGCGGACTCCATCGCCTTGTCGGAGTGCGGTCGGCTCGATCTCGATCCGGCAGCCCTTGTGTCCGACCTCGGCGAAGCCGATCACGGAGAGAGCCGGCCCATCCTTGCCGAAGAGGTGTTCGTGAACGCGGTGGAATGTCGCGAAGTCGCGGATGTCCGCGAGATAGACACGGGCATGGACAATGTCGGCAAGCGACAGTCCGTTGCTGGTCAGAGCCCGTCTGATTTCGTTGTAGACGAACCAGGTCTGTGCCGCGATCGGACCGTCGCGGCTGTCCGGATGGCTGCGTCCGGTTGCGAGGAAACGACCCTCCTCCGGCACGTCGTCAAAGGAGGCGACGACGGGCTTGCCGGGCTCGGCGGTGCGGATCGGAATATGGCCGGCCATGAAGACCAGAGGCCCGGTCGCAACCGCCTGCGAATAGATCGAGGCGGAAGGATTCTTGGCATCGTTCGGCGGCGTCAGCATCGCCCGGTCGCCCAGCCGGCCGGGATCGGCCTTGTCGATGGCAACACCTTCGATTCCGATCCAGCGCCCGAAGGGGCCGCCGACTGCGGAAACACCGAGGCCACTGCTCGGCGCCGCCTCCGGCTGCCATTGCTTGCGCACCCTCTCGTAGATCGGGAAAAAGCGCTTGTCGCGCTGCCACATGCGTTGACGCAGCAATTGGTCGGAAGAGGTGCCCGCGGCCTTCAACACGCGTTCGAGATTGTCATGCGCCGTCCAGGAATCGGCGGCCACGGCCCCCTCGATCGAGTCCACCAGCGTGTAGCCCTGTGCCCGTTCGTTGAAGCCTTCCGGCAGTTCCGCATATGAGGCCGGCGCGAAACCCGGACGGCCGCCTCTCACACCCGAAACAAAGACGAATCCACCTCCCCTCACAGCCGCCGGATATTCCGGCCAGGCCGTAACGCGTTCTTTGACGACGACTTCGGATTTGGGGCTTCTGCCCGATTTCGACATGCTTTCTCCTTGGACACGCACGGTTCTTGAAGGGAGATTTGAGGCAGGCTCAGAGCGATCTCGCCCCGATGGCCCCTTCCTTGACGGCGGTCGCGAGGCCTCCGGCTTCATCCAGCAGCGATTGCCAGGGCACACCGGCGACATGCGCCGCGGCGAGCGTTTCCGCCCGGTTCGCATCGCCGATCCTGATCGCATCGATGATGGCGAGATGTTCGTGATGCATGGCCACGAGATCGCGCTCGCGCGACAGGCGCACCCGCAAGCGGTTCATGTGGAGGCGGATATTGATGACCTCGAGCGTCTTGATGAGTTCGAGGCTGTCCGACGCCTCCACGAGCCGCCGGTGGAATTTATGATCGGCAATCGCAAAATCGAGACGCCGCTCATTGATGTTGTTGTCGTCGAACGTCTTGAAGCAGTCCGCGAGCCTGCGGATCATCTTTTCGTCGGCGCGTTTCGCCGCCCGCCGCGCCGCCATGCCCTCCAACACCTCGCGCATCTCGAGGAGTTCCATCATTTCCCGCGGTGTCGGCAGAGCGACGTAGAACCCCTTGCGGGGTTCGATCCGGATGATTCCGTCCTGCTTGAGCTGATAGAGGGCGAAGCGCAGGGGGGACTTGCTGATCCCGAGTTGCTCCGCGAAGACGTCCTCCCGAATCCGGGTTCCCGGGGTCAGGCGACCCGCCTCGATCTCGCGCTGCAGCAAGGCTCTGACTTGGTCCGTAATGCTGTCAAAATTCAGCGTCATCAACGGTTCTCTGAAATATCAAATCTCATGTTTGAGATTTTTATTGCGTGCACAAATCATCCTGTCAACCGCGGAAGAGCCTTCCGCGGTCCGGGTCACAAAGTTTGTGCAGACGATGATTTTCTAGGCGCCGCAGCGGCGCCGGCGAACGGACGAAAGAACCTGGACCGGCCTAAAGCACCACGACGCCGTGATGCTTGGCTTTCTCTTCCGGCTCGACATGGATGGTGATGAGCGCCTCATGCACCTCGGCATGGATCGCCTGCTCGATCCGGTCGCAGATCTCGTGCGCCTCCGTCACGGTCATCGCACCCGGCACCACGAGGTGGAAGTCGATGAAGGTTCGCCGCCCGGCATGCCGCGTGCGCACATCATGTGCCTCCAATGCGCCGGCCGCATTGGCGGAGATGATGTCGCGAATGCTGTCGAGCGTGTCGGCCGGCACCGCCTCGTCCATCAGCCCGCCGATCGATTCGCGCATCAGCTTCCACCCGGCCCAGAGGATGTTGAGCGCCACCAGCGCCGCGAGAAGCGGGTCGAGTACCGGGTAGCCGGTCCAGATCGCAAGCAGGAGGCCTGCGAGCACGCCCACCGATGTGATGACGTCGGTCAGGAGATGCATCCCGTCGGCGACCATGGCCGGCGAGCGCCGCTCGCGGCCGGCCGAGATGAGGACCGAGCACCAGACGGCATTGAGAAGGCTCGCCGCCCCGTTGAGCGCCAGGCCCTGCAGCGGCGCGTCGAGCGTGCGCGGCGACTGGAAGGCGCCCCAGGCCTCGTTGAGGATCAGGAAGGCGGCGACGATGATGAGGGCGCCTTCCATGACCACCGAGAAATATTCGGCCTTGGAATGTCCGTATGGGTGGTTCGCATCCT
>Ga0164243_10004199_pt1 | contig 22695 bp, 22 predicted proteins | sample OricompcompostOP_FD_108781 | JGI IMG/M metagenome (GOLD analysis project Ga0164243, IMG submission 108781) | Organic Plus compost microbial communities from Emeryville, California, USA - Original compost - Organic plus compost (OP) | ecosystem: Engineered > Solid waste > Mixed feedstock >...
CAATAAATGCCCGACATAAGCATAGCAGAAAAATGATTACGCGGAATGCAGCTATAAATTTAGTGGTTCTCATTTTTTGAACTTTAGGTGTTAGCTGTTAGCTTGTCGGCAATCGGCTGTCAGCAATCGGTTTTATTCTTGTTTTATATTGGTGGTAACCTCGTTTTAACTGTAATCGATTAGAAGATGCTTCCTTTGTCAGCATGACAGTCTCACAGGTCGGCTAAAAGCTTTTCGCTTTATGCTTTACCGCTTTTCAGATGCTTCCTTCGTCAGCATGACAGTCCCACAGGCCGGCTAAAAGCTTTACGCTTTATGCTTTTCGCTTTACCGCTTTATACCTCATCTACCGAATTTCCTTAAGGCCCTATCGGCTCTGGACAATGCTCTTTCTACTTTATAATGATACCAGCGTTCTTTAAAAATCTTACGCATGGTATTGTCAAAATGCCTGGTGATCACTAAATTCCTGAAGCCTCTCCATTTATCCATGCGTTTCGCAGGTAAAGCGCGCACGCTAATGGAAAAGCCTTCCGTAACATATTGGATGTAATGCCACCATCCAGAGGGCATTAAAAGCGTTTCTCCGGGATGGATTTCGGCTTCATAACCATCTAGATATTGCAAGGCTGGATATTTGTTATAATCGGGATTTTTCAGATTGGCTATGCTGTGGAAATTGTAAGGCAGTTTATACATCAAGTCGGATTGTTCCAATGGGAAAAGCCATATCTTTTTTATCCCTTTGTACTGCGTAATAAAAACGTTCGACATGTCGATGTCAAAATGGTTGCGTGTGCTCGACCCTTCGCCTCCAAAGAACAAAAAAGGCAACCATTTTAAGACTTTTCCTCCGGTTAAGTCGTTATAGATGATATCATCATTTAGCTCCGGACGTAACTTGATCAGGTTAAATAAAAATATACGGAGATCCGTAGGTTCGCGTTCTATCAAGTCGAGGTACTCGGAAAATTTCATTTTGGCTACAGGTGCACTTTTGGCCCTGTCGTTCGAATTATCTTCCTTCCCATATAGCGATACCGTATGTTCGCCGGCAATCTCTTTAAAATAGGTATAGTTCCACTTGCTGAAAGCAGGACTGTCTCTTTGTACAAAATCTTCTAAAATAACAGGGACCCCTTTATTAAAATATTGTTCAAGGAACTCCTTTGAACTCAATCCCGACCGCTTATCTGTTTTTTTTAGCTGCACTGTTTTTGTCTTAATACAAGTCTAATGCAAACATATAAATTCTTTTTCAAAGAAAATATGGTTTTTATTTGGTCGGGAACATTCCTAATGCATTCCTTGTTTCCTAAAAAATATAATGATAGTTTTGTTATGCAAGCATAGTAAAATGGCGCAGGATAACACATTGGATTATTATTTGAAGATTACTTGGCAATCGCTCGCAAACCGATATAACCAATTAGCGGTTAAGCAAGGGATTACACAAGCAACGGGGTATTTGCTGATCAATATTCGGAAAGAGGGAACTGCGGTAACGCAGCTCGCCAATTTACTGGGCGTAAAGTCGACTAGTTTGTCGCGGATTTTAAGCGGTATGGAAAAACAAGGGTTGATTTACCGACAAGCCGATAGCCGGGATAAACGTTCGGTTAGGATATTTTTAACCGAAGAGGGACAACGGAAGCGCGAGCTAGCTAAAGATATAGTTCGTAACTTTAATAAATATTGTGAAAGTCATATGAAAGAAACCGACCGGATCAAACTCATTGAGTTATTAAAGCGTTTGAATGAACTAACCATTAAATATAACCCAGACTAATGTCGTGGAAACAATTATTATGACGAACAGAAGCATTAAAAAAGTGGCTATCCTCGGATCGGGGGTAATGGGTTCGCGGATAGCCTGTCATTTTGCTAATATCGGCGTTTCAGTGCTTTTGCTGGATATCACTCCTAAAGAATTGAATGATCAGGAGCAAGCAAAAGGGTTAACACTAAATGATAAACAGGTAAGGAACAGAATCGTTAATCAATCACTTGAAACAGCGGTTAAAAGTAACCCTGCTCCCTTATTTAGCCGGAAATTCCGAAATCGTATTGATACAGGAAATTTTGAAGACGATTTTCCGGACATCGAAACAGCAGATTGGGTGATCGAAGTCGTAGTAGAACAACTGCCAATAAAAAGGCAAGTTTTTGAGCAAGTTGAAAAATACCGTAAACCAGGGACTTTAATCAGCTCCAATACTTCTGGCATCCCTATTCACTTGATGGCAGAAGGCCGAAGTGATGATTTTAAACAGCATTTTTGCGGCACCCATTTTTTTAATCCGCCGCGCTATCTGCGCTTGCTCGAAATCATTCCTACATCAGATACACGGGAAGAAGTTATTTCTTTTTTAATGCATTATGGCAGCAAGTTTCTGGGAAAAACCTGTGTACAATGCAAGGATACACCTGCATTTATTGGCAATCGCATCGGCGTATACAGCATGTTGGCTGTTAGTCATCTATCGGATAAGTTGAACTTAAGCATTGAGGAAGTGGATAAGTATACCGGTCAGGCGATGGGGCATCCCAAATCGGCTACTTTTCGCACTTCTGATGTGGTTGGATTGGACACAATGGTTCACGTAGCCAATGGACTGTATGAAAACCTGAAGGAAGATGAAGCGCGGGAGCTTTTTAGGCTTCCTGCGTACATGCAAACGATGATGGAAAATAAATGGTTGGGCGAGAAAACCAAGCAGGGATTCTATAAGAAAGTGAAAGATGAGCAGGGTAATAGTGATATTTTGGTATTGGATCTGAAGGAGTTTAATTACCGGAAACAGGCCGACGTCCGGTCGGCAACGCTGGAAGAAACCAAAAAAATAGAAAGCCTAACGAAGCGGATACAGGCCTATGCACAGGGTAAAGACGACGCGGGAACGCTGTTCAGGGCAATGCATTATCCGCTGTTTGAATATGTATCCAAACGTGTCCCAGAAATTACAGATGATTTTTTCCGCATAGACGATGCGATGAAAGCGGGTTTTGGATGGGAATTGGGCCCTTTCGAGATATGGGATGCTTTGGGTGTTCGCGAAACTGTTGAAAAGATAAAGGCCGAAGAAAAGCGACTGCCCGGACAGCGTGGGGAAGTGGCCGCTTGGGTAACAGAAATGCTAGCTGAAGGGCATGAGCATTTTTACCAGGTAAAAAATGGCAAAAGGTATTACTATGCTATTCGGAGCAAAGCCTATCATGAGATTCCGGGAGCTGCGGCCACCATTAAATTGGATAATATCCGGACTACACATACGCTTTGGAAAAATAGCGGCGTCTCCATCCTGGATTTGGGCGACGGCATTCTAAATGCAGAAATACATACCAAGATGAACGCAATAGGAGCGGATGTGATCGACGGGATAAACCATGCTATCGATTTGGCAGAGGGAGCATATAAAGGTTTGGTTATCGGGAATGATGGCGCTAATTTCTCGGCCGGAGCAAATATTGGGATGATCTTCACGATGGCAGTAGAAGAGGATCTTGATGCGCTTAGCCGTGCGGTGCAGCTGTTTCAAAACACGTCGATGCGCATCCGTTATTCCAGTATTCCGGTGATTGTAGCTCCTTTTAATCTTACATTGGGCGGAGGATGCGAGTTTGCCATGCACGCCGACTTTGTTCAGCTACATGCCGAAACCTATATGGGCTTGGTGGAATTTGGCGTTGGCCTGATTCCAGGAGGAGGTGGAAGCAAGGAATTTGCCTTGCGGGCATCAGACGAATTCAGGGAAGGACAGATTGCCCAGCAAATATGGCGAGACCGCTTCCTAACAATCGGACAGGCAAAAGTGAGTACATCTGCCGTTGAGGCTTATGAATTGGGTTACTTGGAAAAGGGGAAATTCGCCATCACCATGAACCGGGATTATCTATTGGCCGACGCAAAAGCCAAAGCACTGGAACTAGCCGAAGCAGGATATACCAAACCTATTGAACGGAACGATATTCGGGTTTTGGGTAATCAGGGATTAGGTATTGTTTATGTAGGAGCTAATGCGATGCGTTCAGGAAATTATATTAGTGAGTACGACCAAAAAATTTCGGAAAAGCTGGGGTGGGTGATGTGTGGCGGAAATCTTTCCGCTCCGACGGAAGTGTCGGAGCAGTATCTGCTCGACCTTGAACGTGAAAAATTCCTGGAGTTAACCAAAGAGCGAAAAACGCTGGAGCGACTACAGCATATGTTGACAAAGGGTAAGGCGTTGAGGAACTGACAGTAGTATTGGGTATTGAGTAGTGCGTATTGCGTAACTTAATGAAAAAATATAAATAGAAACGATGCACAATATTAAAGAATTAAAGATATTAGATAAAGCGACTACATTGGCAATTGATATATACCGGTTAACTGCTCAATTTCCAGACAATGAAAAATTCGGATTGGTATCACAGATTAGAAGATGTGCAGTATCTGTACCTTCCAATATAGCAGAAGGGGCGGGAAGGAATACAAATGGAGAGTTTGTTAATTTTTTAGGAATAGCAAATGGCTCACTTTATGAATTACAGATTCAGATAACAATAGCCCATCAGCTTAAGTTCATCGTAGACGAAGACTGTGAGCAAGTGTTAAATAGAATAGACGAATTGCAAAAAATGAATTATCGCTTACAGGAATCCATTAAGAATAAACATAAATAAAGGTAATTAATATTAGCGGTTGCCGGTCTCAATACGCAATACGCTATACACAATACTAAAAAAATGAACGCATACATCATCGCTGGTTTCAGAACCGCAGTAGGAAAAGCGCCAAGGGGTGGGTTCCGTTTTAGTCGTGCGGACGACTTGGCGGTGCACGTCATTCAGCGGATACTCGCTACGGTGCCGAATTTGGATGCTGAGCAAATTGACGATATTATCGTTGGAAATGCTACGCCGGAGGCCGAACAGGGCTTAAATATGGCACGACTAATTTCTTTAATGGCTTTGGGTACCGACAAAGTCCCCGGGGTTACGGTTAACCGTTATTGTGCGTCGGGCTTGGAAACGATAGCAATAGCAGCTGCAAAGATAAATGCGGGCTTAGCCGACGTCATACTGGCCGGTGGGGCGGAAGTGATGTCGGGAATGCCCATGGGGGGGTGGAAGCTTGCCCCTAATCCGATAGCGGCTCAACAACATCCTGATTGGTATTGGAATATGGGATTGACGGCTGAGGCCGTTGCGAAAGAGTATAATGTAAAACGGGAAGAGATGGATGAATTTGCTTTTCATTCTCACCAGAAGGCGCTTGCCGCCATTGCAACAGGTAAATTTAACGAAGAAATTGTTCCTATAGAAGTAACGGAAAACTTGCTTGCGGAGGGAAGGATACAAAGTAAAAAATATGTAATGGACCGTGATGAAGGGCCGCGGCCGGATACCACATTGGAAGCTTTGGCTAACTTAAAACCGGTATTCGCGGCAGGAGGAACGGTGACTGCCGGTAATTCTTCTCAAACATCAGATGGAGCGGCATTTGTATTGGTGGTATCCGAAAAGAAATTGAAAGAATTAAATGTCGAACCAATTGCCCGCTTACTGAGCTATCAAGCCGTGGGAGTTCCGCCAAGGATTATGGGCATTGGCCCTTTATATGCCATACCTAAAGCCCTTAAGCAGGCAGGGTTGAAGCAGGAAGATATCCAGTTGATTGAGTTAAATGAAGCTTTTGCCTCACAATCACTGGCTGTAATCCGTGGATTGGAGCTAAATCCTGATATGGTTAACGTCAACGGGGGAGCTATAGCTTTAGGCCATCCTTTGGGCTGCACCGGAACCAAGTTAAGTGTACAATTGTTGAACGAGCTGGCTCGGCGAAGACAAAAATACGGTATGGTTACGATGTGCGTCGGAACTGGTCAGGGTGCCGCAGGAATTTTTGAATTATTGTAACCGCATATGCTATGGCTGTGCTGTACACCCGTTATACCGTAACGCAAATTTTAGCCTTTTATCCTTTCCTAAATAAAAATTTTTGTTAGGTTTGGAAGGAAATAAGGAAAATTCATGTTCATGTTGAAGAATTATAAAATTAGCCTGCCAACCACTTTCATTTTAGCTGTTTTTTTTACTGTTGCTCAAGCGCAGGATTATTCGATTATCGCTAGCAACTATTTTGCCGCTAAAGGTGATACTATTACCTATACTGTTTTTCAAGGGAGGGGCTTGGATTCTACTGAAATTAACCCTGAAACGGTAAAGAACTTAAGTTATGCCAATTACCTTCAGGCGGGAAAGCCGGTAGACGACACCATTGCTTTAAATCGGGGCTTTTTGAACTATCGTGCATTTCAGAAAGGCGAAGGACAAAGCTTATTGACGATCGAATTTACAGGCGGTAAAGTAACCTACGATCAACTAGTAGTGGAGGATTTTGCAAAGGCGGAAAACTTAAAGGATTTAGACTCGGTAATTGATACTTCTGGTTTCACCACCGAATACACAGCAAATACCTTTTTTACCGCTAAGGCATTAACGCAAACGGTTAAGAATAGTGGAAATCTGTATAAAAAGCAAGAAGGAAAGCAATTGGAAATTGTGTTGGAACAAAATCCGTATAAACTGCAGTACGGAGATGATATTTCCGCGATCATTTACTTAAATGGAAAACCTATAGCAGGTACGAGCACCACCATTTATACCAAATCCATTACAGGACAGGTTCATGCGGCTAAATACCGATCTAATGAAGAGGGAAAAATCTATTTTAGGCTGAATCGTTCCGGTTTATGGTTAATCCAAACGGTATATGCCAATCCAAGCCAAGAAAAAGGGGTAAACTATAATTATTACCAGAGTTCGTACTCGTTTAGTTTTAAATAGCTTAGCCTATTGGGTTTTAGGTTTAGTTTCTTTTTGACCGTTAACTTGGCTACTAAACGTGTTCCCTGGTTTCCTACTTCCTACTCCCTTTAAGCTTTTCGCTTTGTCGCGCTTATTCCTCCTTCTCCTGCCACATTTTGCGGAAGGATTTTTCGGCTACATGAGGTAATTCACGTTTTGAGCCCCATAATTTGGAAAAGAACTTTTGTAATACGTAGTTTTTCCACTTGCCGCCAAATAAATCGAGCCATTTGCGTTTGGATACGACTTTGGTGAAGATTTTCCATCCCCATTTCTCGGCCGTAGGGGCTAGTTGTTCTTTAACTGTATCCCGTCGGTTAAGCAACAACATTTTTTGGATGTCAATTTTTACCGGACATACTTCCGAACACTTACCACATAAACTACTTGCATAACTTAGATGTTTAAATTCTGCCATGCCCTGCATGTGGGGCGTAATGATAGAACCAATAGGTCCGCTATATGTCGTTCCGTAACTGTGGCCTCCAATATTTTTATAGATTGGACAAGCGTTTAAACAAGCTCCACAGCGGATGCAGTACAATCCCTGCCTTTGCTCTTTTTGAGCCAGTAGATCTGTTCTTCCATTATCCAGCAATATAACGTACATTTCTTCTGGTCCATCGCTTTCTCCTTCTTTCTTTGGCCCGCCTAAAATCGTGTTATAGACCGTTAGGTTCTGACCTGTTCCATGATTAGCCAGGAGTGGCCAGAATAGATCGAGGTCTTGGAGTGATGGAATCAGTTTTTCAATACCAACGATGGCAATATGGACCTTGGGAAAGCTTGTGCTCAAGCGGGCATTCCCTTCGTTTTCCGTAATCGCAATGCTTCCTGTGTCGGCTATCAGGAAATTAGCACCGGTGATGCCCACATCCGCCTGCAAATAGGCGTCTCGTAGTAGTTCTCTGGCCTTCAACGTAAGCTGCTCGGCAGTAGCATCTAAAGGTGTTTGGTAACGTTCATGAAAAAGCTTGGCAATATCTGCCAAGCTTAAATGCATGGCGGGCGTAACGATATGATAGGGCTTTTGGCCCAGCAATTGGACGATATATTCACCTAAATCAGTTTCCACAGATTTTATTCGGTGTTCGGCCAAAAATTCATTGAGACCAATTTCTTCCGTTACCATGGATTTGGATTTCACTATAGATTTGGCGTTTATACGTTCCAGAATCTGTAAGATCTCCAGTTGTGCTTCTTTTGCGTCATTGGCCCAGATTACTTTGCCGCCATTCTTTAAAAAATTTGCTTCAAATTCGGGCAACAGCTTATCCAGATTTTCCATTACCCGCCATTTGATGCCATGGGCCTTACGTTTAGCATTTTCTAAACTATTCCATCGTTGAAGCCCGGTTTGCACGGCAGCATTATACTTATCAATATTATAATTGATTACTTGACGATGGGCAAGGTCAAAAGCTTTTTGCTCACTTGCCAGCGTAAAATCAGCTGCAGTTTTTGTAGGCATAACTAGCGATTATGGATTCTTAATATAGTAACGCAAAAAGATAGCGCTTATTTCTTATTCGAATCTACAATAGGTCGCTGATCGCGGTTGGCCAACTCCCAAGCGGTGTAAAACACCAATTGTGCACGTTTACTTAGCATATCAAAGTTAATCTTTTCAACTTTGTCGCCTACACTGTGGTAATCTTCATGTACACCGTTGAAGTAAAAAATTACCGGAATTTTATTTTTAGCGAAATTATAATGATCTGAACGGTAGTAGATTCTTTCTGGATCGTTTGGATCGTTATATTTATAGTCTAAATCAAGCTTGGTATATGTACTGTTGGCCTTTTCGCTGATTTGATGCAGGGTAGAACTTAATTTGTCGGAGCCAACCAGATAAACATAATTGGGGGCATCTTCATGTGGAGGATCAATCCGGCCAATCATGTCAATATTTAAGTCGGTAATAGTCTGTGCCAAAGGAAAAACCGGATGCTTGGTATAATAATCGGATCCCAAGAGGCCTTTTTCTTCACCTGTAACCGTCATAAACAAGATGCTTCTTCTTGGTCCGTGACCTTCTGCTTTTGCCTTGGCAAAGGCTGTAGCGATTTCCAATACACCGGTAACTCCCGAACCGTCGTCGTCTGCGCCATTATTGATTTGGCCATCGGGATTAACACCGATATGATCGTAATGTGCAGTGACTACCAGGATCTCCTCTTTAAGATCGGTTCCTTCCATAAACCCGAGTACATTCTGCGCTTTTACGTCTTTTACCTGATTACTCGCCGCCAACTGGACGAGGGTAAGGATATTTTGCGTGGCTGGCTGACCCGATTGATTGATCTTTTCCAGTAGATATTGATAAGTATGGTTGGTTTTGCTTAAAATGGCGTTGGCGATATCAGGCGTTATATAAGCAACCGTAGGTTCAATGTCGCCGGAACGCGTAGATTCCTCATAATCTTCTTTTAAGAGCATACGGCTGCCATTGCTATAACGTTTCACGCGCTCCAAGAAGCCGGGAACCTGTGAAGATGTTGCCAAAATAAGCTTTGGTTTCTTATCGATTAGATTTTGTATCCGTTTACTACGATCAGTAGACCAATCCGATTGATCTTTGGTACCCGTTAATCGGGAATGACCATTTTGATCAGTTGGTTCGCCTTCGTTCACAACAAGTACAACTTTATTGCTGATATCGAGTCCAGCTAAGTCATCATATTTTTCATCGCTGATTCCATATCCCACGAAAATGATTTCATTTGCCTGGATGCTCAGGTCGTTTTGGCTTCCTAAAATAGCAAAGTCAGTTCCTGAATTTAGGCTTTGGCTACCAATTTTAAATTGGTTCACGGTAAATTTAGTTTCTACAATTGGCACCGGTAGAAAATAAGATCCGTTTACGGGAGCAGATAAGCCCAGTTTTTTAAATTCGCCGGCGATATATGCAGCGGCTTTATTGTTTCCTTCGGTTCCGGTTTCGCGTCCCTGAAATTCATCAGAAGCGATAATATGCAAATGTTTGCTAGCCAGCTCGGGAGTGATTTCTTTAACATATTTGGTTTCCAGATTATCCTGGGCATAACAGCTACTAACTAGAAAGCCAATAGCGAGAAAAGAAAGGGATTTGGTTAACATATTCAATTTTTTGAAAAATAGATTAAATGCAAGCAATTTTATTTACACGGGTTCCATGCCTTCCACCCTCAAAGGCAGTTTCAAGGAAAAGTTTTACCATCTCCTTACAGCTATCGATCGTGGTAAAGCGAGCGGGAAGACAAATGATGTTGGCATCGTTATGTTGGCGAGCCAGTTGGGCCACCTCGGCATTCCAACAAATCGCAGCACGTATTTTTTGATGCTTATTTGCTGTGATGGCCACGCCGTTGGCGCTTCCGCATATGAGTATGCCAAATTTACAAATTCCGTTTTCTACCGCATTAGCCGTAGGATGAGCAAAATCCGGATAATCAACGGAAACAGCATTGTTGGTTCCAAAGTTGTGAACGGTATAGCCTAATGGGGTTAAAAAATCGATCATTTCTTGTTTGTAACTAAACCCGGCATGATCGCTACCTATAGCTATTTGTTTATTGTTAGTCGACATTGATCTAAAAGATATTAGGGGTTATTGTAAAATTGCTCTTCTGCCTTTAATTTAGCTTTATGTACTTTGGCTGCAATAACAATACTTAACTCATATAAAAGGAAAAGTGGAAAGCTGACCGTAAGCATGGTTAAAATATCCGGAGTAGGTGTGACTATCGCCGCGATAACCAAAATAATAATAGTTGCATATCTTCTCGTTGATCGCATAAATTGGGGAGTCATGATGCCTATTTTTGAAAGGATGAAAATGATAATAGGTAGTTCAAAAACAACTCCGGTCCCTAATGTTAGCGTGGCAACAGAAGAAAGATAAGAATCAATTGTAATCTGATTATCAATTTCGGGGCTAACGGTGTAATGTGCCAAAAAATTAACCGATAAGGGGGCAATGATGTAATAGCCGAACAAGATCCCCAAAACAAAAAGTAATGTAGCATAGAATACAAAGCCATTGGCCGATTTGCGTTCAACTTCAGTTAACGCAGGTTTTATAAAGAGCCAAATTTCATAGAGGAGATAAGGAAATCCCAGTACTAAACCAATGAGCAACGAAGAGTTGAGTTGAAGGGTAAACTGCCCAGCCATGTCGGTATTAATGATATTGATCGGAATCTCAGTGACACAGAAATCGGGTCCGAGATTAAATTTGTCGCCAATGAGGCACATCATCCGATAGGTCCAGAAATCCGGTTTTTTTGGTCCCATGATCACCGTGTCAAAGATAAAATCATAGAAAACAAAAGCCAAGGTCATAAAAATAGCAATGGCTATTGCCGAACGGATGAGATGCCATCTAAGCACTTCCAGATGGTCAAAGAAAGACATTTCTGCTTCTAGATTCTTCCCCTTTTGTTTGATGGTTTCGATCAATTTTTTGCCGGAATTCTCGCTCATATATAATCGCTATTGATATCTAAGTACTATCGTCTTAACAAAAATACCATTCTCAAAACTAAGAATGGTATTTTTGTTAACATTATCCTTTCGTATATTATGATTCTGAAAGATCAAAAGTTTCCATGAATTTTGTGGTAAAATTACCCGCTTTAAAATTCGGATCTTTCATTAACCGTAAATGCAATGGAATAGTGGTTTTTACCCCTTCGATGACGAATTCACTTAAGGCACGTTCCATTGTTGAAATCGCTTCTTCACGGGTTTGCGCCACGCAAATGAGTTTGGCAATCATGGAGTCGTAATTGGGAGGGATTTGATAACCAGCATATACATGGGTATCGATCCGTACCCCATGCCCACCAGGTGAATGAAAAGTAGTAATCTTGCCAGGGGATGGACGGAAATTGTTAAATGGATCTTCTGCATTGATCCTACATTCTATGGCGTGCATAGTTGGTTCGTAATTTCTTCCCGAAAGCGGGACACCTGCAGCCACTTTGATCTGTTCTTTGATAAGATCAAAATTAATAACCTCTTCCGTTACCGGGTGCTCTACCTGGATACGGGTGTTCATCTCCATAAAGTAAAAATTACGATGCTTGTCCACGAGGAATTCAATCGTGCCTGCACCCTCATAATTTACCGCTTTTGCTCCCGAAATAGCGGCATCGCCCATCCGTTTTCTTAGCTCAGGCGTGATGAAGGGAGAAGGAGCTTCTTCCACTAATTTTTGGTGACGACGCTGTATCGAGCAATCTCTTTCTGAAAGGTGGCAAACGGTTCCGTATTGGTCGCCAATCACTTGGATTTCGATGTGTCGCGGGTCTTCCACAAATTTCTCTAAATAAATACCGTCGTTACCGAAGGCTGCCCCAGCTTCCTGTCTGGCAGAATCCCAAGCGTTTTGGAACTCACTGTCTTTCCAAATAACACGCATGCCCCTTCCGCCACCGCCAGCGGTAGCTTTAAGAATAATGGGATAACCAATTTCGTTGGCAATCCGCAGACCTTCTTGGACATTTGGAACCAACCCATCGGAGCCGGGAATGGTGGGAACACCAGCATTGCGCATGGTTTCTTTAGCAGAGGCCTTATCGCCCATCGCACGAATTTGTTCAGGAGTAGCACCAATAAATTTGATCCCGTAATCCCGGCAAATGGCCGAAAATTTTTCGTTTTCCGATAAAAAGCCATATCCCGGATGTATGGCGTCGGCATTTGTTAATTCAGCAGCCGATATAATATTAGGAATGTTTAGATAAGAATCTTTGCTGGGGGGAGGGCCAATGCATACGGCTTCATCTGCAAAACGCACGTGTAAGCTTTCCCGGTCGGCGGTAGAGTAAACGGCTACACTTTTAATGCCCATTTCCTTACATGTCCTGATAATACGTAATGCTATTTCACCTCGATTTGCTATTAAAATTTTTTTAAACATGAATGCAAAAATAAACCAATGATTAAAATGATTTGGTTAGCAAAATTAAGAAGGGTCAACTAAAAATAAAGGTTGATCGTATTCAACAGGTTGTGCATTATCGACCAGCACTTTTACAATTCTTCCGGAAATTTCGGATTCAATTTCGTTGAATAATTTCATGGCTTCTACGATACACACCACTTGGCCTGCACTTACTTCGTCGCCAACATTGACATAGGCTGGTTTTTCTGGACTTGCCGATCGATAAAAAGTACCTATCATTGGCGATTTTATGGTAATATATTTCGAAGTTTCGTCCCCTGTTTTGATTACAGGTGCAGCTTCTGCCGGTATTGCATTGTTGGTATTGGCTGGGGCAGGGGCTGGTGTATTAGGCACAGCCTGCGCAACCGTTGGTACCGTTGCCGTTACATAAGTTGGCCCCTGATTGGTCTTGATGGTGATTTTGAAGTCTTTTTCTTCAATAGCCACTTCATTAACCCCCGATTTAGCGACAAATTTGATCAGGTCTTGAATCTGTTTAATATCCATACTCATCTTGTTGGTTCTATTCGATTTCTTGGTAATTGTTAATAGGCTTTTCCACCTGTTGGGACTTGTGCCTATTGGGACATTTCAAAACAATGCTTGCAAACTTAGATAAAATTGCTTTTAATTGCAATCTCACAAAAGTTTAACAGCTTGTTTATCCTTTTATTTTAATTTTCGATTGTTTATTGCTGGGTTGTTATTATTTAGTACGCCCACTTTAAATAGACGGATCCCCAGGTGAATCCCCCTCCAAAAGCCGCCAATATCAAAACATCGCCTTTTTTTAGCTGATTTTCCCATTCCCAAAGGCATAATGGAATAGTACCGCTGGTAGTATTTCCATAACGCTGTATATTAACCATAACTTTTTCTTCACTTAAGCCCATCCGTTCTGCCGTAGCGTCAATAATGCGTTTATTAGCTTGATGGGGAACAAGCCAGGTTACATCGTCAGCCGTTAACTGATTGCGTTCCATAATTTCTGCAGCGACATTTGCCATATTTGTTACGGCAAATTTGAATACGGTCCTTCCTTCCTGAAAGGCATAGTGCATTTTTTGGTCGACAGTTTCGTGGCTCGCCGGAAATAAAGAACCCCCCGCTTTAATATTTAAAAATTCCTTGCCGCTTCCATCGCTTTTAAGGATAGCATCCAGGATGCCTAGCCCTTCGTAGTTAGGCTCTAATAATACAGCGCCGCAACCATCGCCGAAAATGATGCAGGTAGCGCGATCTTCATAATTGATGATCGATGACATTTTATCACCGCCTACTACCAATACTTTTTGGTGTTTTCCAGACTCAATAAATTGTGCACCGGTAGTAAGCCCGTACAAAAAGCCCGAACAAGCCGCTTGTAGGTCGTAACCCCAAGCATTAATAGCGCCTATTTTATCGGCCAGAATATTTGCTGTTGCCGGAAAAGGCATATCTGGAGTACTGGTACAAAAAATGATGAGATCGATTTCCGTTGCCGGAATACCACGTTTTTTTAACAATCCCTCAACTGCCGGTACGGCCAGGTCAGAAGTTGCTTTTCCTTTTTCTTTTAAAATTCGGCGTTCTTTGATTCCTGTACGGGTGACAATCCATTCGTCATTGGTGTCGACCATCGTTTCCAACTCTTGGTTAGTTAGTATATAATCAGGAACATAGCCATGTACAGCAGTTATTGCGGCGTGAATTTTAGACATTCTCTTCGTTATTTAAAAGCAGCTTTTACTTTATCTACAAATTTGGATTCGATCATGTTTCGTGACAGTAATATCATGTTTTTAATGGCTTCAGGGCTTGAAATGCCATGCCCAATGATAACCGGCGCATTGACTCCCAGGATAGGGCTGCCGCCATATTGTTCATAGTTGAACCGATCAAAAAAAGGATCGCTAAACCCCTTCTTCGTTGTGAGTGAATAAAATGATTCGGCTAATTTAAGCACAATGTTCCCCGTGAATCCGTCGCAAACGATAACATCAATATGGTCTTCAAAAAGATCTCTTCCTTCGATGTTGCCAATAAAATTAAAGAGATTTGCATTTTTCATCAGGGAGTGGGCTGCCAAGGTTAGCATGTTACCCTTTTCTTCCTCTTCTCCAATATTGAGTAAGGCTACTTTAGGATTTTCTGTGCCATAAATATGTTGAGAATACAGACTGCCTAATATACCAAATTGCAATAAAACATCTGGTTTACAATCGGCGTTTGCTCCCACATCCAACATCACACTAAAACCTTCGGTGAGGCGTGGAACATTGGTGGTTATGGCAGGTCGGATAACGCCAGGTACCGTTTTAATGCTAAACATCGCACCAACCAACATGGCCCCGGTGTTACCGGCAGAGGCAAATGAATCGATAACTCCGTCTTTCAACAGCTGAAATCCCAGGCTAATGCTAGCATTGGGTTTCTGGGTGATCGCTTTAGTTGGATGCTCACCCATACTAATGGTTTCGGTTGTATGTACAAATTCAAATAAGGAAGGGTCTGCTCCAGCTTCTGCTATAATAGGTAAAGCCAGTTCTTTGTTACCAATCAGTACTAACGTTTGATCTTTGCTTAATACCTGAGCTGTTGCTATAGCGCCTAATATCGTTGCCTTTGGCGCATAGTCTCCCCCCATAAAATCTAAGCCAATCTTCATCCTTGATTTTGTTTACCTTTCATTAGTAACTAAAACATCCCAAAGTACCGCATTTTTTTTCAAATAGCGAACCTTGGGATGCTTTTTTAATCTCGAAAATCAACTTAGGCAATCGAGGTGTTTTCAATAACTAACTTGCCGTTATAATATAAGTTGCCGTCTACGTTATAAGCACGGTGTGGTAAATGTACCGCTCCGGTAGTTTGGCAGGTAGTCAATGTCGGTAATTCTGCCTTATAATGTGTTCTTCTTTTGTCCCTTCTTGACTTGGAGGTTTTACGTTTTGGATGTGCCATCTCGTATCTTTATTTTAATTAATTGTTTTTTATATGCTTTAATATATCCCAACGTGGGTCTGTTTGTTCTTCTTTAGCGGTGCTTGATAGATTTTTCAAACGTTCAATCATCAACTGATCGCATGATTCACCAGAACCTTGCTGATCGCATCGGCTATAATAGGGTACGGAAAGATTAATGTACTCATAAATAACTGTTGCTAGATCAAGCTCATACTCACCTTTTTTAAGAACGAGTAGTTCATCCGTGCTATTATTGACATCCTCGTCCTCATTAAATTTAACAATGAGGCGTTCCTTGATATCCGTTTTCCCTTGGAATTGATTTAAGCAAACATCGCAAGTCAATTCCAGTGTACCTATGATATGAAAATCAAGGACCATCATGGTTTCCTGCTTTTCCAAATCAACCTGAACATCCAAAAGGCCATTTTTGACAATAGAATACTCAAATTCATCGAAAAACTGCTTGTCGATTTTAAATTCGAATGCATGTTTTCCTAGCTTTAAGCCGGTGAATAGTATGCGATATTGATTCAAAATTTTCAAAGCACGATATTTAAGCCTGCAAATGTAGGAATAATATTTAAGACGTAAAAGTTTTTTTGTTTTTAATGTGTTTTAAAGCTTCTAATCTTTATCTTTAGTTAACTTTCTGATCTTAAGTGGATTTGAAGATAGCTCTTCTTGCTCTTTTCGTCTTTTTGCAATATGTAAAGCCGTAAATATTGCGGCCTTAAGGGATTGTTCGGAAGCTTTATTTTTTCCTGCGATATCGTAACCTGTGCCATGATCTGGCGAGGTACGGATAACAGGCAGACCGGCGGTATAATTAACTCCATCGTGGAATGCGATCTGCTTAAAAGGAATTAAACCTTGGTCGTGGTACATGGCCAGTACGGCGTCAAAGTTTTGATAGGTGTCTCCCGCAAAAAAGCCGTCAGCAGGATAGGGTCCAAAAGCAAAAATGTCCATTTCATTGGCTTCTTGGATAGCCGGAATGATAATTTCTAACTCCTCTTTCCCGATTAAACCCTTATCTCCAGCGTGTGGATTCAAACCCAATACGGCAATTTTTGGTTTTTGGATCCAAAAATCCGTTTTTAAACTTTGGTTCATGATTTTTAACTTGGAAAGGATATCTTCTTTGGTAATACGGCTTGCTACCTGATTGATCGGAATATGGCTGGTTACGACGCCAACTTTTAATTTTTCACTTACCATAAACATCAGTGCATCCGATGCTTCTGTTTTGGCCTGAATATATTCGGTATGCCCAGGGAAAGAAAAGGCTTCCTGTTGAATATTGTATTTGTTGATAGGGGCAGTAACCAATACATCAATTTCGCCTTTGATTAAATCTTGGGTAGCTCGCTCCAACGATAGGAAGGCATATTTGCCTCCTATTTCGTTTGACTCCCCCAAAGTAATCTTCACGTCCTCCTGCCAACAATTGATCATGTTTGGCCGTTTGTCGTGTGCCTGATCCGGATGATTGATCACATTAAAACTAAAATCATTTATACCGATAGTTTTGCGATGAAAAGAGGCAACTTTGGTGTTCCCGTAAACAATGGGAATGAAAAAATCAAGTATCCGATTATCTGCCAGTGCCTTTATAATAATTTCCAGGCCTATGCCATTAACGTCACCTATGGTAATACCTACTTTTAGTTTCTCACTCATTTTGCTGTATTGAAAGGCCAAACTTAGATAAAAATGAAGTTAAATGCAATTTATATCACAGTGCTTATCGTTGCTACGATGGTGATCGGCTTCTATGATGTTGAGGACAAGAGTAAAACTTACACTTGAGAAATATGGACGTATTCACTTTTAGTCATTGCACACCTAACAGATAACCGTATCTTTGGCAAAATAATCGTTTAGAATGACACAGGTTCGTGCCAAAAAACATCTTGGACAACATTTTCTAACAGATAAAAATATCGCGAACAAAATAGTGGAAGCGCTAGGGCCTTTCTCCCTGCCTATTACTGTTCTGGAAGTTGGCCCCGGGATGGGCGTTCTATCTGATTTCTTGCTGCAAAAAGAGGGCTTTGAAACCTGGCTGATTGATGTAGACCAAGAATCGGTGGCATATTTGGCCAATCAATACCCGGATTTAGGAGATCGCTTGATTTTAGGTGATTTTTTATCCTTGGATTTTAAAGACTATTTTAAAGGCGATATGGCTGTCATTGGCAATTTTCCCTATAATATCTCCTCTCAAATTTTATTTAAGGTATTGGAAAACAGGCAACAGGTTAAGCAGGTGGTTGGCATGTTTCAAAAGGAAGTTGCAGAACGTTGTACAGCTGGTCCGGGAAGCAAGGCCTATGGAATTTTAAGTGTGTTCTTGCAAGCATATTACCATATTTCCTATCTCTTTACTGTGAAAGCGGGAGCCTTTAACCCACCACCAAAGGTGCTTTCAGGGGTGATTAAGCTGGAAAGGAATGATGTTGAACAGTTAAGCTGCAATGAAAGCTTCTTTTGGAAGGTGGTAAAGGCAGGATTTAATCAAAGAAGAAAGACATTGCGAAATGCGCTTTCGGTTTTGGTAGATAAGCAGAAAATGGGAGATCATCCTTTTCTGGAACTACGGGCGGAGAAGTTGAGTGTTGCCGATTTTGTGGCCTTAACCAATTATTTAAGCGAAAAACAAATGAATTAGTACGACGACATGAAAGGACTTATTGTAGATGATATTCATCCGGTTTTCTTGGAGCGGATGGCGGCAATCGGTGTCGAAGTAGATTATAAGCCGACTATCAATCGCATCAATACAGAGCAAATAATGGCTAATTATGAATTATTGGTGGTGCGTTCCAAATTCAGGATTGATCAATCCTTTTTAGCTGTTAGCCCAAAACTGAAAGTTATTGCAAGAGCAGGTGCTGGGATGGATAATATCGATGAGGCCTATGCCTTGCGTAGAGGAATAGTATTGATTAACGCACCAGAGGGCAATCGGGATGCTGTTGGGGAACATCTTATTGGAATGTTGCTTGCTTTGATGAATAGGCTAACTTTCGGTAATCGGGAGATTAGGGAAGGGGTGTGGTTACGGGAAGAAAATAGAGGCGTGGAGTTAGGAGGACGGACGGTAGGTCTAATTGGTTATGGGAATAATGGCGGGGCGATGGCCCGTAAACTAGCCGGTTTCGGGGTAAAGGTATTGGCTTATGATAAATATAAAGCCGGTTTTTCAGATGCTTATGCAAAAGAGGCGTCTTTAGAAGAGCTGTTTGAAGAGGCAGACGTATTGAGCCTGCATATTCCATTGACAGAAGAGAGCCGGGAGATGGTGAATGCTGCATTTCTTCGTCGATTTCGTAAACCTATTTATTTTTTAAATGGCGCTAGGGGTGAAATTGTAGCGGTTTCGGATGTGTTGGATGCTTTGGATGAAGGAAGAATATTAGGTGCCGCTTTTGATGTATTACCGGTAGAAAAATTTCCTGCTTTGTTGGAAGCCGACTGGTATCAACGGTTAATTCTAAATGATAAGGTCTTGTTAAGTCCTCATGTGGCCGGATGGACCGTTGAATCTTATCGGAAAATAGCAGAGGTATTGGCGGATAAGATTGCTAGCTATATGGCGAAATAAAAATCCCCTTCCAAAGGGATTTCTATGCCGAAAAAGAAGTGCCACAACCGCAGGTGCTGGTGGCATTTGGGTTATTGAATGTAAATCCTCTAGCATTTAGCCCATTTTGAAAATCAATTTCCATACCTGCCAAATAGAGTCCATGTGCTTTATTCATAAAGACCCGAATACCAGAAATATTATATTCGGAATCACCGTCCTTTTTCTGGTCAAAGCCTAAAACATAATTCATTCCGGCGCAACCACCCCCCTGAACACCAACACGTAAGCCGAAGTCATCACCGATTTCCTGTTGTAGTATGAGTTTTTTTAATTCTTTTACAGCACCTTCAGTCAGGGTCAAAGGAGCTGTGCTGTTTAATGTATCTACACTCATTTTTGTCATTTTTTATTTTTGATCCAATCCATGACTTGTCTTTAAGAACAAAATCAGCCGGATATCTACAAAGATAGGCTTTATTCGCTTTTTTTTGTAGCAAGTAATGTGGTTTATGACGATTGGCTAACATTAGTTGATGGGATGTTGGCTTTCGGGGATCAGCGATCGGCCTAAACCAGGCTATATGCTATAAAGCCGGCAGCTGATTTCCGATTTTTAATTGTTGATCATGACATTATGTCTGTTTCGTTTGTTTTAAAATGACATTATGTCTTGTTTTTTGATTAAAATAGGTAGAAATGCGGCTTGGTACATAAGTTGACCGGATAAAGAAAAAGAAATAAAAACTAGAAAATAAAGGAGAATTGATTATGAGCATTACAAGATTTGTTGATAACGGTCGTACGAAGAGCTTCGATCCATGGGTAAATAATTTATTCGATGGATTATTTGGTGAGTCGTTGCATTCTGGAAGGAGCTTAGCTAAATTTCCTTCAGTTAACGTAGCCGAATCGGAAAAAGCATTTCACGTAGATTTTGCTATTCCCGGCTTTAGTAAGGATGATTTTAAAATCAGTGTAGAAGATGATGTGTTGACTGTTTCCGGTGAGCGTAAAACTGAAAATACGGAAGAAACTAAAAAGTATAGCCGTAAAGAATTTAATTACACTTCATTTAAGCGTGCCTTTACACTGCCTCAAAATGTGGATGTAGAAAAGATCGAAGCGAATTATAAAGATGGTATTTTGAGTTTGGAAGTGGTTAAAACGGAAGAGCAGAAGCCAGCTGTAAAGGAAATAGCAGTAAAATAGTTCAATGCTAGAGGTTTAAATGGAAAGGGAGTCCAATTTTGGACTCCCTTTTTTATTAACTCATTTTCAGTTTCTTTTGAATATCTTGAACATAGGTCTTGAATTTCTTATCGGTATCGATCAAGTCCTCCACCGTTTGGCAGGCGTAGATCACTGTAGAATGATCGCGCCCTCCAAAAAAAGCACCAATCGATTTGAGCGATGTTTTGGTGTGGTTTTTCGCTAGATACATGGAAATTTGCCTAGCCTGTACAATTTCTCGTTTTCTCGTTTTTGATTTTACCATCTCTACCGGCACCTCAAAATATTCGCAGACTAATTTTTGGATATAATCGATCGAAATTTCTTTATGGCTATTCTTAATAAAGTTTTTAAGCATAGATTTGGCCAGGTTCAAATCGATTTCCTTTTTATTTAAGGTGGCTTGAGCCAGTAAGGAAACCATGGCCCCCTCTAATTCCCTCACGTTATTGTCGATGTTATTAGCGACATATTCAACCACTTCATACGGGATTTCAATTCCATCGGCATACATTTTCTTTTTTAATATAGCCATTCGCGTCTCTAAATCCGGCACTTGCATATCCGCGGAAAGTCCCCATTTGAATCGACTTAGTAGACGCTCTTCTAAACCTGCAAGGTCTTTAGGTGCTTTATCAGAAGTTAGGATAATTTGTTTGCCAGATTGATGCAGGTGATTGAAGATGTGAAAGAAAATATCTTGCGTCTTATCTTTTCCGGCAAAATTGTGTACATCATCCATAATGATGACGTCCATTGCCTGATAAAAGTTGACAAAGTCGTTGATCGTATTGTTTTTAAGCGAGTCTACAAATTGTTGGCAAAACTTCTCGCAGGAAACATAGATAACCAGTTTGTCTGGCATGTTTCGCTTTACTTCATTGCCTATGGCCTGTGCTAAATGTGTTTTTCCTAATCCAACACCGCCATAAATCATGAGGGGGTTAAAAGAAGTACCCCCGGGTTTGCTGGCTACAGCATAGCCTGCAGATCTAGCTAGCCGGTTGCAGTCGCCTTCTATGAAATTATCAAAGGTGTAATTTTGGTTGAGTTGAGGATCTACCTGTAACTTTTTTAAGCCAGGAATAACAAAAGGGTTTTTAATGTCTTTGTTCAATGCTACCGGAACAGGGATAGACTGCCTTTTTCCTTCCGCTCCGTTACCGTTTGACGGCATGTTGGTGGTATAGGGAATATTCTTTGACGACTTCTCTACGACGATATTGTATTCCAGTCGGCCGTTTTCTCCTAATTGCTTTTTTACTGTTTTGCGCAAGAGCCCAACATAATGTTCTTCCAACCATTCATAAAAGAATAAACTAGGTACTTGTATGGTCAATACATTTTCTTCCAGACGCAAAGCAGATATAGGTTCAAACCACGTTTTAAAACTTTGGGCCGGAATGTTGTCTTTTATGATTTCTAGACAGCTATTCCATACACTTGTACTCGTTTTTTCCATACCTAATTTTCTAATATTCTGATTCTCAATTATTGAAGGTTAAAATGTTAATAACCCGTCGGAGATTCGAAGTTCACAAAAAAAAATAACTTTAAAAATTAAAATTGAAATTATGTTATAATTTGCTGTTTTACAGTAGTTTATAGTATATTTTAGCTGTATGTTAGTAACAAAAAAATAAAAGCCGAAAATTTTCCACATTGACGATTCCGTTACTGGTACGGAAGTACAAAATGAGGTGAATTTTCAGTGATAAATAAGCTCTTTTCTATCCTTTGCTTATACTAATCTTGGTCGTTGCCTAGTCTAATTTTTAGTGTTCCTAAGTTAAGGATTATGAGGTGCTAAATATACGTTTCCTGTTTATCAATACAAAGCCTGAATTTTGTTTTTTTATTTGGAATCATGTTTTTTAGACTAAGGTTGTTTACATGCTATATCATGTATGGCATGGAAAGTGCTAGCCGTTGCTGTAGATGTGCGACCATATATCCTCTCTGTTCTTGAGAATGCCTTGATCAGGAGAGCTTGCGGAGAGGGTATGATCTGATAGGGAGCTTCTTCGGGACTTGTTCGGCTTTTCTTCGGGAGCGCTTCGGGTCGGCTTCGGGAGTCCTTCGACTCCGACCCGAAGCCGACCCGAAGCGCAGTCGAAGGCTTCCCGAACAGGTGCCGGGGCAG
>Ga0164243_10004200_pt1 | contig 22694 bp, 23 predicted proteins | sample OricompcompostOP_FD_108781 | JGI IMG/M metagenome (GOLD analysis project Ga0164243, IMG submission 108781) | Organic Plus compost microbial communities from Emeryville, California, USA - Original compost - Organic plus compost (OP) | ecosystem: Engineered > Solid waste > Mixed feedstock >...
ACTTCATCCGCGCATCGTCGAAAGCATTGAAGCCGCATTCATAGGCACTGACCTTTTCCGGGTCCGGGTTGCGCACGGCGATGACCGCGGCGGCCAGAATCAGCACGATGGCAAGGGCCGAGGCCATTCCCAGAAAAACCAGGATCGGCAGGTATTCTTGCAGCAGGTATTCCACTGGGTTGGGCTCCCTTTCGCTCGCAGGAACCCGACTGGCGGTCCGCGATGGGTTTGGCTAACGCCCGTTTAGCCCCGGTCGCGGATATGGTCAACGGTTCCACCCGGCCTCAACCCGGCTTTGCCGGCTTCGCAACGCGACAAATCCGCGCGTCCGGCCGGTCGGTTTTCAAGGTGTTTTACTCGGGTTTTCGGCCGGCGCGGCCCAGATGCGTGTCGCGAAAGCCCGAGGGCAGTTTCAGCCCGAAACCCAGCGCCCGGTCGAAGCCGATATGGGCCAGCCACAGCCCGCCGCCGGCGATCAGCGCCGTCGATCCCAGCGCCACGCCCAGCACCGCCAGCAGAAAGGCCGGGGCATAGAGATGACCCAGGTTGTAAAGCACGGCCCCGATGCGCGGCCCGACCAGATAGCCGGCCATGGTCAGGTCGGGCGCCAGCAGCAGCGCGACCCACAGCCAGGCCCCCCATCCCGGCGCCGCCAACACCGCGACCACAAGTCCGCCAAGCGCCAGGCCCGCGCCTTCGGCACGCTGCCAGCGGGTGGCGGCCGGGTTCATTCCGCGGCGCGGCTGCGCGCCGCCTTGAGCATCGGCGCCAGATAGCGGCCGGTATGGCTTTGCGGCACCTCGGCCACCTGCTCGGGCGTGCCGGCAGCGACGATGCGGCCGCCGCCGTCGCCGCCCTCGGGACCGATATCGATGATCCAGTCGGCGGTCTTGATGACGTCCAGGTTATGTTCGATCACCACCACCGTATTGCCCTGATCGACCAGGGAATGCAGGACTTCCAGCAGTTTGCGCACATCCTCGAAATGCAGGCCGGTGGTCGGTTCGTCCAGGATATACAGCGTCTTGCCGGTGGCGCGGCGCGACAGTTCCTTGGACAGCTTGACCCGCTGCGCCTCGCCGCCCGACAAGGTGGTGGCCTGCTGGCCGACCTTGATATAGCCCAGCCCCACCTCGAGCAGCGCATCCATCTTTTCGCGGATCGAGGGCACGGCCTTGAAGAATTCCTGCGCATCCTCGACCGTCATGTCCAGCACGTCGGCGATGGACTTGCCCTTGAAGGTCACCTCCAGCGTTTCGCGGTTGTAGCGCCGGCCCTTGCAGGTCTCGCAGGTGACATAGACGTCGGGCAGGAAATGCGTCTCGATCTTGATGACGCCGTCGCCCTGACAGGCTTCGCAGCGGCCGCCCTTGACGTTGAAGCTGAAGCGGCCGGGCTTGTAGCCGCGCGCCTTGGCCTCGGGCAGTCCGGCGAACCAGTCGCGGATCGGGGTAAAGGCGCCGGTATAGGTCGCAGGGTTCGACCGCGGCGTGCGCCCGATGGGGCGCTGGTCGATGTCGATGACCTTGTCCAGCAGCTCCAGCCCTTTGATCGTTTCGCAGGGCGCCGGGGTCTGGCGCGCGCCGTTCAGCCGCAGGCTGGCGGTCTTGAACAGCGTCTCGATGGTCAGGGTGGACTTGCCGCCGCCCGAGACGCCGGTGACGCAGACGAATTTGCCCAGCGGGAACTCGGCCGTCACGTTCTTGAGATTGTTCCCGGTGGCGCCGACCACCTTGATCGCCTTGCCATTGCCCTTGCGCCGTTCGGCCGGGACGGGGATGTTTCGCGCACCGGACAGATATTGCCCGGTCAGGCTGCCGGGATCGGCGGCGATCTCGGCCGGGGTGCCGCGGGCGACCACCTGGCCGCCATGCACGCCGGCGCCGGGGCCGATGTCGAAAACGTAATCGGCATGGCGGATCGCGTCTTCGTCATGCTCGACCACCAGCACGGAATTGCCCTGGTCGCGCAACCCTTTCAGCGTGGCAAGCAGCCGGTCGTTGTCGCGCTGGTGCAAGCCGATCGAGGGTTCGTCCAGCACGTAAAGCACGCCGGTCAGGCCCGAGCCGATCTGGCTGGCCAGCCGGATGCGCTGGCTTTCGCCGCCCGACAGCGTGCCGGCGGCGCGCGACAGCGTCAGGTAGTCCAGGCCCACGTTCACCAGGAACCCCAGCCTTTCGCGGATTTCCTTGAGGATGGCGGCGGCGATCTCGTTCTTCTGCTTGCTCAGGTGCTTGGGCGCATCCTCGATCCAGGCCAGCGCCTCGCGGATCGACAGTTCGGTGACATTACCGATATGGCTGCCGGCGATCCTGACCGCCAGCGCCTCGGGCTTCAGGCGATAGCCGTCGCAGGCGCCGCAGGGGCGGTTGTTCTGGTATTTCTCGAATTCCTCGCGCACCCAGGCGCTGTCGCTTTCGCGCAGCCGCCGCTCCATGTTCGGGATCACGCCCTCGAACTGGCGCGTCACCTCGTAGACGCGGCCGGCATCGTCGAAGCGGAACGGGATCTCGTCCTGGCCCGAGCCGCGCAGGAACATGTCGCGCACCGATTCCGGCAGGTCCTTCCAGGGCGTCTTCTTGTCGAAACCGTAATGCCGGGCCAGCGCGTTGACGGTCTGGGTCAGATAGGCCGATTTCGACTTGGCCCAGGGCGCGATGGCGCCTTGCGCCACCGACAGCGCCGAATCGGGCACCACCAGCCGTTCGTCGAAGAACAGCTCGACCCCCAACCCGTCGCAGACCGGGCAGGCACCAAAGGGCGCGTTAAAGGAAAACAGCCGCGGCTCGATCTCGGGGATGGTGAAACCACTGACCGGGCAGGCAAAATTCTCGCTGAAGGTGATGCGTTCCGCTTCGCCCTCGGCCGGCGCAGTCTCCAGCACGGCGATGCCGTCGGCCAGGTCCAGCGCGGTGCGGAAACTGTCGGCCAGCCGCGTCTCCATGCCCTCGCGCACGACGATGCGGTCCACCACCACGTCGATATTGTGGCGGAACTTCTTGTCCAGGGTCGGCGGCTCGTCCAACTCGTGGAATTGCCCGTTCACCTTGACGCGCTGGAAGCCCTGCTTGCGCAGCTCCAGGAATTCCTTGCGATATTCGCCCTTGCGGTCGCGGACGATGGGCGCCAGCAGATAGGCGCGCGTGCCCTCGGGCATCTCCATCACCCGGTCCACCATGTCCTGGACCTGCTGCGCCTCGATCGGCAGGCCGGTGGCCGGGGAATAGGGCGTGCCTGCCCGCGCGAACAAAAGCCGCAGGTAGTCGTAGATTTCCGTCACCGTGCCGACGGTCGAGCGCGGGTTCTTGCTGGTCGTCTTCTGCTCGATGGAGATTGCCGGGGACAGGCCGCTGATATGGTCCACATCCGGCTTGCCCATCATGTCCAGGAACTGCCGGGCATAGGCCGACAGGCTTTCGACATAGCGCCGCTGCCCCTCGGCATAGATGGTGTCGAAGGCCAGCGAGGACTTTCCCGAACCCGACAGGCCGGTGATCACCACCAGCTGGTCGCGCGGAATGTCCATGTCCACGTTCTTCAGATTATGCTCGCGCGCGCCGCGAATCTCGATGAACTTCTGTTCCATCGTGCCGTCCTGATTCCGCCAAGGGCATGAGATAGGCATTGGCAGGCAAATGGCAACCTCAAACAGAACAACTCGGGAACATTTCTGCTTGCAGCCCCGGCCGCCCTGTCCCACCATGGGGCCGAGTCGAAAAAGGAGGCATGGGATGAGCCGCCAGAACTATCGGGGCAGCTGCCAATGCGGCAGCGTCGCCTATGAGGTCGATGCCGACCTGGACAGGACCTTTGTCTGCAATTGCTCGCGCTGCCGGCGGATGGGCTTTGTCCTGGCCTTCGTGCCGCGGGTGGATTTCCACCTGACCAGCGACGGGCCGGTGACGGAATACCTGTTCAACAGCAAACGGATCCGGCACCTTTTCTGCCCGACCTGCGGCGTCGAATCCTATGCCCTGGGCCAGGGGCCGGACGGGGCCGAGATGGTGGCGGTCAACGTCAACTGCCTGGAAGGGGTCGATCCGCGGGCGCTGGCCAGCCAGCCGGTGGACGGGGCCAGCCACTAGCCGCCGGTATGGCTCATGAAGCGGCTGACCTGTCCGGCGACATGCCGGCGGGAATAGTCGAAATCATGCCCCTTGGGCTTGCGCGAGATCGCCTCGCGGATGGCTTCGTGCACGGGCGCATCCCCCGGGCCGGCGCGCAGCGGCGCGCGCAGGTCGGCGCGGTCCTCCTGCCCCAGGCACATGAACAGCTCGCCCGTGCAGGTGACGCGGACGCGGTTGCAGCTTTCGCAGAAATTATGCGTCAGCGGGGTGATGAAACCGATCTTCTGCCCCGATTCTTCCAGCCGGACATAGCGCGCCGGTCCGCCCGTCCGTTCGGCCAGCGGGGTCAGGGTAAAACGCTCGGCAAGGCGGCCACGCAGGTCGGACAGCGCCCAATACTGATCCAGCCGCTCTTCCTCGCCCATCTCGCCCATGGGCATGACCTCGATGAAGGTCAGATCGTGGTCCTGCTCCGCACACCAATCCACCAGGCCGAACAGCTCATCCTCATTGAAGCCCTTCAGCGCCACGGTATTGATCTTGACCCGCATCCCGGCCGCCTTCGCGGCCTCGATCCCGCGCAGCACCTGCGGCAATCTGCCCCAGCGGGTAATGCGGGCGAAACGCGCCTCGTCCAGCGTATCCAGCGAGACATTGACGCGCCGCACCCCGCAATCGGCCAGTTCGGCCGCGAATCGCGCCAGCTGGCTGCCATTGGTGGTCAGCGTCAGTTCGTCCAGGCCCGCACCCAGATGGCGGGACATGGCCCGAAAGAATTCCATGATGTTGCGCCGCACCAGGGGCTCGCCGCCGGTGACCCGCAGTTTGCGCACGCCCAAGGCGACAAAGGCCGAGCACAGCCGGTCCAGCTCTTCCAGCGTCAGCAGGTCGCGCTTGGGCAGGAACTGCATATGCTCGGCCATGCAATAGGTGCAGCGGAAATCGCAGCGATCCGTCACCGAAACCCGCAGGTAGGTGATCGGCCGGGCAAAGGAATCTATCAGCGGGGCTCGGGCGTCCATGGTGCAAAGATAGGGGGCGGCGGTCATCGGCACAAGCCAGCCGATCCGTTGACGGTCCCGTAACCATGAATGGAAGCCCATGTGGACAGCCCGCCCCCGGCGAGGCTAGCCTTGGCCCGAAACCCGCCGCCCCAGGGCGGTGGGGTCAGGGCAATAGCGACCGGACGGAAAGCGACCGGACGGAAACCAAGGGAAAGCAACAAGGGAACCGCAATGACAAAGCCGATCCTGCGCCTTTCGGGCGCGCTGACGCTGCTGGCGATGGCGGCCTGCACCCCTGCCGACAAGACGCCGCAACCCGCGCCCGATACAGCCGGCGGGACAAAGGCCGCGGCCGCGGCGCCGCCCGCCGCACCCGACCAGACCGCGATGGCTGCGGCGCGCCCGGTGCCCGCCGCACGCAATGCGGCCGAGTTCGACACCACGACCGATGCGCAAAAGGCCGCCGCGGCCGCGCCGCCGACGACCGGGGAACGCCGGCTCGGCAGCACCATCGCCTCTTTGGGCGACCCGTCGCAGCCCGGCTTCTGGATCAAAACGCCGCTGACGAAATCCGAAGCCGATGGCCGTATCGTGAACCCGGCGAACGGCCGATCCGCCAAGGTGCGGCTGATGCCTCTGGACGGGCCGGCCAGCGGCGGCAGCCAGGTCTCGCTGCCGGCATTGCAATTGCTCGGCGTCAGCCTGACCGACCTGCCCACGCTGGAGGTTTATGGCAGCTGACGGCGCCCGCCGCCCCCCTGCCCCCCAATGCCCCCCAATGCTCGGCCGAAACCGGCGGCCGCACGGCCCCGGCATCGCAGATCCGAATGCCGAGAACCCGCACCGCGCGATGAAGAAGCCGGACGATGAAAAAGGGCGGCGCCAGAGAGAGACGCCGCCCAGTCGCATACGCCAAGAGGGAAAACCTGACGATACAAGGCCAACGCCGCAAATCCCGATCCGGTTCATCACGTTTCCTCGATTTGCGGGACGAGCCCTGCGCGCCTTGCGTTGGCCCGGCAAAAGCGCAAGCCTGCATCCCGACCGGAACCGAAGGAACCCGCCATGACCAAACATGCAACCGACCTCAAGCTGCTGCTGAAGGACCCCTCGCTGCTTGAGACCCGCGCCTATGTCGCCGGCGAATGGGTCGATGCCGACGACGGCAAGACCTTTGCGGTGGTGAACCCCGCCCGCGGCGACGTGATCGCCGAAGTCGCCGACCTGTCCCGCAACGAGGTCAAGCGCGCCATCGCCGCCGCGGCCGAGGCGATGAAGGGCTGGGCCGCCCGCACCGCCAAGGAACGCGCCCAGATCATGCGCAGATGGTTCGACCTGATGATGGAGAACCAGGACGACCTGGGCCGCATCCTGACCGCCGAACAGGGCAAGCCGCTGCCCGAGGCCAAGGGCGAGATCGCCTATGGCGCCAGCTTCATCGAATGGTTCGGCGAAGAGGCCAAGCGCATCTACGGCGAAATCATCCCCGGCCACCTGCCCGACAAGCGCCTGACCGTGATCCGCCAGCCCATCGGAGTGGTCGCCTCGATCACGCCCTGGAACTTTCCGAATGCGATGATCACCCGCAAATGCGGCCCGGCCATCGCCGCCGGCTGTGGATTCGTCGGCCGCCCGGCGGCCGAGACGCCGCTTTCGGCCCTGGCGCTGGCGGTGCTGGCCGAACGCGCCGGCCTGCCCAAGGGGCTGTTCAGCATCGTGACCTCGTCGCGCTCATCGGAGATCGGCAAGGAATTTTGCGGCAACCCGCTGATCCGCAAGCTGACCTTCACCGGCTCGACCGAGGTCGGCCGCATCCTGCTGCGCCAGGCCGCCGACCAGGTGCTGAAATGCTCGATGGAACTGGGCGGCAATGCGCCCTTCATCGTCTTCGACGATGCCGACTTGGATGCGGCGGTCGAGGGTGCCATGGCCTCGAAATTCCGCAATAACGGCCAGACCTGCGTCTGCGCCAACCGCATCTATGTGCAGGCCGGCGTCTATGACGAATTCGCCAGGCGGCTGGCGGCGGCGGTGGACAGGCTGCGCGTCGGCGACGGGCTGGAAGAGGGCGTGACCACCGGCCCGCTGATCAACCGCGACGCGGTCGAAAAGGTCCGGGAACATATCCAGGACGCGGTCGAGGGCGGCGCCACCGTCGTGACCGGCGGCAAGCCGCGCGAGGGCCTGTTCTTCGAGCCGACCGTGGTGACCGGCATCACCGACGGGATGAAGGTGGCCAATGAGGAAACCTTCGGCCCGCTGGCGCCGCTGTTCCGCTTCGAGACCGAGGAAGAGGCGGTCGAGCGCGCCAATGCCACGATCTTCGGCCTGGCCGCCTATTTCTATGCCCGCGATATCGGCCGCATTACCCGGGTCCAGGAGGCGCTGGAATACGGTATCGTCGGGGTGAACACCGGCATCATCTCGACCGAGGTGGCGCCCTTCGGCGGCGTCAAGCAATCCGGGCTCGGCCGGGAAGGCTCGCGCCACGGCATCGAGGATTACCTGGAGATGAAATATATCTGCCTGTCGGTCTGACCGGCAGGCCGCAAAGCCCGCCGGGCCGGCGATCGCGCGGCGATGGCGAGATCAGCGATCCTCGTCCTCGTCATCCGCGGCCGGCAGGTTGAAAAAGCTTTCCGCGTCCAGGTTTTCATCCTGCTTCGCGCCTTCCTCTTCGCGGGTCAGGCTGAAATTCTCCAGCCCGGCGATCGACGAGGGCAGGCGCGGCTCGTCCGGCATGGACAGCGAGGTCTCGGTCGACAGCAGCTTGCGGCGTTCGTCATCGGTCATCGCGCCGCCTTCCGCCGCCTTGCGCTTGGCCGCCTTCTGCACGGCCGCGTCAAGCTCGGACTGCCGGCACAGCCCCAGGGCCACCGGGTCGATGGGCTGGATGTTCTGGATGTTCCAATGCGTCCGGTCCCGGATCGAGGCGATGGTGGGCTTGGTCGTGCCCACCAGTTTCGAGATCTGCGAATCGGCAAGCTCGGGATGGAACTTGACCAGCCACAGGATGGCGGCCGGCCGGTCCTGGCGCTTGGACAGCGGCGTATAGCGCGGGCCGCGGCGCTTCTCCTCGCCCTCGGCGGCGGGGTTGTGCTTCAGCTTCAGCTTGTAGCGGGGATCGCGCTGGCCCTTCTCGATCTCGGCGGCGTCGAGCTGGTTCGAGGCGACCGGATCGAAGCCCTTGACGCCTGCCGCCACGTCGCCATCGGCGATGCCCTGCACCTCCAGCTCGTGCATGCCACAGAAATCGGCGATCTGCTTGAAGCTCAGCGTCGTGTTATCGACCAGCCAGACGGCGGTGGCCTTGGCCATCAGCGGCTTGTTCATGACCTTCTCCTTAACAATATCTCTTCCGGCCGGAGAAAACGGCTTTCGGCGGGCGCCATTCCATTTTCGGGGGGTTGACTGGCTATATAGGACCGCAGCGGACCAAGATAAAGCCTGAATTTCGTGGTATCCGCCCTGGCATGGCGCTAGGTTCCGGCGCATGAGACTCGTCGCCCTGACCGCCCTGCTGCTTTTCGCCCCCGCCGCGCTGCCTCCGGCCCTGGCCCAGGATACCGCCGGACGTTTCGACTATTATGTGCTGTCGCTCAGCTGGTCGCCAAGCTGGTGCCGGGCGGAAGGCGAGGCCGAGGGTGCCGGCCAATGCGAGCCCGGCCGGCGCCTGGGCTTCGTCGTCCATGGGCTGTGGCCGCAATACGAACGCGGCTGGCCGGAAAACTGCCGCACCGATGCCCGTGACCCTTCGCGCCGCGAAACGCGGGCCATGGCCGAGGTGATGGGCTCGGGCGGGCTGGCCTGGTATCAATGGCAAAAGCACGGCCGCTGCTCGGGCCTGCCGGCACGGGACTATTTCGCCCTGACCCGCAAGGCCGCCGCCCGGATCGCCCTGCCCGAGCCGCTGCGCCGGCTGGACCGCGATGTCAACCTGCCGGCCCAGGTGGTCGAGGATGCCTTCATCGAGGCCAATCCCGACCTGACCCGCGATGCCATCACCGTGACCTGCCGCGAGCGCAGCCTGCAAGAGGTCCGCATCTGCCTGACCCCCGCCCTCGAACCCCGCGCCTGCGCCGCGGATATCCGGCGCGATTGCCAGGGCAGCTTCCTGATGCCCGCACCCCGCTGAATGCGCGTTCCGGGGCCTCCGGCGGGGATATTTGACCACGGAAGAACCCGTTAACCGAATCGCAAGGATTTCCTGCCAGTCTGGCTTCACGGAACAGGCGGGGACGCCGATGGCCGTCACGGAAGAAGCCACACCCCGACCCTCTGCTCCGGTGGGCGGGGTGTGTGCCTTCTTTCGTGTTCAAATATCCCCGCCGGAGGCCCCGGAACCTGCCAAGGCGCCGAAGCGGTCAATCCTCGGCCGAAACCCGCAACAGGATCTTGCCGATATGGTCGCCGCTCTCCATGCGGCGATGCGCCTCGGCGGCCTCGCCCAGGGCAAAATCGCCGTCGATCAGGGGCTGCACGGCTCCGGCCTCGACCAGCGGCCAGAGTCGCTCCTGCAGCGCCTGGGCGATGCGGGCCTTGGCCCGGTCCGATTGCGGCCGCAGGGTCGAGCCGGTCACGGTCAGCCGCCGCGCCATGATCTGGGCGAAATTGATCTCGGCCCGCGGACCGGAGAGGAAGGCGATCATCACCAGCCGGCCTTCATCAGCCAAACACTTGATATTGCGGGATATGTAGTCGCCGCCGACCATGTCCAGGATCAGGTCGGCACCGCCTGCCTTGCCAAGCACCGCGACGAAATCTTCTTCACGGTAATTGATCGCGCTGGCGCCCAGGCCTTCGCAAGCCGCGCATTTCCGCGCCGAGCCGGCACTGGCCCAGACCCTTGCACCCAGGGCCCGGCCGACCTGAATCGCCATCGTGCCGATGCCCGATGTGCCGCCATGGACCAGGAACCGCTCACCCGGGCGCAACCCGCCGCGCATGACGACGTTCGACCAGACGGTAAAGGCGGTTTCGGGCAGCGCGGCGGCGGCGCGCAGCGGCAAGCCGCTGGGGATCGGCAGGGCATGTTCGGCGGGGCAGGTCGCATATTCCGCATAGCCGCCGCCGGGCAGCAGGGCGCAGACCCGGTCGCCCGGCTTCCAGCGCGTCACCCCCGGACCCACCGCCGCCACCACGCCGGCACATTCCAGCCCCGGCAGGTCCGACGCGCCCGGCGGCGGCGCATAGGAACCGGCGCGTTGCAGCACGTCCGGGCGGTTCACCCCGGCCCAGGCCACGCGGACGAGGATCTGGCCATATCCGGCCACCGGCACCGGCCGCGCCACCGGCCGCAGCATCTCGGCGCCGCCCGGCGCCGCGATCTCGACCGCCTGCATCATATCGGGAATCACCCATCGCCTCCTTCTGCCCCGGCGCGCGGGCTTGCGCGCAACTCTCCGGGCAGGTTGCGATTTTCCGGCCGCCTGATCCAGCCTGTCGCCAGGCCCGAGAGGGTGGCCGCCCCGGGCAAGGCGCCCAGACGTTCCTTGAAGGTCTCGAAGCGCATCACTCCTTCGATGCGGCGGTCGAGAAAGCGGCGCGTCGCTTCGCATTGGGGCGATTCGTCGCCCAGCCGGTAAAGCGCCGTCGCGGCATAGACCGCCGAAAGCGTGGCGCGCTTGGAATACCAGTTCACGTCCTCGGAGCGGTCGCCGAGCCCGTCCCAGATCGCATCGGCCGTTTCCCAGACCAGCCGTGCCCCCAGCGCCGCGTTCTGCGGCAGGGCCAGGACCGCCGCCCCCGCACGGGCCAGTTCGCGGGCGCTGAGCGACAACCGCTGCATGACCGCCGCCGCGACCCGGTCGCGAAACCGCCCCTGGGGCGGATATGCCGCCAGCCATTCGCGCAGGGCGGCATCGCCCCGCCGGTGATAGGCGGCGGCCAGATCCGCCCCGCCACGCGGCAGATACACCCGCGCCAGGGCCGGGCTGATGCCAATGTCGCGCGCCGCTTCGGCAATGGCCTTGTCCCCCATGCCCTCGAAGGCGACATGGGACAGGGCGGCGTCGATCAGCCGCTCGCGATCACCGGGCATGGCACTCTTCCTTTCTGCTGCGGGCATGATGCCCGGAAAATCTGGACAAAACCGATTCGGCTTGATAGAAGTCCGCGTCCTGCACATCAGATCAACTTTAACCTAGGAAGGTGGTGACAACCACATGCAGGTAAGTGTTCGCGACAATAACGTCGAACAGGCGCTTCGTGCTCTGAAGAAGAAACTTCAGCGCGAAGGGGTGTTCCGCGAAATGAAGCTCAAGCAGCATTTCGAGAAACCCTCGGTCAAGAAGGCCCGTGAAAAGGCCGAGGCCGTCCGCCGCGCCCGCAAGCTGGCGCGCAAGAAAGCGCAACGCGAAGGCGCGCTGTAAGACGAGCGACCACATGGTTCAGGAAAACCCCCGCCTCGCCGGGGGTTTTCTTTATCCCCTTCCCGGAGCCGCGCCCCTTACACTGGCGCCCTTCAGACCGGCAGCGCCGTGGTAAAGGCCACGGTGCGCAGCGAAAAGGACGAATGCATCTGCGCCACGCCCGGCAGCTTGGCCAGGCGCTGGCGATGGATGCGGGCAAAATCGTCGGTATCCTGCGCCACGACCTTCAGCAGGTAATCGGCCGAACCCGCCATCAGATGGCATTCCAGCACGTCGGGGATGGTGCGCACCGCGCGCTCGAACGCCTCCAGCAGCTCATCGGCCTGGCCCGAAAGCGTGATCTCGACAAAGACGGTGGTCGGCCGTTCCAGCTTGCGCGGATCGAGCAGCGCGACATAGCCGCGAATCACCCCGGCCTCCTCCAGCCGCTGCACGCGGCGGTGGCAGGCGCTGGCGGAAAGCCCGACCTCTGCCGCCAGATCGGCATTGGTCATCCGCCCATCGCGTTGCAGGACCGAAAGAATGCGGCGATCCGTTGCATCAAGCTCGATCATCGGGATGTTTCCTGCCTCTGGGGGGCCGGATGGCGCCGGTTCCTTCGACAATAGCTCCGGACGGGCCCGGCGATAAGCAAAAACCGGGCCGCGCGGCAAACGGCCGCCGGAACGATGCCCCCGAAAGGCCGATCCGGCCGGCGCCGGCTGCCGCGCCGGGGACGGGTTCAGGCCCGGCGGGCCCGCAATTCGTCGCGGATCTCGGTCAGCAGTTCTTCCTGGGTGGGGCCGGCAGGGGCAGCGGCTTCCTCGGCCGCCGCCTGGCCCTGGGCGCGGCTCTGGACCTTGGTCACGCCCTTGACCAGCAGGAACACCGCCCAGGCGACGATCAGGAAATTGATGACTGCGGAAAGAAAGGCCCCCCAGGCAAAGACCGAGGCGCCGGCATCCCGCGCCGCCTGCAGGCTGGCGCCTTCGGGCACCTCGCCCTTGAGAACGACGTAATGCCCGCTGAAATCGGTGCCGCCCGTCAGCAGCCCGATGATCGGATTCAGCAGGTCGGTGACCAGCGAGTTCACGATCGCCGTGAAAGCCGCACCGATGATGATGCCGACGGCAAGGTCGATGACATTGCCTTTGGCGATGAATTCCTTGAACTCCTTGAACATGGGTTTACCCTTCCCGGCCTGTTGCGCGTGTTCTGGCAAAAGCTGCCATATCAGGTTAACCCCTTGCAACAAGAGACAGGACGAACAGGAAACGACATGACGGCACTATCCGACTTTCCGATCACCCGGCGTTGGCCGCCAAAGCGTCCCGGGGTCATCCAGCTTTACACGCTGAACACGCCCAACGGCATCAAGACCTCGGTCATGCTGGAGGAATGCGGGCTGGACTATGACGCCCACCGCATCAGCATCGGTGATCCCGAGGACCAGTTCACCCCCGAATTCCTGTCGCTGAATCCCAATAACAAGATTCCGGCGATGATCGACCCCGACGGCCCGGACGGCAAGCCCATCGGCCTGTTCGAGACCGGCGCCATGCTGATCTATCTGGGCGACAAGACCGGCAAGTTCCTGCCGGCCTCGGGTGCGGCGCGCTATCACACCATCCAGTGGCTGATGTGGCAGATGGGCGGCGTCGGGCCGATGTTCGGCCAGGTCGGCTTCTTCCACCGCTACAAGGGCAAGGAAATCGAGGATCCGCGCCCCCGCAACCGCTATTACAACGAGGCACGGCGGCTGCTGGGTGTGCTGGACCGCCAGCTAGAGGGGCGCGACTGGATCACCGGCGAATATTCCATCGCCGACATGGCCGTGGGGCCCTGGCTGCGCACGGTCCGGGTGAACTATCAGGCCGAGGCAGAGACCGGCATGGACGGGTTTGCGAATGTGCAGGCCTATCTGGAACGGTTCCTGGCCCGCCCCGCCGTGCAGCGCGGCATCCTGGTCGGGGCGGAGTAATCCGGAAAGCGGCTTGGCAAGGATCCGCCCAGGGTCCTTGTCAAGCCGCGCCGTTCCCGCCCGTGCGGGACTTTGCGGCCATGGCAGGTTATCCTGGACGAAGCGGCGGCGCATTGCGACGAGGTGGCTTCGATGCCGATGCCCTGGACCTATCGCCACGCCTCCAAGGAGTGGCGGGCGATTCTGGACGACCTGAAAGACCGGATGGACCTGGTTTCGGACAATAGCGCCTATACCGCCATGGACGGCGTGCTGCGCGTCTTTCGGCGCCGTCTGACCGCGCAGGAGGGGCTGGACTTCGCCTCGGTCCTGCCCGCCATCCCAAGGGCGATTTTCGTTTCGGACTGGCAGGTCGAGAACCGCCCGCTGCCCTTTGCGGACCGGGCGGTCCTGACATGGGAGGTCAAGCAGGTGCGGCGCGACCACAACCTGACGCCGGACAACGCCATCGAGGCCACCGCCTGGACCCTGCGCCGCTATACCAACCGGGCGGCGCTTGAACGCGTGCTTGCCCGCCTGCCCGCCGGTGCGGTGGAGTTCTGGCATGTCGAGGTGGCCGACCCGCGCGAGATCGAACCGCGGATATTCTGACGGACCGCGCCAGGCCAGGGGCGGCAGGAAAGCCCCCGCCCCCGGCCCGGTGGCACGAAAAGGTCTCTCAGCCGCGCAGCACGCCGCCGGTGGCCTTGCCGACCTTTTCGACGATCCTGGCGGCGACCGCCTCGATCTCGGCATCGGTCAGTGTCTTTTCCCGCGGCTGCAAGCGTGCGGTGATGGCGATGGACTTCTTGCCGCCTTCCAGCGCGGTGAACTGGTCAAAGACCGTCACCCGCTCGATCAGCGCCTTGTCCGCACCGGCGGCAGCATTGACCAGCGCCAGCGCCTCGACCCCGCCATCCACGACAAAGGCAAAGTCGCGCTCGACCGCTTGCAGGTCCGACAGCAGCAGGGCCGGGCGCGAGGGCGTCCTGGACTTGGGCAGCGGCACCGCGGCAATGCGCACGGTAAAGCCGACCGCCGCGCCCTTGATGCCGAAATGACGCAGCACACGGGGATGGATCTCGCCAAAGGTGGCCAGCGCATTCGGCCCCAAGGCGATATTGCCCGCCCGGCCCGGATGCCACCAGCCGTCAAGCTTGCGGTTGATCTGGGCTTTCACGGGGGCGCCGATGGCCTGCAACACCGCCTCGGCATCGGCCTTGGCGTCATAGATGTCGACCTTGCGCCGCGAGCCGTGGGGATCGCGGGGCGCGCTCGCCCCGACCAGCAGCGCCGAAAGGCGCAGTTCCTGTTCGCCCGGCTCGCCGCCCGAAAAGACCGGGCCGCATTCAAACAGCGCCAGGTCGGCAAAGCCGCGCGCCTGGTTGCGCGCCGCCGCCGCCAGTAGGCCCGGCAACAGGTCGGGGCGCATATGGGTCATCTCGCTGCTGATCGGGTTTTCGACCCGCACCGCTTCGGACCCGCCGCCGAACAGCGCCGCCGCCTGCGCGTCGATGAAGCTGTAGGTGACGCATTCGTTATAGCCCAGGCCGGCCGCCATGCGCCGCGCCGCCTGTTCGCGGCGCTGCAAGGGGGTCAGCACCGGCTGCGGCACCCCCGCCTGCGGGCGCGGCAAGGGCTGGCCCTGCAACCTGGTCAGGCTGGCGATACGCGCCACCTCCTCGACCAGGTCGGCGCTGCCCTGCACGTCGGGGCGCCAGCTGGGCACGAAGGCGCGCTCGCCCTCCAGCCGGAACCCCAGCGCGGTCAGCGTCGCGCGCTGTTCGGCCTCGGGGATGTCCATGCCGACCAGGCTGCTGACCCGCGCCGGGTCCAGAAGATAGCTGCGGGTCGTGTCCGGCACCGCCCCCGCCGTCACCACCTCGGACGCCTCGCCGCCGCAAAGCTCCAGGATCATCCGCGTCGCCAGTTCCAGCCCCGGCCGGGTAAAGGCCGGGTCCACGCCGCGCTCGAAACGGTAACGGGCATCCGAATTGATCTTGAGCGCCCGCCCTGCCGCAGCGATGGCGATGGGATCCCAATAGGCGCTTTCCAGGAAGACGTTCACCGTCTCGTCCGAGCAACCGCTGAGCTCGCCGCCCATGATGCCGGCGATGCTTTCCGGGCCGGCCTCGTCGGCGATGATCATGGTGCCGGGGGCAAAGGCATAGGTCTTGCCGTCCAGCGCCAGCAATTCCTCGCCCTCGGCCGAGGGACGCACGGTCAACTCGCCCCTGACCTTGTCGGCATCAAAGACATGCAGCGGCCGGTTCAGGTCGAAGGTGAAGAAATTTGTGATGTCCACCAAAGCGTTGATCGGCCGCAGCCCGATGGCCGCCAGCCGCTTTTGCAGCCAGTCGGGCGAAGGGCCGTTCCTGACCCCGCGGATCAGCCGGCCGCTGAAGAACGGCGCCTTTTCCGCCATCTCGGGCGCGATCGTAACCTTGATGGGCGAGGCGAAGCTGCCCGGCACGGTCACGTCCCTGACCGGCTTCAGCGCGCCCAGCCCGCGCGCGGCAAGGTCGCGGGCGATACCATGGACGCCCAGCGCGTCGGGGCGGTTCGGGGTAATCTTGATCTCGATGACCGGATCGACCGCCTCGGGCCGGTTCGCGGCCAGCCAGTCGACGAATCTGTCGCCCACCTCGCCCGAGGGCAGCTCGATGATGCCGTTATGTTCGTCCGACAGCTCCAGCTCCCGTTCCGAGGCCATCATGCCATGGCTTTCGACGCCGCGGATCTTGCCGACGCCCAGCGTGGTGTCGATGCCGGGAACGTAGTCGCCGGGCTTGGCCAGCACCACGGTGATGCCGGCGCGGGCGTTCGGGGCGCCGCAGACGATCTGCTTCTCGCCCTCGTCGGTCATCACCCGGCAGACCCGCAGCCGGTCGGCATCGGGATGCTGCTCGGCATGCAGAACCCTGGCCAGGGTAAAGGTCTGCAACTTGGCCGCCGGATCGGCCACGCCCTCGACCTCAAGGCCAAGATCGGTCAGCGCCTCGACGATCTCGTCGAGCGTGGCCTGGGTATCGAGATGCTCCTTGAGCCAGGAGAGGGTGAATTTCATTTTCCGCCTGCCAGATCGCCAAGAATTTCAGTTAGCCCGCCCTGCATCGGCCGAACCGGGACGCATCGCGGCCACGAAGGACATGTCCGATGTCTTTCGCGGCAAGATATGAAAGATCGTCACCGCGACAGCCCACCGCTGACGCTCGGCACATCCCCCGCCGCGAAGCCGTAATGGCGCAGCCAGCGCAGGTCGCTTTCAAAGAAAGCCCGCAGGTCGGGAATGCCGTATTTCAGCATGGCGATCCGGTCGATGCCCATGCCGAAGGCAAAGCCCTGCCATTCGTCCGGGTCGATCCCACCCGCCGCCAGCACCTTGGGATGGACCATGCCCGAGCCCAGGATCTCCAGCCAGCTTTCGCCCTGGCCGATGGTCAGCTTGCCGCCCTCCCAGGAACAGCGGATGTCCACCTCGGCCGAAGGCTCGGTAAAGGGGAAATGGCTGGCGCGGAAACGCAGTTCGACCTCATCGACCTCGAAAAAGGCGCGGCAGAATTCCTCCAGCGTCCATTTCAGGTTCGCCATCGAGATGTCCTTGCCCAGAGCCAGCCCTTCGACCTGGTGGAACATCGGCGTATGGGTCTGGTCCATGTCCATGCGATAGACGCGGCCGGGACAGATCACCCGGATCGGCGCGCCGCTGGCCTGCATGGCGCGGATCTGCACCGGCGAGGTATGGGTGCGCAGCACATGCGGCGGGCGCGGGTCGTCTGCCGCGCGCGCCATGAAAAAGGTGTCATGCTCTTGCCGGGCGGGATGTTCGGGCGGGATGTTCAGCGCATCGAAGTTGAACCAGTCGCTTTCGATCTGCGGCCCCTCGGCGACGCGAAAACCCATATCGGCAAAGATCGCGGTGACTTCTTCCGTGACCTGGCTGACCGGATGGATGCTGCCCTGCGGGCGCGGCCGACCGGGCAGGGTCACGTCCAGCCATTCCTGTTTCAGCCGCGCGTCCAGCGCCGCATCCTCCAGCCCCTGCTTGCGGGCGCGCAAGGCGGCGTCGATCTCGTCCTTCAGGCGGTTCAGCGCGGCGCCGGTTGTCTGGCGCTCTTCGGGCGTCATCCGGCCCAGTTCCTTCATCATGCCGCTGATCTCGCCCTTCTTGCCCAGGGCGGCCAGGCGCACCTGCTCCAGCGCCTCGGTATCGGCGGCGGTCGCGATGCGGTCGAGATAGGACTGGCGAAGGGCGGTAAGGTCGGACATGGCAGGCTTTCCTTGCGGTTTGCCCGCGCCGATTAGCACGCGGGCGCCGCAGGGAAAAGCCTCAGCGGGCGAAGGTTTCCGCCACCAGCTCGGCCGGACGGCACAGCCGCACGCCGCCGGGGCCGCAGACAAAGGGACGCTCGACCAGCAAGGGGTTCTCGACCATGGCGGCCAGGATGTCGGCATCGCCGGCATCCAGCAGCCCGCGCGCCGCGGCATCGGTGCCCTTGACCCGCAAGGCCTGGCGCGGCGTCACGTCGGCGGCGGCGAACAGGCCCAGAAGCTGGCCGCGGGTCCAGCCCTCGCGGGCATAATCGACGATCTCGGGCTCGTGGCCCGCATCGCGGATCATCTGCAAGACCTTGCGCGAGGTCGAGCAGGTCGGCTTGTGATAAATGGTGATCATGGTGCAACTTTTGGCCCGGCCCGCGCGGGCTTTCAAGGGCGTTCCGCGACCGTCAGCCAGACCCCGCCCTGCGGCCGCAGGGTCAGGATCATCCGCGGCTGCGGCTGGCGCGCGGTCAGCCCGAAACGGAAACGCGCGACCAGGCTGGCCAGGATGATCACCGCCTCCTGCAAGGCGAAGCTGGCGCCGATGCAGATCCGGGGACCGGCGCCAAAAGGCAGGAAGGCGAAACGGTCGCGGGTCACGCCGGGGGCGAAGCGGTCGGGGTCGAAGCGGTCGGGATCTTCCCAAAGCAGGTGGTGGCGATGCAGCGCATAGATCGGCAGCATGATCGTGTCGCCCGGCCGCACCTCGCGCCCGCCCAGCCTGTCATGGATGCGCGCGGTGCGCGACAGAAAGGCGGCGGGCGGATAAAGCCGCAGCGCCTCCTCGACCACCTGGCGGATATAGGCCAGGCGCGGCAGGTCGGCGGCACCGGCCGCCCGCTTGCCCAGCACCGCCTGCGCCTCGGTCGCGGCGCGGTCCTGGACATCGCCGTCAAAGGCCAGCAGATAAAGCGCCCAGGCCAGCGTCAGCGCCGTGGTCTCATGGCCTGCGACGATAAAGGTCAGCAGATTGTCGCGCAGCTCGGCCGAACTCATGCGGCGGCGGGTCTCGGGATCCTCGCCGGCGCGCAGCAGGTCCAGCAGGTCCGGCACCGGACGCGGCCCGGACCGGGCACGGGCGCGGATCGCCTCGTCGGCAAGCCGCTTCATCCGCCGCAGGTCGCCGCCGGAAACCAGCCTGCCGGGTCGCGGAATCCAGCCCGGCAGGCCCAGGATATCCAGCACGGAAATCCGCGCCGCCCCGGCGATATAGGCGTCGATGGCCCGATGCACCGCGTCGCGGTCGAACCCCTCGCCACCGGAAAAGGTCACGTCCGAGATCACCTCGAAGGTCGCGGCCACGGTCTCGGCAAAGACATCGACCGGCCCGCGCGCCGCAGCCAGCCGCCCGGCGCTGGCCTCGGCGGCGGCGGTCATCACCGGCGCCAGCGCCTCGACATGGCGCTGCGCAAAGGCGGGCGCCGCGGCCAGGCGCTGCCAGCGCCAATGCGCCCCCTCGGCCACGAACAGGGAATCGCCGATGGCCGGCTCCAGGATCAGCCGCGTCACCAGCGATTTGGGATAATCCTCGACCCGGTCCTTCAGCACCCGCCGCAGCGCGCCGGTATCCATGACCATATGCCAGCGTTTGCCGGTCCTGCCCGAGACCATGGGCTGGCGGGTGGCGATCTCGGGGATCAGCTCCAGCACGTTGCGCCGCGCGGTCACGGCGCTGGCGATCACCCCCATCGGCTGACGATGCAGGGTGACACGGGCAGGATAACGGGCGGGCAGACCATCCGGGGACATCGCCGGCAAAACCCGCAAGGCCGCCCCCGGGTTCCGCCCATGCGGCGGCAGGCGGCTTCTTTCGTGTCCAAATATCCTGGGGGAACGCCGGGCTGGCCCGGCGTGGGGGCAAAGCCCCCTGCCCGCCTTGCCCCCGGCGCAACCACGCAAACCGGGCGCAGCGACGAAAAGACCCGCGCCTTGGCGGCGCGGGTCCCGGTCGTCTTCGGCCTGTGCCGGGGTTCAGGCGGCGGCTTTCGCCTGCGCCACCACGGCGGCAAAGGCTTCGGGCTCGTGAACGGCCAGGTCGGCCAGGACCTTGCGGTCCACCTCGATCCCGGCTTTCGCCAGCGCGGCGATAAAGCGCGAATAGGTCATCTCGGCATCCACGGCGCGGACGGCGGCGTTGATGCGCTGGATCCACAGGGCGCGGAAATTGCGCTTGCGCGTCTTGCGGTCGCGGGTCGCGTATTGGTTGGCCTTGTCCACGGCCTGGGTCGCGGTGCGGAAATTCCGCGAACGGTTGCCGTAATAGCCTTTCGCCGCGTCCAGAACCTTCTTGTGGCGGGCGTGGGTGATCTTACCCGATTTGACTCGTGCCATATCCGGTTCTCCTTAGCGGTTATAAGGCATGTATTTCTTGACGATCTTCGCGTCCGCATCGGACAGGATCATGGTCCCGGTCACATCGCGGATGAATTTCGTCGAGCGTTTGATCATGCCGTGGCGCTTGCCGGCCGGGCCGGCCTTGACCTTGCCCGAAGCCGTCATCGAGAACCGCTTCTTGGCGGCCGCTTTTGTCTTCATCTTCGGCATTTTACTCTCCTTGCGGTCAGAGTGAACGCGCGACTCGGCAATGCCATTTCGGCCGGCCGCGCGGGTGGAAGCGTGCCCTATAAGCGGACATGCAGGAATTGGCAAGCCCTGTCGGCTCCCAGCCGATCGGCCCTTTCCATCGGCCCTGCCTATTACTGCTCGGGCGCCCCGTCCGGCACCGTCCCGGCAGGCGCATCCGGGCTCGCCGCCGGCACCGGATCGGTCACCTCTCCCCGCACCAGCCGCCGCCAGCTTTCCTGCACCGCACGGATGCCGAAAGGCCGCTGGTCGAGCCAGCTGCCCGCCAGCAGCAGGGCGATGCCCAGCACCAGCAGGATGGCCGCCCCCCGCGGCGCCTGGATGCGCGCCACCGAAACGATGGCCATGAGGACCGAAAGGACGCAAAGCGCCAGCCCGGCCAGCAGCAGGATGTCGGTCATCGGATCACCTCTTCCTAGCGGATCTGTCTGGCTCTGCGGCTTATTCCGGATCGCTGCGATAGATCAAGCGTTCGTCGCAGGGCGCGATGCGCAGGATATTGGTGGTGCCGGGCACGTTGAAGGGCAGGCCGGCCATGACCACGATCTGGTTCGTCTCGTCGGCAAAGCCGAAATCCCGCGCCGCCCGGGCCGCGTTCACCACCGCCTGCTTGAAGCGTTCCAGCGACGGCGTCTTGACGCAATGGGTGCCCCAGGTCAGGCACAGCCGGCGCAGCGTGTCCTGCTCCGAGGACATGGCGACGATCGGCACGCGCGGCCGCTCGCGCGCGGTCAGGCTGGCCGTGGTGCCCGATTGGGTAAAGGTGCAGATACAGGAAATATCGGTGGTCTCGGCGATTTCGCGCGCCGCGGCGACGATGGCATCGGCCACGGTCTGGCGCCTGGCGCTGCGCGAGCTTTCGATGATGTCGCGATAGGTCGGATCGCTCTCGACCGAACGGGCGACGCTGTCCATGGTGGCGACCGCCTCGACCGGATAGGCGCCGGCGGCGCTTTCGGCCGACAGCATCACCGCATCGGCGCCCTCATAGATGGCGGTGGCCACGTCCGAGACCTCGGCCCGGGTCGGCATCGGGCTTTCGATCATCGATTCCAGCATCTGGGTCGCGACGATCACCGGCTTGGCGGCCGCACGGCAGGCGCGCACCAGCCGCTTCTGGATCGGCGGCACGGAATGGACCGGCAGCTCCACCCCCAGGTCGCCGCGCGCCACCATGATCCCGTCCGAGACCTTGAGGATCTCGGAAAAGGCGCGCACCGCGGCCGGCTTTTCGATCTTGGACAGGATGGCGGCACGGCCGCGGGCCAGGTCGCGCGCCTCGATCACGTCCTCGGCGCGCTGCACGAAACTCAGCGCCAGCCAGTCCACGCCCATCTCGCAGGCGAATTCCAGGTCATCGCGGTCCTTGTCCGACAGCGCCGCCAGCGGCAGCACCACGTCGGGCACGTTCACGCCCTTGCGGTTCGAGATCGTCCCCGCCGCCGTCACGGTGCAATCGGCGAAATCCGCGCCGCAGGCCTGGACCTGCAGGCGGATCTTGCCGTCGTTGACCAGCAGCTCGGCCCCCGGCTCCAGCGCGGCAAAGATCTCGGGATGCGGCAATTGCACGCGGGTGCCGTCGCCCGGCGCCCCATCCAGGTCGAAGCGAAAGAACTGCCCCTCGGCCAGGTCCTGCGGCCCGTCGGCAAAGGTGCCGACGCGCAGCTTGGGCCCCTGCAGATCGGCCAGCACGGCGATGGGCCGGCCCGATTCGGCCTCGACCCGGCGAATGATGTCATAGCGGGCGCGCTGTTCGTCATGCGTGCCGTGGCTCATGTTCAGGCGAAAGACATCGGCGCCGGCCTCGAAAAGGCTGCGAATGGTGGCGAAATCGCTCGATGCCGGGCCCAATGTCGCCACGATCTTGACCTTGCGATGCCGTCTCATCCGTCCCTCCGTGCATGTTTGCGCTATCGTCGCCGCCGTTATGGCCTATCGGCCGGCTTGCGGCAACTGGTGCTTGGTCTTGCGATTGCCTAAAGCTTGCTGCGGAAAGGCGACGGACGGATGACGGAACAACCCTATACGGTGATCGGAGAGGACCGGCCCTCGCGCTGGCTGATCACCTGCGACCATGCGACGAACCGCGTGCCCGGATGGGTGGGCGGGGGCGAACTGGGCATCGCGCCCGCGGATATGGCACGCCATATCGCCTATGATCCGGGCGCGGCGGGGCTTGCCCGCCGCCTGGCCGAGCGGTTGGATGCACCGGCGATCCTGTCGGATTTCTCGCGCCTGGTGATCGACCCGAACCGGGGCGAGGACGACCCGACCCTGATCATGCGCATCTATGACGGCACGGTGATCCCGGCCAATCGCCGCCTGGACGCGGCCGAGCGCGAACGGCGGCTGGACCGGCTCTATCGTCCTTATCACGACGCCTATGCCCGGCTGGCGGCGGCGCATCCGC
>Ga0164243_10004202_pt1 | contig 22689 bp, 25 predicted proteins | sample OricompcompostOP_FD_108781 | JGI IMG/M metagenome (GOLD analysis project Ga0164243, IMG submission 108781) | Organic Plus compost microbial communities from Emeryville, California, USA - Original compost - Organic plus compost (OP) | ecosystem: Engineered > Solid waste > Mixed feedstock >...
CCTTGGGGATCTTCGGCTCAGCAGCGCTCGGCGTCTCGGACGGGGCGTTGGATTTCTTCTTTCTCGGCATATCGACTCCTGTAGGTCATGATATGCCTCGAACACGAAAATTCAGACAGGCCCTCGTGCTGCCGTCGATTTGGGTTGCAGCCTTAACCTGGGCTGGAATTTATGCTGGCAACGTATTGCAGGGGCTTACACAGGGCACTCGCGACGTCAGCCAAGCCGGCGCGCAAGGAAGTGGAGCCATTACGCGCAACGCCACGGGACAACGGCGATAGCCACTTGCGTGAGCAAGTAGCTACTCATCGTCCACGTGAGGCTTGTAATAGCGGGTGTCCGGTTCATCGGTGTATGGCAGCGGATGGTAGAAGAGATCCTCTCGATGATCGTCGGGATCCTTGTCAAGCCACTTTGGCTGGCCGTCCTCATCCGAGCGACGAATAATGGCTGCCGAGATCAGTAGAACCGCAAGAGCCACGGCGATCCAGAAAGCTACATACAGAAGGATGGCGAATGCGGTCAGCTTCACTGTCCACAGGGTCGTCACGACGATTACTCGAGAGATGCCGCGTTCGATAAGCCAGCACGCAATGCGCGCTTCTTGTCGAAGGCATCGCCGCCACACACGGCCAAGCCACGCGCCTGCACGCGCACTGCTACCGTGTGTGTGACTATTCATGTGGCTACTCAGTCCCATGCGGTCGAGGGGTGTCAGATTCGCAATCTGAACGCTCAAGTTTGCGCCTTGAGGAATGTATGTAGTCAAACCCGCCTTACGGGCCCGGGATACTGACCGACGATCCGATCCGCCGTGAGTAGCGTAATCCCTTCCACCGTGGCCTGCGCTACGAGAATCCGGTCAAACGGATCCTTATGGATCATTGGCAGACTATCCATCGCAACGACGTGCTCGCTGCCGATCGGCAACTCGCTGTACCCATTGTCCAGCAGTGCTCGCCGAAGAACGCGAGCATCAGCCTTGAAGTCTTCGCGACCCAACCCGCGTTTGATCAAAATTTCCCAGAGATTGGCAGCGCTGAAGAACAGCTCGTTCTCAGAGGCCGCGATCAGGTCCCGCGCACTCGCCGGCAGGCGGTCGGGCTGTCCCGCCGCCCACAATAATATGTGTGTATCGAGCAGCAGCTTCATTCGTCATTCCCGAAGAGCTGTTCGATCTCGGCACGACCCATCTCGTCAAAGTCGTCGGGCACCCTGATCTGCCCCTCCAAAAAGCCGAGACGCTTGGCTTCTCCAGCTGCCGGCGCGTCAAGCGGCACTACCTTGACGAGAGGCTTCCCCGCTTTAGCGATAATAAAGGGCTCGCCGCGAGCAGCCTGATCCACCAGGCGCGAGAGGTTGGTCTTGGCTTCATGGATATTGACGGTTTGCATGATCGTACTATTGAACTAAGTCCGATTAGTCTAGTCCGTCCTAAGGCAAGGGACAATGCTTCCCTCGCGGGAGGGAGATGGACCACGACTAAATTCCTTTTCCAGACAGGACTTGTGCGACCCATCAAAGGGTTTCGGAGTAAAGGGAGAAGGGAACGGGCGGAGGCAAGGGATCAAGGGTAAAGGCCCCACCCTCAAAAGGCGTTCGCTGGCCGCAACTATTGATTAGATCCTGTATGGAAAATAAAACTACATGCTATTTTTACGACGTGACCCTAATTACGCCGATACGGTCTGATTGGATTAGGTGCTATTTTTGGCACATGGTCGGACATTTAAGACATCAAATAATCAAGCGCCTCCAGACGGAGCTTCCTCGTGGCGCACCGTTCGACTTGCTCGTTCTCAGCCATTTCGGGGTGTCGCCCCAACTCGCCGCTCACTACGCCGATGAGGGCTGGCTCATGCGGCTGGCCCAAGGTGTCTATGCCTTCCCGAACGACGATTTCGGGATCCATGGGGCATTGAAGTTCCTGCAGCAGCGCGTGCCGGGCCTGCACGTTGGCGGTAAGAGCGCTTTGGCCATGCAGGGAGTGCGACACAACTTGGGCAGCCGGGACACGATGGTGCTCTGGGGCGACCACCGCTACGTGCTGCCGATTTGGTTTACCTCGCGCTTCCCGGCCCGCTACGTTTACGCCCGCCTGTTCGATTGGTCGGGCATGGCGACGCAGCTGGTTAGCAAGACCCTGATATCCCCTCCGGGCCTGCCCGACTACCTGCGAGTGGCAGTTCCCGAACGCGCCGTGCTGGAGCTGCTATACGACGTGGGCGTCAAGGAAAGCCTCGAAGAAGCGCGCAACGTCTTCGACGGATTGCGCTCACCGCGCAAAGATATGCTCGGGCAACTGCTGTCCTGCTGCACGAGTGTCAAGACCGTGCGCTTGTTTCTCACCTGGGCTCGCGAAACGAATCTCGTGAATGTCGATGCGCTGCTGGAACAGTATCCGGTTCGCACGGGCAGTAGCGCACGCTGGATGAGCCGACTGGATGACGGCACTCTCTTAAGCCTGAAACCTCATGGATAAAGCCTACGCGGACACCGTTCGCCTGCTTCTGGCCGTCGCACCCGAGGTGTTCGCCAACGACATCTTCGCCATGAAGGGCGGCACAGCCATCAATCTCATCGTGAGAGACATGCCCCGCCTGTCCGTGGACATCGACGTGGTGTACGTCCCGTGGCAGACCCCGCGCGACGAGGCGCTGAAAGTCATCAACGAGGAGTTGGCTGCCATCGCTACTCGAGTTGCGCCGCTCGGGGTAGAGACACGCCTGCTTCGCGCCAAGGACTTGGGCGATACCAAGCTGATCATCGAGAATGAATCCAGCCAAGTAAAGATCGAGGTCAACACCGTATTCCGTGGCAGCGTGCTTCCCATCGAGCGACGACGCTTGAGCGCCAGGACGAGCGATCTGTTCGGCGTGGAATTCGAGCTGCCGATCCTGGCGCTGGATGAACTGTACGCCGGCAAGTTGGTCGCCGCGCTCGATCGACAGCACCCGCGCGATCTGTTCGACGTATGGCAGCTCTACGCATCGGGTGGAATCAGCGACGGAATGGTCGAGTGTTTCGTGATCTACCTGGCCGGGCACAATCGGCCACCTCATGAAGTGCTGTTTGGCGGCGACAAGGACATCGCCGGTGAGTATGAGCGGGCCTTTGTCGGCATGACCGAAGTGGATTGTTCCCTCGACACGCTGTTGCAAGCGCGCTCGCGATTAAAGAGCGAGTTGCCGCAGCGGCTGACGGCAGCACACAGACAGTTCCTGCGCAGCCTGGTGCGCGCAGAACCGGACTGGTCGCTCGTGCAATGTCAGCACGGGGCGCAATTGCCGGCCCTGCGCTGGAAGCTCCACAACCTGGAAGCCTTTCGCAAACGGCGCCCGGGAGACTTCGCCAAGCAAGCCACCGCGCTCGATGTGGGCTTGGACCAGACCTGACGCCGCTCCAGCAGCCATCTGCGGCATGCGAATAGCGTTGCCATCAACTGCATCATCACCATATACAAGAAAAAACGTTGCCGCGAGAACAGCGTCGATTCCGAGCGCGCGGGACAGTGGGGGCACCGACTCTTAGAGAACGATGACCGCAACAGGAATGAGCGCTGCGCATCACGTCTCGCAACTGAAACACGCAATGGAATATGGGCGGTGGCACGATCGCATTTGTCCTGGTGGCCCACCACTGCGCGCAGCATCCTTGCCTACGACCGCTCGCTATAGCGGGTTCAAGATCGAACGGTTCCATCCATCGCCGCCTCGATCGCCTGTAGTAGCGCTCGGTTTCCCGTCTGAGCTTCCCACAGGAGGCAGGCCGGGAGCTTCAGGCGAAGCGAGAACGCGGGCGGTTAGGTCAATGGCCGCCCGCGGTTCTTTGCCGAGCATGCTAAGCCCTGCATCACCGGTACATCGATTCCTGTCGCGATGCCTGGCGCGTCATGTATTCAGCTTGTGAGCGAGGCGCTTCGTGCGTGTCGTTCATGGAAGTGTCGCCGACTGTGACAGGGCTGTGCCCGAATGAGTATTCCTGATGTTCGCACTGTTCCGCCGGAAACAGGTTGAGGCATCGGTGAAAACACCGCCCTCGACGCCGGCACTGCCGAAGGCGCTGCTGCCGCCCGAGTCCGCGGCCGCATTGCTCGCGTCGCCGCGGCGTCAGCAGCTACTCGACCATATTTGGCAGCGCACGTCGCTTTCGCGCGCGCAATTCGCGTCGCTTTACCGGGCGCCGATCGAACGCTACGCCGCCCTCGTCCAGCAATTTCCTGCTTCGGAGGCACATCATCACGCGTACCTCGGCGGCATGCTGGACCATGGCTTGGAAATCGTCGCCTACGCATTACGGCTGCGCCAGTCCCACCTGCTCCCCGTAGGTGCGCCTCCGGAGTCACAAGCGGCACAGGCAGAGGCATGGACGGCCGGCTCCGCATACGCCGCGCTGCTGCACGACATCGGTAAGATCGCTGTCGACCTGCACGTTGAGTATCAGGATGGCCGCCGGTGGTATCCCTGGCACGGGCCACCTCAACAGCCCTATCGGTTTCGCTTCCGCCGAGATCGTGCATACCGACTGCACAGTGCCGCCGCGGGCTTGGTGTACACGGATATTCTCGACCCCTCGATAATGGATTGGCTCAGCGGCTTTCCTGAGCTGTGGGCCGCCCTGCTCCACGTGCTCGCCGGGCAATATGAACATGCCGGAATTCTGGGCGAGCTCGTAGTGCAAGCGGACCAAGCCTCTGTCGCACAGGATCTCGGCGGAGATCCCGCGAAGGCACGCACGGCCCCAAAGCGAACGCTGCAGCGGCAATTGATCGACGGTCTACGTCACCTCGTGCGAGAACTGAAACTCAACCAATCTCACGCATCCGACGGATGGCTGACGCAGGATGCGCTGTGGCTGGTCAGCAAACCGATCTGTGACAGGCTGCGGGCACACCTGCTCTCACAAGGCATCGACGGCATCCCAGAAAACATCGCGCTGTTCAACGCGCTGCAGGATTACGGAATCGTACTGCCAGCGCCGAATGGCAAGGCCATCTGGCGAGCAACCGTCGTCAGCGACAGCGGCTGGTCGAGCAGCTTCACTTTTTTGCGCTTGTCACCTGCATTGATCTGGGAGCCCGAGGAGCGCCCACCTGCATTTAGAGGAACGATTCGTATCGAGGCAGCGCCGGAATCAGAGAAAGAGGTTGCACCGAGCTCCGACGCACCCTGCTCTCCCGAGAGATTCGCGCCCGCCGAGCCTAGCAGTGACACCGCCTCGAGCGTCGGCCACCAAGATGTTGTCGAGGGCGCTCCCGCAGTACCGGAAATGGCGAGCGCGGCGCCCTCAGCCTCCCGCGACACCACCGCAGAGCGCACAAGCGCCTTGAGGCCAACCTCAGACCCTGAGGGCGCGGCCACCGTGCATGGCCATGCACGCACCGAGGCAGGCGAAGCCTCGGGCGCACGGTTTATGGCCTGGTTACGCGATGGCATCGCTAGTCACCGGCTCATCATCAATGATTCGCGCGCGCTGGTGCACACGGTCGCCGGTACGGCATTTCTTGTCTCGCCCGGTGTGTTCCAGCGCTACGCGCAGGAGCACCCCGAGATCAGCGACGCCGCGCGCCGCGATAAAATGCCCGACTGGGAATGGATCCAGAAGCAGTTCGAACGGCTGCGCATCCACAAGAGACACAACGGGCGCAATATTTGGACCTGCGAAGTCACCGGACCCCGCAAGACTCGGCGGCTGCACGGCTATTTGCTGATCGATAGTCACGCGATATTTCCGCAGCTGCCGATCGACAATCCACACCTCAGCATTCGAGACGATAAGACGCGAAGTGAAATCGCGGCGGCCTAAGCAGGACGCCGGCGTGAACCGCCAGTTGGAACGCCGCTCAACATGAGGCGGCCGCGTTCATGCTGCACCTCACGGGACTGCACGCGCGCCCATCCGGCGGCGAACAGAGCGTTCTGCTGATGAATAGGAGTATTTCCGATGACATCACACTTGGAAAAGAATCCGGCCTCAGCGGTTAGCACTTAGATCGTGGAAGCTCGCGGCACCTCTCACACAAATTGGACTCCACGATCCGTACGGACGCTTGGTTAGCGCCCCTGACGACGCGGAGCAGAGTCGCATGCCCGATTCAAAGACAGCCGCGACCGCCACCTACCTCAATTGTGAGCAGGCTGGCGCGCATCTCAATCTGAGCCCGCGAACATTGGAGAAGCTCCGCACGATCGGAGGCGGCCCGCGCTTCAGAAGACTTGGGCGGCGGATCGTGTACAAAGTTGACGACCTGGACACATGGGCGGATTCACGCGCATGCGAGAGCACGTCTGACCCCGCTTACAACGCATTCAGAGATTAGTTCTCAACTCTTCGAATCGGAAAATCAATTAATCGGGGTCTGATCTTTGGAAGGCACTCAGATGTAGCGACAAAGCGGGAAACTCGCCGCGGACACTGCAGCCATTGATCCTTGTCAGTCCGGCACCACTCTACGCTTCGGGTAATGTGGAACCAGCGCGTCAATAGCCTTTCGATGAGCGTTCGAGTGCTCCGGATGACGGAGGCGCTGACACCCGAGTATTGCTCGATCTTTCCCCGTTGCAACAAGTCTTCCGCAACCTTAAGCAGATCGATGGCTATGCTTCAGGCAGACCAGCGGATCCGTGATCGGCGTATGTGTCATCGCGAGTACGCGCGACGGCCGTTGCCGTCTTCGAGCACGTCGATAATTCGAATGACGAACCGCTGTTGCGTTTTTGGCAGTGCTTGCAACCGCCCCGCGTGCCGCGCACAACGCGGAGACAATCGCCCCTTGGGCACGCGTATTGGCTTTGATAGGCCGACCATTTCCTCGACCGAGACCGAGAATATCCTCGCGAGCTTAGTAAGCACGAGCACCGAAATGCGACGATCGCCGAGTTCATACGCGAATACGGCCTGCTGAGATACGCCGATGGCGCGCGCCAGTTCCGCTTGAGTCATACCCCGCGCCTTGCGAAGCGCTGTGACGCGCGCGCCGAGCGCTTTGAAGTAGGCGCGACTTTCCTGCTTAATCTTAATCATGAGTACCCCTCGCATCCGCCACGCTAACAACCATCGCCACCACTTCCCGAGTTTTGCCGGTCGCCCTGTCGTTCAACTTCGCCTCGCGCCAGCTTCAACAGAAAACATCGCCGCCAAAGAAACACTCCACGCGCGATGCAGACTCGCTCGTGTGCAACCTCCCGACGTACGCGGGCGAATGAGACGGTCACACCCGGCGACCTGCTGAGGCTTGGACGATTTGGACTGCGTATCGCTCACAAGGGCCTACTCCCCGCTACGAACCACTAGACCCTGCCACGCCGGATGCCTTCTCCGGGGGGGCGCACAAACTCACCAGCCTTGAAACGGCTTACAATTTTCGCGAGCGAGTCAACCGCCTCCTCGATCAGCTTGGCCATAAGCTTGGCCACGTCAGCATGCATGGTTCCATCATCGTCATCGGAGTACAGCAGGACCTCGTACAGGCACTTGGCCATTGCCTGCACCTGCATGAGGTTCACACGCTCTGCTTCGATGAGTTCTTCGAGACAACGGCCAACGGGAAGCGCCTCATATGTTTCCGCCATGAGTTATTTCCTCCTGCGGAAAGGCGAGCCACACAACCGCTCGATCGCTTCGGCGCCACTAATTAGCCGCCCGTGCAGGGCTGATTGTCCTTCGTGACATTGCTGAGCCGCGTCTCGAAGCTCGTCGGCGACCGATAGCGCGTCAGTGATGTCATGGACCGCTTCGACACTGTCTGTGTTTGTAAAAAACTTGCAGCGGGTCGCGAGGATGGCGTGTATCAGCAGGCGGGTGCGTCGGAGCGAGGCGGCGTCGCCCTGCAATCGCCACCATGCTTCGGTCTGGCGAACACAGGCGAGAAGGGTATTGATGCCCATACTGAGCACGAGCATGTCTTCGCGGCTGGGACGAGCCATGGTTAGCATCCCCCTGCGCCGGTTGCCCGGCCAGAACGACCCCACCGCCGACTGATCTCGACTCGCTTCGCCCTAGTCAGTAAACTCCCACGTCGATGCGTAGGCGCACCACATGGGACGCCGACACGCGCCTGTTTCTCTCGCGATTCTTGCGTGCTGTTGACCAGACAGATCTCGCTGGCCACAGCACAGCGTTGCTGCTGTATCTTTCGGGGCAGCCTGGTGGTCGGGCTGATTACTCCAATGCCGCGTCTGAGTTGAAGCTCAACAAGGGGCAGATGGATCGAGCCGTAACGGTGCTCGACGAAATGAATCTGGTCATCCGCGTGGGTAGTCCCGCAGATGCCCGACGAAAGCAGCTGCAGGTTACCGAAGCAGGCGAAGACGTGATCGGCAAAATTCACGAGTATGCAAAGCTCACTAAATAATACTCTCGAATTTCGAGATTATTTGACCTAAATATTAGTCTCGAAAATCGAGACTAACTTCAATATAGCGCTTTAGTCGCGCCGAATGCAAGGCCACGCATCGATGTGTACCGTTTATTGTTTAGCGGGCGAATCAGCCCATGCGATCAGTTCAGGTCCAGTGATTGCCCGACCATGCGCGCCCGCCTGACAAACCTCAAATTCGAAAGCCGCCCCTTTCTTCAGCCATAAGAAGGTCCTGCACCGTCAGCCACGGCCCCACATGAGGTTTCTGGGGCCGCTGCAGCGTGGCGACGCCGGATTGATCCGCGGCGATTGCCAATTTGCTTCTGGACTCGCCACGCCGAGCGGCACTTCTTGATGTGACGGTGCGGGTGCGACGAAGGCTGCGCAGCGCAGAATATCGAGCTGGACCAGTCGCCCGGCATCTCCTGAATATTGAACTCCAGCGGGCGTGCCACCCACGGCGGTGACGCGCACCTCCACGATAGTCTGTAATCCGACGCCGATTCCCGTTGCGTCATCGCTCCTGACTGCTATTCGTTGGCAGACGTTTCGCTGATCAGTTCACCAGTGTGGCTCCTCTCGATCTCTATCCGTCACGTCGGCATTCAAATTCATGCACGCGCGGACAAGGTCAGCGCGGTGCCACTCGTGGTCTGCATCCCGCTCCAAGGTCCATCGTTGACGCCGAGTCTTACGAAGACTAGCATCAGCGTGAGTCTTACAAAACTCAGCAGCCCACCGACTGCTTTCGGTCCACTACCAACCCAGGAGGTGCTAATGGCTTTTGTAAAGCGAGACTTCCCTACGCTCGCTGAGGTAAACGTGATGAGAGTGCTACAAGACGCGCCGAAAGGACTGTATGGACTCCAGATCGTCGCGGGGTCGAATGGAACAATCAGCCGAGGGTCCGTCTACGTACTCCTAGACCGGCTGGAGCGCAAAGGCTTTATCGACGTGCAGCGTACGGACATGAAAGGAGCCTACCCCGGCCTGCAACGACCGCACTACAAGCTGAACGCCGAGGGGCGGCGGGTGCTGGCGGCGGCAGAATCGCTTGGGCTTTTGGCGGCGGGAGCGCGCTGATGAGCGGCGACAACTTCGACGAAATGGCGCGGAAGGCGGCGGAGGCTGCCGAACGGACGCAACGGAACATGGACAGGTCCGCCGCAGCAACGATCAGTAAGTGCCTGGACCAGTCGCCGCTCGTACGTATTCAGCGAGCGCTGGAGACGGTCGCGCGACTCCAAAAGTGCCTGGAGATCTCAGGGCTCACCGCCATCCAGCAGCAGGTGGAGGCGGCGGCCAAGATCCGCGCGGCGCTTGAGAACTCAGTCGCATTCCAAGCCGCTGAAAGATTCGCGCCGCCTTCGACAACTCGGCCGCAGCACAGGCCATCGCCAAACTGGAGTCAAGCTTTGCCGCGACATCGGCGGCTCAGAAATATCTTGAAGAGCAGGCTGCCTTCTGGGATCGGATCAAAGTCAGGGACGCACTCACGCACGACGAGGTGCGCGTCGTGTCACCAGCTCCTGCCAGCGTCAAGGTCGGTAGCGCTTCGGCAAGGGTTCGCATCTCCGCCCAGGCGAAGCTGGAGCACGTCCCCGAGCCCTCGATTGAGCCGAAGATCGAGATGCCACCCGTTCACTGGTTGGCTTCCGCTCTGGGCTTCATCCTGACCAAGGGCGCGTTCAAACGGACCGTGGAGCCGATTCTCGCCGATGTTTACGATGAGTATTACGATCTAATCCAGAACGGCAATGAGGGGCGCGCGAAGTGGATAGTCGTGCGTGGATGCCTCCTCGTCATCTGGGGCCAAATCGTACGACCGCTCGTCGCGCTGACCGGCTGGTTGACGTCACTGAGAGGTTAGCTCGATGCCTTTCATACAAGAATCAGGGCTCCGTTACTGTCGAGTTCGATGGCAAGTCGTACAACGGTGATTGGGAGCTGGACGGCAGTCTCCTCGAAGTAACCAGCTTCGAGTGTGGCTCGAACTCCACGCAGCTCGGCAATATGCAGCCCGAGACATTGGCGAAGATGCTATTGCGCGAGCTTCTCCAGGAAAGTCGAGCCAAGAAGCTCGTCTAGCAACTCGCCGCTGGAGGATTCAGCAAGGCTGAGCGTAGCGCCCCCATTCGCAGTCATCGCTCACGCCCGAGACAGTGGCCAGTCCCGGCCTTGATTGCTCAAGCCAATCGGTTCTATGCTCTGTCCGGGAACTACGGGACCCCAGGCCAGTTGGCGCCTGTCCGCGCACGCATCGGATCATCATCCGACACGGCAAAGCCAGTTTGACGATCCAAATCCTCGGTTGTCGGTCTTCAATACGAAGAGCCGGACAAGGCGTGCCGTCCAGCAGCTCTTCGCTTTGGAGACACCATGGCTACTGTGACGCCATTTCCTCAATCCGAGATCCTCACCGCGCTATTCGATTTCTTCCGCTACCGGAAGCCGGCGCTCAGCGCACCGGTCGCAATGGAGATCGTTCGAAGCTTGAGCGCCGTGCCGCGCGAGAACCGCAAGGCCTTTGCAACGGCAGTTCGCCAGGAATTCGACGCCCGCGGTTTCAAGCTCAAACAGACGCACGCCTTGCACCTTGCGGCCCGGCTAATGGGCTTTCAATCCTGGCCGCAGGTTTCGCGCACCTTGAGTGCATTCACGGTCTCGTTCATCGATGGAAGGCAGATCGCTGCCCGCGATTGGGCGGACGCCTTAGATCAGGTTTGCGAGCAGTGCCTCGCTGAGCAGGAAGTATCGCGCGAGCTCGTGTTACGCGCGTACTCACACGGACTTACGATCAGCCATCGGCACCATGATCGTGATAGGGACGGCATGCCGATCGAAATGCTTATCGCGGCCATCAATCCGGTCGATGCCCTGGCGCCTTGGTGGCAAGGAGCGCATGGGCCCCTCGAAAGTTTCCGCCGGCGCCTAGAAGAAGGTCATCATTTCTTCGTTGATGGCTATCTCGCGGCCCGGCTGTGCTCGCGGGAGTATCAGTTCAGCGCGCTCGCCTGCGCGAGTCGTCTCATTGATGCCGGTAACTCCGAGCTCGTCCTTTCGCAACAGGATCACCCTGACGTCGCCTATGAAATGACCGAGATCGCCCGCGGCGACGAGCTCGAATGCTTCGCGCAGCTCGAACGTGCGTTGGACCGGGCACCAGGGACCCTCGAGATTGAAATTGAAGATGAGGCATGGGTGGTACAGGGCCGCCGCTATCGTTGGGAACTTGTGACCTTGCGGCCGCACGACTACGTGCCGGGGCTGGCCACGTTTATCTTCGCCGAGCCAGAGTACTCGAAACTAAAGCACCGATATTACCTGGCGCGCGCCGTTCTCAATCCCACGAAGCCACGGCGCGCGAACCCGAAGACGCTCACGGAGGTCGACGGCCCGCGCGAGAGCTATCGCGTGAACCGACACGCCATGCTGCGCGCGTTGCACGACATTGATCTCGACTGGGCAAGCTACTCAGCAAGGTATCCAGAGGACACACCGGAGGTGCTGGAGAGCGAAATGCCCTTGGGCGCCTTGCTCAAGTTCGCCGAGCGCGTGCCCATGAAAGACGCCAATGTCATGTTCGCGCGCCCCAATCGCTCCGAACTCAGCCGCATCGATTCCGATGATCTGCTGCGAGCGTTGTACTGTCGGGTCCAGCACGTGGTCTATCGCGTGCCGCAAGGCATTGACCCTGAGCTGAAGGATCAGGTACAGGAGATCGTGAAAGAGTTTGCGGAGTCGGTGCATGCCTATCACCTGATCCGCGCCGGCGCGTTCCAAACCCCGGTCGAACACGACACCGCCCATCTCGCCTGGATCGACGATGCCCGAACGCTGTGCGAGCGCACGCGCGATGCCGGGCTCACCTTATTCGCCGGCCGCATCCCGCGGCTTATCGGTATGGAAGGCATGGAGTTGCCGCCCGGTGTGCCACGATTCGCCTTCGGGCACAGCCTATATCTCGATTTCGATCGCGATTGAGCACGATGGACGCCTGCTCGGCCAGGTGTTGAGAACCCTGGCCGATTCAAGCTCGTAGGCTCCGCGCGTGCCCACTTGAAAACATCCAGAAGATCGTCGCGGAATAAGCAATGCTTGTCGAATTCTGACCCGAATGAGTTCAAAGTCATGAATGAATCCCGACCCAAACCCGAAATCCTCCCCGCTCCCGCCGTGCCTCCACGGTGGCAATCCTCCCCGACGATCACTCATCCGGTTTCGCGCGGACTATCGGGGCATCTAGGGCTCCATCTCGCGCCTCAAGTCGGTCTCGGACCAGATGGCAGCCAGCATCGCAACAGCCGATAATCAGTCATGACTGCTGAGAAACCGGATGTATTCCTCTGCCACAACGCGGCTGACAAAGATTGGGTGCGTGAGCTCGGCACGCGGTTGGAGGCTGAATCCATCGATGGGACGCCGGACGGTCGACGAATTCGAGTCTTTTTCGATGAGTGGGACATCGAAAGGGGCGAGAACATAGTTGCTCGGTTAGGCCAGGAACTCGCGTCGGGAGCCTTCGTCGCGGTGGTGATGTCGCCGGAGTTCTTTGCTTCGGACTGGACGCGATTCGAATGGACCGATGTAGTGGCTAGGGACCCGGCAAACAAAGGTGGCCGATTACTGCCCCTGCGGCGTCGCGACCTTTCCCGTGACGGGGCCCGCCGGCTGGCGCTACCCGCGCCATTCAATGCACTCCGTCACTTTGATTTCCGCTCCCCTGCCCGCTTTGAGGCGGAGTTCCAGGATCTGCTCCGGCGGATCCGAAACCAGCCATTGCCACGTGGTCGGGCGCTACCACCCCGGTACAGTTCGGGTGCCCCTCAGCAGCCGAGCCAGGCTCACAGCATCGAGGCTGCCGAGACGGTTTCCGAGATACTGATCAGTAATCTCGCGCCCTTCACGACGACGCCTCCGGCGCTCTACATGGCAACGGCCATGATCGGGTCGCTTTCGGAGCTACCCGTCGATACTGGATTGGAAACGATTGTACTCAAGCTCTGGGATGGCAAGCTCCTAACGTTTGCAGATCTGGAAGATCCGGAATGTCCGCTCAATAGCTTCATCGACCCCTATGTGATCGAGCGCCACGAGTTCCACAAGTGCGCACTCAATCGGGACCTCAAGAATTCTTGGCTCGCGTTAGCGAACAAGTGTTTGGCAAGGGCGCTACACAAGAAGCACGTCTCCGAGGACGAAAAGGGCCGCTTCTATTTCCTGCCAGGTCCAGACGGAAACGATCGCAAGATCACGATAGGAGCAGCCAAACCGCGCGAGGTTGCCGCGAAGAAGCGGCACAACGTCACTGGAGAGGAGTTCTGGGTTCACTACAGCGCGAGCATCAGGTTTCGCTTGATTGGTTCAACTCCGTTCCTGCGAATCCTGCCGTCATACGGGTTCACGCGTGACGGAATTGTTGCCCTCGATCACAAGCAAGCGGCGCGCTTCCGTGTGAAATGGGGCGGAAAACAAGATAGTGCCACGGTGTTGCGCCAGGTGTTGTTCTGGCTGCGATTTATGTCCGACGGCCATGAAGAGTGGACCATTGAGACCGGGGGTACTCCCATTCGGGTCGCCGTCATGCCGGCGACTGCCGAGACACAAGTCGGGATCGCACTCGATCACATACAGATCAAAGCGCTGGTAGAGGATTCGACAGGGGACGAGCTGACGGCCGTGGCGGATAGTGCTCAGATCATCGACGCAACCGAGGACGCGGGCAATGAGGAGCAAGAAGCTGAGGATGCATCAGGGGATGAAGACGGAGGTGAAGCCGAATGATCCGTTCTCGCACCGTGTGGAGTCGACGTGCGGATGATTATGAGGCGTTGCTGAAGCGCACTCAGCACCGTTTCCCGACCTCCTACTGCCCGGAACCACGGCTTCGCTTTGCAGACGATCAGATCGGCGCCAACCCCAAGCGCGGCATCGCCGATCACGGCCCGCTCGACGAGTCCAAAATCAGACCCGTCATTCGAGTGGGTGTCATCGGTACACCGGAATCTATTGATCACTTCTCAAGCTACATCGCCCAGATTTCGCGGGTTGTTGGAGCGGGTCTAAACGTGCGAGAGAAGCCCTTCGATCCCATCGTATTCCCAGACTTTCCTGGTACTGATCCCAGTATGGCGTTCCGCGTCGAACTGCGGCTTGAGCGCTCTCACCAGAGACTCATTGCGCAGAAGGTCCTGGAGCAAGACCTGAAACCTGCGAGCGCCGCCGACCAGATCAAGAATGTCGTGGCACGTATCAGCGCGGAACTCGAGGTGCTCGGCGACTTGGATCCACCGCCGGACGTCGTAGCGATCGTGATGCCACCATTCGTTCAGGACGCCATCCAGCATGTGGGCGACGAGATGAGGCGGCGACCTGCCGCTGCACTCACGCCTACAGAGGCTTTCGGGAAGGCGATGTCGAACGTTGAATCGAAGACGAAGCAAGGATTCCTTGACCTCGCCTTCGCCGGAGATGAGCCAAAAAATGAACTTGGATTCTGGAACTTTCACCACGCTCTCAAGGCACGCGCTATGCGAGCCGCTATTCCTACGCAATTGATCTGGGAGCGGATCTTGCGCGGTGAGCAGGTCTCCCAAGATCCCGCGTCAATCGCTTGGAACCTCATGACCGGTCTCTATTACAAGGCTGGCAATATTCCGTGGGAGGTCGAAGGACTGCCGTTCGACACCTGCTTCCTCGGGATTTCATTTTTCAAGACTGGCCTGCATGCAAATGCGGCTACGCATACCAGCCTGGCACAGGTGTTCTCGGGTCATGGCGAAGGCCTGGTCATGAAAGGCGGCAACGCCATCAAGAAACCGAAGCGAGCTGCTTACATGGATCGCGAGACCGCCGAACGTCTCGTCCGCGATGCCCTCGATCTCTACGGTCTCCATCACCCCGGTGCCGAACCACGCAGGCTCGTGGTTCACAAGACCTCGCCGTTCCAACCGGACGAAATCGCTGGAATCGAAGCGGCCGCGGGTGACATGAAACTCGATCTCGTGTCGCTAACAGACGGCTCGGATATTCGCTTCCTGCGAAGCGGCACACACCCGCCCCTTCGTGGGACTTACGTGAAGCTCTCGGACCAAGAAACGCTTCTGTTCACCGTCGGCTACGTACCCGAGTTTCGCGAGTATCCAGGAGCCAAGAACCCGGAACCCATCCTGCTTCGGCACGAGCGAGGGGACTCAACGCGTGAGACGATCTGCCAAGAGATCATGGCGCTCACAAAGCTCAACTGGAACTCCTGCGCATATGCGGCCAAACAGCCAATTACTACACTCTTTGCCGAAGCTGTCGGCTCGATCATGGGCGAGTACTTGGCCATCCCGGAAACAGAGCGTGGGAAGCTGCAGACGAAGTATCGCTTTTTCATGTGAAGTGTAGGCCGTCAACACTAGCAATCGTGCGACCAGGACGTACGCTGACCGCACCGGACAACTCTGCCATTCATTGAAGTCGTGCAGACCGATGACAATGTTAGCGAACGCCGAATACAGACGAACTCGTGGAGAGGCTGCACTGCAAACCGCTTTTCCTGGGACACCGCGCATTCTTCCTGGAGTCAAAGCCACGCGGGCTGGACGTAAAAGGGACCTGATCGGAGAATTCAATGAAAGCGCTCGATGACGCGAAGCTCCAACTTGGCGATATCGTCCTCACTACGCGGCATCACTACGTTAGCAAGGCCATCAGGACAGCAACGAAGTGCGACATTTCTCACGCGATGATCTATATCGCCAGGGGCTCTGCGATCGACTCTACAGGCGAAGGCGTGCAAGAAACACTCGACGTCTGTTCTTCGATGATGATTGCGCGATTCACGTCCGGCGCTTGGCCGCCGGACTCTCAAGCGAACAGCGCGAACTGATCATACACTTCGCCCGCGGCCAAATCGGAACGCGCTATTCGACTCGGGAGGCCGCGCGCTCGCTCCGCGGCTCGACGAGACTCCCTTTCCCGACGACAGTTCTGTTCGCGACTCGCTGCCCAGGCCTATGCGTGGGCCGGAATCCGACTGGCTGATTCGCCGGATTACTGCACGCCGGACGACGTAAAGAACAGCCCATTCCTGGTAGCTGTAGCCGATGCAGTGATTCCGGTCAGCGATGAGCACGTTGCATGCGTTGAGAGCGACTTCGATACCAACGACGTGATGCGTGAGGTCACGAACAAGGTACTCGAGGCTGCACGAACAAAGAGTCCCGAAATTGAGTGCTTCGGTGACATCGACGGCCACCTTATTACTCACCCCGCGGACGGTCAGTGCTTCGCAAAGCTTTACGAGGGATCCGGCTATCTGACCGCCTGGGAAGTCTAGTTCAACAAGAATCGTTGGCAGTACGAGTTTCCGCTGTTGACGGCTATGCCTGGTACTCACAAAGACAAGCGCGCCTATTGCATCGGTGTCATTGAGGATCACGGCGACATGCTCGTGCGACGCGACGGCAACCGAGCGGGCTACGCGATGCTGTACGGGGAGCATGGCCAATTCCTTCAGCACCGGGGCGTACGCCCTCTGGTCGCATGCGCAGAAGCCAGATGGGGCCCTGTATCGCAGTCGCCACGATCCTAATCAATGTCGCGGTGGCGATATTCGACCGCGCCCGCGCCAGATTCGAGGTAAACGACACGAAGCCTCTTACAAAGCTCGGACGGCACATCGGCCCGATTCTCAACGCTCAAGGCGAAAGGCATCGCCTAAGCCGTCTGGATCAGTTCGCCAGCGTCACCTCGTGCGTGGCGGTTTCCAGCTAGTCCTTGTGCGGCTCCCTTGCCTTCAGAACTGCATCGAGATCCGCCTTCAGCTCCTCCAACGTCGGGCGAATGCCCTGAGTCTCGATGGGCTGAGAATGTGAGGCGATGTAGCGGCACGCCTTTTCGAAAGCCGGCATGACTACAGCCATACTCCTTGGAAGCTCGGCGACGTTGATCTTCTCGACCTTCGTCATCATCACGTTCGGCTCGTACCGCTGTACGACACCTTTGAGCATCTCGTGCTCCACGACGATCTCGCAGAGCCCACGAAGCTCTTCATAGCCCTTTTCGACCAAGGCGTACCGAATCTCGCCGTCAGCCTTCCCGGCAGCTTCGATAAGCTTGTGGATTCGGCCGCGCACCTGCGTCAGGGTGTCGACGCGCGGATGCGTTGCCGCCGTGACCACGCCGGTTTCTCCGCCTTCCGAGCGAATGTCGTAGTACTTCCAAGTCTTCTTGTCAGCGCTGGCGAGCAACTTGGCCGCGAACCAGATATTGTGCGTAAAAACGATAACCTGATGGATCTGCGCCAGCGCCACGATTCGTGCGCAAACTTCGTTGATGCGGCGGTAGTCCATGCTGGTGATGGGATCGTCGAAGATCACCGGCGACGACGCCGGCACCGCGGTCACTTCGGCGAGGAAATCTGCGAGCGCGAGCGCCTTCTGCTCCCCCTCGGACAGAACCTGGTTCGGCTTGTAGGCCGCCACCATTTTGCGCCGCGTGACTTTCCCCTGTCGTCCAGGAAAGTTCAACGTCACGCTCGGCGCGCGCAATTTCACGCATTCTTCCTGGAAGCGCTTCTCGAAGCCCTTGTTCAGCATCTCTTCGCTCGCCTGCTTGGCCGCCTCGGTGAGCGTCCGCAGGACGTTCGAAATCCCGTTCTTGATGATGTTTGCGCGAGAAACCCACTTGGCATCCGAAACTAGCTTGTCGATCTGCGGGAGCAAATCCTGTGTAGTTTTCCTGGCTTGGAGCTCGATCAGCTCACTCTGTTTCTCCTTGAGCGCCGCCTCGCGCTGCTCCACAGAAGTCTGAAGACTAAGCGCAAGACCCGTAAGTCGCGTCGACTCCACGCCGACGATTTTGTCAGCCGCGGCAATGATGGCGTCCTTATCCGGCCATGAAATGGCGGAACTTGCTGTCACACTGGCCGCGAGGGTCTTGATCTTCTCAATCACCGCAGCGACTGGCGCGAGCACATCATCTTCGCCACCGGTTTCGGCATCCAACTGCTGCTGCAGGTCACCAGTGTCGAGGTCGGTGACCGCCGCGACGTAATCACCCAGTTCGCGCTCGGCGTTGTCGAGCGCGACACTGATCTGGTTGTTCGTGAAATCTCGGTACTTTCGGACAAGGTCGATGGCCGCGGCCGTCAGCGGCTGCCGGCAGTAAACGCAGGAATCAGCAGTGTGGGGATACAGCTCCCCCGCGTGCTTCTTCAGATAGTCCTCTCCAGCCTGGATGAAGCCACGCCATTCGTCCGTTAGAACGCCCGGAATTCCGAGGCCATCGAACGCTTTGTTTCCTGCCTCGTCGCGCCGCTGCGTCGCCTGTTTACGCGCTTCCACGAGAGCGGCATACGTCGCGAGATCAAACGCTTTCGCGGCGTCAATCGCCGCCTTCAGCGCCTGCACCACCGCGCCACGGTCGCGGGTGCGCTTCAGCTCCTTCTGAATGCTCGTAGACCTGAGGGCGTCGATTTCCGTTTTCAGTGACTCGATCGTGGCGTCGGCGTCGTCCGGCAGTACCGCGTACTTCCGGATCTCCTCGATGTCGGTAGCCGCGCCGAGCGTCTCGATGGTCGAATAGATTGATGAGGCGCGGTCGAATGACGTAAGCAGCGTGTTCGGGCCTGGTGTGCGGGCAGTGATGGCACGTTCGAAGGCTGTGCGCACACGCTCTACCCCATTCTGGATGTGCGGAAAAAGCGTTAGCTCGCCCGGTGTGTAGATGTAGGTGAGATCTTCCTCCACGTGCAAGCGCGCGCCGCGTGAATCGAAGATGCTCGCGCGATTCAGCGGCACGATTCCAAACTCGTTCTTCCATTCCGTAACCTTTGCCGTAGCGCCAATCGTCACGTTGAACATCGCGCTGGGCCTCGCGTGCTTATCCGCCCGGATATTCGGCAGGATCTCTTCCGCCGTCCGTACGCCTGCGGCGCGTTTGAGGACCCGGACAATGCCCGACTTCCCGGAGCCGTTTTCCCCGAAGAGAACGGTCACGCCGGGAGCGAAATCGATCTGTACGCCGGCCTTGATAGCGTTGATGCCGTCTCCGACCTTGAGCGAGTCCACCCGCACCGTGTCGAGAGGATTTCCATCGAGCGGCTTTTCCTTGATCATGGGGACGACCTCGAACGCGTCGTCGGACAGCTGCTTCTCGGCCAAAAAGAGCTTGGCGTATCGGTCAATGTCTCCTTCGGCACATTGAACACGGCTCTTGAGAACATCCGCGACGATCGTCCGAACCCATGAATCCTGGTTATTGGCCCATTGCGGCAACAGACTCGGTGGGGGCTGTAAACTTTTGGGTTGCAGGGTCATGGCGCTGGAACAAGAGCGTTGAAATGTGGCCGGAACGAAACTATAGCGGCTCCGCGCGCGACTGCGATCAACTACCGAATGCAGACCTGGCGGTCACAACGTCTGGTGACGTCGCGAGGTTCGAATTCGAGAAGCCCTGTACTCCCACCCAACGTGACTTGACAGCGCTCTTCACCAGGCGACAAACGCCAAGCTTTTGGCCGCCGACATCGCCCTCAACCGCCGCTTTCTTGTTCTGAGATACGCAAAGGTCGGTCTGGGCCTTCTTAGTGATCTTCTTCGCAAGCGCCCTCTCGGCACGTCCGCACAACAGGCTGCGCCAGCACACGAACGCAAGAAACATTTGCGTAAATCGCGCGCAAGCTGAACCAACAGCGGCGCAAGAAGACACTGATCCGAAATGTTATCGGTTGTCTCTGCGCACGAACTCTCACGCGCCAAGAAAAATAATCACGCGACGTGAATTGAGACAGCAAACAGCAGACGGGATTGCGATGTGCTTGAGAAGTGGCGCGCCCGGAGAGATTCGAACTCCCGACCTCATGGTTCGTAGCCATGCGCTCTATCCAACTGAGCTACGGGCGCGTAGAAACAAACATTCCGACCGTCCTGGTCACTCCCTGGTCACTCCGCATTTAGAGCGAAAGACCTTCGTTCCTAACTCATTCATCCTTCAGTGCTTCCCGCGCGATTCGAACCAATCCTTGACTGGTTCGTAGCCATGCGCTCTATCCAACTGAGCTACGGGCGCACACTGATCTGGCCGACGGCTTCGAGCCGCCCATCCGTCCGCCGTGTGCCGTTCACTTGCATGAGCCGGACCGGAGCGGGGCCGTGTCGCACGCGGGGCCGGGGTCGGCGGCCGTTTCGGGGCCGTCTCGACGCTGAGGGTTTTTCCTTAGCAGGATCAGTGACTTACCGAATCCCACCCAACCCTTTGCCGAACCATCCGCTGACATTCTCGGGCGCATTCCGCCGCGAGGGCGCGCATCCTACCACAACAATCGGCAGATGCAGCTACTCTGTGCTGGACGGCCGCAAAATTCTTTGCCGAGCCATCCCGAGCCCCGCGCGCCCCTTCCAGGCGCCCCGCTACACCCGTGCCGCACCAGTCAGCGCGTCGTTCGCATGGATGGCGAACGCAATGAGGCCGCACGCACGTGTCGACGATTTGTACAGATGAATCGCTAGCAACGACTGGCGAATTTTCCGACAGCATCACGCACAGCGATTGATTGCGATGCCTGTCGTTCTGCCTCATCATTCACCGGCTTTTTTGCACGAGTATCGCTGAGGGAAGACTATGGCTGCGCGGGTGAGCGCCTCGAAGGCAAATAAGAAAGCCGAAGTGCAATCGCACAAACATGAATTACGAACCGAGGTTCAGGAATTCAAGCGGCGACGGATTCTGGAGCAGTCACGAGAGTTGTTTTTCGCGCAGGGCTATGAAGCGACTACTCTCGATACCATCGCGGCCGAGCTGAAGGTCACCAAGCCTTTCTTATATTCCTATTTCCGGAACAAGAGCGAGATCCTCAACGCGATTTGTGAGATCGGCATCCGCTCGCCGCTCGCCGCGCTCGACGAGGCGCTCGCCACCAAGCTGCCGCCCGGTGAAAAGCTGCGTTTGGCGATCGAGCGCGTGACCTCGGCGGTGCTGCTGAATCAGCAATGCATCGTGGTATATCGGCGCGAGGAGATGAATCTGGAACCCGATGAATGGCAGGTGCTGACCGATCTGAAGCTGGAATTCGACCGCAAGCTCTCCAGCCTGCTGGTGGAAGGCGCGAAGCGCGGTGAATTCACATTCGACGATCCCGACTTCACCGCGCTCTCGATCGGCGGCCTGCTCACGTGGGCCGCGCTGTGGTGGCGGCCGATGGGCCGCTGGTCGCAGACCGATGTAGTCATGCATATGATCCGGAATGTGGAGCGCATGGTCGGCCGCAAGACTCGCCCGACGGCCATGTGACTGTCATACCGACAGACAACGCCAGGCCCGCCTTGAATTCACACTGTCGGGATTCAGTTCTGTTCGCTGATATAACGTGTCGGCGCTGCGCCGAACGCCTTGCGGAACATGGCTGTGAAAGCGCTTGGACTGTTGTATCCAACATCGAAGGCGACCGCCGTGACCGGCTCGCCGGTCGCGAGCCGTGACATCGCCTCCATCAGCCGCACGTGTTGACGCCAGGTAGCAAAACTCATCATCGTCTCGCGACGAAACATTCGCGTGAATGTGCGACGCCCCATGCCTGCGACGCGTGCCCAATCATCCAAGGTGTCCGCATGTGCCGGATCTTCGAGAATCGCGCGGCACACCTTGAGCAACCGCGGATCCTGCGGCATCGAAATATCCAGAGGAATGCTCGGCGCGCTCGCGATCTCGTCCAGAATGAGTCGCATCACGCGACCGTCCCGCCCTGCTTCGTCGTATTCAACCGGCATGCGCACGGCGGCAATGATCAATTCACGCAGCAGATCGGAGACTTCGAAGACGCGGCACGCTTCGGGCAGATCGCCTCGCACGCGTTCGTCGATATAGAGAGTGCGAACCGAGACGTGACCACGGCACGTCATCTCATGCGCCACACCACTGGGAATCCATAGCGCGCGCTGTGGCGGCAAAATGTAACTGGCGTGATCGGTGGTGATGGAAGCCACGCCGGAAATCGAGTACAGCACCTGTGCGCGTTTGTGCGAATGGCGCGGCTGCACCGTGCCCGACTCGTATTCTTCGGCCATCGCAACGACTGGACGCGGCACATCCTGATAGTCGCTGCTGGGCGGAGTCGCGCCTGGAGTTCCGTTATTGGACACCGCCCCACCACTGGGTGGGCCTTCAACAGCGCCGTGGCGCTGGCCCGGACGAGATGAATGCTGCTCCATCGGCGACGGCAACCAATAGCTGACCGATACCTTGCGCTAGCAGTGATACCACAAAATCGACCGGGCAGACATTACGCAAGCACGGAGCTCGAGCATCTCGACGTCGAATCCGCATCGACCTCTCGACACGCG
>Ga0164243_10004203_pt1 | contig 22683 bp, 21 predicted proteins | sample OricompcompostOP_FD_108781 | JGI IMG/M metagenome (GOLD analysis project Ga0164243, IMG submission 108781) | Organic Plus compost microbial communities from Emeryville, California, USA - Original compost - Organic plus compost (OP) | ecosystem: Engineered > Solid waste > Mixed feedstock >...
ACATCGCACTCCCTGATCCTTGTGGGGAGGGGGGATCGAGCTGGGAGAAACCTACCAGGCGATGCTCCCGACCCTTCACCCCACCCGGCATCTCGCTACGCGAGATGCCACCCTCCCCGTCGAGGGGAGGGTGAAGTGAAGCGAGCCCGTGGCCCGGCGACTCCCTTGTGGGGAGCCGGCCGCCGGGCGCGCCTGCGCGATGGTCAGAGCACCGGCTTGTATGCGTCGCCGGAGTGCTTCTCCGGCAGGCCACCGATGGCAGACCAATCGAGGTGCTCGCCGCCCTCATTGAGGAGCATCAGGAAGCGATCGCGCAGCAGGGTGGCGAACGGCAGCGGAACGCGCAGATCCTCGCCCGCCGCCAAGGCGAGGCGCACGTCCTTCAGCCCAAGTGGCGCAGCAAATCCGGCCGGCTCGAACTTGGCGTCGGCGATGAGTGTGCCGTACGTGCGGTACACCGGAGCCGAGAAGAGCGTCGAAGTCAGAATGTCGAGATACTGGTGCTTGTCGATGCCAGCCCGTCCGGCCAGCGCCATAGCTTCACCCAGCGCCTCGATCACCGAAGCGATGAGGAAGTTGCCGCTCAGCTTGACCACGTTGGCAGCCTCCGGCTCCTTCGACACGACGAAAGTCTGCTGCCCCACGGCATCGAGCAGCGGCGCAACCGTCTCAACCGCGTCGCCCGCACCGGCCGCGACAACGAAGAGCTTGGCGGCAGCGGCAGCTTCGGGACGCCCGAAGACCGGGGCTGCGACGTAGCGTTGCCCAGCGTCGGCGTGCGCCTTGGCCAGTCGTTTCGACAAGGCAATGCTGATCGTACTCGATGAAACGTGCACGGCTCCCTTGGCAAGGCTCGCGAGCACGCCGTCGGCGCCAAATACCGTCGCCTCCACGGCCGGATCATCGGCAAGCATGGTGAAAACGACGTCGCCGCTGCAGGCCTCGCCGATACTTTCGGCAACTTTGCCGCCCTGTGCAGCGAGCGCATCCGCCTTGGCGCGGGTGCGGTTGTAGACCGTCACCTCGTGGCCTGCTTTCAGCAAGCTCGCTGCCATCGCGGCACCCATGTGCCCCAATCCGATGAAACCGATCTTCATGTCACCCCTCTCGTTGCCGTATCAGCCATTGTACTTCATCAGGCGACGCGCGCCTCCTGCGGGCGCTTGACCGGCGGGGCCATGAAATCGGGAGCAATTGGATCCTTGATGCAGTGAGCGAGTATCGCGTCAATGTCGCGCTTGCTCGCCTCGTCGATATGCCAGCCCGAGACGCCGTCGACCGGATCGAGCTGACCAGGGTGGCGCGCGCCCCAAAGCGCGATCGTAGGGCCTTGGTCGAGCACCCATCGGACAGCGAGTTCGAGCACCGACTTGCCGAACCGTTCCTTGGCCAGGGTCTTGAGTTGGTCGACAGCGGCGAGATACTGCGCAAAGCGCGGCGCCTTGAATTTCGGATCGACCTTGCGCAGGTCGTCGCCCTGGAAAGTCGTCCTCTCCGTCATCGTGCCGGTCAGGAGGCCGCGGCACAGCGCGCCGTAGCTCAGCACAGTGAGGCCAGTGCGCGCCGCATACGGCAAAACGTCGGTCTCGATATCACGCTCGAAGAGGTTGTAGGGCGGCTGGACAGCATCTAGCGGAGCCGTGGCGCGAAAGGCGTCCATCTGCTCAGGAGAAAAGTTGCTGACGCCGATAGCGCGCACCTTGCCTTCGCGCCGCAAATCTTCGAGCGCGCGCGCCGTCTCGGCGATGGGTGTCTCGAGATCCGGCCAGTGAACCTGATAGATGTCGATGACGTCGGTGCGCAGACGGCGTAGCGAGTCCTCTATCTCCTGGCGTATGCGGGCCGGGCGGGAATCCCGGTATACTTTTTCGTCTTTCCAGGCGAGGCCCACCTTGGTCGCGATCTGTACCTTGTCACGTAGACCGCCCTCGGCCAACGCCTTGCCGACGATCTCCTCCGAGCGACCAAAGCCGTACACGGGTGCGGTGTCGATCAGGGTAATACCGCGTTCCACCGCCGAGCGAATGGTCGCGACCGATTGAGCCTCATCGCTTCCGCCCCACATCCATCCACCGATGGCCCAGGTGCCGAGGCCGATACGCGATGTCTTGAGGCCGGAATGGCCGATCTCAATCTGTTCCATGTTGGATCCTCCGAGCCGCGAGCCTGACGGCGGCCTTGGTCGTGCGCCCCAACTCAGATAGGTGCGGATGCCGCGTCCTGAGCGAGGCAAATTGCAGCGGTATGAGCGCCGGGTGAGCTTGGCGCCCAAGTGGGGAAAGACGTGTTGATCATTCCGATAGAAGTTGAAGGAAGGATTTCGCGTGCGTCGGTTTGCGGGAAGCTTGCGCTTCACTCCGCTGCGCCATCGGCGCTGCGCGAGCCCGCCGTCGCCGTTCGAGGATAGTGGCGCGCGAGGGAGATGAACGCGGCGCCCATAAGCACGAGTGGCACGGAATAGACCATGCCTTTCGTTATCGGCAGCGCGGGCGTGATCAGGCGATAATCGACGATCTTGAACAGCTCGCAGAAGATGCGGAAAGCACCGTACGTGACAAGGAACAGGCCCGTGGTGAGCCCGGGCGATTTCAGCGTCAGCCGCGTGTGGGTCGCGTAGCGCAGAACGAGAAACAGCGCGACGCCTTCGAGCGCGGCCTCATAGAGCATCGCGGGATGGCGAGGCTCAGCCCCCCAATGTGGAAATACCATGCCCCACGGCATCGTCGTGACGGAGCCGACAATCTCTCCGTTGACGAAATTGGCCAGGCGGCCGAACAGCAGTCCGAGCGGCACGGCGGCGGCGACAGCGTCCATGGCGCTGAGAAGCGGCACGCCGTTACGCCGAGCAAACACGATGAGCGCGACCGCGGTCCCCATCACGCCCCCATGGAAAGACATCCCGCCGTTCCACACCGCAAAGACTTCACCCGGGTGAGCCAGATAGTAGGAAGGCTCATAAAAGAGCACATGACCGAGACGGCCGCCGATCACGACACCGGCCGTCACCCAGATGAAGAGATCGTCGGTCGAATTGATCGAGAACGGCGCGTGATCGACTGGCCACAAGGCGGGTCTTGCCAACAACCGGCGGATATAGAGCCAGCCGAGCGTCAGCCCGGCAACGTAAGCGAGGCCGTACCATTTGATGGCGATCGGACCAAGCTCGATTGCGACAGGGTCGATGTTCGGAAACGGAATGGCTAGGACGGGCATCGCCGGGCGCCTCAGGGTTGGTGCCGCCGCCACAATCGGCTGTTAGCACCGCACCCTGACGACCGCCTGCTTCAAGGAGATGACACACCGCTGCGTCAAGTTAAGCCGGCGTGCAAGCATGGAAAATCCGCCTTTGCTGCCGGCAATCTGGAGCCTTCATGATACCAGACGGAATGGTCGATGCGATCCTGACGCTTGCGCGCGAGAGCCTGCATGCGGCGGCACTCATCGCCTTTTTGCTCGCCTTTGGCGAAAGTCTGGCGTTCATCTCGCTGATCATCCCTGCAACCTTTCTTCTTGCCGGGTTCGCCGCCGTGCTCGGAGCCGGCGGGGTCGACTTCGCGCCCATCTGGATGGCGGCTGGTGCCGGCGCCGCGCTCGGGTTCAGCTTCTCCTATTGGATCGGCTCATTGTTCAAAGAGCGCGTCGGTTGGTTCCGGCCGTTCGGTCTCAGCGATGAACTCCTCGCGCGCGCACGCGTGTTCATCGAGCGCCATGGCATAGTGGCGGTATTCCTCGGGCACTTCATCGGGCCAGCACGCGCCGGCGTGCCTATCGTCGCCGGCATGCTGGCGATGCGTCAGGTGCCGTTCCAGACAGCCAATCTCGCGGCATCTTTTTTGTGGGCGGCGGCTGTGCTTGCACCGGGGCAGATCGCGCTGCCCTGGCTGCTCAGCAAGTGAAGCTCTGGTTGCGCCTCAGGTCGCGAGGCCGTTGTGCATGGTCGCGGTCCAGCCGCGCGTCATGGTTCTGAAGAAGCGATTGCCGCGTGCCTTGAGCGCACAATAGGCGGTCTTGATATCGAGCAGCAGCGTGATGCGCCGGCCGGTGTAGCGCAATTCGCCGGTCTCGTGCGTTGCGACGGCACGGAATCCCGCAACGCGCGTGTGGAAGCCAAGCGGGCTGTGAGGGTCGTTCTCGAACACGTCGGTGACGAGCTGCGTGCAGCCGCGCATCACAATCTCGCGAACCGCCGCGCGCATGAGACTCAGCACCACGGCGACGCCGCGGCGGCGCTCGGAGACCACGGCAAAGCGGCCGATCTCGGCGATGCGCTCGTTGCGGATCAGTCCGGCGATGTCGATCGAGCTGTCTGTGAGCTTCAGGCCGTATGCCATGTACTGCTCAATCGGTGGATCGTAGAGCACGCGCAGGACGCCGACCGGCTGCTGGCGCTTGACGGCCAGGAACCACGACACGTCGTTGCGGGCGAGGTCTGCAGCGGGGAACATGTTCTCTACATCCTGCGCCCAGCCTTTCTCCTCGACGTAGGTGGAACGCAGGACGGCGAGCACCATGCTGCGCTCGGCCTCGGTCTGCACGCGTCTGGTCCTCGTGAGCTCAAACACTTTCATCGAGCTTCTCCTGTGTGGGGGAGCCTTGGTGATTTGCCGGACAGCCCGCCGATCGCCGCCATGATGCGGGCGTGCCAATCGCGGACAGCCGCGCTGCAATCGAGAGTGACGCCGGTTGGCGGGTGCATGGCTTCGCCGATCACGATATCCATGGGGGCGCCTTCGGCGATCCGCGCATTTGGCATCGTGGATGCGAAGCGCAGGCCTACCGGCACCACAGGCACGCCAGCGGCGATCGATAGTCGTGCCGTGCCCAATCGGCCGCGCAGCAGTCGAGTCGGGTGGCTGTTGACCGTGCCCTCGGGAAAGACGCCGACCGAGCATCCCGATGCGAGCACATGGCGCGCCTTCACCATCGGGGCCACGCGGTCAGTGAAGAGCGGTTTCAGGACACCAAGAAAGCGCGGCCGGGCGGGCTTGTTCGGCACCGTGATGGCACCGGAGCGCCGGTAGATCAGATCCATTCCTGGAATCATGCGGAAGTTCCAGTCAGCCAGGAAATGGATGCGCCGTCCGCCTCTCAGGAGGATGAGGAACGCCGGCAGGAACAGCGCCTCGAGCCGCGTGCTGTGATTGACGGCAAGGATGAACGGGTCACAATCGACCGCGATGCGGTGGGCGCCCGATATGGAATTGACCCGCGAGGCGCCGAGTGTCGCGATACCACGCAGCAGGGCGCGGTCGAGCAAGTCGAGGTCTGGAAGCGGAGTGGTGAGGAACTCACGTGCCCTGGGCTGCACCCAATCAGGTGCCGCTGTGTCCCGGGTGATGATCGCCAATTGTTGCATCGGCGCTTCTTGATGAGGGTCCGCTACAGGGCGGTGACCAACCAATCGCAAGTTGCAGAAGGGCGCCGAAAACGGGCCGGATTGCTGCTTGTAACGGCACACCTAAGTCGATTCAGGCGACAGGCGTGTGACTGCACGTGACTTACGTCTGCTTGCCCAGACGAACAGCGTTGCCTCCGGCATGCGATTTCCTCGTTAACGAAGTCGCGCTAGCCTAAGTCGGGGGGTCAGTTGCGCTCGGTGCAATCATGACCAAGCTTCTGTTCATTGTCGGGATACTTAGCGGAACAATCCTCCTCACCCTCCTCGCCGCGACGGTCAGCGCGCCGTCGCTGCGGATCTGGCCCACACCCGGCAAGGGAACGTGGCAGAGCATGGTCTTCTGGCTGCACTTTCGCGCCGCCAACGTCATCACATTGCTGATGGCGGCGCTCGACTGGGGCTCCATGGATCTCATCGCGGCGCCGGTGCGCATGGTCGGGGCAGTCGTCGCGTCGGTTTGCGGCGTCCTCTATGTCCGGTCCTATTTCTCGCTCGGGCGTCCAAACACTTATTGCGGGCGCGCAGGCCTCGTTGCGGAGGGCGTGTACAAATGGACGCGCAATCCGCAGTACGTCACCGTCATCCCCGCCTACGCAGGCCTCGCGCTGGCGGCCGATTCCGCGATGGTGCTGGCGCTAACGGCGTGCCTTTTACCCGCATACGTCCTCATGGCGTTCGCCGAAGAGCCGTGGCTGCGACGCGCCTATCCGGGCGACTATGAGCGCTACGCGCGGCGCGTTCCGCGGTTCTACAATTGGCGTCGTGCGCGGGCGTTGCTTCGTGCTCTCATTCCTCCGCGCCAGGCTAGTGCTGAGCTCCTCAAGCGGTAACCGGCACTCACGTTCCGCGCGGTTTCGCCCGTGCCGTTGGGAGGGCTGCGGCAGGATCGTCGGGCCAGGGATGCCGCGGGTAGCGGCCCTTCATCTCGGCTTTGACCGCAGCCCAGGACCCCTTCCAAAATCCCGGAAGGTCGCGCGTGATCTGGATCGGTCGGTGTGCCGGCGACAGCAGATGCAAAGTGAGCGGCAGCTTGCCATTGGCAATCGCGGGATGCTGCGTCAGCCCGAACAGTTCCTGCACGCGAATGTGCAGAGCCGGCGCCCTCGGTGTCTCGTAGTCGATCGCATGGCGGTTGCCGGTCGGCGCTTCGAAATGCGTTGGTGCTTCCGCCTCGAGGCGCCGCCTCAAGCTCCATGGCAACAGCGCATCCAGCGCAGCGTTGAGGTCGTCGGCGCCGATGTCCGAGAGTTTCGTCTTTCCGGAAAGGAAGGGTGCCAGCCATTGCGCCGTCGTATTTGTAAGAGCCACATCTGAGAGGTCCGGCCATTCGTCCTCGCCTGCAGCGCGCAGGAAGCCGACGCGGTCGCGGAGCTGCACCTGCGCCTTGCTCCACGGCAGGCGATCCAACCCGAGCTTGGCGACCCCATCGGCCAGAAGGCGCGCGGTCTCCTCGTTCGGCGCCACCGCCCGCGGCTCGCTGGCGAGCACGATCGCGTCAAGCCGCCGGACGTGGCGCGCTCTCAACGCGGCCGCGCTCTGATCAAATTCGATCTCGTCGCTCGCCCGGATGCGTTTTTCCGCCATCGCGAGAACATCCGCTTCGTCGGCTGCGACTGCGAGCAGGATGCGGGTCGACGAAGCGGATCCTGAAAGCTCAGCGGCAACGAGGAAAGGCGACCGCGCCAACGGATGCGTCGCATCAAGATTGGCGCCCCGCCCATTGGCAAGGATGAACTGCCCGGTGGTGCCGCGCGCCTTGCCGATACGCTCGGGAAAGGCCAGCGCGAGGAGGCGCGCGATCGACACCTCGTCGTCGGCCTCTTTCACTGCGCGACGCGAAGTCGACATCCAGGCCCAGCTGGATGCCAGCTTGCGCATATCGCTGGCGCGACGTGAGCGATCCCGGCGAAAGCCTTCCAATCGCTGTGCCAGATCGACATCGTTGCCACCGAGGCCGCGCTCCACGAGCAGGGCAGCGATCTCAGCCGCCTCATGCTCGCGGCCGACTTCGGCTGCGGACATCACCATGCGCGCCAGCCGGGGTGGCAATGGGAGCGCGCGGAGCCGCTTACCTATCGCCGTGATGCGACCCTCGGCATCGAGCGCTTCGAGCTCACGCAGCTCTTCGCGCGCGGCGTCGATAGCGGCGGCCGACGGTGGGTCGATCCACGACAGCGTGCGCGGATCGGCCGTTCCCCATTCGGCGCAATCGAGCAAAAGGGACGCCAGATCGGCGGAGTGAATCTCCGGCTCGGGGTAGGCGGGTAGGCTTTGCGTCTGCGGCTCGTCCCACAGACGGTAGCAGACGCCCGGCTCCGTTCGACCAGCGCGGCCGCGGCGCTGATCGGCAGCGGCCCGAGACGCGCGTACCGTCTCGAGCCGCGTAACGCCGACGTCCGGTTCAAAGCGCGGGACACGTGCCAAGCCGCTGTCGATGACAACGCGCACACCGTCGATGGTGATGGATGTCTCGGCGATGGAGGTGGCCAGCACGACCTTGCGCAAACCGTTCGGCACCGGCTCGAGCGCGAGGTCCTGCGCTTTGATGTCCATGGCGCCGTAGAGCGGTGCCAGCACGATCGTTGGGTCGTTGATGCGCTCCTTTAGGCGCTCCTCGACGCGACGGATCTCGCCCTGTCCGGGCAGAAACGCGAGCACAGAACCACGTTCCTCGCGCAAGGCCCGCATGACCGCATCTGCCACCTGATCTTCTATCCGCGCCGTGGCCGTGCGACCGAGGTAGCGCGTCTCGACCGGGAAGGCACGGCCCTCGCTGGCGATCACAGACGCGTTGCCAAGCAACTCCGCCACACGCGCACCGTCGAGCGTCGCCGACATCGGCAAGATGCGCAGATCGTCGCGCAGGCCGCCCTGGCAGTCGAGCGCGAGTGCCAGCCCGAGCTCAGCGTCGAGCGAGCGTTCATGATATTCGTCGAAGAGAACTGCGCCAACCCCAGAAAGCTCAGGGTCGTCGATGATCATACGTGTGAACACGCCTTCGGTGACGACCTCGATGCGTGTCTTCGGCCCCGATTTCGAGACCATTCGCGCCCGCAGTCCGACCGTCTCGCCAACATTCTCCGACAAGACGTGCGCCATGCGCTCGGCCGCGGCACGCGCTGCAATGCGGCGTGGTTCCAGCACCAGGATCTTGCGCGACTCAACCCAGCTTTGATCCATCAACGCCAGCGGCACGCGCGTCGTCTTACCGGCCCCCGGAGGCGCGACGAGAACGGCTGAATTGCGCGCGGCCAAGGCGGCGCGCAATTCGTCGAGGACGCCGTCAATCGGGAGCGAAGTCGTGAACTGCATGCCGGCTATATCCGGCAGCGGTCCCAGTTCTGCAAGCTCTCATAGCGGGCTGAAGCCTCCGTGTGGTCCTCGCCAAGTGGTGCGTGTCCACCGAGTCTAGGCCGCATGCGTAATCGCCTGAGGAGAAGGCAAGGCTTCGCTGGATCGCGGCAGCATCCGTTCGGGATCCAAGTTTGGTGCGCGAACGCGGAACCAGGCCGCGTAGAGCGCCGGCAGGAACAATAGCGTCAGGATGGTCGCGACCAAGAGGCCGCCCATCATGGTGATCGCCATCGGTCCCCAGAACACCGAGCGCGACAACGGAATCATCGCCAGGATGGCCGCGAGCGCCGTCAGGACGAGCGGGCGCGCACGACGTACGGTCGATTCGATGATCGCCTCCCAGCGAGAGAGCCCGGCCGCCACGTCCGCGTCGATCTGATCGACGAGGATCACAGTGTTGCGCATGATCATGCCCGCGAGTGCAATAAGGCCGAGAAGCGCATTGAAGCCGAACGGTGCATCGAAGGCGAGCAGCGAGAAGCTCGCGCCGATAAGGCCCAGAGGTGCGGTCGAGAACACGAGGAACAGCGTCGAGAAGCTATTGAGCTGCACCATGAGGATGGTGAGCATGGCGAGGAACATGAACGGGAAGATCTTGAACAGAGCCGCGTTCGCCTTGGCGCTCTCCTCCACCGCACCGCCAACCTCGATCCGCATGCTGGGGGGCAAGGTGGCCGCGATGGCGTCGATCGACGGCTGGATAGCCGCCGTGACATCCGGTGCCTGCTTGCCGGGCGCGATGTCGGCGCGCACGGTCAACACAACGTCGCGGTTGCGTCTCCACAAAATGGGCTCCTCGAAGTCGTAGTGCACCCGCGCCACCTGCGATATGGGCACGGCAGCACCTGAGCGCGTCGGTATGGTGAGGTCCTCGAAGGCGCCAAGTCCCAGACGCTCCTCCGGGACGGCGCGCGCGACGACCGGCACCAGCTCGATACCTTCCTTATATTCCGTCACGGTATAGCCCGAGAGCAGCGTGCCCAGTGTCTGGGCTATGTCCTGCGGCGTCAGGCCGAGGACGCGAGCGCGATCCTGATCAACTTCCAGCCGCAGCGACTTCTTTTGCTCGTTCCAATCGAACTGGACGTCGCGCGTATCCGGGTTCGCGCGCATGGCGGTACGCACCTTGTCGGCAACGGCGCGCACGCTGGCACCATCAGGGCCGGTGACGCGGAACTGCACGGGAAAGCCCACAGGCGGCCCAAAATTCAGCCGATCGACCCTGAGCCGTGCCTCCGGGATCACGTTCTCGGCGATGCGGGCTTCGAGCCGCGCTTTCAACCGCTCGCGTGCCTCGGCGCCTTTGGTCATCATCACGATGAGCGCGAAGTTCTCGTTCGGGAGCACTGGATTGAGTGCCAGGAAGAAGCGCGGCGAGCCTTCGCCTATGTAGGTCGTATAGTATTCGAGGTCGGGGTCGCCCTTGATCAACGCCTCGGCCTTCCTCGCCGCAGCCTCGGTGACGCCGATGGACGTCCCTTCAGGCATGCGGATCTCGATGAAGAGCTCGGGGCGGGACGAGGTGGGGAAGAATTGCTGCTGCACTTGCGTGAAGGCGCCGATGGCAGCCGCGAAGGCAGCGAGCGTGAACGCGATGACCGGCCAACGGAAGCGGACGCTCCAGCCGACGAGGCGACGCAACGTGCGATAGAGGCGCGTGTCGTAGATGTCGTGGGCCGCGTGACCCGCACCGTGCTTGGCGTAGTCCGGCAGGAGCTTCACGCCGATGTAGGGCGAGAAGAACACGGCAACCACCCAGGATACGATGAGGGCCAAGCCAACGATCCAAAAGATGTTGCCGGCGTATTCTCCGGCCGTCGAGCGGGCCAAGCCGACAGGGAGGAAGCCCGCCGTCGTCACCAGCGTCCCGGTCAACATGGGAAAGGCGGTCGAATCCCAGGCGAAGGCGGCGGCGCGAAATCGGCTCCAGCCCTGCTCCATTTTGACGACCATCATCTCGACCGCGATGATCGCATCATCGACGAGCAGGCCGAGGGCGATGATGAGCGAGCCCAGGGTGATGCGGTCGAGGTTCAACCCCGCCACGTTCATGACGACGAGGACGACGGCGAGCACAAGCGGCACCGAGGTCGCGACAACGAGCCCCGAGCGCCAGCCGAGGGACACGAAGCTGACGACGAGCACGATGGCCAACGCCTCGACGAACGAGCGCAGGAACTCGTTGACCGATTCCTCGACGACGTGGGGCTGGTCGGTGATCTGATCGATCTCCACGCCGGTCGGAATTTGTCTCCGCAGGTCGGCAACTGCGCTCTTGAGGCGCTGACCGAGCTCGAGCACGTTGGCGCCCTTGGCCATGGCAACGACGACGCCCACGGCCTCGTTGCCGTTGTGGCGCACGATGCTCGAGGGAGGATCCTCATAGCCTCGCTTGATGGTGGCGATGTCGCCGAGGCGGAATGTCGCCCCGCCAGCTTCGATGGGAACCTCGGCGATGGCCGCCTCGCCCTTGAATGCACCTGTGACCCGCACGTCGATACGGTCGGCGCTGGTTTCGATAGTGCCCGCAGGCGTCACCGCATTCTGGCGCGCCACGCTGTCGAAGATGGTCTGCGGCGTGATGCCGAGGGTGGCCAGCTTGCGATGGCTGAACTCGATGAAGATGCGCTGCGCGCGCACGCCGACGATATCGACCTTGGCGACCCCTTCCGTACGTAGCAGGCGCTGACGTACGGTCTCGGCGTAGTCTTTGAGCTTGGCGAGCGAGACATCGGGGCCGGACAGCATGTAAATAGCGGAATAGACGTCGCCGTACTCGTCGTTGAAGAACGGCCCTTGCACCCCCTGCGGCAATGTCGGTCGGGCGTCGTTCAGCTTCTTCCTTACCTGATACCACGCCTCGTCCACCTCCTTGGCGCGCGCCATGTCCTTGAGCTGGACCTGAATGACAGTGACGCCCGGCCGGGTGTAGGTGCGGACGTAGTCGAAGAGCTCCAACTCCTGCAGCCGCTTCTCGAGCTTGTCAGCAACCTGATCCTGCATCTCCTCGGCCGTGGCGCCAGGCCAGGCGGCGGTGATGACCATGGTCTTGATGGCGAACGAAGGGTCCTCGGCGCGACCAAGACTCAGATAGCTCATCAGGCCAGCTACCGAGAACACGATGATCAGGAAGAGGACCAACGCAGGGTGGGCGACTGCCCAGGCGGAGAGGTTGCCGCGCGATACGGGGTGCTCGCCTTCTTGAGGCTGGCTCATTGCGCTTCCTCCACGATGCGGACGGGCACGGAGGCGTCGAGCTTGTGAACGCCGGCAGCAACGATCTTCTCGCCCGATTGCAGACCACCGGTGATGATGGCGGAGCTCTCGGTCCACGCCCCAACCTCGACGCTCTTCTTTGTCAGGTGGCCCGTGGCCTCGTCGATAAGCCAGACAGAAGGCTGGCCCTGATCCTTGAATACGGCGGCCAACGGCAGCTCGGCGCGCGCGCCGACGCCGCGCTCGGTGAGCTTCACCGTTGCGGTCTTGCCAAGGGCGATGGCGGCGTCTGGGTCGAGGATCGCGTAGCGGGCCTGATAGGTGCGCGTTGCCGGGTCGGCCTGCGGAGAAACCTCGCGCAGGCGCGCCGCATAGACACGCCCCACATCCGCCCAAAGCGTCACGACGGCGCCCGCGTTTCGGTCGGCGTCGATACGGCTTTCCGGGATCGCGACGACGGCCTCGAGCGCGTCGAGACGTGCAACGCGTGCAATGAGCTGACCGGCAGTTACCACCTGCCCGACCTCGATAGGCAATGCGGTGATAACACCCGCCTCGGTGGCGATGAGATCCGCATAGGCGAGCTGGTTTCGGGCGAGCGACAGGGCGCGCATTGCGCGCTCGACGCGTCCGCGCGCCTCGTCGGCCGCCGCCTTCTTCTGATCATAGCTCGCGTCGCTCACCCAGGCGTCCCTGTTGAGCGTCGCATAGCGCTTCTCATCGGCCTCAGCCTGCTTGCGGCTGCTCTCGGCGGCCTTGAGCTCCGCCTCGGCGGACTCGAGCGACAGCCTGAAGTCCGCCGCGTCCAGCCTCGCCAGCGTCATGCCGGGCGAGACCTTGTCGCCGACGTTCACGAGACGCTCGACGATCTTGCCCGAGACGCGAAAGCCGAGGTCGCTCTCATAGCGCGGCTTGATCGTTCCGGTGTAGGAACGCGTGCTGCTGGCGGGTGCGATGGTCACTGCCGCCGCGCGTACCGGTTGCGGCGCTACGGCAAGCGGGGCACTTTCGCTCTTGCAGCCTGAAACGGCGACGGCCACGGCGATAAGCGCGCCGGCGATAGGGATTGCTCTCGCCTTGAAAGATGTGAGTGAGGACGCCGAGCTCATTTTGAGGACCTCATCGCTATGCCGGGAGTTGCGCGGGGAGCAACGTCGCTTCCCGGCTTGCTAAGTTAGTTTCGCTAACTTAAGTGAATAGCACTAACTTTGCAAGCAGAATTCGGCCGATCCTGGGCATCGTCCCCGCGAAGTTAGTCAGAATCACTTAAGTAAGACGTGCTAACTTGTTGAATCGTTGGCCAATAACCAAAGGGAGGCGGAACTGATGGCCCAGCCACAAAAAAAGAAGCGGTTCCACCATGGAGACCTGCGCGAGGCGCTGATTGCTGCGACCCGCGAGCTGCTGATCGAGCACGGGCCTGACGGCTTCACGCTGGCGGATGCCTGCCGCCGTGCCGGCGTCACCACCGCGGCGCCCTACAAGCACTTTCGTGACAAGCAAGAGATCCTCGAGGAGATCGTGGCACGCGGCTTCGATGAGCTCGCTGCCGCCAACGCCGAGGCTGTGGCCGAGGGCGGACCCGGCACGCTTGCCGGCATCACTGCCATGGGGATTTCCTACCTCGACTTCGCAGTCGCCCAGCCGGCCGTGTTCCGCCTCATGTTCGGCCACAAGTCAAAGCTCAGGGAAGTGAGGCAAGTCGATGAAAGCGGCAACCAATGCCTCAAGAACGTGATCGACGAGGTGGCGGCCTACAGTCGGGCGCACGGGCACACGGCCGACGCGGAGGAGATTGCCATCAGGTTGTGGACCTTCGTGCACGGCGCCTCATCGCTCGAGCTCGACGGCGACTACAGTCGTGTCAGCCCCGGCCTCGACGTTCGTCGGCTGATCGCGGATGTCACTCCGCTATTGTTGGCAGCCACGCCTGACAAGGGTGCTGCGGCGCCGAGCAGGAAGCGCTGACCTTGTTGGCCAGCCATTATGGTGCGGACGGTGGGAATCGAACCCACACGGCGTTGCCGCCTCAGGATTTTAAGTCCTGTGTGTCTACCAGTTCCACCACGTCCGCGACGCGTTCTTATGGGCCGTCGGCCAGAACCTCGCAATCACTCTTGGCGCGCCGGCGCACCATGCCGGATGGCCCCTAAAAGCAGCACATACAAGAGGAGGCCATTGAGCGTGTGCCAGAGGAAATGCGTGCCGACCCCGCGTCCGCCGCGCACCGCCCAACGGCACACCTCAAGGTCGATGGTGCGGAACGTCATGGCGACGAGGAATATCGCTGCACCGGCCAGAATGTAGGCCGCGGCCTGGTGCCTTTTGACGAGCAGCCAGCCGCCAACGAGCAAGAGCGCGAAGAACGCGGGCGTGTAGCCAAGCGTGCCATTGAAGCAGCGCTTTCCCGCCCCGCGCGTCATCGGCAACAGCTCGTTTGAGCACGGGATGCCCTGTGCATACCTGACGCTGAGATAGAAGCCGATGAGCGCGGCCAGAACGACGATCCATGGCGCACCGGCGAAGCGACGCAGCGCATAGCCGAGGTAGCCGAGCATGAAGAGCGAGATCGGTACCGTATCGAAGGGGATGGCCCAGACGGTTGCATAGGTGTGAAACATAAAGCTGCCCACACCGATGCAAATGACGATGAAGATCAGCAGCCACTCGAACATGGCCCAATCCCTGCGCGGCGAGCGCGCAAGCTGCCAAGCGGCTACCAAGGCCGCGACAATGAAGGCTCCGTTGGAGATCGCGTTCAGCGGCTCCGCCCAGAAGGCTGGATCGCCCCCGCGCTCGCAATAGCTGTAGACCTTCGACCAATCCATATGAACCCGGCCCTCACTCCGCACTCATGCTATGCGGGTCGCTCGCTGACGTGCACGTGCCCTAGTCCTTGCGGGCGTCGCGCATGACGCGGTCGAACTCGGCCCAGGTCATGAAGTGCGGCTGATGCTTGCCGCGCGGGCGCCAGCGCAGGCCACCCTTGCTGACCACGAACTCGCCAAACTTGCCGTCGTTGTCGGAAACGATGAAGGAGATACCGTTCTCCTCGCGGCTCAAGGGATGGCTCTTGATGTTCACCTCGACCGAATGCGCCATCTCGAGCCTCCTGCCTTTTGCCGCGCGGAACGCGCTGCCTAGTCCTTTTTCTCCGGCGCGACGACGCGGATGTGCAATTCGCGGAGCTGCTTGGGCATGACCTCGGAGGGCGCACCCATGAGCAGGTCGTTGGCCTGCTGGTTCATCGGGAAGAGCGATATCTCGCGCAGGTTCTTGGCACCGACCAGCAGCATGACGATGCGATCGATACCGGCCGCCATGCCGCCGTGCGGGGGCGCACCGTACTGGAATGCGCGATAGAGGCCGCCGAAGCGCGCCTCGACCTCGGCCTGTCCGAGGCCGGTGATCTCGAATGCCTTCACCATGGTGTCGGGGCGATGGTTGCGCACCGAGCCCGATGCGATCTCGTAGCCGTTGCAGACGATGTCGTACTGATAGGCCTTGATCTTAAGGCGCTCCTCGTCGCTCGCCGCGGCTTCGAGCGCCTCGCGTCCACCTTGCGGCATCGAGAACGGATTGTGCGAGAAGTCGATCTTCTTCTCGTCCTCGTTCCACTCGTAGAAGGGAAAGTCGACGATCCAGGCGAGGGCGAACTTCGACTCGTCGATGAGCTTCAATTCCTCGCCGATGCGTGCGCGCGCCTCGCCGGCGAACTTGTAGAATTTCGCCGGGTTGCCGGCGGCGAAGAACACCGCGTCACCCTCTTTCAATCCAAGCTGGTTACGAATCGACTCCGAACGCTCCGGTCCGAGGTTCTTGCCGACGGGGCCGGCGGCCTCGTTCTCGCGATAGAAGATGTAGGCGAGGCCCGGCTGACCCTCGCCCTGCGCCCACGCGTTCATGCGGTCGCAGAAGGCGCGGCTGCCGCCGCCCGGTGCAGGGATCGCCCATACGCGCACCTTGGGGTCCTTGTCGATCATGCCGGCGAATATCTTGAAGCCGGAGCCACGGAAAGCCTCCGTGACGTCCTGCATCTCGATGGGGTTGCGCAGGTCCGGCTTGTCAGTGCCGTACTTTGCTATCGTCTCGTCATAGGGGATGCGTGGCCAGCCTTGCGTGACCGCCTTGCCGTTCGCGAATTCCTCGAACACGCCGGTGATGACCGGCTCCATAGCGGCGAAGATGTCGTCCTGGGTGACGAAGCTCATCTCCACGTCGAGCTGATAGAACTCGCCCGGCAGGCGGTCGGCGCGCGGGTCCTCGTCGCGGAAGCAGGGCGCGATCTGGAAATAGCGGTCGAAGCCCGACACCATCAGCAGCTGCTTGTACTGCTGCGGCGCCTGCGGCAGCGCGTAGAACTTGCCGGCGTGGATGCGCGAGGGCACGAGGAAGTCGCGCGCGCCTTCAGGAGAGGAGGCCGTGAGGATTGGCGTCGAGAACTCGAAGAAGCCGGACTCCACCATGCGCTTGCGGATCGAAGCGGTGATGGCGAGGCGCTGCATGATGTTCTTGTGCAGGGTGTCGCGGCGCAGGTCGAGGAAGCGGTACTGCAGGCGCAGGTCTTCCGGATAGTCGGGCTCACCGAACACAGGAACGGGGAGCTCTTTTGCCTGCGACAGCACTTCTATGTCAGTAGCGAACAGCTCCACCTCGCCGGTGGGCAACTCGGGGTTCACTGTGCCCTCGGGACGCTGCCTGACGCTGCCGTCGACGCGGATCACCCATTCCGAGCGCACGCTCTCAGCAGCTTTGAAGGCTGGGCTGTCGGGGTCGGCAACCACCTGGGTGATGCCGTAGTGATCGCGTAGGTCGATGAACAGAAGACCGCCGTGGTCGCGCACGCGGTGCACCCAGCCCGACAGGCGCACGGTCTTGCCGATGTCGGAAGCGCGAAGCGCACCACACGTGTGGGTGCGGTAGCGATGCAGCGGAGCGGCGCTCTCCGCCGCAGCCGATTCCGTCTTTTTCGATTTACCCTTAGTCTTCGCCTCAGCCATCGTGCGTCCCATCAAGCCCATGCTCGCGACGGCCTGTCCTCCCGTCGCAAGCCTCGGACCAGAGTAAGTGTCCGCTGCTGTTGGGAAAATCTTCGTTGATACCGAACCTCGTCCGGCATGACGATGCGTGGCCGTGGCGCTTCGAATTTGCCGGGAAAAGCGCACGCCACCCGGGGGTTGTCAATGCCCTGCTGGGCGCCAGAGCAACAAGCTCAAGGATGCCGAAATGGCACCGCATCACTCTCTCGAGGCCCCTCCCTCGGGCTCGGGGAAGGCGAGGACATCACCCGTGTAGGTTTCAACCACTTGGCTGATCGGAGTACCGTCGGGCAGCGACAAGACGGCGCGATGCTCCAGCACCTCATGTGGGACGAGAAGAGCTCCGTTGCTACTGCCAGGCTCCACCGCGCTCCTCTCGGCAGTGCCAGCCATCTCCCAATCCTTTGGCAGCGGTGACCAGAGCAGCTTTGCCGAAAGCGTACGGCGCCGGAAGTTCAGTGTCTTCACCGCGCGACCGAATGGCGTGTCCGTTTCGGCAAGCAAGCGATTCATCTCGGCCGTCAAGCGCGAGGGCACGTACCAATTCTCGGCCTCCGACAGGACGTGTTCGCCGCATTTCAGGCGCACGCGCCGGAAGGCGACGGGCTCGTCAGGTCCAACGCCAAGAATTTGCCGTTGCTCGGGCGTCGGCGCCTCGTCGGAGCCTTTGATGCGCTCGGCAACGATGCGCGCCGGCGAAGCGAGCTGGTGCGTCATGCACCAGCGATCGAGCGTGACCGTTGCGCTGTCACCGCTCAAGAGATCGGCATTGAGAGTCTGCAGCAATGCCAGCGCTTCGAGGCGCGTCGTATAGTCATCGTGCCAAGCGGGTGCTGCGTGCGTTTGGGCAGCGGCAGCTTGCGTGAACGGCAACAACGCGAGGGGTGCGAACGCAATTCGGATACTTCGGAGCATCGCTCTATAGGCCTCCCGGAACCATCCAACCGCTACGTGATGGCAGAGCAAATGGGGGGCCGTGACGAGGCCGGGAAGAGCGACGAAATGACGGGCGATGAGGCGCGGCCGCGCGACCGCTAGTGCAGCACGGGACGTGCCGCGTCGCTCAACTCGGAGCTCTGCTCTTGGATCTGCTCGGCGAGCGCCTGCGCAACCTCGAGCTCTATGGCATAGGGAGCCTCGTCGTCGAAGCGCAGCAAGACCATGCGCTCGCCGGTGGCATGGCCGACAGAGCACGTCTTAGGCAAACGTGTCATCTCTGCGCCTCCGGTCGCGCGCGGCATCAGCGCGGCGATCGACTCCAGTACCGGCACGAGATCGGCGGCGAGGGCCGACGGGATGGAGATGGAGTAGGACTCGCCCGTCGAGTCGACGAATGTAAGCTCGAAACGGCGCTTGTCCTGCGAGATCGCCGTTTCGGTGAGCGTAGTAGCAAGGAACGTTTTCATCGCCGACCCCCAGCCGAGCTTCCCCACTTCCATTGTGGAAAAGAGTCGAGGGGCTCACAAGGGCCGGCTGTAAGCGGGCGAAGATTCACTCCTGGGTGTGCCTAAAAAGAATAACGCGGCCATGGGCCGCGTTATTCCTTGGGCGGGTGCCTCAACCGCGATCGAGCCAGGCGTCGACGTCCTTCTTCACCTGATCCTTGGCAAAGCCGTAACGGGCCTGGATCTTGCCCTCGAGTTGCTCGCGGTTGCCGTTGATCTGCGTCAGGTCGTCATCCGTGAGCTTACCCCACTGTTCCTTGACCTTGCCGGTGAACTGCTTCCAGTTGCCTTGTACGCGATCCCAATTCATCGGTTGATCCTCCACATTGGACACGGAAGGAGAACGTCTCCGGTGGTGCGCGCGTTCCGCGAAAAAAGGGGCAGCCGAGGGCTGTGGGATCTGTTCAATGGACGCGTGAATGCCCCCGGCGCCGCTCCCCGGAGGACGGGCGCCGAGGGCTGGCCGATGGGCGCGAACCCAGGCCTTACGCTTGTTGCTCGCCTCTAATTCTTGTGCCGGCTCGGTGTCCGGTCGGATGTCTCGCCGCCCTTCGAGCGGTCGACCTGAGACTCGGGCGTCGTCGCTTGTTTGTCCGGCGTGCGGTCGGAGGTCTCGCCGCCTGGCGGTTGGTTGGAGGGCGCACCGCTGCCGGCGGTCGGATTCATCGTGCCTTGGCGCTGCACACCCGACGGAGCATCGTCACCAGTGTCGGCAGCCCAAGCAGGGCCAACAAGCGCTACAGCGGTAAAAGCCATAATGAAGGTTTTATACATTGCGTTCCTCCTTGCTCTTGTCTTCGGGGAACGCACCGATGGCTGACGAGTTGCACGCCACCTGCGCTAGAGCGCTTCGGCTGCGGCAATGAGCAGGCCACCGACTATCGCGGCGTTGGACGCACACACGCCCTTCAACATCTCGCGCGGCTGGCCTGCGGGCAGATCCCAGAAGTTGGCCATCACGATAGAGGCTACCACCGTGAATCCCGCGAGGCCGAGCGCGGCGGGAGCCACTGTAATGCCAAGCATGAGGCAGGCGCCGGCGAGCACCTCGAACACGCTGACGGCATAGAGCGACTCTCGGGGCATCGGGACGCCCCGCGCCGCGAGTAGCGGCACAATACTTTCCCCTGCCGGGCCGAAGTGATTGAGGCCGCCCCAGACGAAGAGCGCGCCCATCAGCAACTGACCCGCAGCAACGAGAATGTCGGCAAAGCTTTGGTCCATGCGTTGGCTCCGCTCGATTATGGCTCGGCATCCGCACGACAGCATCGCGCACGCCGAGGCCGTCAGCATGCACCGGCTTTAATGCTCAGTGGTAGTGCAAATGACTCAGCGGTAGATGTAGGTCACCGTGAAGGTGCGATCGAGCAGGGTGGCGTTCTTGGGCGGGAACGGATAGGCCGTCTGGCGCGCGGCGAACATGACATTGAAGTCGAGATCGGGGTCGCCGCCGCTCTGCAGCAGCTTTACGTCAGCGCGCGAGCCGTTCTCCGAAAGCACGATGCGAACCGTGACACGACCGCGGGCACGCTCGCGCGGCATAGTCTTCTGCAAAGAGCGGATGACGTTGCGGGCGAATTCATCGTTCTCGCCCGAGCGCGTGATGCCGGGCGGGCGCTGCACCGCCGATGCTCCGCCCGGATCGGCGGCGGTGGCGCCAGAGTCGTAGGGCACCGAGAGGTCGAGCGCTGAGGTCCGCGTGCGCTTTTTCTCCGGTTGCTTGGCCTGCTGCTTTGCCGGTGGTTTCTTTGCCTCGACCTTGGGAGCTTCTTGTTTCGGCGCCGCGGTCGGCATCGCCGGCTGCAAGGCATCGTCCTGAGGAACATCCTCAGGTGCTCGCACCGCCTCGGTGGCTGCCTGCGGAGCCTCCTTCTCCGCCGGTTGCGCGGTTTCGGGCTCGGGAAGCGGGGGCTCGGGCAGCGGAGGTGTGACCTCGGCTGGCGGCTCGGGCTCGGCCGGCGGCTGTGGCTGCGTCGGCTGCTGCTCGGGGACGGCGGCGGTCTGCTGCGGTTGCTGCCCGGGCGGCGTGGTGACCGGCGACGGCGGCTCCATGCTATCCTTCAGCGTCGCACCGTCGACGATCTCTACGGCGATCGCGTCGGCGGCGCCATCGGGCGTGCCAAGCGTGCGCTGACGCGCCGTGCCGATGCCGACGATGGCCAACGCATGCACGAGGAAGGCGAGAGCAAGCCCGACCCAGAACACACGGTCGCGCCGACGCAGGCTCGCGAGATGCTCGCTCGTCGCCGCCGGTCGATTGGCCGTCAGCACGATTTCGCCCGCGTGCATTCCGTCCGTCTGCCCCGTTCTGTCCACCATCGCTGGAACCCAGCGCCCCGCTCGACATCTCGCTGCCGATGGTGGCGAAATTCTCGATCACCGCTCGGAAGACGATGGTGTGGCCGGGCACGCTTCAGTTGTCCATGCGATCTAGGCATTTTCAACAACGCGGGGGTCGCATGCGGCGGTCAAATCACGGGCAGCACGCCAAAAAAGCAAAAAGGGCCCCCACGAGGGGCCCTTTTTTAGCTCGGCAGCGTTCGGGCGGTGGCAGCCTTGGGCCGAGAAAAAGCGCTCAGCTTCAGGGGCTGAGGTTGGCGACGGCAGGGATGTATTTGGGATCGAGAAGCTCGGCAAGGTCCCACATGACACGGCGCGCGGCAGCGTCGGTGGAAGGATCCTTGACCACGAACTCGGCTCGGTCACCGTATGCGGGTGTGAAGCCGTGTGCGGACGGCGAATTGCGGCCGCTGCTGGCAATCGCCGTAACGCGGTTGGCGGCAACTCCGGCTGCGATCAGATAGTCGGCGAGGGCCTGCGCGCGAGCCCGAGAGAGATGCCCATTGGAGAAGTGCGAGATGCCGTCGGCGTAGCCATGCACCTCTATGCGCATGCCGGGGCAGCTCCGTGCCAGCTTGGCGAGGCGGTCCAGCTCAGGCTTCATATCGGTCTCGATGCGAGCGCCGCGCGTGAACTGCACTGGCTGTAGCGGCATCACGCGGCACGGGTCAGCGGAGATGTCGCGGCGCAGGATGCTGCTTGGCTCACCGCGCGTGCGCATCTGCGGCAACGACGGTGCGCCGATGGCACCGGTCTCGAACGCATTTCCATCATGGCGCGATGAGGTATGGGCGGCCAAGCCATTGGCACGCGCGGTAGCGACGGCAGCGATCGAGCGGTCGATCTCACCATTGCGCGCAATGCGGAAGTCACGCTCGCGCTCAGCTTCGCAGCGCGGGCTCGTGTCGGTGGCCGACTTGCAATGCGTCAGGCTGGCCTGCATGGAGCGCCCGCGCTCAGCCTCGCAACGCGGCGTCGCGGGGTTGCGGGCGCAATGCGACGTGGTGGAAGCGAGGTTCTGCGTCCGCACAGCGGCCACGGCAGCGATGGAGGCTTCGATCTCCGCATTGCGGGCAGCGGCGAAGATGCGTGCACGCTCAGCCTTCACGCGCTTGGCCGAGGCGATGGCAAGGGCGTTCTGCTGGGCCGCGAACTCGCGAGCCTGCTGGGCGAGGCAACGCGGGCGCGTGTCGGCCGGCGACGTGCAGGGCGAAAGACGCGCGGCGAGCTCGCGACGGCGCTCGGCTTCGACGCGCTCAACCGAAGCGGCGGCAAGCTCGTTCTGATACGCAGCGAAACGGCGCTCGCGCTCGATCCTGACGGCGGCAAGCGAAGCCTCGACCAGCGCGTTCTGCTGCTTCGCCAGGCGGCGTGCCCGCTGAGCCGCAACGCGGGCGATAGACGCGGCAGCTTCGGCGTTGCGTGCAGCTTCGAAGGCCCGCACCGTGGCGACGCGGGTGACCGAAGCGACTGCAAGAGCGTTCTGGTGATCGGCGAAGCGCTGCTCGCGCTCGGCAAGGCAGCGCGGCGCGCGCGAATAGCGCGTCGTGCAATGCGTCATGCTCGCGATGAGGGCGCCCTGACGGGCGTGCTCCACGCGCGCGATTGAAGCATCGATCTCGGCGTTGCGCTGACGCGCGAACTCGTCCTGCTCGATGAGGCAGCTGACGAAGTCGGACGCATTGATGCAAAGGCGATAGTCGCCGGCGACGGCCGGCATGACGGCTGTTGTTGCTAACAGGATCGGCAGAAGCGGACGAATACGCATGACGACGGTCCTCGGGTTGCTGGAGCGGAGCGCTTAACCGGCGCTTGAAATCACCCGTACAAATTGCCGCCAATCTGCTTAAAATTCGGTGGTATACAGAGCTAAGTTCCCGCCAATCGGTGG
>Ga0164243_10004204_pt1 | contig 22682 bp, 16 predicted proteins | sample OricompcompostOP_FD_108781 | JGI IMG/M metagenome (GOLD analysis project Ga0164243, IMG submission 108781) | Organic Plus compost microbial communities from Emeryville, California, USA - Original compost - Organic plus compost (OP) | ecosystem: Engineered > Solid waste > Mixed feedstock >...
CCCTGGCGGCCCGCCGAGTACATCACCGTGTCGGCGGCGATCCGCTTGCCGCTCTCCAGCACCGCGACCGCACCCTCCTCGTACCGCTCGACGGAAGCCACCGACTCGCCGAACCGGAACGTCACCGCGAGGTCGCGCAGGTGGTACTTGAGCGCCTCGACCACCTCGAGGTCGCAGAACTCGAGCATCCGGTCCCGCCGCTCGACCACGGTGACCTTGGTGCCGAGGGCGGCGAACATCGACGCGTACTCGATGCCGATGACGCCCGCGCCGACCACGATCATCGACTGGGGAACGCGCTCCAGCTTGATGATCCCGTCGGAGTCGATGATCGTGCGCTCGTCGAAGTCGACCGACTCCGGCCGGGCGGGACGCGTGCCGGAGGCGATCACGATCTTCGCCGCCGTCGCGCGGGACTCGCGGCCGCGGCTGTCCGTGACGGCGACCGTGTGCGGGTCGGTGAACCGTCCCGTCCCGGTGAGCAGCGTGACCCGGTTGCGCGACAGCTGGTTGCGGATGACGTCGATCTCGCGACCGATGACGTGCTGCGTGCGCGCGGCCAGGTCGGTGACGGTGATGTCGTCCTTGAGGCGGTAGCTGCGGCCGTAGACCTCCCGCTGGTTGAGACCCGTCAGGTAGAGGACCGCCTCACGCAGCGTCTTCGACGGGATGGTGCCGGTGTTGATGCACACGCCACCGATCATGTCGCCGCGCTCGACCACGGCGACCCTCCGGCCCAGCTTTGCCGCGGCGATCGCCGCCTTCTGCCCGCTGGGACCGGAGCCCAGCACCAGCACGTCGAAGTCGAACATGAGGGCCAGTCTGACAGGCGGAGGTTACGGTTCGCGATCCCGCAACCTCCCCTGTGGACAACGCTCAGACGTACGCCCGGCTCACGGTCTCCGCCACGCAGACCGGCTTGCCGCCCGCGTCGGACTCCACCGTCACCGTCACGACCACCTGCACGCCGCCGTCGACCGGATCGACGCTGGTGATCTCGGCCTTCGCGCGGACCGAGGTGCCGACCCGGACGGGTGCGGGGAACCGGACCTTGTTGAGCCCGTAGTTGACGCGCATCCGGACGCCCTGGACCTCGTAGAGCGCGCCGACCAGCGCCGGCAGCAGCGAGAGCGTCAGGTAGCCGTGGGCGATCGTCCCGCCGAACGGGCCGGCGGCCGCGCGCTCCGGGTCGACGTGGATCCACTGGTGGTCGCCGGTCGCGTCGGCGAACATGTCGACCCGCGACTGCTCGATCTTCAGCCAGCCGCCCGGCCCGAGGGTCGTGCCCACCGCCGCCGCCAACTCCTCGACGGACGCGAAGACGTGTGTCATGCCAGATGTCCTCCAATTTCGGTGTAGCCCCGCAGCAGGTCGCGGGAGATGATCAGCCGCTGCATCTCGTCGGTGCCCTCGAAGATGCGGAACAGCCGGACCTGCCGGTACCAGCGCTCGATCGGCAACTCACGGGTGTAGCCCATGCCGCCGTGGATCTGCATCACCCGGTCGACGACGTCGTTGACCATGGCGGCGCCGTTGAGCTTGGCCATCGAGGACGCGTGGCGCGCGTCGAGGCCCTGGTCGACCGTCCAGGCGGCGCGCAGCACCAGCCACCGGGCGGCTTCGAGCTGCGTCTCGGAGTCGGCGATCATCCACTGGATGGCCTGGTTGCCGGCCAGCGGCCGCCCGAACGTGTGGCGGGTGTTGGCGTGGTCGATCGCCATCCGCAGCGCGCGTTCCGCGATTCCCAGCGCGTGCGACGGGATGATGTAGCGTCCCTTGCCGATCCACTGCATGCCGAGGGCGAACCCCTGCCCGACCTCGCCGAGCACGTTGCGGCCGGGCACCCGTACCGAATCGAAGATCAGCGACGCCGGCCCGCCCTCGCCCATCGTGGGGATGAACTCCGACCGCCACCCCATGGCCCGGTCGACGAGGAACGCGGTGCTCCCGCCGTCGCGGACGTCCTTGTCACGGTCGGTGACCGCGACGACGATCGCGAAGTCGGCGTCGTTGCCGTTGGTGATGAACGTCTTCTCGCCGTCGAGGATCCAGTCGTCGCCGTCGCGCCGCGCGGTCATCCGGATGTTGGCGGCGTCGGAGCCCGCGCCGGGCTCGGTGATCGCGAAGCAGGAGATCCGGTCACCCTCGATCGTGGGTACGAGGTACTCCTCCTTCTGCGCGTCGTCGGCGAAGAACAGGATGTTGTCGGCCTCGCCACCGAACCGGAACGGCACCCACGTCCGCCCGATCTCCGTCCAGATCAGCGACTGCATGACGGCCGGCAGGTCCATGCCGCCGTACTCCGTGGGTGTCGCCAGCCCCCAGAAGCCGAACGCTCGCGCCTTGAGCTGCAGCTCCCGCAGCTCGTCGCGGCGCAGCCCCGGCTCGTGGGCCCGCTCGCGGCGCAGCACCTCCTGCTCGAGCGGCATCACCTCGTTGCGGATGAAGGCCCGGGCGGTGTCACGGATCGCCCGCTCCTCGTCGTTGAGCGAAAAGTCCACCCTGTCCTCCCTTACCGGTCCTGTCGTGGGAAGCGGTGACACCCGCTCCTGCTGTGAGACGAACCCCGCACGGGCCCCGCGGACGAAGCCGGCCGGCGGTCGCGGCGCGACCTGACCAGCGTCCGCCGGCGCTCGGGCAGCGGCGTCCACCACGGCACCCATCCCGCTCGACCCCGATCACCACGCCACCATCCCGTCCGCCCGACGGACAACGCGCCGCCTCGGCCTCGACGGCCGCGTTCGCCGCCCCCGACACGTACGCGAGCACGGAGATCTTCATCGCGCGGCGCCGAAACACGGATGCCGCGGGGCGGCACGGCACGCATCTCGTCCAATCGGAGGCAGCCGCCCCACGGGTCACCGCCGGCCGGCGGCCGCGGTCGGCGGCCGGCCGGATCGATCCGCCGGCGCCGGCCGCGGGCATGGCCGCGACGCCCCGCGCCGGCTGGCGCACCTCCCCTGCCTGGACTCATGGCGACCGCCCCTACCGTGCGCCGCCGTTGACGTACAGGGTCTGGCCGCTGACGTACGACGCGTCGTCGCTGGCCAGGAACGCGACCACCGCGGCGACCTCCTCGGGCTGGCCGACGCGGCGCAGCGGGGTGGTCTCGGCCGCCATGCGCTGGTGGTCCTCCGGCGCCGCACCGACCCGCACCGCCGTCGCCGCGGTCATGGCCGTGGCGATGTAGCCCGGAGCGACCGCGTTGACGTTGATGTTGAACGGGCCCAGCTCGATGGCCAGCGTCGCGGTCAGCCCCTGCACACCGGCCTTGGCCGCCGCGTAGTTGACCTGCCCCCGGTTGCCCAGGGCCGACCGGCTGCTCAGGTTGACGATCTTGCCGTAGCGCGCCGCGACCATGTGTTTCTGCGCCGCCTGGCAGCAGTGGAACATGCTGGTCAGGTTGGTGGTCAGGACCGCGTCCCACTCGGCGGCCGACATCTTGAACAGCAGGTTGTCGCGGGTGATGCCGGCGTTGTTGACCAGGATGTCGAGCCGCCCGTGATCGGCGACGACGGCGTCGACCATCGCGGCGACCGCGCCGCCGTCGGTGACGTCGCAGGCGTAGCCGGTCGCGACGCCGCCCGCGGCGGTGATCTCGCCGGCCGCGGCCCGGCTGCGGTCCGCGTCGAGGTCGACGACCGCGACGCGGGCGCCCTCGCTCGCCAGACGGCGGGCGGTGGCGAACCCGATTCCCTGAGCCGCCCCCGTGACGATCGCGACCCGCTCGGTGAACCTGTGGCCCATGCTCGCGGTGCTCCTTCCTGTGATCAGCGGGCGACGAGGACGGCCGTACCCTGGCCGACCCCGACGCACATGGTGGCGAGACCACGCCGCGCGCCGGTGCGGCGCATGCGGTGCAGCAGCGTGGTGAGGACGCGGGCGCCGGAGCAGCCCAGTGGATGGCCGAGCGCGATCGCTCCGCCGGACGGGTTGACCCGGTCCTCGTCGAGCCCGAGCCCGTCGACGACGGCGAGCGCCTGGGCGGCGAACGCCTCGTTGAGCTCGATGGTGTCGATGTCGGCGAGCGTCCAGCCCCGCCGCTCCAGCACGCGACGCGTCGCCGGCACGGGCCCGACCCCCATCACGTCGGGGTGGACGCCGGCGCTGGCCCCGCCCACCCACCGGCCGAGCGGTTCGACGCCGAGGTCGGCGAGCACGTCCTCGCTGACCAGCACGAGCGCGGCCGCGCCGTCGTTGAGCGGCGAGGAGTTGCCGGCGGTGACGGTGCCGCCGGCGCGGAACACGGGCTCGAGCGCGGCCAGCCTGGCACGTGTGGTGTCGGCGCGGATGCCCTCGTCGGCGGTGACCGTGACGCCGTCCGGCCGGGTCACCGGCAGCAGCTCGGCGGCGAAGTGCCCGGCCTGCGTGGCGGCGGCCGCCAGCCGGTGGCTGCGCAGCGCGAACCCGTCCTGCCGCTCCCGCCCGATGCCGTGCCGGCGCGCCACCTCCTCGGCGGTCTCCCCCATGCTGAGCACGCCGTGCAGCTCCCGCATCCGCGGATTGACCAGGCGCCAGCCGAGCCGCGTGTCGGCGATCTCCATGCCGCGGGGCAGCCCTTCGTCGGGCCGGGGCAGCACGAACGGCGCGCGGCTCATCGACTCCGACCCGCCGGCGACCACCACGTCGGCGTCGCCGGCCGCGATCGCGCGCGCCGCGCTGATCACCGCCTCCATGCCGGAGGCGCAGAGCCGGTTGAGCGTCGCACCCGGCACCGTCTCGGGAAGGCCGGCGAGCAGGACCGCCATCCTCGCGACGTTGCGGTTGTCCTCGCCGGCCTGGTTCGCGGCGCCCCAGTAGACGTCGTCGACCCGCGCGGGGTCGAGCCCCGGCAGGTCCGCGAGAAACCCCCGACAACGCCCGCGCGGCGAGATCATCGGGCCGCATGGCCGACAACGTGCCGCGCACCCTCCCGATCGGGGTACGCCGCGCGGCGGCGAAGAACACCGGTCGCATCGTGTGCCTCCCCTCCGTCGCCGGCCCGGCTCAGACGGCTCGCAAGGCGGTCAACGCCCGCGCGATGACCAACTCCCGGATGTCCTGCGCGCAGGCGACCGAGACGGTCGGCGCCTCGCTCGCCGGCCGAACACCGTGGACCCGCCTGCGCCAGCCGTCCGCCACCGAAGCTCGCCGGACCTCAGCCACCGGCCTCGATCCTCGGCTCGCGCCGCGGCCGCCGCTGGCGAACCGCAAACGGTCATGCCCCGTCCCGCTCCTGTGGCCGTGAAGCGTGATGACCGGGACTCGGCACCGCGGCGGCGCCGGACGACCATCACCCGAGAGCCCCAGAACCTCAGCGGGCCGCAACCCACCGCTGCCGTCACGGATACCACGGGCAACCCCCACCCGGTCACCCCCCGTCCCGCTCCCCTGGCCGTGAAGCGTCATGACCGGGACCCCGCACCGCCGCGCCGCGAGGCCGCCGCGCAGGACGGCTCGTGGCGCTCGTGCGGACGTTCGCCGTGCCGGGGTGGAGTCGGCCGTCGCATCGTGTGCCTGCCCTTCCCGTGCCTTGTCTAGAAGGCGGGGACGCCGGTCAGCGCCCGCCCGATGAGCAGCTGCTGGATCTCGCTGGTGCCCTCGTAGAGGGTGGTGACGCGCGCGTCGCGCAGGTATCTGCCGACCGGGTAGTCGTCGACGGAGCCGTAGCCGCCGAAGACCTGGACGGCGCGGTCGGCGGCGCGGACGGCGGCCTCGCTCGCGAAGAGCTTGGCCATCGACGCCTCGGTGCCGAACGGGAGCCCGCGGTCGACGAGGTCGGCGACGCGCCAGACGAGCAGGCGCGCGGCGGCGACGTCGACGGCGATCTGGGCCAGGTGGCGCTGGACAAGCTGGTGCCCGGCGATCGGCTTGCCGAACTGGGTGCGCTCGCCCGCGTAGCGCACCGCGGCGTCGAGGCAGGCCTGGGCGATGCCGACGCAGCCGGCGGCCAGCGACATCCGGCCCTTGTCGAGGGTGGACATCGCGATCGCGAACCCCCGCCCCTCGTCGCCGAGGCGGTCGGCGTCGCTCACCCGTACCCCGTCGAAGGTCAGCTCGGCGGTCGCCTGACCGCGCAGGCCCAGCTTGCCGCGGACCTCGCGGCGGGTGAGGCCCGGCGTCGCGGTGTCGACGAGGAACGCGGTGACGCCGCGTGGCCCCGGACCGCCCGTGCGCGCGAAGACGAGCGCGACATCCGCCCACGTGCCGTTGGTGATGAACATCTTGGTGCCGCTGATGAGCCAGCCGTCGCCGTCCCGGACCGCGCGGGTTGCCAGTGCGGCGGCGTCGGAGCCGGTGCCCGGCTCGGTCAGCGCGAAACAGCCGAGCGCGTCACCCGAACAGAGGCGCGCGAGCCAGAACGCCCGCTGACTGTCGGACCCGTGTGCTGCGATGGTTTTCGCGACGAGACCGAGCGAGACCGACACGATGCCCCGCACCGACGAGTCGCCCCGACCGAGCTCCTCCAGCACGAGACAGTAGGTGAGATGGTCGCCGCCCGAACCGCCCGCTTCCTCCGGAATCGTCAGCCCGAGGAAGCCCAGGTCGCCGAGGCGCCGGACGATGCCGCGGTCGACCGCCTCGTCCCTGTCCCACGTCGCGGCGTGCGGCGTGACCTCGCGGGCCACGAAGTCGGCGGCGAGAGCTCGTGCCGCTTCGTGCTCGGGTGACAGGATGAGGTCCACGCGAATAAACTAGCGGTGGTAGTTTTCTTCTGTCCACCCCGTCACGGCAAACTGTGGAGTGACCGAGAGAGGAGCGCCGCGATGCCCCGACCACGCGAGACGCTGCTCACCAGGGAACGCATCGTCGAGACGGCCGCCGAGCTGATCGACAGTGAGGGCCTCGACGCCGTCTCGACCCGCCGGCTCGCCGCCGAGCTCGGGGTCCGCGGCCCCTCGCTCTACAACCACTTCCCCAACAAGGACGCGATCCTGGACGCGGTCGCCGACGGCATCATCGCCGACGTCGACATCGAGTGCTTCACCACGCACGACTGGCCGGACGCGCTGCGCGTCTGGGGCCGGTCCTACCGGGCCGCCCTGGCCGCGCACCCGCACATCGTGCCGTACCTCGCCCGTGGCCCGGGGCGGCGGCCGCGCGCGCTGGCGATGGCCGACGCCGTCTACGGCGGCCTGGTCCGCGCCGGATGGCCGCCCGCCCGTGCCACCCACATCGGCGCGCTCATGCGCTACCTCGTCGCGGGTTCCGCGCTGGGCTCGTTCGCTCGCGGCTTCGCCTCCGACCCGGCGATCTACGTCGCGGACTACTATCCCCACCTCAACCAGGCCCACCGGCTCGCCGACCATCAGCGCGAGGTCGACGAAGGCGCGTTCGACCTCGGGCTGGAAGCGGTCATCAAGGGCCTCCAGATCACGTATGAAGAGGTGGTCGCCCCGCACACGCCGCGTTCTGCCCCCACCGGGAGGTAACACAATGGACCAGTCCGACACCGGACGCGCCACCGCGAAGGTGGCCGACCGCGACCGCCTGTACATCAACGGCGAATGGGTGTTGCCCCTCCACGCCCTTCCCATGCCGGTCCACGATCCCGCCACCGAGGAGGTCGTCGCCCACGTTCCCGATGCCGGGAGTGCCGACATCGACCGCGCGGTCGCCGCGGCGCGCCAGGCGTTCGGGCCCTGGGCCGACCTCGGGCCGGCGAAACGCGCCGAGCACCTCGACCGTCTGCACGCCGCCATTTTCAAGCGTGCCGACCAGCTCGCCGCCACGATCTCGATAGAGGTCGGCACGCCGATCAAGGTGTCGCGCCGGGTGCAGGTCGGGCTCCCGCTGATGGTCCTGCGCGACTACGTCACGCTGGCACGCGAGGGCACGGAGCCGGAGGTGATCGGCAACTCGCTGGTCGTCCGCGAGCCGGCCGGCGTCGTCGGTGCGATCACGCCGTGGAACTATCCGCTTCACCAGGTGGTGGCCAAGGTGGCTGCGGCGCTGGCCGCCGGCTGCACCGTCGTGCTGAAGCCGGCGGAGCTGACGCCACTCACGGCGTACCTCCTCTTCGAGGCGATCGACGAGGCCGGCTTGCCGCCGGGCGTGGTCAACCTGGTCACCGGCTCGGGTCCGGTGGCCGGGGCCGCCCTCGCCGCGCACCCCGACGTCGACGTCGTGTCGTTCACCGGCTCCACCGCGACCGGTGCGGCGATCAGCAAGCTCGCCGCCGACCGCATCGCCCGCGTGACCCTCGAACTGGGCGGCAAGTCGGCGAACATCATCTTCGACGACGCCGACCTCCAGACCGCGGTCAAGGTCGGGGTCGGCAACGCGTTCCTCAACGCCGGCCAGACCTGCACCGCGTGGACCCGGATGCTCGTCCAACGCCGGGTCTACGAAGAGGCCGTCGACCTGGCCCGCACGGCGTCGTCCGGCTACGTCACCGGTGACCCGTTCGACGCGCGGACCCGGCTCGGCCCCCTTGTCTCGGCGCGGCAGCGTGACCGCGTCCGGGCGTACGTGGACAAGGGGCTCGACCAGGGTGCCCGGCTGGTGTCCGGCGGCCCGGACGCGCCGATCCCCGCGCGCGGCTGGTTCGTCGCGCCGACCGTCTTCGCCGACGTGGAGCCCGAGCACACGATCGCCCAGGAGGAGATCTTCGGCCCGGTCCTGTCCATCATCCCCTTCTCCGACGCCGATCAGGCCGTCGAGATCGCCAACAACTCCCGGTACGGGCTGGCCGGCGCCGTCTGGAGCAGCCACCGCGACCGGGCCCTGGCGGTGGCCCGGCGGCTGCGCACCGGCGCGGTCGACATCAACGGGGCGGCGTTCAACCCGCGAGCGCCGTTCGGCGGTTACAAGCAGTCCGGCAACGGCCGCGAGCTGGGCCGCCACGGCCTGGAGGAGTTCCTCGAGGTCAAGGCCATCCAGCGATGAAGGCGCTGGTAGTCGCCGGCGCCGGCGCGGAGCCGCGGGTAGACGACGTCGTGCTGCCGCCGGTCGGCGCCGGCGAGGTGCGGGTCCGCGTCCGCGCGGCCGGCATCTGCCACTCCGACCTGTCCATGGTCAACGGCACGCTCGCTCCGTCGTACCCGCTGGTCCTCGGTCATGAGGCCGCCGGCGTGGTCGCCGAGGTCGGGCCGTCCGCCGACGAACGGGTCGCGGTCGGCGACCAGGTCGTGCTCAACTGGGCTCCGCCATGCCGGGAGTGCTGGCACTGCCGGCACGGCGAGCCCTGGCTCTGCGCCGGCAACGGCCGCCCCTCGACGCCGCGCGGGCACCTCGCGTCGGGCGAGCCCGTCCACGTGACGCTCGGGCTCGGGGCGTTGGCGGAGGAGGTGGTCGTCCCCGCCCACGCGGTCGTGCCGGTGCCGTCCGACCTGCCGCCGGACATCGCGGCGCTGCTCGGCTGCGCCGTGCTCACCGCGACCGGCGCCGTGACCCGCACGGCCGCGGTGCGCCGCGGCGAGTCCGTCGCCGTGATCGGCCTCGGCGGCGTGGGCCTCGCCGCCCTGATGGCCGCCCGCGCCGCCGGCGCCGACCCGGTGATCGGCGTCGACCTCAGCGAGTCCAAACACGACCTGGCCCTCGCCGCCGGGGCCACCCACTTCCTCGTCTCCGACGAGTCGGTGCCGAAGGCCATCCGGGGCCTCACCGAGGGCCGCGGCGCCGACCACGCCGTCGAGTGCGTCGGCCGCTCGGCCACCATCACCACCGCCTGGCGCGCCACCCGCCGCGGCGGCCAGGTCACGGTGGTCGGCATGGGAGCCCGCGACGACCGGGTGGCGCTGAGCGCCCTCGACATCTTCCACTCCGCGCGCACGTTGCGCTCCTCGGTGTACGGCTCGTCGGACCCGGACCGCGACCTGCCGGCGCTGGCCCGCGCGGCCGCGTCGGGCCGCCTCGACCTGACCCCTCTGATCACGGACCGCATCGGGCTCGACGACGCCCCGGCGGCGCTGGACCGCATGGCCCGCGGCGAGGGCGCCCGCTCGGTGGTCCTCTTCGCCTGACGCGTTCGCCTCAGGCGCGGGCCACGGTCACTGCTGGCGCTCCGGGGTCCGAGGCACGGGGCCGGACGTGGCGGGTGACCGCCGCGGCGAACGGGCAACCGCTCCACCAGCACCAGCCTCGTCGGTCCTGACACCGCCGTCCCCTCGCGCGGCGACGACGGTGCTGACCAGAACCGGCGAGCCCCGCAGTCGCGTAAGAAAGGCAGGCACCGTGGCGGCGCCGGGACGCAGCGGCATGACCGGCCGGGACCGGCCGGCGTCGGTGTCGACCCCGCCGGTGACGGTCTCGGGCCACCGTCCGCTGGTGGTCGACCTGCATATGTGATGAGCCAGCTGCGAGGAGAGGTGCCGGATGGGTCTCCACCGTCTCGGCCGAGATGCCGAGCTGGCCGGCGATCCGGCGGGTCGGTATACGGCCACGCCTGTTCGCGGCGACAACGGAGCGAGGGCACGGCTGCGCGCCGGCCGGCCAGACTTCGGCGAAGCCGTTTGGCGACGAATTTTCGCGCGACCCGCGGCCGCGCCGTCCACGGCGGACAATCGGCAAGCCCATGACCGTGCCATCCCGGCCACGACCGGGCGAAGCCCTTGGCCCCGCCGCCCGGCGAGACTTCGGCAAAGCGCTTCGGCGACGAATTTTCGCGCGACGCGCGGCCGCGCCATCCTCCGCGGACATGGGCAAGGCCCATAACCGCGCCATTCCCGGCCACGACCGGACCAGGCCCGCGGCCCGCCGCCGCTCGGCCAGACTTCGGCGAAGCGGTTCGGCGACGACGCTTCCGGGGCGACCCGCAGCCGCGCCATTCCCGGCCACAACCGGGCGACGGCCGCGGCCCCGCCAGCGAAGCCGTTCGGCGACGACTTCCGCGCGACCGCGGCCGCGCCCTCCGCAGCGGAGAATCGACCAAGGCCCCAACTCCCCGCCCTTCCCGGCCGCGATCTGGCGAGGCCGCGGCTCGCGCCGCCGGCGAGACTTCGGCGACTACGCTTCCGGCGACCCGCGGCCTCTCGGTCCAGGGCGGACAATCGGGGAAAGGCGCATGTCCCTGCCTCGACGAGGCCGTGCGGGTCCCGGCGACGAGCCCGCGCGCGGCTACCGGCGACGGGCGGCTACCGGCGACGCGCGGCCACCGGCGACGCGCGGCCACCGGCGACGCGCGGCCACCGGCGACGGCGGCGAGACTTCGCCGGAGCGGTTCGGCGACGACGCTTCCGGGCGGCCATTCGGCCGTGCCGTTCCCCGAGCGGCAGCGGGCGAGGCCGTTGCCTGCCATTCCTGCGCCGCCGCGCGCTGCCCCGCGACAGCCGCCGGGCTCGGCGCTCTGATGTACAGGTCGCTGTTGCCCGGCGCACTCTCCCTACAGCTTCCTAGGACGATGGTTGGTCAGGTGCGAGCGGCGCCGAGGCCGAGGAGGGCGGCGATACCCAAGGCGCTGCGTGGGGCGTATGGGCAGCGCCACAGGCCGCCGTGGGCCGCCTGCTCGGCCTCCTCCTGCCAGACGTGATCGCGGGGTGGCGGCGGGTTGTGGAGGTCGTGGACGAGGAGGGCCGCCATCAGGGTGTTGCTGGTGGCCGGGTCGAAGATCTCGACGCCGAAGCGGTGCGCGCCGGCGTAGGCCGCGGCCAGCGCGCGGTTCTTCACCACCGAGCGGGTGCGGGTGGGTGGCGCGACGTTCATGCTGACCGTCGCGCCGTCGGCTCGAGCCGTTGTCGCGCGCCAGCGGTGGACGCGTTTGGACAGCGCGTAGTTGGGGCCCTGTTGGGCCACCAGTGCGTCGCAGATGCCGGGGTCGTCGCCGGGAGCGTAGTTGCGGCGGAGCAACCGGCCGCCGGACAGGAGGCGCAGCGGCCGGCGGAGGCGTCCTACGCCGGCGGGCTCCGCGTAGCTCCGCTCGGAGTGGGCGACCGCGGCGCCAGGGACGGCGAAGACGTCGGTCGGGGTGGCGAGGAACGCCAGGGCGGTGTCCGGTCTGGCGGCACGCAGCCGCTGGGTCAGCGCGTCGACTGCCGTGCTCAGTCGCACGTTGACGGCGCCGTCGGCGTACACGTAGTTGCCGAGGACGAGGCGACCCTCGAAACCCTCCAGCCAGCGTGCCACGGCACCGACGCCGTGGAGCAGGTCGGCGCCCGCGCGGGCGGCGAGCTCGCCGGAGTCCGCGGCGGGGTTGACGGGGACGTGCAGGCGGCCCGCGTACCCCGAAGCGGTTTCGATCAGGCGCGACCAGAGTGCGGGGCGGGCCAGGTCGACGGCGACGACGGGGTTGCCCCACCGCAGCAGCGAGCGGACGGGACCCATCTCGGCGCCGGCGCCGAGGGCGACGACCGTGGTGCCGCCCAGGTCCAGCCAGTCGGGGTTGGCCCGGACGGCGCGGACCGCCTCGGCGCAGGACGGCTCGATGATCCCGGCGGCCACCCAGTCGTCGAGGCGGCGCGCGATGGCGTCGCCGCGCAGGCGCTCGCCCCGGTAGGGCAGGGTGAACTCCTTTTCGACAGCGCCACGGCCCGTGATGGTGGCGGTCTCGATGGGCCCGGGATCGGTGACGAACGCCGCGGACAGTGGCTCCACCGCGCCCTCCGGCGTGCGGAAGCGCATGCGCTCGTGCAGCGCGGCCAGGCCGTCGGCGGCGATCCGGCGGGCCGCCGTGCCCGCGCTCAGGCCCGCCTCGACGAGCCGGCGGAAGTGCACGAGGTAGCCGCGGCGCCAGTCGGTCTCGCGTTGGGCCGCGGCGGCGCCGATCTGGTCGACCGCCCGCAGGGCGCCCTCGACCACCGCGCGACCGAGGGACGAGGTCAGGCCCGCGCCGCCGGGCGTCGGTGGGAAGACGACGCCGGTCGGCTCCGCGGTGGGCGGGGTTGCGCGCTGCTTCTCGGTCACGGGGTCATCATCGCGCGCTGAACTGACACCCGCACGGCCCTATGCGGGTTCCCTGTGGCCTGTCGCGTCACGAATTGGCAACGGGTCGACGAGTGCGCAGAAACCGCGTCCAGGCAGCCAGAACGCCCCTGTGCCGGCCCCTTCGCCGCCGGTACGGTCGGTCCGTGCCCGATCGCGCCGGCAGCATCGGGAGCCACGGGAGTGGCCGGTGCCGCAGCACCGGCCACTCCCTCAGGACCTAACGAAAGGTCAGACGACAGTGCATGCGGATCCGTTCAGCGAGAACGCCGTCGGTTCGCCCGTCCCCCCGGTGTGCGTGCCGTTGAAACCGATCGACGCGGTCCCACCCGGGGCCAGGTTCGCGTTCCACGACAGCGAGGCCGCGGTCACGTTCTGGCCGGACTGCGACCACGTGGCCGACCACCCCGGCGGCGTGAGCGCCTGCCCGGAAGGCAGGGCGAACGTGAGCGTCCAGCCCGACAGCGAGGAGGTTCCCGTGTTCGTCACCACCACGCTCGCCGTGAAGCCCGACGCGCCACCCCATGGGCTGATGCTGTATGCCACGCGGCACGACGACGGCCCCGGTCCGGGGCCGCCGCCGGACGTCGTCGTCACCGACAACACCGGTGAGAGGGCCGACTGGTTGCCCGCCGCGTCCCTCGCCCGCACCTGGTAACGGTAGGTCGTCTGCGCACTCAGTCCACTGTCGACGAACGACGCCGATGTCGGCGTGCCCACCACGGTGAACGAGCCGCCGCTCGCACCGGTCGCCCGCAGCACGTCGTAGCCCGTCACACCGACCGCGTCCGTGGAGGGCGTCCATGACAGCGACACACCTGACGAGGTCACGTTCGACGCCACCGGAGTGCCCGGCGTCGTCGGCGGCGTGGTGTCCGGGCCGGGGCCGGGGCCCGACCCGTCGTCCAAGGTGTCGTGGATGGCCGTGTAGGCGGGCTTCGCCGTGTAGTTCGCGTCCCAGGGCAGGGCCGCGCCCTCGCCGGAGAAGGTGTCCGGCACCCACGAGTACTTGTCGGTGATGCCCCAGATCGTGATGCCGGCGCACGCCTGGACCGCCAGGCACGCCGACACCACGTTGCGGTAGTACGTCGCCTGGGTGGCGTCCTTCGTGGCGTCGCGTGGCATCTGCATGCGGATGTCGACCTCGGTGATCCGGACCTGGACACCGAGTGCGGCGAACCGTTCGAGGTTCTGCTGGAACTGGCTCGGGAACCCGTACTGGATGGCGAGGTGGGTCTGGAAGCCGACACAGTCGACCGGCACGCCGTCGGCCCGCAACTGCCGCACGAGGTTGTACATGGCCGTGCTCTTCGCGTTGATGCCCTCGACGTTGTAGTCGTTGATGCACAGACGGGCGTCGCTGTCGGCGGCGCGGGCGTACCGGAAGGCGTCAGCGATGTATGACGAGCCGAGGGTGTTCAGCCAAAAGCTGCTCCGGAGGCTGCCGTTCTCTTCGAACACCTCGTTGACGACGTCCCACGACACGACGGCCGGGTTCGACGCATACCGCCCGACAACGGTCGCGATGTGGTCCTGCATCGCCGTCCGCATCGCGCTTGCCGACAGGTTGTGCACCCAGTTGGGCGTCTGGCTGTGCCACACGAGGGTGTGCCCGTGAACCTGCTGGTTGTTGGCGGTCGCGAAGGCCACGATCTGGTCCGCGCCGCTGAACGAGTAGTTCCCGTCGGACGGCTCCGTCGCGTCCCACTTCAACGCGTTCTCGGGGGTGACCTGGTTGAACTCCGACGCCGCGAGCGAGCGGTACGCGGCTTCGTTGGCGAGCGGCCCGGTGGCGGCCGCGAAGCCGATGAACTTTCCGCGCGCCGCCGCGTGGACGCGCAGGGGTGAGTCGGCGGCGGCGGGCGGGGCGGCGAGCAGCGGCACCGCGAGCAACGCCGCGACCGCGAGCACGGCCATCCGGGCCACGCGGAGGCCGCGGGCAGGGTGGGTCATGGGGACGGTTCCTCCTGACGTTCGGGTACGGGGCGACGCCACGCGACGACGCCGGTGCCCGCTCGTGTCCGCGTCCGCCCGGAGGACGTGGACCCGCCGATCGCCAGCCCGTGGACGGTGCCGATGGAAGCGCTCCCATCCTGATCAGCCCCCAGCGCGACGTCAACGGTTTTCGATAACCACTTGTGATGCCGATCAAGTAGGAAAAGTCCGACTAGGTCTGTCTTATCCGAGAATGATTCGTTACCGTGTACGGGATGTTCCGGGTCGAAGCGACACCGAGACCGCTCGCCACGCACCTGGGCGAAGCGGTCGAGCGATGCTCCGACCACCGGCACCGGCGGCCGGCCATGGTCGCCTACGGCGTCGTCCTGGTCACGTTGGCCGCGATCGGGCTCGGGCTGACCTGGCATTCGGGCCAGGTGGCGGACGGTCTCGCGCACCCCGAGTTCTGGCTCATGGCGGGCCTGGCCGTGCTCGTCGACGCCCGGGCGTTCATCGCGACCGGACGCCACGGCGAGCCGACGATCGTCTGTCCGTCGCTGTGCTTCACGTTCGCGATCCTGCTCTCCTGGGGGCTCGGCCCCGCGATCCTGGTCCAGGCCGTGGCCACGGCCGTGATCGCGTGGCGGATGCGCTACCCCGCGGGCCAGGCCGTCATTATGGCCGGCCAGTTCAGCCTCGCGTCGGCCGCGGCATTCGGCGCGCTGTTGATCGGCGAGCCCGATCCGTTCAACTCGGTCGGGCCGGCCGCCACGTTCCGCGACGGCGTCGCCGTCGTCGCGGCCGCCCTGGTGTGGTTGGTGACCTACCAGGCACTCCGCGTCGGGGCCGCGATCGCGGCGCGGGGACGGCCGTCGATCCAGGTGCTGCGGCCGGCCGCGCCGTACGAACTGCTCTTCATCGCCGCATTGCTCCTGCTGAGCCCCGTGCTCGCGGTCGCCGCCCACGTGAGTGCCGCGTTCGTGCCGCTGGTGTTCGTGCCGCTCTACGCCGTCGAGCGGATGGCGCGACTGGCCGTCGAGCGGGACCGCATGGCGCGCCGCGACCCGCTCACCAACCTCGCCAACCGCTCCGGGCTGCGCGCCGCGTTCGCACGGCTGGCGCCGAGCGAGAAGGGCACCGGTGGGAATCCCCCTCTCGCGATGCTGCTGGTGGACCTGAACCGATTCAAGTACGTCAACGACGCGCTGGGGCACGAGGTCGGCGACCGGCTGCTGGTGACCGTCGCCGACCGGCTGCGGTCCGCGGTACCCGAGCGGGCGATCGCGGCGAGGCTCGGCGGCGACGAGTTCGCGGTCGTGGCGCCGGTCGAGGACGAGGCCGCCGCGCGCCGGCTGGCGACGTCGGTCAGCGAAGCGCTGGCGACCCCGGTCGTCCTCGACGGGCTCCAGGTCGACATCACCGGTTCGATCGGCATCGCGCTGGCGCCCCGGGACGGCACCGACTTCCCGACCGTCATGCGGCACGCCGACGTCGCGATGTACCAGGCCAAGCACCGCGGCCTGCCGCTCGCCGTCTACAACCGCCGCGACGACCAGAACTCCCCGGAGCGGCTCGCGCTGCTCACCGACTTCCGGCGGGCGCTCGGGTCACCCGACGGCCGGGTGTCCCTGCAATACCAGCCGCAGGTGGAGCTGGCGAGCGACCGGGTCGTGGGGTTCGAGGCGCTGCTGCGGTGGGAGCATCCGGTACGCGGGCCCGTGCCGCCGCGCGAGCTGCTGCGGATCGCCGAGCACACCCCGGTGATGCGCATGATCACGCAGAGGGTGATCGACGAGGTCGTCGCCCAGCAGGCTCGGTGGCTGGCCGCCGGCGTCCGGCTCCGCACGTCGCTCAACGTCAGCATCCGCGACCTGCACGGGGATGAGATCGCGACGCGTCTGACGCGCCGCCTGGCCGAGCATCAGGTCCCGCCCGAACTCATCCAGATCGAGATCACCGAGAGCGCGCTGACCGCCGACCTCGCGCAGTTGCACGCCACGATCGAGCGTCTCGCGGCGGCCGGGGTGGCGATCTCGCTGGACGACTTCGGCACCGGGTACTCGTCGCTCCAGCACCTCCGCCGGCTGCCGCTGCGCGAGATCAAGATCGACCGCTCGTTCGTGGCCGGGATCGCGCACAACGCCGACGACGCCGTGATCGTGCGGTCCACGGTGGACCTGGCCCGCGCACTGGGGCTGCGGGTGGTCGCCGAAGGCGTCGAGAACCGGTACACGGCGCGCCTCCTGGCCGAAGCCGGCTGCGGCCTCGCACAGGGCTACCTGTACGCGCCGGCGATGCCCGGCGACGCGGTACCCGACTGGCTCACCGGCCACGCCGTCGCCGCCTGACAGCGCGCCGCCCGCAGGCGGCTCGCGGCCCGCGAGCGGGGCCCGCTCCGCCGACCCGGACGAAGTCAACGCGCCGCCCGGACGCGGCCCGCGGCCCGCGAGCGCGGCCCGCTCCGCCGACCAGGCCGCGCGCAGGCCCGTCGCAGCGGACCCCGGACGTCCCCCAGCGGTCATGACCGCAGACAGGTCCGGACGGGCGGCCGGTGGTCGGCACGTCGGCGGGTTCGTACTCGGCGCGACCGCCTGGCCACTGGCCGCCGCGTTGGTTGCGGCACGCCGGGCGTCGGCGTTCGACGACGGCGAGGCCGCGGTTGCCGGCGACGCCGGTGCCGGAGTGAAATCGGTGCAAGTCGATACACCCTGGCGATCTGCGCGCGGCGTATCGCCGTCGACGGCGACCCCATCCGGGACACCGTCGGTCAGGTCGCACGGACAGCGACGTCCGCGAACGGGACGTACCGGCGGTCTGACCAGGGGACCGCTAGACGTACAGGTTCCGGGCGACGCACAGCGTGAAGACCAGCGCGATCACCACGTCGGCGTTGGACGGCAGGTGGGTGGCCACGAGCAGGCCGGGTCGTCGCGGTGGCCGGCCACTGTAGTCGCCGGCACCGAGCCGACGGTTCAGGTCGTCCTGGTAGTGCACCGCCGAGCCGAGCCGCACTCCGCTGACCAGCGCCATGCCCGCCATGAACATCGCCAGCGTGATCAGCACGTTCATGACGGCGCCCAGCGCGGGCCCGGCCGTTCCACTGCGCAGCACCGCCGCGGCGCCGATCACGGCGAGGACGACGCCGCACACGCCGAGCCAGGCCTGGAACCGCAGGGCGTTGGCCATCATGATGTCGCCGGCACTGCGGGGGCGGTCCCGCGCCGCGCGGTGGACCTCCTCGATCGTCCAGGAGGAGCCGTCACGGCTCAGCAGCCAGCGGAACAGCGGGGCCAGCGGGTACAGCAGGAACCGGCCCAGGTCGCGCGACCGCCGGGCCCCATCCTCGGCCGATGTCACCGGAGCATCCACCCTTTCCCCACCTTCACGGCCGTTCTCGATCACGCTGGCCACCCCTGCGCCGGGGTCGTCACGGCCGAACTCGCCGTCACCGTAGTCCGGTCCCGCGATCGGCGTACTCCACCGTGCGGTGAGAGTGAATCCCGGCCACAAGCCATTGATATACGTCCTTCTATGGGGTTATCGTGCCGGCACCGTCGTTACCCATCGGTAACCCGTCCCCGGAGGTCCCCCACCGTGACTCGGACACGTGCCTTCGCCGTCCTCGCGGTTCTCGCGACCGCCGCCACCGCGCTCGTCGGGCAGCCGGCGGCGGCGACCTCCGCGGCGGCCGGTCCGCCGCCGTCCTCCATGGCCAGCATGGGCGACTCGATCACCCGCGGCTTCAACGCGTGCGGGTTCTACTTCGACTGCACCAGCCGGTCGTTCAGCACGGGTGGCGACGCCGGCGTCAACAGCCACTACCTGCGCATCCGGGCCAAGAACAGCGCCATCGACGGGCGGAACCACAACCAGGGCGAGTCCGGGGCCCGGGCCGACGATCTGCCCGCGCAGGCGACCGCGACGCTCGCGCGGCGGCCCGAGTACGTCACCATCCTCATCGGCGCCAACGACGCCTGCACCAGCAGCGAAGCCGCCATGACCCCGGTCGCGACCTTCCGCGGGCACGTGGACACGGCGCTCGCCACCCTCAAGAGGGGCCTGCCCGACGCCCGGGTCGCCGTCATCAGCATCCCGGACATCAAGCGGCTCTGGGAGGTCGGCCGGACCAGTGCGACCGCCCGGGCCGCGTGGTCGCTGTTCGGCATCTGCCAGTCCATGCTGGCCAACCCGACCTCGACCAGCGCCGCCGACAACGCCCGGCGGGACCGCGTGCGGCAGCGGGTCGTCGACTTCAACGCCCAGCTCGCGCAGGCGTGCGCCGCCTACGGGCCGAACTGCGACTTCGACGACAACGCCGTCTTCCGCTACCCGTTCACGTTCGGGCAGGTGTCCGGATGGGACTACTTCCACCCGAACGCCGCCGGGCAGACCGCGCTCGCCCAGGTCAGCTACGCCGCCGGCTTCAACTGGTAGGCGACGGGCCGTCGGCGCGGGTCGGGCGGAGCCACAGCGCTCCCAGCGGTGGTACGCGGAGCTTCGCCGACGCCGGCATGCCGTGCCAGTGGACGTCGTCGGTGCGGACGACGCCGAGGTTGCCGACCCCTGAGCCGCCGTACTCCGCCGCGTCGGTGTTCAGGACCTCCGCCCACGCGCCGGCCCGGGGTAGGCCGATGCGGTAGCCCTCGTGCGGGATCGCGGCGAAGTTGACCACGCACACCAGCGGCGAGCCGTCCGCGGCGATCCGAACGAACGCCAGGGTGTTGTTCGACGCGTCGTCCGAGACGATCCAGCGGAAACCGGCCGGCGTCGTGTCCTGCGACCACAGCTCCGGCGCCGTCCGGTAGACCCGGTTCAGATCACGGACGAGGCGTTGCAGGCCCGCCCGCCGGGGGTCGTGCGGCAGCGTCCAGTCGAGGCCGCGTTCCTCGTTCCACTCCTGGTCGTCGCCCAGTTCGCAGCCCATGAACAGCAGCTGCTTGCCGGGGTGGGCCCACATGAACGCCAGCAGGGCCCGCACGTTCGCCAGTCGCTGCCACAGGTCGCCCGGCATCTTCGACAGCAGTGAGCGCTTGCCGTGCACCACCTCGTCGTGGCTGATCGGCAGCACGTAGTTCTCGCTCCACGCGTACACCATCGAGAACGTCACCTGGTTGTGGTGGTACTGCCGGTGGATCGGCTCCTTGGAGGTGTAGAGGAGCGTGTCGTGCATCCAGCCCATGTTCCACTTGAAGCCGAAGCCGAGGCCGCCACCCGAGGTGGGCCAGGTGACACCCGGGTACGCCGTGGACTCCTCGGCCACCATGACGACACCCGGGTGGTGCTTGTAGACGGTGGCGTTCGTCTCCTGCAGGAACGCGATCGCGTCGAGGTTCTCGCGGCCGCCGTACTGGTTGGGCTCCCACTGCCCGTCCTGCCGCGAGTAGTCGAGGTAGAGCATCGAGGCGACCGCGTCGACCCGCAGCCCGTCGACGTGGAACTCCTGGCACCAGTAGAGGGCGTTGGCCACGAGGAAGTTGCGCACCTCGCGCCGCCCGTAGTCGAAGATGAACGTCCCCCAGTCGGGGTGTTCGCCGCGCCGCCAGTCGCCGTGCTCGTACAGCGGCGTCCCGTCGAAACGGGCCAGGGCCCACTCGTCGCGCGGGAAGTGCGCCGGCACCCAGTCGAGCAGCACGCCGATGCCGGCCTGGTGCAGCCGGTCGACCAGGTGGCGGAACTCGTCCGGGTCGCCGAACCGCGCGGTCGGCGCGTAGTAGCCGGTCACCTGGTAGCCCCACGAGCCGCCGAACGGGTGCTCCATCACCGGGAGGAACTCGACGTGGGTGAACCCCATCTCGACCACGTAGTCGGTCAGCTGGTCGGCGAGCTCCCGGTAGCCGAGCCCGGGCCGCCACGAGCCCAGGTGCACCTCGTAGACGCTCATCGCCTCCTGGTGCGGCCGGGCGGACGCCCGCCGGGCGAGCCACTCGGCGTCCTTCCACTCGTACGACGAGACGTGGACGACCGACGCGGTGCGCGGCGGGACCTCGGTGCGGCGCGCGAGCGGGTCGGCCTTCTCCCGCCACACGCCGTCCCGGCCGAGGATGCGGTACTTGTAGCGGTGGCCGACGGCCGCGTCCGGCACGAAGATCTCCCAGACGCCGCTGGACCCCATCGACCGCATCGGCCACCCGTCGTGCGGCCCCCACCCGGTGAAGTCGCCGATGACGCGGACACCGCGCGCGTTCGGGGCCCACACGGTGAAGGCGACGCCGCCGCCGTCGCGGGCGTGCGAGCCGAGCGCCGTCCAGAGCCGCTCGTGCCGCCCCTCGTTGATCAGGTGCAGGTCCAGCTCGCCGATGGTCGGCGGGTGGCGGTAGGGGTCGTCGAGCAGCCGCCCGTCGACGTCCACCCGGTAGTCGAGCGCCTCGCCGGGCACGACGGCCTCGAACACCCCGTCCGGGTGGACCCGGGCCGCCTCGTGCCGCGCCGAACCCACCACGATGGACACCGACGAGGCGCCGCGGCGCAGGGTCCGGATCGTGGTCCGGCCGTCGCGGGGGTGCGCTCCCAGCGTGGCGTGCGGGTCGTGCACCAGACCCGCGATCAGGTCGTCCATCACAATCCCCCTAAGCCCGCGGCCGCACCGTCAGGATGTGCGCCGGCTCGAGGAACGGGTCGAGCCGGACGGCGTTGCGCTGTCCCCAGTCGTACGTGGCCCCGGTCAACTGGTCGGTCACCACGAACCGCTCGTGCCAGTCGAGCCCGAGCGCCGGCATGTCCAGTGTGGTGTTTCCCCATTGGACACCCGTGGAGTCGAACGAGCAGACCACCAGCACCGTGTTGCCGGAGCGCGGGTCGCGTTTGGACCAGCAGAGCAGCGCCGGGTTGTCGATGTCGTGGAAGCGCAGGTTGCGCAGCCAGTGCAGGGCCGGGTTCTCCCGGCGGATCGCGTTGAGCCGCCCGAGGAAGCCGGCCAGCGAACGCCCCGCCGCCTCCGCGCCGGCCCAGTCCCGCGGACGCAGCTCGTACTTCTCGTTGTCGAGGTACTCCTCGGCGCCGGGGCGGGCCACGTGCTCGAACAGCTCGTACCCGGCGTAGATGCCCCAGGACGGCATCAGCATGCTGGCCAGCACCGCCCGGATCTTGAACATCGGCGGCCCGCCGTGCTGGAGCGTCTCGTGCAGGATGTCCGGCGTGTTGGGCCAGAAGTTGGGTCGCATGTGGTCGGCGGCGGCGACCAGCTGCTCGCAGTACTCGCGCATCTCCCAGGCCGTCGTCCGCCACGTGAAATACGTGTAGGACTGGCTGAACCCGATCCGGCCCAGCCCGTTCATCATCGCCGGACGGGTGAACGCCTCCGCGAGGAAGAGCACGTCGGGATCGACCGCCTTCACCGAGGAGATCAGCCAGTGCCAGAAGTCGACCGGCTTGGTGTGCGGGTTGTCCACGCGGAAGATCTTGACGCCTTGGGCGACCCAGTGCAGGACGACCCGCCGGACCTCCTGCCGGATACCCTCCGGGTCGTTGTCGAAGTTGAGCGGGTAGATGTCCTGGTACTTCTTCGGCGGGTTCTCCGCGTAGGCGATCGTGCCGTCGGCCCGGGTGGTGAACCACTCCGGGTGCTCGGTGACCCACGGGTGGTCCGGCGCGCACTGCAGGGCGAGGTCCATCGCGATCTCGATGCCCAGCTCCCGGGCGGCGGCGACGAAGTCGCGGAAGTCGTCGAGGGTACCGAGGGCCGGGTGGATCGCGTCGTGGCCACCCTCGGCGGAGCCGATCGCCCACGGCGAGCCGACGTCGTCCTCCTCGGCGACCAGCGCGTTGTTGCGGCCCTTGCGGTTGACGCGGCCGATCGGGTGGATCGGCGGCAGGTAGAGGACGTCGAAGCCCATCCGCGCGACGCCGGGCAGCCGCTCGCGGGCCGTCGCGAACGTCCCGTGCCGCACAGGCCGGCCCGCCGCCACCAC
>Ga0164243_10004205_pt1 | contig 22679 bp, 26 predicted proteins | sample OricompcompostOP_FD_108781 | JGI IMG/M metagenome (GOLD analysis project Ga0164243, IMG submission 108781) | Organic Plus compost microbial communities from Emeryville, California, USA - Original compost - Organic plus compost (OP) | ecosystem: Engineered > Solid waste > Mixed feedstock >...
CCCTCCTACCCCGTCCCCTCCCGAAACCACGAGATTCTTGCCGGAGCCATTTCGAGGTTTGCTAACATGCATTTTCTCTCCGTAGCGCGAAAGGTAAGCCTCAAAGAAACACCAGGCGTTTACTCTCCCGAGGCAATTCCCGGTGCTTCCCCAGTTTGCTGACCGCCTCTTACAGCAAGACGTTCCTCGCCCGCCTCTGCGAGCAGGCCGAGCGCTACGATGAGATGGTTACTTACATGAAGGAGGTTGCCAAGTTGGGCAGCGAGCTCAGCGTCGACGAGCGCAACCTTCTCAGCGTCGCCTACAAGAACGTTGTCGGCACCCGCCGGGCCTCATGGCGCATCATCTCCTCCATTGAGCAGAAGGAAGAATCCAAGGGCTCTGACAAGCACGTCGCTACCATCCGCGAATACCGCACTAAGATCGAGGAGGAGTTGGAGAAGGTCTGCCAGGATGTCCTCGACGTTCTCGACCAGTACTTGATCCCTCAGGCTGCCAGCGGCGAGTCCAAGGTCTTCTACCACAAGATGTTAGTTTCCATTTCCCCCCTCGCTCCTTAACGCACAAGGTGGCACGCGCCATACTTTGGACGCATTCTTCCGCCAGCGTTATCCCCGCTCCATTTCCAAAGTCAATCCTTCTGTCTGGCGGGCCAGGGCGGTATGCTAAGCGGTGGATCTTCTCCCATGAAATAGGAAGGGTGACTACCACCGATACCTCGCCGAGTTCGCTTCTGGTGAGAAGCGCAAGGTCGCTGCCACTGCCGCCCACGAGGCGTACAAGGTGAGCTGCGACAAGCCCCACCCCCGACCGTTAGAATGCCCTTCGTTTGTTGGGGGCTCTACTATCGCGTCATTACGTCGCATCCTCTCCACGCGATGCGGCCTCTCTTTTCATGTCTTGATGACTAACATGGAGGGGCACTTGCTGTGCCCCATCTTAGAGCGCCACCGATGTTGCTCAGACCGAGCTCACTCCCACCCACCCCATCCGCCTTGGCCTTGCGTTGAACTTCTCTGTCTTCTACTATGAGATCCTCAACTCGCCCGACCGTGCTTGCCACCTCGCGAAACAGGCGTTCGATGATGCCATTGCCGAGCTCGACTCCCTCTCCGAGGAGTCGTACCGCGACAGCACCCTCATCATGCAGCTCCTCCGTGACAACCTGACGCTCTGGACGTCATCTGATAGCGCTGATGCTGAGGCCGCCCCTGTTTCGAACGAGCCTCCCAAGAACGCCGGCGAGGGTGAGGCTGCGAAGACCGAGGAGGAGCCCAAGGCCGAGGAGCCTGCTGCTCCTGCCTCTTAAAGCCCATCACACATACATCGATACCACCTGCAACTGTGATGATGAGTTGAATGAATGAATTGGTTGCGTTTACTCATATGAGCCGCCTGGCCTCAGGTTACCCGTATTGGGACCTGAGAGGGTGGGCCAATGGGACGAAATATGTGCGAAGTAGTACCCTTGGAGAGGGCAATTGTTGCGGTTGTTTTCCTTGTCTTTTTCTGATGTTTTTAACCACCCAATTGTTTTCGTTTTGAATCTATCACGGTAACGGGGCAAAGATGGACTGCGGGAACGGACAACCTGATTTGGCAATAGGAGGTATTGAGGAGAATAATGCTGGGAGGCGAAGGATGCCGGGCGATTTTTCTTTCCTGTTTTCCTTATTCCCGGGGCTCGATTTCCGAGGCTTGGGAGAACAACAATCATGAGAGGATCTCGTTGACGGGCTTCTTCCTTCCTGTTTATTTTCCTCTGCCCTCTCCTCACATGTATCGGGCACCTGGCCTTCAAGCCTCCGTATGTCCCATTTTTGGGGGGCTCCTGGGAACAATAACCTTCTTGGATATCCATTTCCTCGTCACTTAAACAGCCCCATCACAAGGATTTGTTTTAGTTCTCCCCCCAAACCCCGCTTAGTTGCCGACTGCACTGCACGCTCGCGCGTACAAACGGATGAAGATCATCCAATCTCCCTAGTTCCTTTTGAATTCTGTGTGTTCCGTTCCCGAATTTCCATATTCTAGGCTACGGTTGTTGCGTTTTTTTGTTCCGAATCTATGGTTACCCTGCGGGAAGGATATTTGAGAGTAAATCAAGGTGTGAGGGTATGTATGGCAAGGGAGGGTCTATCAGCAGGGGGTTTTAAACCTGCTTTGGTTGATTCTTCGTTTCTTTTTCTTTTCCTCATTTCTTACCTAAATTTAAAAAAAAACCCAGTGATATCTATATTGGGGGGCCTGTAAGCGTGGTGAAGTCTCTTATTTTTGTTTCACTTTCCTTCCCCAGGGACCTTAGTTCCGCCGCCGCAAAGTATTGACTGGACATATCATCCATGACAACCACGCTCTCTCTCACAGCTCTAGGATGCATGGTCCTAGAGCTATCTCGGGCTCCGATTCCCTCTCATGTATTGGAACCTCTTAAAATCAATTTCACTGAAACAGCGGGCGTGAGACAAGTAAAGTTGGAACCTCTGCTCCACCATCCTCCGGAAAAAAAGAAGCAAAGACCAGTCTCTCGGAACAGGTCCGCGCCATTCACAAGACTCGCAGTCGACCCCGGGCCTTATTTTCTGACAGCTGTTGATTGTGGGGGGTTTGCATGACTCGTTAGGATGCGTGATGAAGACGGGAAGAAGGGGACCGGGGGGGATTCGCGGGGGGGGTTGTAGGCTTTGTGGAAATTGGAAAGGAGTGGATCCCTTTGCTTTTGGGGCCATGTGACGGATGGAGAGTGGGCAAGATGTGGAGGACGGGTTCGGTAAGGGTAGATGAAGACGAGAGAGAAGTTAGGATGTGGGAGAGCTGGTGGTGAAAGTGATGGGCGCTAGCGGTGGCGGTGGAGGGATGGAGAGAATTCCCGCTGCATTGTAAGCTCACCCTCGCCCTCGAGCTCGCGATGCGTTCATAGGGTTCTAAAATTCGTTCATTAGAGAGCAGGGCTTATATCCCGATATAAAAATCTTTCAATGGTATATCCAAAACTAAATAAATAAACAAAAAAAGACATCAAGATCTCCCACATACGCCCCTCACGATGTATATATAAAACTCCCACGCAAGATTTGTCACGCAACGTTTTCCCGCGCAGGAAACTCCCTCCCCATCTCCTCCCTCTTCTCCCTTAACCTCCTCTGCTCCTCCAAAAGCCTCATCCCCCTCTCCAGCCTCGCAAACCTCTTCCTCCTCATAGCAGCAATAGGGTCCTCATCCGACCCGCTGGTACTCCCATCCTCGTCCGCCTCGTCGGGATACGCCTCCCTGAAGCTCGAATACATCTCGGTCCTATCGACATCGCACCCCGGCATCTCCTCGTCCTCCTCTTCCTTCGCCCCAGAACGCATCCCTCTACCTAACCGCCTCGTGAGCCGTTTAAGACGCGTGCGGAAGGGATTGTGTCTCGCGTTGTTATTGTTGTTGTTGCCGTCGCGGGAGGTGGGAGGGGACGGTGGGAAGGATGGGGCGGGAGTCGTGGGTGCCGTGGAGGGGGGCTGGGAGGATGGTGGCGAGGGGGACGTTAGGCGGAGGACTTCGTCGAGCCAGATTTCGATGCGGGCGTTGCGGGATGGGTTGGGGGATGCGGAGGGAGAGGGGGGAGGTGGTGTTGAGAGCGGCTGGGGAGAGAAGGATGGAGGATTGGGGTCTTCGGGGAGACCCATTGGTAGGGTTTGCGGTTGGGCTGTTGTGGTGGCCATAGTTTATGGTTGGGAAGGGCGGTTGTGTTCGGATGTGAGTGAGTTTGAGAGCGGGTTTGGATTGTTTTGGTCGAGAGCGTGGGTTTGAGGTATTATGGTGTTACATTGTTCTTCTAGAGTTGTAGACTAATACGGGAAGGAAAGGAAGAGGAGAGAGAGGAGAGAGAAGGAGAAAAGGCTGAGTATAAAGGTCATGAAGCTGTAGAGACAGTCCGATAAGAGACAGAATCAAGATCGGCTACACTAGATCAGAGAGAGAGATTTGCAGCGGCCCGTCATGATCTTCGCAAGTTGGGGACGCCGACTCCCGCCTTCCTCCCCTTTCCTGTTCGAAGAAGCAAGTACGAGGGAAGCTAGGCGGAGGATTTTAAGTTGGTGGCCTTCGATTCTGCTCTATGGCTGTCGTCGGCGAGGACTAAATCGGAGCTGGAAGCCGGGGTTGATCAACGAGATGAGAATTTGGCAAGATCAGTGGTACACTTTTTTTGAAATCAATCGTTCTTACAATCTCTCACTTCGCACAACACTAACACACGTTAGTCTCCTTTTAAAGGGAAAAATGAGAAAAGCTTCTCAAGTTGCTTGCCACCGAGCTCTCTTTCTTTTCCTGCATTTCCTCGTACACAAAATAAACCGGGAATATCCCGACGCCGTCTCGAACTTTGCTTCTTCTGCTTCCCGACGCCCGTCAACAATCATCTACGAAGCACTGACCGAGTGTTTTAAGTTTTTTCTTTCAAGCTAAAACTGGGCCGAATGCTGACTCGAACTCGGGGTGATCGTGGAGGAATTCATAGTACTGTCGATCCTGGGGTGAAGCCCCCTTTCCACGTCTAGACGAGAATCGGGAAATATATATATATATATAAGAAAAAGAAATAAAAACAGAATGTTCTAATTTGAAAATGCATCCGATCGGGACCTTGCGGTCTTAGGCCCGATTCATACACTATGATCAGAATCAATATACACTAGACTTTCATGTCTTTAGAGTATGGAGTACTGCGTGTAATTGCAGCAACAGGCCATCATGTTCGCAGAAGAATAGTGTAGATACTCGTGGTTTCTTTTCTTTTTTTCCCTACCAAAAAACATAGCCGAGCCGGATGAGCACAAGTTGGAAGACAAGTGCCTCATATTCCCAGCGTACCACATACCCGGTTCTATAAACGCCGTTATGCATCCGTGATAAACCCTCGAGACTTTTTCCTTTTTTTGTCAAGAATCACAAATACCCTTTGACACGTTTACATGCATCCATCCGTAACCTGAACTACCGCATTTGCGGCTTTAATGTCTCCCAGCCCCCTAGACCGCCGTCCCCATCACCATCAAGTGAATCCAAAAGATCAACTTCGGTTGCAGCTCCATGCAGCGGCTCCTTCGTCTGCGGCTTTGCTGGAACCTGTGGCGGCGGCTGCTTCTTAGCGTGCGCTACCGCTGCGGATGCTGCTGCCGCCTTGACACCTACGACCCCGCCGCCGCCGCCCGACATGCCCGGTAAACGGACGGCCCCCGGAGGCGCAGGCGGTGTGCCTACATCGCCTTTCGCCTGCTTAATTCCTACCACCGGCTTGGGTGGCTTCGGCGGTGCGACCGGCCTCCTCTGTGTGTTGGGAGCCGGAGATGCGGACCTTGTGCCGTTTGTCGAAGCGCTCTGTTCAACCGGCGCCGGGCTGCGCGCAGGCAGTGGCGGCGGGGATTCCTTGTCCGTCGTGCTTCCTGGCACTGGGGATGTGCTGGTGAGATAGGATGGCTTCTTCGCAACAGGTGGGGGTCCGGCGCCAGCACCCTTGGTTTCCTTGCCTGGCGGAGGAGATGGCCCTCGTTGAGAAGAGGGTGGTACGGCCCGCGGCGGAGATACCTGCCGCGAGACTGACACCGATCTCGGCGGCGGAGGCGGAGGAGCTGCCGTCCTCGTCCTCTGTACCGGTCGTGGTGCGGCTAACGATGTGGATGTGGCCTGTGCCTGCGATATCGGCGCCGTTGCCTGTCGCCGTGGAAGAGGAGGCGGAGGAGGCGTCTCGCGCTGCTGAGGCGACCTCGACAGTACATCGTCCGTAATAGCCATCCTCCCGACCTTAGCAGGTAACGACCCAGCATCAAACGGCGGTGGAAGCCTCCTGCCACTCGGTGTTCCTCCCGACGTCGAGAGAATGGTCGAGTGGTTAATGACTTCGTAGGCCGAGCTGGCCAGACTTGACAGTGACTGCCTGGACGACGACCGCGGGATAGACACCCAATCGGGCTCCTCCGTGGGGGTAAACGGGTTGTTTGGCCGGTTGGGATTCAGAACCGTCGTCATCCCGCTGTTGGTGGGATTAGGCGGAACCGCATCAACTCGTGCGGATTGCCCGTTAGCTAGCCACCACTTCTGCCGATCGGAGCTAGCCGGCGGCAGGCCCGGTTCGATGGCATCGTAGCCTACGAGATCCTCGTCCTCTTCGCTATCGTCATCTTCTATGTTCGTCATGCTCCCTCCGACTTCACCCATGCGTTTTTTGTACAGAGTCTCGCTGATTGACTGCCGCAATGCCTCATCTACAATGCTGACCACGCAGTTGAACACGGCATATACAGGCCTATGGTCGGAAAACCGTAGGGGCGCAGAATCGTAAGCAATCTGCTTAATGTTTGAGCCTTTACGCAGAATCCTATCAGTCCATGCCGGGATTCTGGCTTTCTCCCTGTGCGACACCAGCGATATTAGCATTCTTGTCGAGTTCGAGTCCGTGATCTAGGGGAAAGCGTACGAGCTATCATATTCGTCGGTCCCAAGGTCAAACTTATATGTAGGCGCAAAAGTAATCCTGCTTTCAGAATAATACGGGAAAGAAAGCCCGGCTACCATTTGAAGGTTGAGCTTTTACCAAGAGAACGTTAGTACATGCTTATTGCCAATGATGTGATGCGTTCCTTCAACCCATCGCCTCAAGCCTTACCTGATCGTTATCATAAAGCGTCGCGAGGTCTCCCCGTTGGATGTAAGAGAGTGTGGTCTCTCGATCGAGACCAATGCGGTAATTGAAATCGCCAAACCAGATTACAGTATCTTGATGTCTATGTTAGTAGCCTTTCACATCACAAGGAAAGTAAGTGGCTGGTGGTACTCACCATGATCGTCGATGCCTCTATTCCTCTGGAACCGGAGCCCGCGATGAATTGTCGCAAAGTCCCGATTCCTCTCATCGTAGTTCGAGAATCCCGCAGCAAGATGCGCCGTGACAAAGCAAATCGGGGTGTTCGCATAGTCAAGCCTAATCGCGACGGCGCCCTTATTGCCCGCCATGCCGGACATGCCCGTCTTCTTCACGCTGCCCTCTACGTTCTTGATATTCCCCAGCACCGACGACTTCACGAAGAGACACAGCGCCGCCCCGACGAGCTGCCCGCTGCGCAAGAGTATGTATTTTTCTCCGCTAGCCTTGGCTCGGGCGTTGAGCGTCCTACGCACCGCCTGCTCCCAGAGATGCTTTCTTGACGGGTCGCTGTTCATGATCTGCTGCGGGCTCAGCTCGACGATTTCTTGGAAACCGACGGCCACTATCTCGGGAAGCGTCGTGCCAACTGCGGCGGGCCATAACCAGCGGGATAAGTCCTCTTCAATGCCGTGGGTCTTGCCATTGAGGTTGAAGGTGCCGACGAATCTGAAACGGAAAATATTAGCGGTAAGAGAGAGACGGGGGGGAGGCAACAATGAACTATTAGGAGCGTATTTTCACATACATTGTTATCGATCGATTCGACGAGAACTCGGCGCTCCGCTTTGAGAGCTCAACAGCGACATAATCGCTGATCGGATCGAACAGCTGAACAGCCTGTTGCCCCATTAGACGACCAAGCAACAAATCAATGGTCAACTGCCGTGACGAGTCGGTGAAGTTGTTGTGGTAGAGTCGCTGTGCTGATTTGCGAAAGTCTGCCATGGCACCCGAAAGCGACATCTTGCCGTGCCTCGTGAAAGACGTCTTGAGAGCCCCCGTTCCGGCGTATATCTTAGACAATGCGTCGCCATTGTCCGCCCAGAGACTGGAATGCCTCATCCAAAAGTCTGAGGCCGCATATTCTCCCCTGTGGCCCAGGAATGTCTCCACTGCCATCTGGGAAATCATCGTCTGGATGAGGTTCGTCCTGTCTAAGCAGTCTAGACAGTTTGTGCGAAACACCCCCTCCTGCTGAAGGACGACGACTAATCTGCTATCCTTTTCATGGAGAGTCGAGCCGTCGTCGGCGCCGTCGTCATCCTCATGAGCAAGGTAATAGGCGAATGCGTCGATGGAATCTTCAATGTATCGCCGAATTCCTTTGGCTGCCTCATACCCGATTGCTTTGGTTTCGGCGTGGAAATCGTATTCGCTGGATTTGAGCAAGGCGTGGTCTCTAGACTCTTTTCCTCCAGGGCGGCTCAGCGGACAATGTGCGGTTCCGTACCGATAGAGCTGCGTCAGCTCAGCTTCTCCCGGCTTAGCGTCGCTAAGCAGATTGATGATATGGACGGCGCCGTACACCTCTTCTAATCCTTGAAAGTGTTTGTCAAAGGCCGGCTGCGTGCCGTCGGGCGACCTGGTAATGGTGATTTTTTGTCGTCCGGGAATGAGGTCCGGTGCTTGTTCCCAGAAGACAGGAACAGAGCCTCGAACTTGTACGTAGGAAAAGACGATGCCGGCGGGGCTCCAGTACGTTGTCTCGGACTCGACAAAGTTGGCCACATTTCCATCATCGTCGATGCCTCGGGAGTTGAAGCGGGTGCCGACACGCTTACACGAGAGCCTCGATATCACGGAAAGGAACGAAGGTAGGCGCGAAGACTTTGGCGCAACCGGGGCAGCGGCTTGAGGTATTGTCATGGTTCCGCAGAAGCCTCGGATAGCGGAGGTCAATATTCTCGAATGGTCAAGCGCCTCCCTTTCCGGGGGCATTAATCTCGACCTGAACTTGACCAACGGGTTGATCATGAAGAAGTTCCAGAGGAAGGACTCGTCAAAGTTATCAATATCGAACGTCGTGTTGCTTGCTGGTCTATATCGTGAGCATGAATTAGTATCATATTCGAGCTAACTAGGCTAATAATTTGGGCATATCAAATAGCACCGGTCCCTACCTATTTTGTAGTCTGCTAGTCAGGTCGAAATCTGTACTGTAGTAAAAGGTCCCGTTGCTCAGGAGCTTCCGTAGTTCCTGACATGGATGTTGCTCTATCGCCAGGTCTCTTCGCGCTAGGTTCTGTCCGTATACGGACGAGGAATCGGAGAGCTCGGGGTCCAAGTTATCCAGAGAATAGACGAAGTCATAATCGGACGTATTGAGGCAGTAGAATTCGACGCTTGCGATTCGCTCGACCGTCTCGCCTGGCCGAATCGTCGCGGCTCGGGTGGCCTGCGTAACGACGCAGAGGAAGACATCGCCATCGACGGAGATGAGGCCCAAGGTGCCGTATATGGGCTGCGGCGTCAAAGGCCGGTAGTGTTGGAGAACATGTCTTGTGTTGCGAGAAAACTCAACCATGCATTTCGATTCGAACCCATCACCGTTGCGGGGCCGGTGACCGTGGACGGAGAGTGGGGTGCTATTCCCGCTGACGGTGGTGCTGTAACGGAAGATCAGAGAATGGGAGTCGGAGACGATGGCGATGGCTCGGTGAGGATGTTCGCGGATGAAGATCTGGCTCGATTTCTCGGGCCCTGGGGATGGGCGATGGACAGGCCACGAGCCTGTCGTGGAGGGTCGCTCCATTGGTAGTTTGCAGATGCCTTCGTTGCGGTCGAGGCTAAACTGTTGGGCAGAATGGATGACATCAAGATCGAAGGCGCAACGAGGGCTAGGATCGAAGAAGGGGGCCTCAAGGCTGGGATAGGCGTCTAGCGTAGCTTGATGATATCATAATCAAGACTTAACAATTTGAACTTCGAGTTCTTGGTCGCCCGGCTCTCTGCGCCCGAAATTTCAGTAGGGGGAAACGATCAAGAAGCACAACGGTCCGAACAGAAATATTTACGGTTTCTGAAAGGCCAACGCCATTCTCGGACACATTTACATGGAGATTTGAGGTCGATCAGTGCAGGTTCTTCCGGGGCGATCGACGAAGGAGGCGTCGCTGGTGACTGCTGAAGAAGAAGTACACGTAGTCAGCGCTGGGCGACGTGGAGCACAAGTGTCTCAGCTCCTCCGTTCTCGACAGTTCGCAGTTGGGCTCAAGTGACAACATCACACCTCACTCGACCTGTCCAAACGGAGAGAAAATTTATCTTCAAATCTCTCAAGTTCGAGGACGACGACGGTATATTCTTCTATTGCATTAATGTACGGAGTTGCTCGATTCCTCTGTTGGACTCTGCGATTCTATCTAACACGCAGGTTGGCTAGGAGCTGGTGCTTCTTGCTCTTCATGCGGATACCAATTTGCTCCTGCCAGTGCTCTTCGTAGTCGACCTGTTTCTATGCCTAGCGGTCCAGCTTGCTTGTCTACGAAGTAGATTGATAGGTTGATAGGAGCGAATCGACCGGACTGGAAACGAGGGAAAAGGACGAATGCCCACTTGAGCTTCGCTGCAGCCGAAATGGCATTTAGCAGAAATGAGTCGGTGCCGAGAGATCCATGGCATAACACGGACAAAGGCGAGATGAGACGAAACGAAACACGAAAGTCAGGCTTCAGATACAATAATTTGAGATCAAGCATCCCCGTAGGGAGGCATTCAGTCTCTTCCTATCATATGTTTTGTTTGTGCATCATCATAAGCCATTGTAGGATGAAAGAAGAAGAGAAAAAAAATTCCTTCTTGGTCCTGCACCTCCAATATTGTTCAATTTTCGTTGTCTCGCGAGATTCTCCACATGGCGCTTATGTAATTCTTAAGTCCGACAGCAACAGCGCTGGCTGGACTTTCCCTGGACAGCCTTGTGGCTGACTCTAAGTCGCTTTTCAGACTGTCCAGTCGGTAAGCTTTGGAAGGAGGGTACTGAACATGGAGTGTACCTCATTTAAAAGTACCACTTTTCTCTGATTGGCGCGGAAATTTTTCTGGAGAAATACTCCACGTAGACAATCTCTCCGCATGGTACATCTACCTGAAGTACCCCTCTTGAACCTCGCTCAGCGTCGATCAGAAGCTTCTTCCCAAGTGAAAGTGGCAGAAAAATCCAGCCACCTTATCCAATCCTCTGATGAACTTCCCTCCTTCCCACCACCACCAACCAAATCATTGTCACCACTTCTCTACTTCGTACTTTACCACTTACTTTCCACCTCGAACTCGAACTCCCCTCGCCTCTCTTGCATCATTCCCCTCCGATTACGGCATCCAATTTCAGGGATTCTGCTATTCTCATATTGTCTAGTCATATTTGTCCGACCTCAACTATTAGCACTCGCGATTTGTTTCGCGTAGTCGCATGCGCATCGGCCTGTATTGTTATCAGCGATCAGCCCCAGACCTCCTGTTCTAGTTGCAACCATGGCGGATTTCGGCCACTTTGCGTCCTCCGACGAGGAGAACGTCGAGGTTAAGCGCCTCAGAGCTGAAGTGGTACGCTTCTGTGCCAGCCCCCTCTTCCACCTCTATTTGTATGGTGCTAATCGCGCCTTTTCTTGCAGGATGCCGACCCCGATAGCTTCGAGAACTGGGAGAAGCTCATTCGCGCCTGTGAGATGGATGGCACACTAAACCGAAACTCGAGCCCCCAAGCGATTGCCGCGTTCCGAGATGCATACGACGGTTTTCTCCTCAAGTTTCCTCTTTTCTTTGGGTACTGGAAGAAGTATGCCGACCAAGAGTTCAACATCGCTGGGCCCGAGTCCGCGGAGATGGTAAGTTGCTTCTCTTAAATCGATGCGCCTTTTCCTCCTTTCTTTTTGTCTCTTTTTCTCTTCGCGTATCGTCGCCGCACCGAATCCTCCCTTGCTAACACTGCTTCTATTTCTAGATATACGAGAGGGGCGTCGCTAGCATCGCCAAGTCGGTCGATCTGTGGACTGAATACTGTTCCTTCAAGATGGAGACAACACATACACCACACTTGGTTAGAGAGTAAGTTATAGTAGGGGTAATTTTTTCCTTCCCTCCCTTAACCAGAATCAAACTCGTTGTCGTCGACTATGCAGCCCTCCCCGGGATGACACGAGTCCTGCCCTACCGCTCGCTTGCCGCTGTTCTCTTCGACGACGACAATCGCATCGGGCCTGCTTCTTCCCATCTACCGCCTAGATATTCACTGGCGCAGGGTCAATGGATTGTTCCACGGCTTCTTCCGTCAACGTTGCCGCTCTTATTCTATCTTTGCGTTGCCAGTCCATGCCACCCAGAGTCGTCGGCCGCCTCGCGTTCCTCCCTCAAGTCTTGCCCCCCATCTACCTGGATTCTTTTTTTTTCTATGTGTTTGGTGGTGTTGGATTTTGCGCGTCGCTTCCACTAGAAACAGCACTTCCTGTATATCACCTATTTCCCTTTGCTTATCCCCTCTCTTCCCCTCCCCACACCCCCTCCCTCTCCAGAACCACTGTGGGGTTCGCGGACTTTTGCAAGACTAACGTTGGCTCTGTTAATAGGCTCTTTGAACGGGGCGCTACCGCCGTAGGCCTCGATTTCCTTGCCCACCCCTTCTGGGACAAGTATATCGAGTACGAGGAACGTCAGGAGGCTCACGACCGAGTCTTTACCATTCTTGCACGAATCATTCAGATCCCCATGCACCAATATGCGCGTTATTTCGAACGCTTTCGCCAGCTATCCCAGTCGCGCCCCATCGCTGAATTAGTACCTGAACTCACGCTCGCCAGGTTCAGGTCTGAAGTTGCCGCAGAGGCTGCCGCCTACGGTGGTCAACCACGATCGGAACTCGAAGTAGAACGCGATATCAGGACTAAGATTGACAGCCACTACTACGACATCTTCACGCGCACGCAATCCGAAACGACGAAGCGATGGACGTATGAGTCGGAAATTAAGCGCCCTTATTTCCATGTGACGGAGCTTGAACACCCCCAGCTCCAGAATTGGCGAAAATATCTCGACTTTGAGGAAGCTGAAGGCGATACCACCCGGGTTATGTTCCTGTACGAGAGATGCTTAGTGGCGTGCGCCTTCTATGATGAATTTTGGTTCCGATATGCTCGTTGGATGGCGTCGCAACCCGGAAACAAGGAGGAGGAAGTGCGCAACATCTACCAACGTGCAGCGACGCTCTTTGTTCCCATCAGTCGACCCGGAATTCGTATGCAGTACGCATATTTTGAGGAGAGCTGCGGTCGCATCGATATTGCGCGGGACATTCATGCTGCGATTTTATTGAAGCTACCCGACTGTATCGAAGCCATTGTTTCATGGGCTCATCTCCAGAGGCGCCAGAGCGGCCTCGATGCGGCGATTGAGGTTTACAAGAGTCAAATTGATTCGCCTCATGTTGATATCTACACCAAGGCAGCCTTAGTGACGGAGTGGGCGTTCTTGCTCTGGAAGGAGAAGGGATCTGTTGACGAGGCTCGTGCTGTTTTCTCGAAGAACCTCCAGTGGTATGGTGACAGCAGGATCTTCTGGGAGAAATGGATCGAGTTCGAGCTCCAGCAGCCTACGAGCGTGACGCTGGAGCCTCAGCATGCCGAGCGCATCCAGCAACTGTTTGAACAACTTCGTACCAAGAGTCGCCTGTCAGCAGCGGTGAAGAAGGAACTCTCGCGCAGTTACTTTTCGTACCTGCAGCAGAGAGGAGGCAAGGATGCTATGAAGCAGTTCCTACTCTTGGATCGTGAAACCTTTGGGTAAGCTTCTTTTCCCATTCCCTTTCAATGACCGTCAACTGTTTTAATGTCGTGAATTAACATTTGCATGATTCTAGTCCCCCATCAGTATCAGTGTATTCTAAGACACGAGCCGGAAATAAGGAAAACGGCCTGACCTTGGCCGAGCTTGACGATGCGACCAAGGTGAAGGCTGAAGCCAAATACTGGACGTATTACGACCTTCACGGAGATGTGAGCCCTGATGCTCAGGGCCCAGCCAGCTTCAACTAGGAAGAGGGTCTTTTTCGACGGAAACCCGGCCACCCGAGCAAGGACCGACGAATGGGCTCCTATCAAGTCGAATTTCGAAGGTTCTTTTTGAACGTCTAGGACTACTCTGTACTATAGTTTTGTGTTATTTTTTTTTCCTCTTCCGCACAGCACACGTTGATGTTTGCGGTCTTATTACCTTTTCTTTTCTTCTTTTTATTATCCGCCTTCTTTTTGGCGAGGGGAAAAAATATTACGGCGGTTGGATTCTTCGGCATCAACAATGAGTTTATCACGACTCGAGCGGCGGGCATTCTCACCGTTGGGGGGAGAGTTATATGTGGAATGGATGGAACGGAAGCATAAGGAGGGAGGGAAGTCGAGCGGCAAAGGCATGGCGTGGGAGAGGCGAGGCCTTGCTCGCATGCGCCGGCAGAAGACCAGTGGAGATGGAGGTCGAGTTTCATCTGCTCATGTAACCTTTTCATGTAGTTTAAGGATGTAGCTCTTGGTCTCTAGTTAGCCAACAAGAAATGATAGAAAAGGCATACCTGTGTTGTGTCAAGTCAGCCCCAGACCGATTGTAAAAGACTCATTCTTATGAAGTTGCTTCTCGCTAGCGTCACCGGCCGCCATGGAACCGACTTCGGGTAAGCGAATGTTCGGGTTCTTCAAGTGCTGTTCGTCTCTTTCGCTTGCCGGGAGGTCATTTATCATTATTTTACGCGTACATGATAGTTTGCGCTCGGCAGATCGTCAGAATCAAATACAGAGCTGACAACTGGGCTGAGGCCTGTATGCTCGGCTTGGGGATACCCTTTCCTTGACCTTTCTCCTTTGATAAGGAGGAAGAGGAAGAGGAAGAGGAAGAGGAAGAGGAAGAGGAGAAGACTTTGTTCGTATCCGGAGCGCGGGACAAGCGCGAATCTCTCTTAACTATTACTCCAGGATGAGTTTCATTTCTCATGGGATCCGGGGACATGGGCATGGGTTCACGGGAGTGATACTGATCAGTCGGATTGGAAGTATCAAATGCGATCAGGTCCTCATTGGCTGGAAACCACTACTGTATCCATTCGAGGTTGCACTCCTTTGACAAGCTGGGGCTTTGTTAGAAGGGCAGAGATTAAGGGTCCTCTCGATGTTGACGACGAGAGTGATGCCCTGACCGAAAACATGCCACTTTTATGAGAAGACGTCGTTTCCCGTCGTGTAACATCGGCAGCAGCACTCCGGATTGATTTCCGATGTCTATTATAGAACAAGCCCTTCTATTATGCAGCTGGATGCGGCATATCAAAGTATCAAAGCACACGCGAGAAGGATCAATGGACGAAATTATTACCAGAACTGGAAAGAACCCACACCTTGCCCGAAACGGACAATGGCACGGGCTTGGCAAAAGTCATGTGATTTGGCGTCAGACCATTGGAACGGCGTGTGCTGGAACGGAAACTGCAGGGCGATTTTGGCGAGTAGGGAGGCTCAATAAACACGTGCAGCCGAGACGTCGTTTTTGGGGAGCACGTCGGCACGGCTGGTGAAATTGAGAAAACGCGCTCCGTGGAGAAAGATTTTTCTAGAGCAGCTAGGCTGAGCAATTACTATGGAACATCGGCGGGATCGGATCTTCGCATTTTAACCATGGCAAAGGCACTTGGATTGAGTCATCTTGGAAGGATTGATTGAGCCATTGGATGGAATGGGGAGGGGGGTTCTGGAGATGATGTGATGCGGCGTTTTCTGCAGGGGGATCAAGCAGGGCTGGCCTCAATGATGGACTCCTCAGCTCGCGGAGAGAAAACATTGAAAGAATTTGGTACCAGCGGCACTGTTTATTCGGCGGGCCAATTGGCCTGAATATAATGCTCCGATCAGACGATTCATTCGACAATCCAGTCCTGTCCTTGCAGGGTAAACTTATGCGCACACAAACGATCAGTGCTGCAACATTGAAGTGAAACATCAGTGAGGTACACAGAGCTGTGATATCAGAAGAGTAATAGTGGACATGTGTTTAATCAGCGCCAAGCGGAACCTTTTGCCACAAAAACTCTCAAGGTACCAATGTTGCTCTCACTCTACGAGATACGCTCATTTGCTCATTGCTTTTGCCAAAGTTTGGTGGCTGAGGTCACCAGGTCTAAATACATCTTCTCCCACTCCTTATCTCAACTGGGATTAGATAGCTACTCGGCAGGCATGCGAAATAATGGGTTGTCTAGTTGCTTCTTGGAGGGTTAGGACAACGGAGCGCAAGATTGTCTGTCGGGATCCGTTGTGGGTGGTAAATTGATATTGCATTACGTTGAACGCTTTATCTCAGGTACGTGTACTTCGTACTTCCGTGGATGAAGTACCTCAGTAATCGGCGTTCACCCACGTTTCCAGAACCTCGGTCTTTGAAACGTTTTGGATGGATGTCCTTAACGAATAACCATAGAGCTCTCCACCATTGTACTCCTTGGTCGAGAACAGGCACATCACAGAGCTACCGAAAGCAGATCCGGAGCTGTCTCGACCAAGTACACTAGCGCCTGGAGCTTCCTCATGCTCGTCCAAACTCCCCACAACTAAGCAAAGAGCAAGAGCCGAGTCTCCATCCGGCAAAGCGCCAGTTTCTCTTTCCCCGTTTTCCCACCTACGTAATCAAGTTATTTGCTTGCACCTTCGAACTGTTCCGGGCCAAACTGAGTGGATCCCGAACCTTTTGGCCCATTTCGGCCAATCAGAACACTTCAATTTGCATTCTCGCTCATCCTGCCCATCATGTCCCCACAATAGAGCAGTGGAACAGGAAGGCCCCCCTCTGAAGCGAAACCCGATCTGTTCCTCCCAGCTCGATACAATTGTATCTCGGGCTTCTCTCGATTTCCCCCGGTTTCTCGTCACTCCATTCTCTTCTTCCCTCCTATTTCTTCACCTCCAATTCCATCCGGGCATCCTTAGGAAGGTAAGAACTCCCTATTCCGCTCCTCTTGATTCATTGAGCTCTCTTCTTTCGGAAGCTTGATTCTTTGTACTCTCTTTCGACTTTGCTTGTATCTATCAAGCTGTGTCACCAGTCTCCCCATCCATCTGATTCCGAATTCTCCCAGTTCGCCCACCTATTTCCCCTCCCTCTCACGCACACACTCTCTGAGCCTGTATCTGACCCGGCACTGAACAGTATTTTCAGTATTTCCTCTTCGCCTCCTACACAGATCACACGATGGCTTCGACTACCCGCCAATTCGCCCGTGTGGCGCTCCGAACCACCACCCGTCGCACCGCTTTCGTCGCTGCTCCCAGGCAAATCCTCCGCCAGGGTGGTCGCCGCTATAACTCTTCCGAGGCTGGCAAGTCCGGTGGCTCCTCTTCCTTGATCTGGATCGCTGGTGCTGCGGCGGCCGGTGGCGCTGGTTACTACTTCTTCACTCAGGGTGGCTCTAGCCCCTCGATCAAGGAGTTCAAGCCTACCCAGAAGGACTACCAGGAGGTCTACAATGTCATTGCCGGCCGCCTTGAGGAGAACGACGAGTACGATGACGGAAGCTACGGTCCCGTCCTCCTCCGTCTTGCCTGGCACGCCAGCGGTACCTATGACAAGGAGACCGGCACTGGTGGCAGCAACGGTGCTACCATGAGGTTCGCTCCCGAGTCGGAGCACGCCGCCAATGCCGGTCTCAAGGCCGCCCGTGACTTCCTCGAGCCCGTCAAGCGTGAGTTTTGGACCACCCTATTCAAACTTGACTGAAAATTCGATGTTCCCTTCTGCTCTGCGCAGATCCGGGGCTAACAATCTGAGCAGAGAAGTTCCCCTGGATCTCCTACTCGGATCTCTGGATCCTCGGTGGTGTCTGCGCCATCCAGGAGATGTTGGGACCTGAGATTCCTTACAGGCCCGGCCGTACTGACGGTGACCTCTCTGCCTGCACTCCCGACGGCCGTCTTCCCGATGCTGCCCAGGGCCCCAAGCACATCCGTGACATCTTCTACCGAATGGGCTTCAACGATCAGGAGATCGTTGCCCTCTGCGGTGCTCACGCTCTCGGCCGCTGCCACAAGAACCGAAGCGGCTTCGATGGTCCCTGGACCTTCTCTCCCACCGTTCTGACCAACGACTTCTACCGCCTTCTCCTTGACGAGAAGTGGCAGTGGAGGAAGTGGGACGGCCCCGCTCAGGTAAGCTATGACTGACGACGAAGCTGGTTTAATACGCCATGTTGATGAGAATACTGACGTAACTCTTTCTCACCGGAATAGTACGAGGACAAGAAGACCAAGAGCCTTATGATGCTCCCTACCGATATGGCTCTTGTCCAGGACAAGGAGTTCCGCAAGTGGGTCGAGCTCTACGCCAAGGATAACGACGCCTTCTTCAAGGACTTCTCCGCCGCCGTCGTCAAGCTCTTCGAGCTCGGTGTCCCCTTCGCCCAGGACGCCAAGAGGTTCACTCTCAAGTCCCCCAACGCTTAAAGCATTCGACCACAGGTTGAAACAATCGACACAATCCGGTCACTCTACTCTCTCCCAATGTGGAATCTGTACAATTGGATGAAACGTGGGTGGCGATGAAGTGATAGTGATGTTGAGTCTAACTCTTTATATTTTCTCCTTTGTATTCTGGGGGAAAAAAGCAGGGTTAGACGCGATGGGCCTTCGTGTGTTGGTGTGTAAGAAGGAGGGAGGACTTGGCGGATGGATCTTTTTTCTCATATTTTTGCCTTGTTTTAGAAACCTGTAACAGATTCCCGCGATGGTAGAACATCAAATTCAGAGTACATTGAAACTCACTTAACAACGAACCTGCGTGATAGGTGTAATCCATAAAACCGTTTGTTGTGAGAACACATGGTTAAGATGCTCCGAGTATTCTCCACAGTTGGCCATTTTATTTTTGTAAAGGTCTTCTTTATTATTTTATTATATTTTTCTTCTTATTTTTATTCCCTTTTCCCTTGAATTTGTTTTCAAATCTTCGAATTGTCTCCTTTTGTTTTCTTCCTCGGAGGATGTAACCGGAGCTGCCCAAGGCAAAATTCTCATCGGCCGAGTCCAAGACCGGGTCCGTCCGCACTCCGTCGGCATAAGCACGCGTCCCTAGAACCCGATATCAGAATCTTTATTATTAATGAATGTAGTTCCGAGCCGATCCGAGAAGGATAGCGCAAGGTACATCTAAAATGTACCTAACGACAAATTTTCCTTCTATTTTTGGCCTTCCACGTCGTTGTTCCTGTTGATCCCCTGGAAAGGCCTGTTAGGAATCTGTTGTTTTTTTTTCATCCTTTTGGGCACTAAACTTTGTTAGTTGCGTGGGTTTTCACATGTGAGCGAAGTGTGTATGAAAGGCCCATCTATTCTACCCTCCTTTCTAGAAGGGGCCGGTGAATATAGGCATTGATATAAATAGTGTTATGTACAATCCGAGCCAGGTATTACTGAGGCACGGCAGCATCTCATCAAGGTGAACCCTGTTTGCCTCAGACACACCAAGCACACCAAGCACCTATATCGATCATTGGGATCTTCACGAACAGCATCGAGCCAACACAAAAATCGCGATGAAAATCGAGGGTATTCCATTTCCCTTGTTAGAAGAGTACACTATCCCAATTCCTTTGCCCGAGGGGCCGGATGTCCTAAACACCTCCCCCCATCGGTACAGGCCTCTCCTTACTCGATTGAGGCTCTCCTTCCTCAATGGAATCCATTCAAGTAAGACCCAGATCGCCCTTCCGTTTTGTTTCGCTGCCATTACATTAACCCAAAAAAGAGAGAGAAATATTAAGTCGCTGCTGCTTCTCCAATAGTTTGTAAAGTATAATATGTGAAGAAGGGAAACAGAAGAAGAGGGAAACAAGCAGCTGCCTCGGAAAACGTGATGATGAAAGAGGAAAGCAACCCTAACTCGATATCCTCCAAGGCCTCATTCACCCCTAGTAATTGATTCACCCTAAGGGCCCAAACATCACCCGAGGGGTTTGAAGGGAGGGATCGAACGCGATGGTGAAGCGTTGCGGTTGTGGAAGAGCCCACGAGAAGCTTGATTGGTCGCTCAAGGAGTAATATTGACCTGCTTGTCCCCTCCTCCATCGCGTAACATCACAACCACTACTCACAGAAGAAGAAGGAAAAAAGAAAATCCCACATTAATCCCATATCTGTCATGATGGTACAATTGTTGCTGAAGAACTCGCTTTTCAGTTGCCGAGCAAAATAAAAAACAAGTTGTATGAAGAAGACTGATGAAGAGATGACGTGAAGATAACCGCCAAGTACGATGAAACCCGGTACGCCCCGCTACCCAGCTCCGTTAACGTCGTAAACGGAAAAGGCAAAAACAAAGAAGAAAAAAACAGACGAAAATGTTATCTTATCGGTTTTGGTCTATAGGATGATAATATGTATGACGAAGGGGGTATTATCGACTGGAATGGGAAAGGCAAAAAGTATTGGCGTTTATTTGCCGCCATTAAAGTCCTGAGCCGTAAAGTTGTTGAACTGCAGTTGCCGCCTATGGTTCTGATGAGGAGAAGACTTGGAAACCATCGTGGCGTCGGTCCAGTTGAATTCCGTGTTTCCGCTAGGCATGGACGCGTAGTAAGCTGTCGACATGGACATCTGTGGTGGCGGGAAGCTAGGGGTTGAGGGTTGGCTCATATAGCCATCGGACACATAATTTGGTAGGCAAAACTCAGTGCTCCTCATCGGGAACTCAACGCCAGGTGTAAGAAGAGCCTCGTCAGAAGGCGCGAAGCCAAGGGTCGCCTCAATAGAGTGAGTGAATGTGTCTCCAATGGTAACAGGAGTCGCAGGCGGCGTTCTAAGGCTCTGATCCAAGGCCGAGGGGTGGGTAGACACCTCCGAGTAAACAAGGAAAGGTCCATTGTCATCGGATGATGAGTTGGAAGAGACCGTCGCCTCGCGTAGAGACTGTTGCGTGGCGACCACTGGAGTGCTGGGAGTAGGCGGTGCCATCGCACTGTTGAGAGATGAAGCCATCACATTAGGTGAGCGGGCAGCCTGGAGAAGAGACTCTTGCCTCCGGTCGCTGAACTGCCTTTGCTGCGCAGGGAATCTTCGGATACCTTGGGGTCCGAATCCAGATGCAGAAGCAACCCTCCGCATGGGACTTCCCGGATCCACACGCCTGGCGCCGCCAAAGTCCATACCTGTAGTCGGTCCGTTCGAGGAACTCCGAAGGCCCGAGAGAGCGAGACCTGGCCGCTTCCTCCGCCCAGCGAGATCCACTGCAGGTGGTGATTTAATGCGGAATCCCTGCTGGTTCATTTGCTCCGACGCGACATCGTGAAAGCCGGTTTCAATGGCTGGTTGAGTCGCTTCCACATCTTGGTACGCCATTAGCATTTCCCGTTTCATTGGCAATTGCGTCTCGAACGAAGTCACCTCGTCCGTGCTACCGGGAAACATCATGTAAGGGTAGGAGAAGGCCCCGATCCCGTCAGCGCCGCCTTCAACCGAACAGTTCATCGGAGCTGAGACCGACATCGCCGTAGGATCGGAAGTTGCGCAAGGCACTGTCATCATGCTGGAGAAATCCTGGCACTGGGTGGTGCCATAAGAAGCGCTATTGACCGACGTTGTGTTGAAGGCAAAATTGAGAGCATCTGGGGAAGCATGGCTCGAGTACGTGGTGTTGGGCTGCGATTCGGGTCGGCTGTGCTCCTGTTGTGGTGATGCCCGAGTCGAAGGGACATTCACATCAGCGAGCGGGCCCGGGGAGCTGATTTCCGTCTTTATCGTCGGCTTAGTAGGCGTGGTGTCATCTGGCTGCTTGGTCGAGGGGAGGGGCTCTTCGGTATCGACCGTTGGGGAAATTTCCACCTTGACGTCTTCCTCGGCCTTGTTCTTTGCCTCCTGCATTTGCGCCTTGAGCTCCTGCTTCTTCTTCGCGCGCCTGTTCTGGAACCAGTTCTACCCGAGGGCCAGTCAGCTTAAAGTCCATTTGCAAACAGTCGAGAGAGGTGACCTGGGCAGGGCTTGCAAGCCACCACCATGATTAAAGGAAGACGGGGATGAGATGTAACTACATTAATGCGGGCAACCTCCACCCTCATTTGCTCGGCGAGTCCCTTTTTGACATTTGAGGTCGGCTTGTTGTTCTTCTGGAATTCGGCCTCTAATTGCTCGACCTCTCCCTTGGATAACCTAGGTTTCGTCTCAGTCCGGTGCGACTGGAGCAGAGAGTTGCGCGCGTATGGGTCCATCCAGCGGTGACCTTGGAACTGGAACTGCGGTGGTATCTCGCGGACCTGTTGTTGTTGTGGTTGCTGAAAACGGGGATTTTGAGTGTGGTAGAGGCCACTGGTGTAGGCAGTCTGGGGCAACCGGTGTTGCACTTGCTGGTAGGGGTAGTACTCCATTCTGTCGTCGTCCTCCCTTAAAAAGGGATCCCGTTGCGATCCTCGCTGGTGAGCCAATGGGGTTGTTCGGTGTCGGGGCGCGTGTGTGTATGCTTCCTCCGCGTAGCGAGTAATAATGGGACCAAGGAACTGCTGATCAAGATCTGAACTATGAGAAGTCCCGAAGCCCATGCATATGGATGGCTTTCTATCCGCCGAGATAGACTGAAACTGAAAGAGAGAGACCGAAACTGAGGGCTGAGGAATAGAGGAGCAACTCGGTAATAGTGACCGCAAAGGGTGAGAGTTTAGAACACCGGCTCTCAAAGATAGTAATGATATAAGTGAGAGAGCCGTGGCGGCCTTTATGTTAGTGGAGGGTTTGGACGCGGATCGATAGGCAAGAAAGGATAAAATGAACTCGAGCTTCGCTTGGCAAGGCGAGGGAGGGTGGTGAATGCTTTAAACATTCGTGAGACCCCACAAGTAAGGAGCAGACAGGGGGAGGGTCAAACTAGGACAATAAGGGGGGGGGGGGGGCGGGTGGGGCCCAGGGGGGGAAACCAGGGGGAACATGTGGGTGGGGGAGCAGGCGGGTATGATCTGAGCCCCCCAAGAGAAGAGGGAAGGGGCGGGGAAACA
>Ga0164243_10004206_pt1 | contig 22677 bp, 20 predicted proteins | sample OricompcompostOP_FD_108781 | JGI IMG/M metagenome (GOLD analysis project Ga0164243, IMG submission 108781) | Organic Plus compost microbial communities from Emeryville, California, USA - Original compost - Organic plus compost (OP) | ecosystem: Engineered > Solid waste > Mixed feedstock >...
GGCGGCCTCACGCCGGGTGCTGCGGCGCTCCCTCCGCGAGGTCGTAGTAGACGCCCTTGTCGCCGACGAAGATGTGCTTGGCGAGCCGGACGCCGGTGGGGCCGTCGAACGCGCCCATGGCGACCGCGATCCAATCCGGCGCCGGCGGGTCCCAGAACAGGGTGGACCCGCAGACCGAGCAGAAGCCGCGACGCACGTCCTCGGACGACTTGAACCAGGCCACTTGCACGGCGCCCCGCCCCTCGCCGGCCTGGAACCGCGCGCTTTCGCCAAGTGTCGATGGCGGCGCACCTTCTGTCGGGCGCGTGGCGCGGCGAGGCCTATGATTTCAGCTCGGCCAATGCGCGCCTGCGCGCGTCCGCATGGTCGGGCCAAGAGGATCTTCGCCATGTCGTTCGAGCTGAACCGGAAACTCGCCGCCAAGCGCGGTCCGCTACCGACCTCCGCCAACATCGACCCGGTCACCGCCAGCATCATCCGCGGGGCCATGGAGACGGTCTGCTTCCAGGCGGCCACCCACCTCGGCCGCGCCGCGTCCTCGCCGATCATCAACTCGTCGAACGAGCGCAACGCCAGCATCGTCGACGCCAACGGCCGGCTGGCGGCCTGCTCGATCGGCACGCCGCACCTGACCTTCGTCTCCCAGCTGCCGATCCGCTACGGGCTGGAGATGTATGAGGAGTTCGACTGGGGGCCGGGCGACGTCTTCCTCGGCAACGACCCGGACTACGGCGGCGGCCACCTGCCTGACTACCTCGTCTATGCGCCGGTCTATGACGAGGCGGGCGAGCTGATCCTGATCCAGGGGCTGCAGGCGCACCAGGGCGACACCGGCGGCAAGGACCCGGGCGGCTTCACGCTGGAGGCCACCGACATCTTCACCGAGGGGCTGGCGATCCCCTGCCTGAAGCTGGTGCACCGCGGCGAGAAGCGCCGCGACGTCGTCAAGCTGGTGGAGCGCAACAACCGCTTCGCCACCTTCTCCGGCGACCTGGCGGCCATGGTCAGCGGCGTGCAGCTCGGCGTGCGCCTGCTGGAGGACATGATCCGCAAGTGGGGCTCGGACGTCGTGAAGGCGGCGGTCAACTACAACATCGACCAGACCGAGAAGCGCTTCCGCGAGGAGATCGCGCGCTGGCCGGACGGCACCTACGAGGCCGACGTCTTCATCGACCACGACACCCAGGGAACCAAGGACGTCAAGGTCCACGTCGCCTGCACGGTGAAAGGCGACCAGCTGACCGTCGACCTGACCGGCACCGACGACCGGCCGAACCTGGTCGGCGTCTGGAACACCTTCGGCAACAGCCGCAGCTACATCATGACTCAGGTGGCGGCCTCGATCGATCCGTCGATCGTCAAGAACGAGGGGCTGTTCAACGGCGTGGAGATGATCATTCCGGAAGGCACGATCGCCCAGCCTCCGCCGAACAAGCCCGCCGCGCTCGGCTCCTTCCACCCGGCCTGCGAGATCACCGAGGCGGTCTGCGTGGCGCTGTCGCAGGTGGTGCCGGAGCGGTCATCGCCGCAGGTCTACAAGATGGGCATGCCCAACGCGGTGATCGGCTTCGACGAGCAGGGCCGCATGTGGATGGACCAGGGCGTGGATTCGCGCACCCACGACACCTCCGCGGTGCCGGGCATCGACGGCTGGGGCGCCTCGCCGGTGGCGCTCGGCAACCTGTTGCTGTCGCAGGCGGAGGACACCGAGAGCCGCTTCCCGACGCTCAGCCTGAGCCGCGAGATGGTCACCGACAGCGAGGGCGCCGGCCAGTGGCGCGGCCAGCCGGGCAGCCTGGCGGTCAAGAAGGTGCTGAAGCCGGTCATGGCCATGACCTGGATGGTGACCGCGCGCCATCCCTTGCGCGGCATGTGCGGCGGCGACGACGCCAGCCCCTATTCCAACCGCTTCCTCGTCGGCACGCCGGACGAATACCAGATCGAGCTCTCCACGACCGCCCAACTGCCGCCGGGCGCGGTGATGGCCTACCAGTACGGCGGCGGCGGCGGCTTCTACTCGCCGCTGCTGCGCGATCCCGAGGCCGTCAAGGAAGACGTGCTGGACGAGATCGTCAGCCTCGAACGGGCGCGTGAAAAGTACGGCGTGGTCCTGACGGGCTCGCTGGAGGACTACGACCTTGCGGTCGACGTCGCGGCGACCGAGGCGCTGCGGGCCGAGATGCGCGCCAAGGCCGCGGCCTAAGGGCGGCCGGACAAGTCAAAGGGCGGAAATTTTATGGGCTATCGCGTCGGCATCGACATCGGCGGCACCTTCACCGACTTCGCGCTGCTGAAGGGCGGCGAGGTCATCCTGCACAAGAACCTCTCCACGCCGCAGGACCGGTCGATCGGGGTCATGACCGGGCTGGAGAAGCTCGCGCAGATCGAAGGCATGACGCTGCGGGATTTCCTGGGGCAGTGCGACGCCATCGTCCACGGCACGACCATCGCCGACAACACGCTGATCGAGATGAACGGCGCGGTGACCGGCCTGATCACCACCGAAGGCTTCCGCGACGACATGGAGTATCGCCGCGGCTTCAAGGAGAGCATCTGGGACTCGCGCCTGGAGCCGCCGAAGCAGATCACCCCCCGCCGCCGGCGCCTCACGGTTCCGGAGCGGATCCTGGCCGACGGCTCGGTCTACAAGCCGCTCGACGAGGCCGCGGTGCGCGCGGTCTGCGCCCGGCTGAAGAAGCAGGGCGTCGAGTCGGTCGCGGTCTCGCTGATCTTCTCCTTCGTCAATCCGGCGCACGAGAAGCGCGTCGGCGAGATCGTCGCCGAGGAGATGCCCGGCGTGCAGATCTCGCTGTCGCACCAAGTCCTGCCGCGCGCGCCGGAGTTCGAGCGGACCAGCACGACGGTGGTCAACGCCTACGTCGCGCCGCGCGTGACCTCCTACCTCGAGAAGCTGGTCAGCCGGCTGAAGGAAGGCGGCTACCGCAACCAGCTGATGGTCATGCAGGCCAGCGGCGGGGTGATGACCAAGGAGTACATCGAGGGCTCGCCGATCCGCGTCCTGGCCTCCGGCCCGGCCGGCGGGGTGATCGGCTCGGCGCACACCGGCGTCGCCAAGGGCCATCCGAACCTGCTCTGCGTCGACATGGGCGGGACCTCCTACGACATGTCGCTGGTGGTCGGCGGCGCGGCGCCGGCGATCGCCGGCTGGAACATGCACCACCGCTACCTGGTCGGCGTGCCGATGGTGCAGGTCGAGACCCTCGGCGCCGGCGGCGGGTCGATCTGCCATGTGGTCAGCGGCGAGGTCCAGGTGGGCCCGGAATCCGCCGGCTCCGAGCCCGGCCCGATCTGCTACGGCCGCGGCGGGACCCGGCCCACCGTCACCGACGCGCTGCTGATGCTCGGCGTGCTCTCGGCCGACTCGGAGTTCGCCGGCGGCAGCTTCCAGCTCACCAAGGCGGGCGTCGTCGAGGCCTTCCAGGCGATCGGCGACGAGATGGGCTACACCGCCGAAGAGGCCGCCTTCGACGCTTGGCGGGTGGTCAACGCCAACATGAGCCAGGCCGTGCGCCGCACCACCGCCGGCAAGGGCGTCGATCCGCGCGACACGGTGATGCTGGCCTACGGCGGCAACGGTCCGGCCTTCGCCGCCATCCAGGCCGACGACCTCGGCATCGAGCGGGTGCTGGTGCCCAAGGCCTCGCCGACTTTCTCGGCGCTGGGCACGCTGGTCGCCAAGCCGACCATCGACGAGGAGCGCACCTGCGCCTCGCCGGCGGACCAGCCGGACCTCAGCCGCCTGCGCGCGCTGTGGGCCGAGCTGGGCGAGCGCGCCGAGCGCTACTTCGCCGAGGCCGGCTTCCCGGCCGAGCGCATCATCGCCAAGTACCAGCTCAACATGCGCTACCAGGGCCAGAACTGGCCGCTGGCTTTCGACATGGCCACCACCCAGGGCGCGCGGGACCTGTCGTTCATCGACGAGGGCCTGGGGGCGCGGGCGATCGAGCTGTTCAACGCCCGGCACATCGAGGAATACGGCCACATCCGCGAGGGCGAGATCCCGGAGATCGTCGGCGTGCGCCTGGCGACCTCGGTCGACACGCCGGCCCCCCCGGTCGGCGCCGGCTTCACCGCCGCGCCGTCCCAGCCCAGGCCGGCCAAGACCCGCCGCGCCAATCTCGGCGCCGGCTTCCAGGAGACCGACGTCTTCCTGGGCGGCGAGCTGGCGCCCGGCGCGGAGATCACCGGCCCGGCGATCATCGAGGAGAGCTTCACCACCATCGTCGTCTATCCCGGCTGGAAGGCGCAGGTGGACGACGCCGGCGACTACGAACTGACCAAGGTGAAATGAGGCGGCGGGCCGGCGCTCAAGCGCAAAGGCCCATCCAGCCGCTCTCCAGGTGCAGATGATCGGCGTGGGCGGCGTTGTAGTCGGGCGACAGCGTCGTGCCGAACACCTGGCAGGCGTCGTCGCGCACCCGGCGCAGGAAACGCCCCTCGGGCGTGTGGTCCGGCCAGTCCCGGGCGACGCTGACTCGCCGCCCGTCGCTCAGGCGGAAGCCGACGACGTCGATCGCCGCGGCGCGGGCGTGGGCGCTCGGGCGGCCCTGGCTCTGATTGTAGATGCGCCGGCAGGCGTAGACCCCCACGTGGTCGATCTGGGTCACGCCGGCGCCTAGCAGCTCCCGCGCCGCCGGCTCGACCGATCCGCGCCGCCAGATCGCCATCGCCGCCGCCAGCTGGCAGGTCATCATCGGCCGGCGTGGCGAAAGCCGTACGGGTCTCCCGGCGATCTCGTCGCCCAGGGTCCCGGCGTCGGTGACGACGCAGAAGTCGTCTTCCTTGCGGTCCGCGACCGCCGTGAAGGCGACGCCCGAGGCCGCCAGCCAGGCGCGGCAGGCCTCCGGCTCGGAGGCGTTGCGCTGCAGGCGCCAGCGGGTCAGCGGCCCGATCGGCGTGTCGACGGTCAGCGGCCGCCCGTCGAGCCCCAGGTCGCGCAGCTTGGAGCAGCCGCCCGCGAGGGCGGAGCTCGCGACGACGACGAGCAGGACGGCGCCGGCCGTCCGCCGGCGTGCGCTGGCGCGGGAGTCCGGCATGCCGCAGACGAACGGCAAGCGGCGCCGTCCGTTCCGGCGCCCAAAGCGTAGGCGTTTCGGCCCCTAAAACCGGCGCCCGCGCGTCTATCGCGCCGGACCCGCAGCCATCGGAAGCCGTCGGCAAGAAAGGATTTACCGTCCGAGGCGCGGCTGGGCGCTCAGATATGCAGGGACGCGGCGCGGGATGACGGAACGCGGGGAGCTTGAGATCGAGGCGCTGCGGCGCGAACTCGCCGCCGCCGAGGCGCGCGCCGCGGTCGCCGAGGCGCGGCTGGCCGCGGTGCTGGAGGCCATCCCGGAAGGCGTCGTGCTGCTCGACGCCGACGGCCGCTACGTGCTGTGGAACCAGGCCTACGCCGACATCTACCACCGCTCGGCCGACCTGTTCGCGCCGGGCCGCCGGCTGGTGGAGGTGCTGCGGGTCGGGGTGGAGCGCGGCGACTATCCCGACGCCGTCGGCCGCGAGGCGGAGTGGCTGGCCGAGCGTGAGCGCCAGCTGCTGGAGAGCGGGGCGCGGCACGAGCAGCACCTGGCCGACGGCCGTTGGCTGTTGATCGAGGACCGGCGCACGGCGGACGGCGGCCTGCTCGGCCTGCGCGTCGACATCACCGACATGAAGGAGCAGACGCTGGCGCTCGCCCGGGCGGTGGAGGCGGCCGAGGCCGCCAACCGGGCCAAGTCGGAGTTCCTGGCCAACGTCAGCCACGAGATCCGCACGCCGCTGCACGGCATTCTCGGCATGAGCCAGGTGCTGGCGCGCGACGAGCAGCTCACCGCCGACCAGTGCGCCCGGGTCGGCCTGATCCGCCAGTCGGGCCAGCAACTGTTGGAGCTGCTCAACGACCTCTTGGACCTGGCGAAGATCGAGGCCGGCAAGCTGACCTTGCAGGCGGTCGACTTCTGTCCCGCGGCGATCGCCGAGGCGGCCTGCGCGCCGTTCGAGAGCCTGGCGGCGGACAAGGGGCTGAGGTTCGACCTGCAGCTCGCCGATCTCGACGGGGCGGTGTGGACCGGCGATCCGGTCCGGCTGCAGCAGGTGCTGGCGAACCTGGTCTCCAACGCCGTGAAGTTCACCGCCCAGGGCCGGGTCTCGGTGGCCGCCGAGTTGCTCCGCGACGGCGCTGCGGTGGAGTTCCGGGTCACCGACACCGGCATCGGCATTCCGCCCGAGCGGCTGGCCGAGGTGTTCGAGAAGTTCGCGCAGCTGGAAAGCGACAAGGATCGCCGGTTCGGCGGTACGGGCCTGGGCCTGGCGGTGTCGCGCCAGCTCGCCGAGCTGATGGGCGGGGTGCTGGAGGCGGAGAGCGCGCCGGGCGTCGGCAGCATCTTCCGCCTGCGCCTGCCGGTGACCGAGGCCGCGGTCCCGGCGACTCCGGAGTCCGTCGGCGCGGCGGAGCCCTCGGGGGCGTTCGACGTGCGCGTCCTGGCGGCCGAGGACAACACGACCAACCAGGTGATCCTGCGCGCCTTGCTGGAGCCGCTGGGCGTGCAGCTGACGCTGGTCGGCGACGGTCGCAAGGCGGTCGAGGCTTACCGGGCCGGCGGCTTCGACCTCGTGCTGATGGACATCCAGATGCCGGTCACCGACGGCGTCGCCGCGACCCGCGAGATCCGCCGGCTGGAGGCGGCCCAGGGCCGGCCGCGCACGCCGATCGTCGCGCTCTCCGCCAACGTCATGGCCCACCAGGTCGCCGAATACCGCGCCGTCGGGATGGACGCGGTGATAGGCAAGCCGTTCGAGGCCGAGGCGCTCTGGGCGACGCTCGCCGACCTGCTGCTGGACGAAGGAGAGGGCGCAGCCGCCGCGGCGGCGGGGTGAGCTCGCGCCCCGTGTTTGGTGCGGCCGGGGGCGCGGGGTACAAGGCCTCATGGATCACGACCGCGCCGCTTCCAATGCGGCCCAGCTTGCCTCGCCCTCCTACCGCCTGGCCGCCCGCGACGAAGAGTTCCTGCTCGGACCGTCGATGCGGGGAGTCCGCTTCCTGCTCGAGTTCGCCAAGGTCGACGAGGCGCTGCGGACGTGGGGCGTGCGCTCGACGATCGTCGTGTTCGGCAGCGCGCGGGTTCGCGAGGACGGCCCCGGCCGCCAGCGCGAATGGTACGCCGAGGCGCGCAAGTTCGGCGCGATCGCCTCGCAACGCGGCGGGGCGTTCCTGGAGTCCACCGGCGCGCGCGACAACGTCATCGCCACCGGCGGCGGGCCGGGGCTCATGGAGGCGGCGAACCGCGGCGCCCGCGACGTCGGCGCGCCGTCGATCGGCTTCAACATCACCCTGCCGCACGAGCAGGCGCCGAACCCCTACTCGACGCCGGAGCTGACCTTCCGCTTCCACTACTTCGCCATGCGCAAGATGCACCTGGCGATGCGCGCCAACGCCCTGGTCGTCTTCCCCGGCGGCTTCGGCACCTTCGACGAGCTGTTCGAGATCCTGACCCTGCGCCAGTCCGACAAGATGCCGCGCATCCCGGTGGTGCTGTTCGACGAGGCCTACTGGCGCTCGGTGGTCAACTTCGAGGCCTTGCTGGAAGCCGGCATGATCTCGCCGAAGGACCTCGACCTGTTCGGCTTCGCCGACAGCGCCGAGGAGGTCTGGAGCGCGCTGATCGCCGGCGGCCTGTCGGTCGGCGAGCCCGCGCCGGGCGCTGCGCCGGACGTGCGCGGGTGCCGCGCGGAGCGGTGAGCCGTCCGGTCAGCGCAGGCCTGCTGGTCTGGCGCCCCGGCCCTGCGGAGCCGGAGTTCCTGCTGGCGCATCCCGGCGGGCCGTACTGGCGCGGCAAGGACGCGGCGGCCTGGTCGATCCCGAAGGGGCTGGCCGAACCGGGCGAGGACCTGCTGGCGGCGGCGCGGCGGGAGTTCGCCGAGGAGCTGGGGCTGGAGATCGACGGGACGTTCGTCGCCCTTTCGCCGTGCCGGCTGCCGGGCGGCAAGCAGGTGCACGCCTGGCTGATCCGCGCCGACCTCGACCTGTCGGCGCTCCGCAGCAATCTGTTCGAGATCGAGTGGCCGCCGCGCTCCGGGCGCAGGCAGGCGTTCCCGGAGGTCGACCAGGCCGCCTATGTCCCGGCGCCGGCGGCGCTCGAGAAGATCCACCGCGGCCAGCGGCCGATCCTGGAGGAGGCCCTGACGCGGATCGGCCAGCCGTAGACGCCCCTCAGCCGGAGGCGGCTCAGGCGCGCTTCGGCAGCAGGCGTTCGTAGTTGCGCTGGATCACCCCGTAGCATTCGCAGGCCAGGGTCTCGAGCGCGCCGCGGTCGATGATCGCCAGCACGCCGCGACGGTACTGAATCGCGCCCTTCTCCTGCAGGCTGCGGGCGACGGCGGTCACCGTCGTGCGCTGCACGCCCAGCATGTCGGCCAGGAACTCCTGGGTGAGGGCGATGGTGTCGGTGGAGATCCGGTCGTGGCAGGTCAGCAGCCAGCGGCAGAACCGCGCCTCCACCGAATGCAGGGCGTTGCAGCCGACGGATTGCAGGGTGTGACCGAACAGCGCTTCGGTGTGCCGCTCGACGAGCTCGCGCAGGCGCGCGCTCCGGTTCCAGGCGTCTTGCAGCTGGGTGGTGCTGATGCGGCTGGCGCGCACCGGCGTCTGGACGATTGCGCGGCACAGCGACACCCGCGAGGCGGCGGCGGTGTGCAGCCCAAGGGCGCCCTCGGGCCCGATGGTGGCGCTTTCGATCGCCGCGCCGCTTTCCATCAGGGTCATCAGCGAGATGACGCCGTCGTGCGGGAAATAGACCGCGTCGATACGGTCGCCCGGCTCATAGAGCACGCGCCCGCGCTCGAGCTCGACTGTGGCAAGATGCGGAGCGACCAGCGCGAAGTCTTGCGCGGGCAGAGACACGAGCAGGCGATTTTGCAACGCGAGTAGGGGCCTTTGCATCCGCGAATCGAAACGTCGCCCGGCGACTTGGGTTCTGTTTATCGATCCGCTGGCGCAGAGACTGTCGAGAACTCGACATTGCTTCCCGCTAGCAATTAAAAAGATATCGTATGTAGAAGAGGATAAGAAAACCGCCTCGCGCCCGATGGTTGAGTGGGGGTTCTTGGGGCGAGGATATCTCTGTAGCGGGCGTCTGACACGATCCCGCGCAGCGCGGCCGGTCTCGTTTGCAGCGGGTCTTGCGGCGCAGCCGCGCCGAACATCGAGCCGGCGCGGCCAACCGCGTTATTCGGGACTAGGGAGCGTTCGGCCTGGATTTGGAACTAGTGGAAGTTCAGGTTGGCGCGCCCGCCGACCTCGGGTTGCGTATGGGTCGCATTTGCCCGGGCGATCTCGAAGGCGTAGCGAATCGGCCCCGCCTCGGAGATCCAGACCTCCGCGTCGCGCGCGTCGAAGCGCAGCATCGTCAGCCGCGGGTCATCCTTCCCCTCGGGGTACCAGGCCGCCACGTGGGCGTTCCAATACTTGTCCATGCGCGCCCGGTCGTGCTCGATCCGCAGCTCGCCGGCGATGCAGGCGTAGAATTCCCGGCTGTGCTGGAAGACGAACATCGCCTGAGCGCCCGCGGCGACGGCCTCCGCCAGGTCCGTGTCACGGTAGGTGAAGAACCACAGCTGGTCGCCCTCGCGCTCGGCGAAGGCGGTCATCGGCTGGAAGTGCTGCGGCTCGCCGCCGACCAGCCCCAGCATGCCGATCTGATGCTTCTCGATCTCGCGCCAGAGGCGGGTCTCGGCGTCTTGGTCGTGGATGTCAGCGCCCATCATAGGCTCCTGCTGTTGAGGTCGCCTCGTGAACACGACGGGTTCCGGACGGTTCCCCGACCGGCGCGCCTTCAGGTGAGCCAGCGTCGCGGGTAGCGCCAGCCGAGTTCGCGCACCTCGCCCTCCGCCAGGCCGAGCGTCGCCATGCGGGTCCGGGTGAGGGGCTGCAGCGCGGCCACGGGCTCGTTGCCGCCGATCGGGCTGGTCGCCACCTCGCCGGCGCGCACCGCGTTGTCCACGGCGGTCCACTCGGCCTTGGCGCGCTCGGCGTGGCCGACGGCGTAGTAGTGCCGCTGCATCGGTTGGCCGTCGGCCGACAGCATCACTCCGATCACCCAGCCGGCCGGGGCGTTCTTGGCGACGTCGCTTTCCTTCATGGCCGGTGCTCTAGCCGGGCGCGGGGGCGAGGGTCCAGGGTGCGGCGCGCTCGCCGGCCCCGTTTACATGCGGCCTCGGCGGCCTTAGGGCTGCGCGCCAGCTGGGTTGGTGAGGCGAGGTCGTCCGTATGCTGAGGTGGTTCCAGGCGCTGATGCCGCGCGAGGAGGCCTTCTTCGACCTGTTCGAGCAGCATGCGCAGACGCTGTGCGCCGGCGCCCGGGCGCTGCGGGACCTGCTGCGGGAAGGCGGCGACGATGTGCCGGCGCGCTGCGCCGACATCGCCCGCCACGAAGCCGAGGCCGACGCCATCACCCGCGAGGTGATGCTGGCGGTGCGCCGGACCTTCATCACGCCGTTCGACCGGGCGGACATCCGCGACCTGATCACCTCGATGGACGACGCCATCGACCAGATGCACAAGACGGTCAAGGCGATCACCCTGTTCGACCAGCGCGAGTTCGCGCCGGACATGGTGACCCTGGGCGAGGTCATCGTGAAGACCGCCGAGCTGACCGCCGAAGCCGTGCCGCTGCTGCGCGGGCTGCGGGTGAACGCCACCCGGCTGAACTCGATCACCGAGGAGGTCACCCGGCTCGAAGAGGACTCCGACCAGCTCTACGACAAGGGCATGGCGGCGCTGTTCCAGGGGCCGGCGCGCAGCGACCCGATGGCGTTCATCGTCGGGTCCGAGATCTACGACCACCTGGAGAAGGTGGTCGACCGGTTCGAGGACGTCGCCAACCGGATCAGCGGCGTGCTGATCGAGCACCTGTAAGGGGCTCACGCCGTGGATTTCGCCGGCTTCGGGCTGCTGCTCATCTTTCTGATCGCCATCGCGCTGATCTTCGACTTCCTGAACGGGCTGCATGACGCCGCGAACTCGATCGCCACGATCGTCTCCACGCGGGTGCTGCCGGCGAACTACGCGGTCTTCTGGGCGGCGTTCTTCAACTTCATCGCCTTCCTGTTCTTCGGCCTGCACGTCGCCAACACGGTGGGCAAGGGCATCATCCATCCAGACATCATCTCCGACGCGGTGATCTTCGGCGCCCTGGGCGGAGCGATCACCTGGAACGTGGTGACCTGGCTGGCGGGCATCCCCTCGTCGTCGTCGCACGCCCTGATCGGCGGGCTGCTGGGCGCCGGCGTCGCCAAGGCCGGCCTCGACCCGATCGTCTGGTCCGGCGTCCTGAAGACCGTCGCCGGCATCGTCGTCTCGCCCTCGATCGGCTTCGGGCTGGCGCTCGTGCTGGTGCTGATCGTCTCGTGGGTGTTCCGCCGGACGACGCCGGCGATGGCGGACTCCACCTTCCGCAAGCTGCAGTTCGTCTCGGCCTCGCTCTATTCGCTCGGCCACGGCGGCAACGACGCCCAGAAGACCATGGGCATCATCGCCGTGCTCCTGTACGCCCACGGCAAGCTGGGCGGCGAGTTCCACGTGCCGATGTGGGTCGTGCTGAGCTGTCAGGCGGCGATGGCGCTGGGAACGCTCACCGGCGGGTGGCGTATCGTCCACACCATGGGTTCGAAGATCACCCGGCTGTCGCCCCAGCAGGGCTTCTGCGCCGAAACCGGCGGCGCCATGACCCTGTTCATGGCCACCCACATCGGCGTGCCCGTCTCGACGACCCACACCATCACCGGCGCGATCGTCGGCGTCGGCGCGGCGCGGCGGATGTCGGCGGTGCGGTGGAATCTGGCGACCGGCATCGTCTGGGCCTGGGTGATCACCCTGCCGATCGCCGCTGTCATGGGGGCGCTGTTCTACTGGCTGGCGCGGCTGGCCGATCGGTTCTTCGGCTGATGCCCAAGCCGGGTCCGTCGGTCCTCGAGCCGGATGCGGAACCGCGCGCCCAGTCGGCCGCCCTGCCGTGGCGGCGCACCGACCGGGGCGCGTTGGAGCTTCTGCTGATCACCTCGCGGGAGACGCGCCGGTGGGTGATCCCGAAGGGCTGGCCGATCAAGGGGCTGAAGGCGCCGAAGACCGCCGCCCGCGAGGCGCTCGAGGAGGCCGGCGTCGTCGGGACGATCGGCAAGAAGATCGGCGTCTACCACTACGACAAGCGGCTCAGCAGCGGGCGGGTGCAGAAGGTGCGCGTCGGCGTCTATCCGCTGAAGGTCGAGACCGAGCTGGACAGCTGGCCGGAGGCGCACGAGCGCGTGCGGCTGTGGACCACCCCGGAGGACGCGGCGAGCCGGGTGCTGGAGCCGGAGCTCGCGGAACTGCTGCGGGGCTTCGCTCCCGCCTGAGCGGCTCCGCCCTGGCGGCCCGCGCAACCATCGCGCGGGCGCTGGATTAGGCGGAAATCAGATATAAGCGGGCTCACCCGCCACGGAGAGGCGCGCGGCCGAATGCCGTTCTGGAAAAACCTGAGGCCGGCGCTGTACGCCGCGGCGCCGGCGACGGCGGCGGTGCTGACTCTGGCCGCAGGGGTCATGCTGGTGGCGTCCGGCGCGACGCCGTCGGAGCCCTACCGCTTCATGCGGCTGCTGGCGATCACGCCGGTGTTCCTGATCGAAGTCAGCCACTTCGGCTCCAGCGTCATGGGCCTGGTGCTGGTGCTGCTGGCGTTCGGCCTGCGGGCGAGGCTCGGCGCGGCCTGGGCGGCGACCATGGCTTCGCTGCTGATCGCCGCGCCCTTGACGCTGCTGAAGGGCTTCAACTGGGAGGAGACCGCGGCGCTCGTGGTCCTCGCCGTGCTGCTGGCGCCGTTCCGCGGGGCGTTCCCGCGCACCGCGCGCCTGTCCCGGATGGAGATCACTCCCGGCTGGCTGGTGTCGGCGGCCTGCGCGGTGCTCGGCGCGGGCCTGCTCGGGCTCTGGTCGTTCCAGCACGCCGACTACGCCGGCCAGCCCTGGTGGCGGGTGATGGCCAACGCCGACGCGGCGCGGGCGATCCGCGCCTGGGCCGGCGCGGCGCTGGCGCTGTTCATCTTCGGCCTGTGGCGGCTGATCGTCTCGGCGGCGACGCCGCCGGTGACCGGCGAGGCCGACCCGAACTTCGCCCGCGTCCGCGCGATCCTCGACAAGGCCGAGGTCGCCGAGCCGAGCTCCAACCTGGCGCTGCTGGGCGACAAGCGGTTCCTGTTCTCGGCCTCCGGCGACAGTTTCCTGATGTTCGGGGTGCGCGGCCGCAGTTGGATCGCGCTGGGCGGGCCGGTCGGGCGCCGCGACGAGCGGCTGGAGCTGCTCTGGCGCTTCCGCGAACTCGCCGACAGCCACGCGGCGCGGCCGGGCCTCTACGCGCTGACCGCCGACGACCTGCCGGACATCGTCGAGCTGGGGTTCTCGATCCAGAAGGTCGGCGAATCCGCCGCCGTGCCGCTGGAGACCTTCTCGATCGAGGGCCGCAAGCGCGGCAACCTGCGCCGGGCCTGGCGCAAGGCGGCCGAGGAGGGCGCGACCTTCGAGATCCTGCGCGGCGAGGCGCTCGCGCGGCTGCTGCCGGAGCTGCAGGCGATCTCGGACCAGTGGCTCGCCCACCACGCCGGCGGCGAGAAGGCCTTCTCGATGGGCTCGTTCAAGCCGAGCTACATGGCCGAGTTCCCGGTGGCGGTGGTGCGCGACAACGGCCGCCCGGTGGCGTTCGCCAACATCTGGACGACCGCGGCGCGCGGCTCCTTCTCGATGGACCTGATGCGCTACGCCGACGACGCGCCGAAGAACATCATGGACTACCTGTTCGTCGAGCTGATCGCCTGGGGCCGCGAGCAGGGGTACGAGGCTTTCGAGTTCGGCATGGCTCCGCTGGCCGGGCTCGACGACCGGCCGCTGGCGCCGATCATGTCGCGCGTCGGCAAGCTGCTCTTCGAGCGCGGCGAGGAGATATACAATTTCCAGGGCGTGCGTCGCTACAAGGACAAGTACGACCCGCTCTGGCAGCCGCGCTACGTGGCCGCGCCGCACAAGTGGACGATCCCGCTCCTGATGGCCGACGTCGGGCTGCTGTCGTCCGGCGGCATGGCTGGCTTGGCCAAACGGCCGAAGCGCGAGGAGAAGCCGCTGAGGACGGCGGCTTAGGTCTCCTCTCGCTCGCCCCGGCGAAGGCCGGGGCCCAGGTCCAGCTAGCACGAAGCGATGGAAGGGCGTTGCGCCGATCGCGCCCGGCCCCTGTGCCGGCCATCTGGGGCGCGGCGTTCGCCGGGACGAGCGGTAGGGTCACCGTCCCGTCTGCAGGCCGAGCAGGTTCAGCAGGTGGACCAGGAAGACCAGCGCGCCGCAGGCGGCGAGGGTCATGATCAGGCTCCAGGGCACGAGCCGGGGGCCGCGCATCGGATCGGGGGGCCGCGCGCCGCGCCAGCCGGCGAACAGCGCGACCGCGAGGCAGGCGGCGAGCAGCGACAAGGTGAGCGTCAGGCCCATGCGATCGCGGTAGCGCAGCACGCGCGCCGGTAGAAGTCCGAAGCCGAGACCCGCGCCCGGATCATCCACAGGTCCGTGGGTCGGTCGCTACATATAGCGTTAAGGACTCGTTTACACCCCTACCCATCGGCGCCTAGCCTCACCGTGGCAGGGGAGTACGATTCGATGACGGCGGGGGCGCCCTGGAGCGTCAAGGGGATAGACCCGAAGGCGCGCGAGGTTGCTAAGGACCATGCGCGCCGTTCGGGCATGACCCTCGGCGAGTGGCTCAATCGCGTGATCCTGGAGGACGACGGCGGCGAGCCGGCGGGCTCTCCCGAGCCTGCGCCCTACGCCGCGCCGGAGCCGGCGCGCTTCGCCGACGCGCCGCGGCCGCGCTTGGTCGTCGAAACGCCGGCGCCGCGCAGCGACGAACTGGCCCGCGTCGCCCATGCGCTCGACCGCCTGACAGATCGGCTGGAGGCGTCGGAGACCCGCACGGGCCTCGCGGTCTCCAGCATCGAGCATTCGGTGCGCCAGGCGGTGGCGCGGATCGAGGCCGCCGAGCGCGAAAGCCTGGCGACGGCGACGCGCGTCGACGGCGCGATGGACCGGCTGACCAGCGAGGGCGCGCGTCTCGCCGAGCGCCTGCGCCGGCTGGAGAGCGAAGCGGCCGGGCCGCGCTCGACCGAGGCGCTTCGGGCGCTGGAGCAGTCGGTGGGCCGGGTCTCCACGCAGATCTACGAGAGCGAAGCCCGAGCCCGCGACGGCCTCGCGGCGCTCGACGCGCGGCTGTCGCGCGCCGAATCGCGGTTGGCCGATCCGGCGAAGTTCATGGACGAAGTCGTTCAGAGGCTGGGCGAGCGGCTGGCCAGCGCCGAGCGGCACACCGCCGATGCGCTCGACGGGCTGCGGCGCTCGCTGGCGACCTTGGACAGCCGGCTGGGCTCCGTCGAGGGCGGCCGCGGGGTCGACGCCCGTCGCTTCGAGGCGCTGGCCGAAGCCCTGACCCAGCAGGTCGAGGCGGCGCGCGCCCAAGTGTCGGAGCGGCTGAAGGCGGTGGACGGCGGGCGGGTCGACCGGCGCTTCGCCGAGTTGGCCGCCGAGGTGAAGGCCGCCGAGCAGCGCTCGGCCCGGGCTATCCAGCAGATGGGTCGCGACGTGCTCGGCATGGCCGACAGCCTGAACCGCCGCCTGCAGGATTCCGAGGACCGCAACGCCGCCGCCATCGCCCAGGTCGGCGGCGAGATGGCCCGGGTGGCCGGCGCCATGGAGACCCGGGTGGGCCGCGCCGAGCAGACCCAGGCCGAGGCGCTCGAGCGGCTCAGCGCCGAGCTCGGCCGCATCACCGACAAGCTCAGCGACCGCCTGCTGATCTCCGAGCGCCGCGCCGCCGACGCGATCGACGACGTCGGCGAGCAGGTCAGCCGCGTCACCGAGCGCATGGCCCAGAGCCAGGAGCGCGCGGCCCAGGAGCTCGCCGAGCGCATCCGCGAAAGCGAGGCGCGCACCGCCAAGCTTCTCGAGGAGACCTGCGAACGGCTCGAGCAGCGGTTCGCCGAGCCCGCCGCGGCCGGTCCCCCGGCCGCCGCCGCAGCCGTGCAGGAAGCCGACGCGCCGCCCCCGCCGTCGCCGGCGGCCTTCGGACCGGAGCTGTTCTCGCGCGCCGAGGATCTCGACGAGAGCGAGCTCGACCTCACCGACACCATGCCGCCGGCGCTGCCGCCGTTCGCGCCCGCGCGCTTCGAGGCGGGCGACGAGTTCGCGCCGATCCCGGAGCCGGAGGAGGACCTGTTCGACCTCGACCAGCCGGATCCGCCGGCCGACGCCGAGGTGACCTCGTCGCTCTCCACCCGGGAAGTGATCGAGCAGGCCCGCGCCGCCGCTCGCGCCGCGGCGCCGGCCGAAAAGCCCGAGCGGCTTCAGGCCAAGGCGAAGGCCAGCTGGCGGCTGAACCGACCGGCGTTCCTTGGCAACGGCCTTTTCAGCGCGCGTCCGCGCCGCGCGCCGAGCTCGACTTTGCAGACCGCGATCATGGTCGCCGGCGGCGCGGCCTTCCTGAGCGTGGGCGCGGCCGGCGTGGTGCTGATGCAGGGGCCGTCGCCAGCCCCTGCCGCCGAGATCGCCGCCGCCGACGAGCCCGCCGTGCAGCCGGCCCGCGCCGCCGTCGCGCTCGGCCCGCAGAGCCTCGACGGTCTCGAGCCGGCGTCCGCCCCGGGGGCGACGCGCCCGCCGGCGCAGTTGGCCGACGCGCTGCTGGCGGCGTTCGGCGCCGCCGCGCGCGGCGTCGAAGCCGGAGAGCCGGGCGCGCTCGCCAAGCTGAAGGCGATCGCGGAGGCCGGGCATCCGCCGGCGCAGTTCTACCTCGGCAAGCTCTACGAGACCGGCGAGCACGGCGTGAAGCAGAACCTCGGCGAGGCGCGGCGCTGGACCCGGCGGGCGGCGGAAGGCGGCGACGCGGCGGCCATGCACAATCTGGCGCTGTTCGACTTCCGCGGCGAGGGCGGTCAGCAGGACCTCACCGCCGCGGCGCGCTGGTTCCGGGCGGCGGCGGAGCAGGGGATCGTCGATTCGCAGTTCAACCTGGGCCTGCTCTATCAGTCGGGCAGCGGCGTGCCGCGCGATCCCGTGCAGGCCTACACCTGGTTCACCATCGCCGCGGCCGGCGGGGACGCCCAGGCCGGGGTCAACGCCGAGGCCTTGCGCAGCCAACTGACCGCGGCGCAGCGCGCTGCGGCCGAGCAGGCGGCCGCGGAGTTCGCCGTCCGCAGCGGAGCCGCCGCGGGCCAGCAACTGGCGGCCCGCTAAGGGCCCTTGCGGGCTTGGGCCGGCGCGCGGCGCAGTCTAGGGTCGCCGGTCAAACCTCGGGGGAGGATTGCACTTGGTGACCGACGACAGCGCCATCGGCGCGCTCCGCTCGCGCGAACCTGCGCCGAGAGCCCTCTGGGTGATGGCGGGCCTGGCGCTCGCGCCTTTCCCGATCTCCGCCCTGGTCTACGGCTTCGGATCCGAGGATCTGGCGCGGCCGGCGATCACCGTGCTGCTGACCTGGTCGGCGGTGGTGCTGTCGTTCCTGGCCGGGGTGCGCTGGGGCCTGGAGAGCGGCCGCCGCAAGCCGCGCTGGGGCCGGCTGGCGGGCGCGGTGGTGTTCGCCGTCGTCGCCTGGGCGCTGCTGTTGCTGCGCTGGCGTCTGGAGCTGCCGTGGACGCTGGTGGCGTACCTGGCGACCTTCATGCTGCAGTGGCTGTCGGACCACGCCGCGCCCGAGACCGCGGCGCGGTTCCCGCGGCTGTCGACGGCCATCACCGGCGCGGCCTGCGTTTCGCTGGCGGTCGCGCTGGAGCACACGGTCCGCAGCCTGGGTTAGGCCGGAACGGTCCCGCTCATCCCGGCGTTCGCCGGGAGCGGATTAGAACGGCTCAATCCGCCGCCAGCGAGCGCCAGCCGACGGCGTGAACGCGGTCGCGGCCGAGGGCGCCGGCGAGCGGCGGGCGGCGGAACAGGCCGGCTATGGCGGCGTCGCGGACGTTGAGGCCGCCGGCGTAGGCGCCGAACGCCGGCAGGACCAGCCGCTCGCCGTCGGTGGCGAAACAGCGCCGGCGCACTGCGCCGCGGGGACTGCGGACCTTCGCGGCCGGATGCAGGTGGCCGGAGACCTCGCCCGCCTGATGGCCGGCGCGGGGCTCGTGCCGCAGCGTCAGACCGCCCAGACCGAGCTCATCAGCGTGGTCGCCGGGCAGGGTGCGGGGGGCCTCGGCGTCGTGATTGCCGAGCACCCAGACCAGTTGCCGGCCGCGGGCCAGGGCCGTCAGGCGCGCGGCGTCGCCGACGTGCATGCGAAGTTCCGACCCGCCGTCGTGGAAGGTGTCGCCGAGCAGGACGAGCACCCGCGGCGCCAGGCGGGCGACCTCCGCCTCCAGCCGGCTCAGCGTTTCGGCCGTGTCGTAGGGCGGCAGCATCTGGCCGCGGCGGGCGTAGGACGAGCCCTTCTCCAGGTGCAGGTCGGCGACCACCAGCGCGCGCTCCCCCTCCAGCCACAGCGCGCCGGACGCCCGCAGCGTCACCGCCGCGCCGGCGACGCCGGTGCGCAGCGAGCCGCAGGCCGCGACCGCGAACTGGTAGGCGAAGCGCTCGGCCACGGCTTGCGGCAGGGGGGCGTTCACGACGTCAGGGCCTCGGCGATCAGGTCTTCTTCCGCGTCCGCCAGGATGGCCTCGCCCGCCGCGCCTGGCGACCGTTCCTTGCCGATCTCCAGGAGGATCGGCACGGCGAAGGGCGACAGGTGGTCGAGCGGCGCGTGCCGGATCCGGCCGCGGACGCGCGCCAGCATCTGTCCCAGGCGCGCCACGTCGATGAGGCCGGTCGCCGCATCGGCCCGCGCGCAGCGCAGCAGGAGGTGGTCCGGCTGGTGGCGGCGCAGCACGTCGTAGATCAGGTCGGTGGAGAAGGTGATCTGGCGGCCAGTCTTCTGCTGCTCGCCGGGGAAGCGGCGCTCGATCAGGCCGGCGATCACTGCGCAGCCCTTGAAAGCCCGCTTCATCATGAAGCTTTCGGCGAGCCACGCCTCGAGGTCGTCGCCCAGCATGTCCTCGGCGAACAGCTGGTCGAAGTCGAGTCCGTCCATCGGCTTCAGCGCCCAGACCGCCAGGGCGTAGTCGTTGCAGACGAAGCCCAGGGGGCCGGCGCCCGCGCGCTCCAGCCGGCGGGTCAGCAGCATGGCCAGGGTCGTGTGGGCGAGGCGGCCCTCGAACGGATAGCAGACCATGAAGTGGCGTTTGCCGCGCGGAAAGGTCTCCAGCAGCATCTCGTCCTCGGCGACGATGCGCGAGCGGTCGCGCTGGGCCTCCAGCCATTCGCGGACGTCCGGCGGCAGCACCGACCAGTGGCGCTGGTCGAACATCAGCTGCCGCACCCGGCGGGCGAGGAAGGTCGAGAGGGCGAACTTCGAGCCGCCCCAGGACGGCATCTTCGGATCCTTGTCGTTGGCCGGGCTGACCAGCACGTCGAGGTTGGTCACGCCCATCAGCCGCCAGACCTGACCGGCGAAGACGAAGGTGTCGCCGGGGTCGAGCATCTCCAGCATGCCCTCCTCGACCTCGCCGATCTTGCGCCCGACCCCGCCGCGGCGGCCGGCGAGGCGCACCGCCAGCATGGCCGGCGAGACGATCGCCCCGACGTTCAGCCGGTGGCGCTGGGCGGTCTGGGCGTTGCGCACCCGCCAGAGCCCGTCCTCGCCTTTGATGATCCGGCGGAAGCGGTCGTAGGTCTTGAGCGCGTAGCCGCCGGTGGAGACGAAATCGACGACCTGCTCGAAGTCCTCCCAGGCGAGATCGCGGTAGGGCCCGGCGGCGCGGACCTCGTCGTAGAGCGCCAGCAGGTCGAACGGCTCCGAGCAGGCGCAGCCCATGACGTGCTGGGCCAGGACGTCGAGCGCGCCTTGCCGCGGCGGGTCGCCGTCCAGCGCGTTCTCCGCGATCGCCTCGCGGGCGGCCTGGCACTCCAGCATCTCGAATCGGTTGGCCGGCACGAACAGGGCGCGGCTCGGCTCGTCGAGGCGGTGGTTGGCCCGGCCGATCCGCTGGACCATGCGCGAAGCCCCCTTCGGCGAGGCCAACTGGATGACCAGATCGACGTCCCCCCAGTCGATGCCGAGATCGAGGGTCGAGGTGCAGACCACCGCGCGCAGCTCGCCGCGCGCCATCGCCGCCTCGACCTTGCGCCGCTGCTCGGCGGAGAGCGAGCCGTGGTGCAGGGCGATCGGCAGGGCGTCGTCGTTGAGCCGCCAGAGCTCCTGGAAGGCGAACTCGGCCTGAAAGCGGGTGTTGACGAAGACCAGGGCGGTGCGGGCGCGCTTGATGGTCTCGTAGACCTCGGCCATGGCGTGCTGAGCGGTGTGCCCGGACCACGGGACCCGCCCCTCGGAGAGCAGCACCTCGACGATCGGCGGCGCGCCGGCCGGGCCGGTGACGAGGTCGACGGGGCGGGGCGCAAGATGCTCCTCCCCCTGAGGCGGGGCTGTCAGCGAAGCTGACTGAGGGGGCTTCCGCTCAGAAGCCTGGTCCAGGCGGCCTTCAGCGGCGTCTGAGTGGAAGCCCCCTCCGGCGCTTCGCGCCACCTCCCCCTGGGGGGGAGGATCTGGCTGGGCGTAGCCCATCCACCGCGTGATCACCGCCGGGTCGTCCACCGTCGCCGAGAGGCCGACCCGGCGCAGGTTGGGGGCGAACCGCTGCAGGCGGGCGAGGTCGAGCGCCAGCAGGTCGCCGCGCTTGGAGGCGTGGAGGGTGTGGATCTCGTCGAGGATGACGCAGCGCAGGTCCTCGAAGAACAGCCGCGCGCCTTCCCAGGCGCAGAGCAGGGCGAGCTGCTCGGGGGTGGTCAGCAGGATGTCCGGCGGCTTCGCCCGCTGCCGCTGGCGGCGGGAGACGCCGGTGTCGCCGGTGCGCGACTCGGCGGTGACCGGCAGGCCCATCTCCAGGATCGGCGCCATCAGGTTGCGCTCGACGTCGACCGCGAGGGCCTTGAGCGGCGAGATGTAGAGGGTGTGCAGGCCGGGCCGGCTGTTCGCCGCCGGGCGTTCGGCGAGCTCGATCAGGCTCGGCAGGAAGCCCGCCAGCGTCTTGCCGCCGCCGGTCGGCGCGATCAGCAGGGCGTCGCGGCCCAGCCGGGCCTTCTCGATCATGTCCAGCTGGTGCGCGCGCAGCGCCCAGCCGCGTCGTTCGAACCAGGCGCGGAAGCGGGACGGCAGGAGGTCGGCGGCGGGGCCGGTGGCGTCAGCCATGGCCCGCGGCTATACCACGTTCCCGTTCCGTTTCGCCGGTCAATTCCCGTCCGTCAGCAGGCGTAGCGCTGCTTCACCAGAACCCGGCGGCCGACGTACGGGTCGTAGACCCAGTTGCGGCTCGTGCAGGTGCGGTAGCCGTAGCCCCGGTTGTAGGACGGGTAGCCGCGGTAATAGCCGCTCGGATAGCCGGAGGGGTAGGCGCCGCCGTAGTAGGGCCGGCTGTAATAGCCGGAGCCGTAGTAAGGGCGGCTGTAGCCCCGGTCGTAATAGCCGCCACCGTAGTAGCCGCGATCGTTGTCGTAGCTGCTGGCCAGGGCCGCGCCGAGCGCCAGACCGATGACGCCGGCGGCTATGGCGGCGCCTGCGTCGTTGCCGCGGTCGTGATGGCGGTGGCCATGGTAGTAGCCGTTGTAATAGCCGCGCCCGTGGGGTCGTGCTTCCGCCGGGGCGGCGGTCGCCGCCACGGCGCCGCCGGCGACCAGCGCGGCGACGAGGGCGGTGAAAGTCTTACGCATGGTTCGGACCTCCTGGGCCGCGTCTCGCCCCGCAGATGCGGCCGAACTAACAAATAGTTAACGCGTCTCGCCTGAACCCACGCTGAACGCCTTTGTCAGCTTGCGAAAGCGCGACACCGGTTTCCGTTTCGTTCACCGGGGAATAGCGCTAGCAGTGAAGAGGTGAACGCCCCGACCGCCAGCCTCGACCTTGCGCCCGCGCTCGTGGTGCTGCCCGGGCCGCGCGCCGCCGTGGCCGACGCCGGCGGCGCCCAGACCCTGCGCGCGCCGGACGCCCGCGATCTCTTCGAGCGGGGGCCGGTGCTGCTCGCCCATGCGGCGATGACCGCGCGCAGGCTTGGCCTGAACGCGCCGCCGCGCAGCCCCGGCCTGTTCGACGCCATGGAGCTGTTCGCCTTCGTCCGTCCCGCGCGGTTCTGCGCGCCGTCGGCCGCCGGTCTGGCGCAGGCGCTGGGGCTGGCCGAGCCGAAGGGCGCCGCCGCGCAGGCGGCGGCGCTGCGCGAGGCCTGCCGGCTGCTGCTGACGGAGCTCGCGCAGACGCCCGAGCCCTCGCGCGAGGAGGCGCTGGCGGTCGCCGAGACCCTGGCGCGCGGCGGTTGGGCCTGGGGCGCGGCGGTGATCGGCGCCCTGCGATCCGCCCCCGTCGGCAATATGTTCCGCACCTCCGGCCTCGACGTCTGGACCCGCCTGACCGAATGGGAGGCCGAGCCGCCGCCGGGCGAGGCGAGCTCGCGGCCGATCGAGCCGCAGGGCGCGGCCGAGCGGCTGAAGGCGCTGCTGGTCCAGGCCAAGCTCGCCGAGGCGCGGCCGGCGCAGGTCGAGTTCGCGACCGAGGCGGCCTTCGCCTTCCAGCCGCGCGAGCGGGAAGGCGAGCCGCGGATGATGCTGGCCGAGGCCGGCACC
>Ga0164243_10004208_pt1 | contig 22671 bp, 16 predicted proteins | sample OricompcompostOP_FD_108781 | JGI IMG/M metagenome (GOLD analysis project Ga0164243, IMG submission 108781) | Organic Plus compost microbial communities from Emeryville, California, USA - Original compost - Organic plus compost (OP) | ecosystem: Engineered > Solid waste > Mixed feedstock >...
ATCAACACGATGGTCGATCAGCTGTCCTCGTTCGCCGACGAGGTCACCCGCGTCGCCCGCGAGGTCGGCACCGAGGGCAGACTCGGCGGGCAGGCCGACGTGAAGGGTGTCTCGGGCACCTGGAAGGACCTCACCGAATCGGTGAACGTCATGGCGGGCAACCTGACCGACCAGGTGCGTTCGATCGCCGAGGTGACCACGGCGGTCGCGCGGGGTGACCTGTCGCAGAAGATCCGTGTGGACGCGCGCGGCGAGATCCTCGAACTCAAGGACACCATCAACACGATGGTGGGTCAGCTCTCCGCGTTCGCCGACGAGGTCACCCGCGTCGCCCGCGAGGTCGGCACCGAGGGGCGGCTGGGCGGACAGGCCGACGTGAAGGGCGTGTCCGGCACGTGGAAGGGCCTGACGGAGTCGGTGAACGTCATGGCCGACAACCTGACCGACCAGGTGCGCTCCATCGCCTCGGTCGCCACCGCCGTCGCCCGCGGCGACCTGTCGCAGAAGATCACCGTCGAGGCGAAGGGCGAGGTCGCCGCGCTCGCCGACACGATCAACACGATGGTCGACACGCTCTCCGCGTTCGCCGACGAAGTCACCCGCGTCGCCCGCGAGGTCGGCACCGAGGGCATCCTCGGCGGACAGGCGCGGGTGCCGAACGTCGCCGGCACGTGGAAGAGCCTGACCGACAACGTGAACTCGATGGCGAACAACCTGACCAACCAGGTGCGCTCCATCGCCCAGGTCACCACCGCCGTCGCGCGGGGCGAGCTGAACCAGAAGATCGACGTGGACGCGCGCGGCGAGATCCTCGAACTCAAGACGACGATCAACACGATGGTCGACACGCTGTCCTCGTTCGCTGCCGAGGTCACCCGGGTCGCGCGCGAGGTCGGCAAGGAGGGGCGGCTCGGTGGCCAGGCCGAGGTCGAGGGCGTGTCGGGCACCTGGAAGCGGCTCACCGAGAACGTCAACGAGCTCGCGGAGAACCTGACCCGGCAGGTGCGGGCGATCGCCGAAGTGGCCAGTGCCGTGGCCACCGGCGACCTGACCCGCTCGATCTCGGTCGAGGCCAAGGGCGAGGTCGCCGAGCTCAAGGACAACATCAACGCGATGGTGCAGTCGCTGCGTGAGACCACCCGCGCCAACGAGGAACAGGACTGGCTCAACACCAACCTGGCCCGGATTTCCGGTCTGCTGCAAGGACATCGCGATCTGCGCGCGGTCGCCCAGCTGATCATGAACGAGCTGACCCCGCTGGTCGGCGCGCAGCACGGCACGTTCTTCCTGATGGAGGTGGAACGCCCGCTGCTGCGGCTCATCGCCAGCTACGGGCACGGCGTCACCGACGTGACCCAGTTCGATCTGGGGGAGTCGCTGATCGGGCAGGTCGCGCAGACGAAGCGGCCGATCGTGGTCGACCAGACCCCACCGGGCTACGTCAAGATCACCTCCAGCCTCGGCGCGGCGCCACCGGCGAACCTGATCGTGCTGCCGATCGTGTTCGAGGACCAGGTGCTCGGCGTGATCGAGCTGGCCTCGTTCGAGCGGTTCACCCCGGTGCACCGGGACTTCCTGGAACAGCTGATGGAATCCATCGGCGTCAACGTCAACACCATCATCGCCAACGCCCGGACCGACTCGCTGCTCGAGGAATCGCAACGGCTGGCGGGTGAACTGCAGAACCGGTCCGGGGAACTGCAGGCGCAGCAGGTCAAACTCCAGCAGTCCAACGCGGAACTGGAGGAGAAGGCCGAACTGCTGGCCCGGCAGAACCGCGATATCGAGATCAAGAACTTCGAGATCGAGCAGGCGCGCCAGGAGATCGAGGAACGGGCCCAGCAGCTCGCGCTGGCCTCGAAGTACAAGTCGGAGTTCCTGGCGAACATGTCGCACGAGCTGCGCACGCCGCTGACGAGCCTGCTGATCCTGGCCGGTGTGCTCGCCCAGAACTCGGCGCAGAACCTGACCCCCAAACAGGTCGAGTTCGCGAAGGTGATCCAGTCCGCGGGCACCGATCTGCTGCAGCTGATCAACGACATCCTCGATCTGTCCAAGGTCGAGGCGGGCAAGATGGACATCCACACCGACCAGGTCGCGTTGCCGCAGTTGCTGGAGTACGTGCGGACCACGTTCCAGCCGCTGACCGCGCAGAAGGGCCTCGACTTCGACGTGATCGTCGAGCAAGGGGTACCCGAGCAGCTGGCCACCGACGAGCAGCGGCTGCGCCAGGTGCTGCGCAACCTGCTGTCCAACGCGGTCAAGTTCACCGAGACGGGCCGGGTCGAGCTGCGGGTGCAGCTCGTCAACGGTGCGGCGGAGCAGGTCGCGTTCTCGGTGCGGGACACCGGGATCGGCATCGCCGAGGAGAACCTGGAGTCGATCTTCGGCGCGTTCCAGCAGGCGGACGGCACCACCAGCAGGAGGTACGGCGGCACCGGGCTGGGCCTGTCGATCAGCAGGCAGGTCGCGAACCTGCTCGGCGGCGAGATCGGCGCGGAGAGCAAGCTGGGGCAGGGCAGCACGTTCACGCTGTTCCTGCCGGTGGTGCCCGCGTTCGAGGCCGGGGTGAGCGAACCGCGGCCGCGGCCGGAGGTGGACGGCGAACGGCGGGTGCTCGTGGTCGAGGGGCCGGAGACCAAGCTGCTGACGTTGCTGGTGCGCGAGTTCGTCGCCGACGCCGCGGACGAGGACGATCCGGTGTACGTCGAATCGGCCACCTCACCGGACGAGGCGGTGGAGATGCTGGCCGCGCATCCGCACCGCTGTGTGGTGCTGGACGCGAGCCTGCCCGGCGCGGCGGCGATGGCCTTCCTGCAGCGGCTCGCCGAGGGGGACGATCCCGCGCAGGTGCCGGTGCTGGCGCATCCGACGCGGCGGCTCAGCCCGGCGCAGGAGCGGCTGATCGAATCGCACGCCAAGCGGCACCTGGTGAACCTGCTGCCCTCGCTGGACGAGCTGCGGGAACGGTTCCTGCTGCTGCTCGGGGACTCCGGGCAGGCCGGGCCCGAGCCGATCGATCCGGCGCAGCTTCAGCCTGTGCCCGCCGAGGTCGTGGTCCCGGCCGGCGGCGAGAGCGGCGGGGATCCGGTGCTGCGCGGGCGCAAGGTGCTGCTCGTGGACGACGATGCCCGCAATGTGCTGGCGATCGCGGGAATGCTGGAGCTGCACGGGATGTCGGTCAGTCACGCGGCCAACGGGCGCAAGGGGATCGAGGCGCTGCTGGCGAGCCCGGACGTGGACCTGATCCTGATGGACGTGATGATGCCGGAGATGGACGGCTACGCGACGACGGCGGCGATCCGGGAGATGCCGCGCTTCGACACGCTGCCGATCATCATGGTCACCGCGAAGGCGATGGCGGGGGACCGGGAGAAGAGCCTGGCCTCGGGCGCGAGTGACTACGTGACCAAACCGGTCGACCCGGACGAGCTGCTGGCCTGCATCGCCCGGTGGCTGCCCAGCTGAGCACCGCCGCCGGCGAGGTGGCACGGTTCCGCCTCGCCGGCAGCGGCCGGTGCTACAGCAGCTCCAGGATCGTGGCGTTGGCCTGGCCGCCGCCCTCACACATGGTCTGCAGGCCGTAGCGGATGCCGGCGGCGCGCATCTGGTGCACGAGCGTGGTCATGATGCGGGCGCCGCTGCCGCCCAGCGGGTGGCCCAGCGCGATGGCGCCGCCGTGCGGGTTCAGCGTCTTGGAATCGGCCCCGGTCTCGGCGAGCCAGGCCAGCGGAACCGGGGCGAAGGCCTCGTTGACCTCGCACACCGCGATATCCGAAAGGGACAGTCCGCTGCGCCGCAAAGCCTTGTGGGTAGCCGGGATCGGCGCGGTCAGCATGATGACGGGATCATCACCGGCCAGTACCGCGGTGTGGATCCTGGCGATCGGGCGCAGGCCGAGTTCGGCGGCCTTCTCGCTGGTGGTCATGAGCAGCGCGGCCGCGCCGTCGCTGATCTGCGAGCTGTTGCCCGCGGTGATCACGCCGTCCTCGCGGAACGCCGGTGTGAGCCCGGCCAGCTTCTCCACCGTGCCGCCGCGCCGCACGCCCTCGTCGGCGGCGACCACCCCGTCCGGCGTGCTGATCGGCAGGATCTCGTCGTCGAAGGCACCGGAATCCTGTGCCGCGGCGGCCTTCTCGTGCGAGGCGAGGCTGAACTCGTCGAGCTGGGTGCGGCTGAAGCCCCAGCGCTCGGCGATCATCTCGGCGCCGACGCCCTGGTTGGGCCGCACGCCGTCGTAGCGGGCGAGGTACTGCTCGCCCAGCGGGTTCGCGCCCTGCGACGAGAAGCCCATCGGCACCCGGCTCATCGATTCGACGCCGCCGGCGACGACCACGTCGTACTGGCCCGCGATCAGCCCCGCCGCCGCGAAATGCACGGACTGCTGCGACGATCCGCACTGCCGGTCGACGGTCACCCCGGTGACGGACTCCGGCCAGCCCGCCGCGAGCAGGGCGGTACGCGCGATGTCCCCGGTCTGCTCGCCCGCCTGGCTGACACAGCCCCAGATCACGTCGTCGATCTGCGCCGGATCGACGCCACTGCGCTCGGCGAGGCCGCGCAGCACGTGGGCCGACAGATCGGCGGGGTGGACTCCGGACAGGCCGCCGTTGCGCTTGCCGACCGGGCTGCGCAGGGCCGCGACGATGACCGCGTCTCGCACGGTTCCTCCTCGATGAGATGACGTTGCCGTCGAGATTCGCAGGAAGCACCCGCGACAGTCAACACCGACTGTTTCCCGCCGGCCGGCGCTACGCTGTGGCCGTGACCCGGACCGAGACAGCACCACGCAGGCGTGAGGAGCGCACCGCGGACAGCCGTGCGCTCATCCTCGACGCGGCCGTGGACTGCCTCGTCGAGCTGGGCTACGCGGGCGCGTCCACACTGGCCATCCAGGCGAAGGCCGGGGTGTCCCGCGGCAGGCTGCTGCACCACTTCCCGTCGCGCGACGAGCTGCTGGTCGCGGCCGCGCAGCACCTCGCGACCACGCGCATCAAGGAGACCGAGGACCGCGTCGGCGAGCAGCTGGCCGGTGAGCCCGAGGGCACGGCACGGGTCGACCGGTGCATCGAGCTGCTCTGGCTGACCTTCCAGGAACCGCATTTCTGGGCCGCGATCGAACTGTGGACGGCGGCCCGCACCAATCGCGCGCTCGCGGCCGCGCTGCGCCCGGCGGAACGGGCGTTGCGCGAGGCGATCCGTGGTGTGAGCAGCCGGTTGTGGGGGCCGCAGGTCTGCGCACACCCGCGGTACGAGCAGCTGCGCGAACTGCTGTTCACCAGCATGCGCGGTGCCGCGATGCCCTACGCCTTCGAGGACCGCAATCCCGCCACGGATCCGCACGTCGCGATCTGGAAGGCCACCGCGCACCAGATGCTCTACGGCGCCGGCGACAGGTGACCCCGGAATTCCCCGGCCCGAGGACACGTTGCACGGGGGACACGCAAGACGAACAGGGAGATCCGATGGCCACGGTCGAGCTGACCAAGGACAACTTCAACGACACGGTCGACCGCCAGGGCATGGTCCTGGTCGACTTCTGGGCGTCCTGGTGCGGTCCCTGCCGCATGTTCGCGCCGGTGTACGAGTCGGCGTCGGACCGGCACGACGACGTGGTGTTCGGCAAGGTCGACACCGAGGCCGAGCAGGAGCTGGCCGGCGCGTTCGGGATCTCCTCGATCCCCACGCTGATGATCGTGCGCGACGGTGTCGTGGTGTACGCGCAGCCGGGCGCGCTGCCCGAGCAGGCGCTGGAGGAGCTCATCGGCAAGGCCCGCGACCTCGACATGGACGAGGTGCGGCGGCAGATCCAGCAACAGCAGTCCTCAGCCCAGTGACCGCTTGAGGATCTTGCCGGTCGAGGTCATCGGCAGTTCCTCGCGCACCACGATCCGGCGCGGGTACTTGTACTCCGCGAGCCGCTCACGGGCCCACCCCTGCAGTTCGGCGGTGTCGATCTCGTGGCCGGTGCGGGGCACGACGTAGGCGACGACCTCCTGCCCGAGCCGTTCGTGCGGCTCGCCCACCACGGCGCAGATCGCGACCGACGGGTGGGCGAGCAGCACCTGCTCCACCTCGGCCGGATAGACGTTGTAACCCCCGCGCAGGATCAGGTCCTTCACCCGGTCCACGACGTAGAGGTAGCCGTCCTCGTCGAACCGGCCGAGATCGCCGGTGTGGAACCAGCCGTCGCGGATCGCCTCCGCCGTCGCCTCCGGGCGGTTGAAGTACCCGCTCATCACGCAGTGGCCGCGGATGACGATCTCGCCGACGCTGCCCGCCGGCAGCGGCTTGTCGTGCTTGTCGACGACCTCGATGTCCACGCCCCACACGGGTTTGCCCACCGAGGCGGGCCGGATCGGTTCGTCCCACGGGCTGAACGTGACCGTCGGGCTGGTCTCGGACAACCCGTAGCCCTGGCGGACCTGCACCCCGGACACCTCGGCGAACCGCTCGAACAGCGGCACCGGCAGCGGTGCGCCGCCCGAGGTGACCACCCGCAGCGTCTTGGCGGCCTCGCGCAGCCGGGTGCCGTCCGGATCGATCTGCAGGAACGCCTGGAACATCGACGGCACCCCGGATAACAGCGAGACCCGGTGCTCGATCAGCAGGTCCAGTGCGGTGTCCGGATCGAACCGGGGGAGCAGGACCAGCGTGCCGCCACCGTAGATGTTGCCGTTCATCACCGAGGTCTGGCCGAAGACGTGGTACAGCGGCAGCGCCACGAGCACGACGTCGTGGTCGGCCTTCGGTACCAGTTGCTCCTTCGTGCGGGCGTTGAGGAGCAGGCTCACGTGCGTCAGCGCCGCGCCCTTGGGCAGGCCCGTGGTACCGCTCGTGTAGATGATCACGGCGGTGTCCTCGGCGCCCGTCTGCTCGGTCTCCGCCTCGCCGGGGTATGGGGCGAGTAGCTCGTCCAGCTCGCCGAGGCCGAACACGTGCCGCACGCTCTCGGTCTCGGCCGCCGCGGCGCGCGCGTTCTCCAGCACGGGCAGCTGCTCGTTGCCTTCCCACGCGAAGACGGCGACGGCTGCGCAGTCACCGAAGACGAAGCTCAGCTCCCGCTGTTTCATCAGCGGGTTCAGCGGCACGACCACCGCGCCGGCCTTGAGCAGTCCGAAGTAGATCACCGGGAACTCGGGCAGGTTGGGGCAGATCAACGCCACCCGGTCGCCGCGCCGCACACCGCGTTCCCGCATCGCCAGCGCCACCCTGTTGGCGCTTGCGTCGAGCTCCGCGTAGGTGGTGGTGTGGTCGCCACAGACGAGGGCCGCGCGGTCCGGAAGTGCGCGGGCCGTGGACTCCAGCAGCACGGACAGGTTGAGCATGCGGCTCCCCTTCGTCGACAACGGTGGCGACCGCCAGTTTAGAACGAGATTCGGTTGCTGTGTGTACGCGGGTCGTTGCGCTAGCGGGATTTTCCGGACATCCCCGAATTTGATTCTGTTTCGGTGCGAACTCTCGGCCGGCGCCCCGTCGTGGGGCAGAATCAGGGGCATGACGGAGACGACCGGGAGCAGGCGGGCACAGGTCACGCGTGCGGCGCTGCTGGAGGCGGCGCGCGAGGTGTTCGCGGTCGCGGGCTACGACGGGGCGAACATGGTGGACATCGCCCACCGCGCGCAGGCCAGCATCGGCAGCCTGTACCACCACTTCGCGGCGAAGTCCGATCTGTACGTCACGCTCTACAACGAGTACCACCTGCGCCAGCAGCACCGGGCGGCGCAGGCTTTCCGCAACGCGCTGGCCGCGGGGGAGCAGGACGCGCTGCGGCTGTTCATGGTCGGCACGCGCGCCTACCTCGAAGGCTGCTGGCAGGAGCGCAAGCTGGCGGCGGTGTTCCTCTCCGGCAGCGGGCCCGCGGGGTTCGGGGTGATCGCGCGCGAGCGGTTCGGCGATTGGCTGCACGCCAACGCGACGCTGGTGAACGGGCACGACCGGCCGTTGAGCGACGTACTCGTGCTGTGCCTGACGGCGATGGCCACCGAAGCGGGCCGCGAGGTGGCGGCGGCACCCACGAAGGCGGCCGCGCGGAGGACCATCGACGAGGTGCTCGAACTGATGGGCAGGCTCTATCCGGCGTCCTGACGGGTGGGTACCGAAGTCACTGTGGCTTAGGGACTTTCAGCCGTATGCGCGCTGCTCCGAATCGCCCACACTGGGGTGGCACGTGGCGGTGCTCGGGGTGCTGGCCACGGCGGGGAGCGGGTGGCATCGCTCGGGGACGCCGCTCGCACCGGGGTGTCCGGTACGGCCGGTCGGGGCAAAGCCAGCCGATCGGAGACTCCACGATGGGGCAGCCGGGTTCGCGCGGCTGCCCCATCTCTGTACGGTGCGCGTTATGGGAGCGGAAGACGCGCGGCTGCGGGAGATCGTCGACGGTGTGTACGCGTGGGTGCAGCCGGACGGTACGTGGTGGGTCAACAATGCGGGCGTCGTGACCGGGCCTGGCGGCACCCTGCTCGTGGACACCTGCGCCACGGAGCAGCGCACCCGGCGGTTTCTGGACGCTGTCGCCGGGGTCGGTGGTGACGCGCCGATCCGGTGGGCGGTGAACACGCATCAGCATGGCGACCACACCTACGGCAACAGCCTGCTCCCGCCCACGACGACGCTCATCGGTCACGAAGCGATGCGTGCCGGGCTGGCGGTCGACCCCATCATCCACGGTTGCCCACCGTTCTGGTCACCCGTGCCGAACTGGGGTTCGGTCACGCCCAGGCTGCCGGATGTGGTGCTGCGCAACGAACTCACGATTTACTCGGGTGACCGCAGGATCGAGTTACGGCACCCTGGCCACGCGGCCCACACCCCCGGCGATGTCGTGGCATGGCTGCCGGAGCAGCGCGTACTGTTCGCCGGCGACTTGATCTTCCATGGGTTGACCCCGTTGGTTTTCATGGGCTCGGTCGAGGGCGCGTTGCGTTCGCTGGACTGGCTGGCATCATTCGAGGCGCAGCACATCGTTCCCGGCCACGGCCCGCTCCTGGACGCGGCGGCCCTGCCGGAGGTACTAGGGCAGCACGAGCGTTACTACCGCCTGCTGCTGAGCGCGGTCCGGGACGGCCTCACCCCACTGGAGGCCGCACGCCAAACGGATCTGGGCGAGTTCGCGAACTGGGCGGACGCGGAACGCCTGGTCATGAACCTGCACCGCGCGTACGCGGACCGCGATGGCAGGGAGATGGACCTACTGGCAGCCTTCACGGACGCGACAACCTGGAACGGCGGCCCCCTACCGACGACGGTTTAGCGCGCAAGACAACTGCCGGCGAGGCGTCTCTTCTTTGGTGGTGACGTTCCTCCGGTGCCGGTTCGAACTTCGGCCACCGGTCAGCCTCGCCCAAACGTCAGCCCAGCAACTCCGCGACCTCCGCCCACAGGGCGTCATAGGCACGAGCCGCCGGGCTCTGGGGCGCGTACACGGCGAGCGGGGCACGCTCGACGGCCATCTGCTCGATCACCGACAGCGCCGGAATGGCCGTGGCACTCACGTCGGAACGTTCGGTGGGCAGGGTGGACAACAGCTTGCGGTGTAAGGACTTCCGGCGGTCGGCCATCGAGAAGAAGCCGTGCACCTCCGGGCGACGGCCATCGAAATCACCGAGGAAGTCCACCAGCTGATCGAAGGTGCGCTGCGCCAGTACGGTCGGAATGATCGGCACGACAAGGACATCCGCCGCGTGCAGTACGTTCTCCGAAACCAGGGACAGACTGGGCGGCGTGTCCAGGAAGACCACGTCGTACTCGCCCGACAGTTCGCCCAGCAGCTTGGACAAGGTGCGCACGGCCTTCTTCGCACCATCGCGCGCCAGGTCCAGGTCCATGTTGCGGTAGGTGAAATCCGCGGGCAGCAGGTCCAGGTTCTCGAAATCCGTGGCCTTGAGTGCGGCCTCGATCGGCCGCTTGCCGCCGATCAGCTTCTGGCTGCCACCCTTCACCCGCGGCTTCACCCGGAACAGATACGTGGCCGCGCCCTGCGGGTCGAGATCCCACAACAACGTGCGCCTCCCGGTCAGCGCCGAGGCGTAGGCCAGATTCACGGCCGCGGTGGTCTTCCCGACGCCGCCCTTGATGTTGTACGAGGCGACGGTTTTCACGGCAGCAGCTCCCGGATCCGCGCGTGCGTCTTCGCGCCGAGGAACTTCTCCAGCGCGCCGGTCAGCTCGTGCCTGGCCTCCTGCTGCTGCCGCACGAACCGGGCCAGCAGCTCACCCATCCCGAGCAGCGTCGCCGCCCGCGGCCGCTTCCCGTCGAGCATGTCCTGCGCGTACACCCGCAACTTGTCGCTCTGCACCTCGCCGTCCTGGAACGAGCCGAGCACGTCCTGCAACCGCTTGAGATCCTTCAGCACGGCGCGATAGGTCTCCGGCGGGCACAGCGGTTTGAACACCTCCAGCACGTACCGCAGTTCCTTGCACCGCTTGCGCAGCGCGTGCACGTCCGCGGCGGGCGAGTCCGGGGTGATGGCGCGTGCCTTGCGATCGACACGCTTGGCGACCTGCCGGATCCGTTCCCCGGCAAGCTGTTCGGCCGTGATCGGCGACTTGCCGGTCTCGATCACCTTGTGCAGCGCCGTGCGCCAGCCGTCGAGCAGGGCCGTGAACCGTTTCGACCGCAACCCGCGCACGAGCGTGCGCCGTTCACGGGCCAGTTCCTCGCGCAGGTGCTCACCGAACGGGTCGAGGTCGCCCGGCTCGCCGACGGTGAGGCTGCGCGCGAGCTCGTCCAGTTCCAGCAGGTACACGTCGAGATCGCGGGTGGGCGTGGTGAGGTCGCCGACCCATTTGAACCGCGGGGCGTACCGTTCCGCCAGTCGCGACGGCAACTGATCGCCGCAGATCTTGAGCAGCGAGCGGGTCCGGCGCACCGCGACGCGAAGGTCGTGCAGGAACTCGGTGTCGATATCGGCGATCGTCCCGTCGAGGTTGTCCCGGATCGCGTCCGCGAAGCCGAGCAGGGCGGTGGCGACCGCGACGTCCGCCGGCATGTCGGCGGTGATCCCCGGCCTGGTCTCGGCGTCGTCGAGCCCGGTCGCCCGCAGGAGCCCCTCGTACACGCTGCTCTCGGCCGGCTCGAATCCGTCGGTGCGCAGCAGGGCACGCGCCACCCGGTCGGCATCGCGCGTGTAGCCGCGCAGCGGGTGCACGGTGACCCGCACGACCGGATCCGTCCTGGCCGGTTCCAGGCAGGCCGCCTCGGTCCACTCCACCCGCGCGACGGTCTTGCCGTCCTCGTTCAGCACCGCGACCTCGCTGCTGACCGTGCGGCTGCACACCTTCGGCGCCACCGCGCGGATCCACATCGCCTCGGCCACGCCGTCGCGCAGCGGGCCGGGCGCGAGCTGCTCGACACGAGCCGGCCACGTGATCTCCGCCGGCACCTTCTCGCTGCGGGCCGGGGAACTGCCGTTGAGCACGAGCGAATCGCCCTCGTGGCTGAGCACGAGCCCGCGCCGCCGCAGCCGCCAGTCCACTGTGTCCAGGTAGGTCGCCGTGCGCACGCGGCGCGGCCCCACGGACAGCTCGTAGCGGCGGACGAGCGGCTGCAGGCAGTCCAGCACCGGACCCGGCTCGGCGCGGGTCGGCCGGCCTTGCCACCGCAAGTTCAGCGAGGTCGACACAACGGCACTTCCAGCGATCTGGGACGACGGACGGCCGAAAGTATAGTTCACCGGAACGAGCCCCCTGGTTCGTTGCGAGTTCACCTTTTCGTGGATCGGTGCGCCTTCGCTGGGCGACCGGACGTCGTAACGGCGCTCGCCTGGTTGCGACTTCCGTGTGCCGCAACCATTCCCCAGGGGGTGAAGGTCATGACGCTGAGCTTGATCAAAGGCAATTTCCGTATCGTCGGTGCCTCACCGGACGGCGACTCCGTCCGGTTCTATCCCGACGACCCGATGGCGTTCGGCAAGGCGGGGCTACGGGTGCGGCTGAACGCGCGCGGTGGTGCCCAGCTCCGGCTCGACGGCATCGACGCGCTGGAAACTCATTACCAGGCCCAGAACCGGGGCGGCATGTGGCATCAGCCGGCGGAGCTCGGCACGGCCGCGGCCGACGGGCTGCTGACGCACCTCGGCTTCAAGAAGGTGCGGCGCGACGAGGACGGCACCGTCACCTCGTCGGCGCCGGACCAGGTGCCCGGCCACATCCTCACCCGCTTCGCCGACAAGTACGGCCGTGCCGTCGCCTTCGCGTTCCGCGGCCAGCGCTCCGGCCGCACCCCGGACGGCGGGCAGGTACGGCTGGAACCCAAGGGACTGCGGACATCGGCGAACTACACGTTGCTGGCCGACGGGCTGGTGTACCCGACGTTCTACTCGAAGCTGTACGTGGACCTGCGGCAGACGATGGCCGACGCCGCCGCGGCCGCGCGCGCCGCCGGCAAGGGCGTGTGGGCCGACGACGCGACCACCGGCTTCCGGCTGAAGTCCCGTAAGCAGCTGGCCGACGAGCTGGTGATCCTGCCGAAGCTGTTCCGCAGGCTCGTGGACTACCTCGGGCTGGACGAGGACGGGGGAGTGTCGCTGGCCGGGTTCGACGGCTACCTCGACACGCGCGACGATCGCCTGTTCACGGTGCCGGAGGGGCACGCGACCGAGCTGGCCACGCTGGTCGAGGTCAGGCGCCAGACGGTGACGCTGACCGTTGAGCCGGAGCGGATCGTGTTCCAGGAGGCGTAGCGTCCTCCCACGCGCGCACGGCGAGGCCGAGCTCGCGGCCCAGTTCGGTGTAGGCGGTGAACTTGCCGTCGTTGAAGAACTGGTCGCCGGTGCTGTCGTGCGGGAACTCGGGGTTGTGCGCCGCGTAGGACAGCAGCGGGTACGGCAGGTCCCGCCACAGCAGCGTGCGCGCCACGATCAGCAGGCCGGTGCGCCGCTCCTCGGGCAGCCCGCTCTCGGCCGGGTAATGGATGTCGCCGATGATCAGCGGGCTGCCCACCAGCCGCGGGTTGAGCGCGCCGAGCGCGGGGTCCAGCGGTTCGCCGGTGCCGAGTTCGGCGGTCCACGGATCGCGCAGCTCCACGCGCACGCCCAGTTCCTGCTCCGCGAGCGACAGCGCCGAGGCGAGACTGCTCGCGGTGGGTGGCGCGTCGGAGCTGACGTCGATCGCGTAGATCCGTTCGCAACGGCGCCGCAGCAACTCGACGAGCCCCAGGTTGTCGTAGTGCCCGCCGTCGGTGACGTGCAGCAGCCGGTCGTGGTGCGCGTGCATACCGAACACCTCGCGCCACAGGTACGGCAGGCGCCGGGCATGCGGCAGCCGCGGATACGCCCAGCCCTTGCCCGGCGCGCCGAGCACGAACGCCGGATTCGGCAACCAGGCCCCGAGCCGCGCGCCCGAAACCGCCAGCAGTACCTGGAACCAGCGCGCCGCACGGCCCATCGCCGACGCGAACGCCGCACCGCTGATGGCGACCGCGCCCTGCACGGTGAGGTCCCGGTGGAACCGGCGCGGCACGGCGCGCTCCAGGGATTCGGTGCGCAGCCAGCCGACGTCGGGCCCGCCGATCCAGTCGCCGCTCATCGTGAACGACACGGCGTTGAGCCCGGGCGGTGTGCGGCCCTCGCCGGTGAGGTTCGCCGCGGCCGCGAAGATCACCTGCGGGAAGCCGTCGATTTCCTTGCCGTAGCGCGAAAGGCTGGTGCGCTCGTCGGCCGCGTACGGCACGGCGTAGTTCGTGCCGTCGCGCGACATCCGGCGCACGGCGAACGTGCGCGCCACCCGCTCCCGGTAGAAGGGATGCAGGCTCAGCGAGGTCTCGTCGAGCAGCCCGCCGAGGATCACGAGCAGGATCGCGGCGGCGAGTGCGGTCCACATCGCCGCGGCGTCCCCGCGCGCGCCGACCATCAGCACGAACAGCAGCAGCCAGGCGAGGCCGAGGATCACGGTGGTGACGATGACCAGGATCCGCTGCAGCAGGCTGCTCGGCACGGCCGCGACGACACCACCGTCCTTTCCGGACTGAGCGAGCAGGGTTCGTTTGCGCCACAGGATCGAGGCCAGCGAGGACAGGTAGCTGAGCAGCACCGCGCCGACCGGACTGCCGATCCGCACCCCGGGACTGGTGGTGGACAACAGTTCGTAGGCGAGCCACACGAGGACGGGCACCACGATCGCGAGCGCCCCGACCACGGTCGCGACGAGCGCGAGCCGGTAGCCCAGCCGTCCCGCGATGCCCCGCAGTTCCGGGCGCTCCGGCGAAAACGTGCGGCTGGCCAGTGCCGCGGCGAGTGCCACCGCCGCGGTGACGACCAGCGCGAGCAGGGCCCCGGCGCGGGGCTCGGGGAAATCGCCCAGCGAATCCGGGAACGCGACTACCGGCACCCGCTGGTACAGCCAGCCCGCCGCCACACCTGCGACGATCGCGGGGGAGAACAGTGCGATGAGCGAGAGCACGAGCCCGCGGGCGAGCACCCCGAACGCGGTCAGCGTTTCCGGCACCGAATCGGCGAGGTAACTGACGTGCCTGCGCACGTGGTCCTCTTCGACACTGCCGTGCAGGTAGGCGTCTCGCGGGGTGGCGGTACCCTCGCCCGCCGCCTTGGTGAGGATCTGCTGCAGCGCACCAGCGGTGAACCCGCCGCCGGAGACCGACACCAGGTAGCGCGCACCGAGCAGTTGTGCGCGCAGGGTCTGCAACGCGCCCATCGCGACGCTGGCCGCCCGGATTCCGCCGCCGGACAAGCAGAATCCGACCCCGCCGCCGGTGTTGTCGCCGGGCAGCTGGAAACCGCGGCTCCACCGGTTCGCCGAATCCGGCGCGCCCTGGGACTCGGGAAAATCGCAATCTTCCAGTGGTGGCGCGGGAATGCCCTCGACGGCCGGGCGTTCCCGCACCGCGCAGCGCCACAGCGTCGTGGCGAGACCGTAGATCGCCGTGAGTCCGGCGGGCAGCAGCGCGCAGAACTTCACGATCGCCGCACCGGCGGCGAAGTCCAGCAGCATTGACCCGGGCGATGCCGTCGCGACGAGCAGCAGGACGTTCTCCACGACGTCGGCGAGGACGACCACGACCGCCGCGATGCGCGCGAACCGCGTCAGCTCCAGCGCCCGCGGCGTCCACGAGACCCACACCGCGGCGGTGGTGCCGAGCACGAGCGCGACGCCGTAGCCCGCGACGAACACGAAGTCCCACCACAGTGCGGCGGCGGTGCCCGCAGGCAGCGGAGTGGGCTGCGTGCCGCCGCCGAGCTGGATGCCGACGATGGGCACGTCCGGCGCGACGAGCAGGTACAGCACGAACCCGACGACCGCCGCCCCGATCGCCGCGACGGCCGTGGCCGCGGCGGTTCGCCTGTCCGGACGGTGCTCCGCTGGCCGCAGCAGTGCAGGGCGATCGCCCATCTGGCCTCCCCAGTTCGTGAACCGCCCGGAAGTCTGGCGCTACAGTCCGCTTGTGTAAAGGCCGTCAGCAGGTCTGTTTCGCGGGCAGCACCCGGGACAGCGCCTCGGTCACCCTCGATTCGGGCAGCTCGCCGCTGGCGAGCGCTTTCTCCAGCCGGTCGAGTACCGGCCCGACATCGCCGCCGGCGGACCACAAAGCCTGATCGGCGCCCGCGAGCAGGGCGCGCAGCACGGCGTCGGGCAGCGAATAGACCGAGGTGATCGCGTCCATCGCGCCCAGATCGTCGGTGATGACCGGACCGGTGAACCGGTAGTCCTGGCGCAGCAACCGGTACGCCTCGGGCGCGATCGACGCGGGTGTCGTGCCGGTGAGGCCGGGAACCGAGAGGTGACCGACCATCACCGACACCGGACCGAACTCACCGATCGACTCATACGGTTTGAGATCGTTCGTGCGGAGATCCGCCAGCGGGGGAGTGGTGACCTGGCCGTCGTGCGAGTCGCCGCTCGCGCGGCCGTGGCCGGGGAAATGCTTGACCACCGGCTCGATCCCGGCGTCGCGCAGGCCGGAGGCGAACGCGAGCCCGTACGCACGGGCCACCGCGGGATCGGCGCTGAACGAGCGGTCGCCGATCGGGCCGCGGTCGGGCTGGGAGCTGACGTCGAGGCTCGGCGCGTAGTCGGTGGTGACGCCGCGGGCACGCATCTGCTCGCCGCGTGTGCGGGCGAGGTCGCGCACCTGGGCGGTGGTCATCGTCGCGGCCATTTTCCTGGCGCTGGGGATCGGCCCGTCGAGCTGGTCGATGCGCTGGACCCGGCCGCCTTCCTCGTCGATCGCGACCGAGACGCGCCAGCGCGCGGCTTGCTGGACGCGGTCGAGCGCGCCGTCGCGCAGCAGATCGGTGGGGTTGCCGCCGATGAAGATCCCGCCGACCTGCTGATCCCGCACGAGCGCGGTGGCCGCGGCGGGATCGCTGGGATCGACGCCGACGACGAGCAGCTGCGCGAGTCGCTGCCGCGGGCTCATCTGCGCGACGGCCGCCGCGCACGGGTCGGCCACGGTGGCGGCGGACCGTGGCTGGGCGTTGTCCGCGGCCGGGGCGGTGGTCGTCGTCGTGGCGGTCGTGGTGGGTGCGGGCGGCGCGCTGGCGGGCCGCGGCGTCGTGCCACAGCCCGCCAGCGACGCGACGGCCAGCACGAGCGCGGCGATGCGGTAGCTCATCGGCTCCAAAACAAGTCGTACCGGGGAAACGGCACGTGGAGTCTAGTGGTTCACCGCACTCAGCCCGCGTAGGCGGCCGGCGCCGGCGAGAAGTCGATCACTCACAGGCGGCGGGAAGGTGGCCGGACGAGCGCGGTTCAGGTGCGGGCGAGATCCCTGCTGGTGCGCATGACGTGCTGGATGAGCGTGGTCAGCACCTGCTTCGTGGACTCCTTGTCGCGGGCGTCGCACAGCAGCACCGGCACCTGCGGGTCGACTTCCAGCGCGGAGCGCACCTCCTCGGTGCCGTAGCGGTGCGCGTGGTCGAAGCAGTTCACCCCCACCACGAAGGGCAGGCCGCGGCGTTCGAAGAAGTCCAGGGCGGGAAAACAGCTTTCCAGGCGGCGGGTGTCGGCGAGCACGACGGCGCCCAGCGCGCCGACGGCGAGCTCGTCCCACATGAACCAGAACCGGTCCTGTCCCGGCGTGCCGAACAGGTACAGGATCAGTTCGGGATTGATCGTGATGCGGCCGAAGTCGAGCGCGACCGTCGTGGTGGTCTTGCGTTCCACGCCGGTGAGATCGTCCACGGAGGCCGACGCCGCGGTGAGCGCCTCCTCGGTGTGCAGCGGGGGTACCTCGCTGACCGAGCCGACCATCGTGGTCTTGCCGACCCCGAACCCGCCGGCGATCAGCAGTTTGAGCGTCGTCGCGGACAGGTTGCGCCGGTGCGGGTTGCCCGGCCTCGGGGTGTCAGAGTTTCCGGATGCCATCGAGAACCGCCTGGAGTATCCGTTCGTCGGGTGCCGCGGTGACCGGCTGCGAACTGCGGAAGATGATGTGCCGCTGCTCGATCAGATCGGACAGCAGGACCTTGACCACTGGCAGCGGCAGCTCGAGGTACGCGGCGACCTCGGCTACCGACAGCGGCTGCTGGCAGAGCCGGACGACACGCGCGTACTCGGGTGGCAGCTGCGCCGCCTCCGCACTCGAGGTCATGGCGACAACGAGTGTGAGCAGATCGAGCCCGAACGTGTCCGTCCTGGTCCGGCCGCCGGTGACCGTGTAGGGCCGGATGAGCGGCCCGGCGGCGTCGTCGAACCACGACTCGTCCTGCGAACTCATGGCGAGGTGTGCTCGACCCTCGGTCCGGCGCTGAGCGCGGCGCCGACCCGTTTCACCATCATGTTCATCGCGTACGCGACCAGGCCCATATCGGCCTCCTCGCTGGTGAGCAGCGCCAGGCAGGCGCCATGGCCGGCCGCGGTGACGAACAGGAACGCGTGGTCCATCTCGACCACCGTCTGCCGCACCCGGCCGCCGCCGAAGTGCCGTCCGGTGCCCTTGGCCAGGCTCTGGAACGCCGAGGCCACCGCGGACAGGTGCTCGCCGTCCTCCTCGGTGAGGTTGGTGGACCGTCCGATGAGCAGCCCGTCCGCGGACAGCACGACGGCGCGGTCCGCACCGGCCACCTGCTGCAGCAGGTCGTCGAGCAGCCAGTCCAGTTCGTTGACGCCCGGATTGGTCATCAGCTGCGCTCCCCAAAGAAGTCGGTGGCTGCGGGGTCCTGGGCACGGGCACGGCGGGTTCCCTGCTGGAACGCCGACAGCCTGCTGCGGGCCTGGTCCGGGTCCTCGTCGAAGGACTCGGCGGGCTCGTTCGTGACCGGCTCGCTGGTCATCAGCTGCGGGGCCAGGTTCTGCTGCCGGCGGCGCCGGGGCAGCGGCGGCCGGTCACCCGACATCGGGCCGGTGCCGGCGGCGGGTTGCGGTGGCCGCGCGTCCTGCGGCGGCCGGGTGTCCTGTGGCCGGTTGTCCTGCGGCGGCCGCGGCGGCTGCGGGGCATGCGGCTGCTGCGCCGGGCGGAACAGGTCGATCCGGGTGTCGGCCTCAGGCAGCGGAGCGAGGTCCGGCAGCCCGTTGCCGTGCAGGACTCCGTTGTGTCGCGCGGTTTCCTCGGGCGGCGGCACCGGCTGGGGCCGTCGCACCGGCAGGCTCGGATGCCCGGGACCGGGCCCCTGCGCGGGCACCGGAACCGCCGGCAGCTCGGGAGTGTCCTCGCGTTCCGGCAGCGGGGTGAGCAGTTCCGAGCGCACGAGGACGATCGCGCGCGTGCCACCGTAGGCGGACTGGCGCAGGGTCACGGTGATGCCGTGCCGCGACGCCAGCCGCGCGACCACGAACAGGCCCAGCCGCGGTTCGCTGGACAGCGCCATGACGCCGAAGTCCGGCGGGTTGCGCAGCATCTCGTTGAGCTCGTCGGCCTGCTCCGGCTCGATGCCCAGCCCCTGGTCCTCGATCTCCACGACCGCGCCGCGGCCGACCAGATCGCCCCACACCTCGACCCTGGACTTGGGTGGCGAGAACGAGGTCGCGTTGTCGAGCAGCTCGGCCAGCAGGTGGATCAGGTCGCCGACGACGGGGCCGGCCACCGCGATCGCGGGCATCTTACCGACGGTGACGCGGGCGTAGTCCTCGGTCTCGCCGGTGGCGCCGCGGATCAGGTCGGCCAGCGCGACCGGGTTGCGCCACTGCCTGCCCGGCCGCTCGCCGCCCAGAATGATCAGGTTCTCCGCGTTGCGCCGTGCGCGGGTGGACAGGTGGTCCAGTTTGAACAGCAGGTCGAGCTGGTCGGGGTCCTCCTGCTTGCGCTCGGCCTCGTCGAGCGTCTTGAGCTGGCGGTGCACCAGTACCTGGCTGCGGTGCGCGATGTTGAGGAACACCTTGCTGGTGCCCTCGCGGGTCTTGGCCTCGTCGACCGCGGCCGCGACGGCCGTCTGCTGCGCCTTGTTGAACGCCTCGGCGACCTGGCCGATCTCGTCCTCGCCGTGGTCGAGCAGCGACATCTCGGTTTCCAGGTCGACGTCCTCGCCGTCGCGGACCCGGCGCACCAGTTCCGGCAGGTGCGTTTCGGCCATGTCGAGGGTGTCCTCGCGCAGCGCGGTGAGCCGCTTGATCAACCTGCTGGACATCCGCCACGCGAAGACCGAGACGCCGATCCCGATCAGCAGCGACGCGACCCCGGCGATGATCGCGGTGAGCAGCTGCTGGTTGCCGGCGTCGATCTCGGTGTTGGTCGCGTTCGTGCTCTGCTCGATGTAGAGGTTCATCAGCTGGCCAGCGACCTGGGTGGCGGCGTCGCGCCACTGCTGCTGGGCGACCGGCAGCGTGTTGTGCTCGCCGCCCAGGACCGCGTTCTCGACCGTCGTCAGCGTCGCCCACGCCGGGCCGGCCTTGAGCGCCTCGTACTTCTCGCGGACCGACGGGATCATTTCCCGCACCTGGCCGTCGAAGGCCGAGTGGTAGGCGCCGATCGCGGCGACGTAGGCGTTGAACTCGTCGTTGTCCAGACCACCGCCGGCGAACGCGGCGGCGGCGATCGCGTCACCGCGGGCCATCGCGTCCGCACCGGAGAACAGCGGCATCGCGGTCACCCGCAGATACGCCGACTCCGCGTCCGGCGAGCCCTCGGCGACCCCGTTGAGTCCTTCGGTGTACTCGTCGATGAGCGCGTTGTAGACGTTGTAGGCGTCCATGGTGGTGGCCTGGCCGGCGTCGACGCGGGCGCGGAACTCCGGCAGCTGCCGAAGCTGCGCCGCGGTGCGGTCGATGCTCGCCTTGACCCGGTCGGGCGCCTGATCGCGCAGCCCCGCGAGGTTCTGCGCCTGCGCCGCCGCGGTCGCGTCCGTCTTCGCCCTGGACTGGACCAATTGGGTGTGCACCGTGCCGCGCGTCGCGAGATCGGTCAGCGTGAGCTGACGCTCGGCGCGCACGGCCGCGAAGTACTGCGTGGCGATGGGCGCGGAGTCGTGCACCTTCGTGATGAACGACCGTGCCGCGACGGCCTGGTACACCAGGTATCCCGTGAGCGCGACGCCGGAGACCAGCAGAGCGACACTGGGCACGAAAGCGATGGCCAGCACCCGCGTCCGGATCGACGCCCGCCCGCTACCCGGTCCGAATAGTTTTCTCAAGGCTCCTGAGGGCCTTCCCGCACTCGTTGTCAGAACTGAGGGCCCCCGCACCCCACCGATAGGTCGCCTGGAAAAGCCGGGTGGCCCCGCCAGCGCTTCCGCAGATTATTCATGTGGCAACTGTGAGTCAACTTCATGTTCTCGTTCATTCGAATGTGGCACTTGACACCCTCGGGTGACAATTTTCCAACCGGTGCCGACTCGCCTCCGGATGAGCACTTCGCCCCGTGATCTTGTTCGAGGGCAACGAAAATCCCGCGAGCCACCGTGGTGCGCACGGACCGTAGCCGCCCGGGGTGGCGAACGCCTCAGTCGATTGGCCGGCGGCATCGGCCACCCGGATCTCGCGACGCGCCGGAGCCCGCGGTCGGCCACACTGGGGCCAGGACAGAGGGGAGAGCGATGAGTGACGCTACCGACGCGATCGTGGTGGGTGTGGACGGGTCCGAGCAGGCCGCGCGTGCCGTCGACTGGGCGGCCGCCGAGGCCGCGCGCCGCAACCTCCGGCTGCATTTGATCAGCGGCGTGGACCCGCTGATCGGCGCCTACGCCGGCGGGCTGCCCGTGCCGCAGGAAATGTACGACCAGCTGGACCGGTACGCGCACGACCAGCTGGCGGCGGCCACCACCGCGGCGCACGCGGTCGACGGCGAGCTGGTGGTCACCCAGGACCGGCCGCGCCTGCCCGCGATTCCGGCGTTGCTGGACGCGGCCGCCACCGCGCGCATGGTGGTGCTCGGCGCGTCGGGGCACGGCGGGTTCACCGGCATGCTGGCGGGTTCCACCGCGCTGGCGGTCGCGACCCACGCCGAGTGCCCGGTGGTCGTGGTCCGCACCAGGCAGGACGGATCGGTGCCCGCCGAGGGGCCCGTGGTGGCGGGTGTCGACGGCAGCGCGACCAGTGAGCGCGCGCTCGCGTGCGCGTACGAGGAGGCCGCGTGGCGCGGCGTGCCGTTGGAGGCGGTACACGCCTGGAGCGACGCCGATTACGTGACCACGCTGCCGGCCGAGTACGCGTTGATGCCGCAGGAGCCGCCGGAGGACGAGCAGCAGCGCGTGCTGGCCGAGAGCCTGGCCGGCTGGCAGGAGAAGTACCCCGAGGTGCGCGTGGACCGGGTCGTGGTGAAGGACCGGCCACGCGGCCAGCTCCTCGACCGCACCGCACGAGCACAGCTCGTCGTGGTCGGCAGCCGGGGGCGCGGCGGGTTCACCGGCCTGCTGCTCGGCTCGACGAGCCAGGCCCTGATCCACCACGCCCGGTGCCCGGTCATGATCGTCCGCCCGGAGCGCGGCTGAGGCGTGTCACCATGGCAGGTCCGAGGCAGTGCGGGAGGCGATCCCCATGACCGAGCCAGTCGTGGTCGGCATTGATGGCACGCCCGCCTCCGGCCGGGCGGTGCGCTGGGCCGCGGACGAGGCCGCGCTGCGGCACGTGCCGTTGACGGTGATCCACGCCTTCGGCATTCCCGACGCCTACTACGGTGAGGCCGTCCCGCCGGGAGCGTGGTTGCAGTCGCGGCGGGACCGTTCCGCAGCGCTGCTGCGCGAGGCGGTGGCCAGCGCGACCGCCGCGCATCCCGGCCTCACCGTGACGACCGAGTCCAGTGTGGACGCACCGCTGCCCGGCCTGATCCGGCGGTCCCGCGAGGCGCGGATGCTGGTCGTCGGCTCCTCGGGGCGCGGCCTGCTGGGCGAGTTGCTGTCCGGCTCGGTCGTCGGGGCGCTCAGCAGTCACGTCGAATGCCCGTTGCTGGTCACCCGCGGGCACGATCGCGAGGCCGCCGACGCGCCCGTCGTGGTGGGCGTCGACGGCAGCCCGGAGAACGAGGCCGCGCTCGGTTCTGCCTTCGAGGAGGCCGCCCTGCGTGGCGTGCCGCTCGTCGCGGTGCACGCCTGGAGCGACGCGAACAGCGGCCAGCTGTTCAGCGCGGCACGCGCCGAGTTCGACTTCGAACCGTTGCCGGAAACCGAGAACCGGGTGCTCGCCGAGGCACTGGCCGGCTGGTGCGAGCGCTACCCGGACGTCGCCGTCCAGCGCGTGCTGGTGCAGGACCGGCCGCGCCACCAGCTGCTCGACTGGAGCGAACGCGCCCGGCTGATCGTGGCCGGCTCACGCGGTCGCGGCGGTTTTCGCGGGCTGCTCGTCGGAT
>Ga0164243_10004209_pt1 | contig 22669 bp, 16 predicted proteins | sample OricompcompostOP_FD_108781 | JGI IMG/M metagenome (GOLD analysis project Ga0164243, IMG submission 108781) | Organic Plus compost microbial communities from Emeryville, California, USA - Original compost - Organic plus compost (OP) | ecosystem: Engineered > Solid waste > Mixed feedstock >...
CAATTCGCGCTCGAATTCGGTGGCCATGTATTCGGCGCGTATGGTCTGGCCGAGGATTTCGCCCATGCGGCGTATGTCGGCGGGAATGGATTCGAGCGTCTGGGTGAAGGGGAATTCCTCCACCTGGAAGTCGAGCCGCTTCAGGAGCGCGGTGGTGTTGTGGAGGGAATAGGTGCCGGTCACCACCATATCGGGTTGGGCAAGGAAGACTTCCTCGGCGAGGCCCCGGTTCGTCGGATATGCCGAGGCTTCCTTGTGCATGACGGAGAGGTCCGGGTCGCCGGCGAGGAAGGAAACCGAGGTAAGCTGGTCCGGCCCGGCCAGCGCCATGGCAAGCTGGTCTGTGCAGACATTGAGCGACATGACCCGCTTCGGCGCGGCTGCGGCGGGGAGGGTGAAGAGGAGGGCTGTCAGGAAAGCTATCAGCCAGCTTGCCATCCTGAGTCGGCCCCATCTGCCCGCAACGCCACATGCAGCCGTCATTCCTGTGCCCTGAGCGCGAGCGAGCAGACGAAGGGTCACAGGAATCCAAGTCTCAACATCCGAGTGATCAAATTCGGATGGAGGTTGAATCGCCGCCCGTCGAGACCTAGATCCCCGGAACCCTTGCCCATTGGGCTTCGGGCCCGAGGATGACGGAGTGGTTTGGTCAATCACCGGGGTCGGCCGGGAAGGGAAGAGCAGGAATGAGCCTCTTTCGTTCATGTAAAAGCAAGCCCATCCTGTTCCTGCCGCTTCGGTTTATCCGAATCTTACCAGTATCTTACGGCCCGAATTTCGCGCGGAAGCCGGCAAAGACCGAGAAGCCCGGCGTGCCATAGCCGTGGACGGTCTGATAGTCCTGATCCAGCAGGTTTTCCACGCGCAGATACAACTCGCTGTCCTCAGTCGGCTTGTATCCGATCTTGGCATTGACCAGAACGTAGTCGTCAAGAGGGACGCGGTCGTAAGTGCCGTAGCTCGGCGAGACGAGGTCCACAGTGTCGAGAGCCACTTTTGCCGATGCGGATATGGTCCAGCGTTCCCATGGTTCCGCCGATGCAGAAAGACCGAACATGTGTTCGGGAATGCGCGGCCGCCTTTCGCCGTCCTCCTGTTCCGCATGGGTGTAGGTATAGCTGCCGCCGATCTCAAGCCAGCCATTCACGGCATAAGCGATTTCAGCCTCGACACCGTTGCGGCGCGTCGTGCCAGGAAATTGGATATAAGTGTCGTTGACGAAATCGTAGTCGATGAGATTGTCGGTATCGAGCTGGAAATAGGTGAGGCTGGCCCTTGCATTTCCGTCCATGAAATACTGGTCGATGCCGATATCCCATGAAAGGCTCTCTTCAGGATCGAGATCGGGCAGGGGAACCGTTGGGTCGAAGCTGACATAGTTGAGCTCGTAAAGGCTCGGGGCGCGAAAACCCGTGCCGATCGAGGCCCTGAGCTTTGTGCCCGTTTGCTCGAAAAGATAGGCGGCGGTACCACGATAGCTGGTGAAGCCGCCGAACTCGCTGTGCTCGTCATGGCGTATGCCGGCGCTCAAGGTCAGATTGTCGATCGGCTCCGCGACAAGTTGCGTCCATATGCCGGCAATCGAGGCGCGGTCGTCAGTGTTCGTGCCGTAATTGTTGGTGATCCAGGCGCGCTGTTCCTCCACATCGCCGCCGAACTGCAGCGTAAGGCGGTCCGTTATATCGAAGGCCCCCTGATAATCGAGCTTGGAGCGTCGTCCCTGATAGTTGCCTTCGAACGGACCGAAAGCACTGACCGTCAGCACGTCGCGATCTATCTCGGCAAGCTGTACCGAGACGGTGTTGCGGAAGCGGCCATCGAGCAGATCGAGATTGAAGCCGAAGCGGCCGGCATGCTGGTCGAAGCGGCCGGTGTTCAGCGTGTTGTCGGTCGGCGGCAGGCCGGAATCGTCAAAGTCGCCTTTGCTCCTGACGATGAAGCCGGTACCGAAGACGCTGAAATTGTCTGTCAGTTGGAATTCCCCGGCGAAAGAGCCGGTGATGTTCTGATAGAAATCGTCCTCCAGGCCCGAAGCATTCGAATCGACCGTTGGAGCACCGTTGACCAGAGCTGCCGAAATACCGCCGGTGTAAAGGCCGCCGAGATTCAGTGAAAAGCGGCTGCGGTCGGTGACGTTGGCAAGTGCATAAGCCGCCCGGGCCGTTTCATGCGAGCCTCCTTCGATGAGCATTCTCTGGGTCAGACCCATCTCATTCGGGTCCGGCAGGGTCGTGATGTTTATGACGCCCGCAACGGCGTCCGACCCGTAGAGAATGCTCTGCGACCCCTTGAGGACTTCGATGCCCGTAATGCCGTCGGCGAGAACATGCTCGAACGATGTCTGGACCTGTGTGGCCGTGGTATCGGAGATATCGATGCCGTTGAATAGTGTCTCGACGTATTTCTTGTCGGCGCCGCGAATGCTGAGGCTCGTTTCCTTGCCGAGACCACCCTGGCTGGCGAGCGAGATACCCGGAATCTGGTTCAGGTAATCGACGATGACCGGCCGTGATTCCCTTTCGATCTGTTCCTGCGTGACCGTGTTCACCGTCGAGCCGACCTTGCTTTCCTCCGTTGGCGTGCGGTTCGGCGTGACCACGATGCGGTCGAGGTCGATCTGCTCCTGCGCTCCTGCGGATGTGAGCGCTATCGCCAGTGCAAGTGCGGATACCGTACCCGCGGTTACGGTTCTTGAAGTAAATGCGAACATTCCTGGCCCCCTCCGCGATGCGGATGTTGATGCCGGAAGGTGCAGCTTTGTGAAGAAGCGACATCCCGCCAGCGATGACAGACTTCGCCACCACTGCGAGAACACAGCCCCGGAAGCATCCCGCATCCGGACGGTGACGGCCTGAGGCAGGTTTCCTGGCTCGCGCTTCGGCGGCGTCCCGGCCTTCCCAGGTATTGCACCCAGTGGCAGATAGGGACGCCTCGGCGCTTACAGTTGCGGGAGCAGCTACGGCTTCGACGAATGCAGGTCGCAGGACGCCTTCCGTATTCCCTTTTACCTCGTCCACGAATGCGGAGCGAAGCACCTCAAGCGTAAGGAGAACTTGCTATCAAGGACACTCACAACCGTCAATCACGGTTCCCGGCAGATAGAACGGTCGTGCCGCATCCTCATGTGGGCAAGCCGGAAATTCCGGCCGTGCCCCGGGGCGCCAAATTCGACCCCGAATGCAATTTTTGCGTCAACTTTGTCGCAAATCCGCCATCCGTCAGATCATCAAAGTTGCACATTTGGCTGACGCTGGCCCGCTCGGCTTCGTGTTTTGACAAGTCCGGCCGGATGCGGAATGCTACGAAAAGAGAGAAACTGTGGGATCAATGGGAGTGCGTCGATGAAGTTCTTCAAAAGCAACAGTGACCGTGTACCGTCACATATTGAGACTCTGGCTGCCGATGCTCGGGCAGGCAGGATCGATCGTCGCGAATTTCTTGCAATGGCCAGCGTTTTCGGTGCTTCAACAGCGATGGCTTACGGCATGATGGGGCTGGCGGCTCCGGTGAAGGCCGTCGCGCAAGAGCCTAAGAAGGGCGGAACGATCCGCGTTTCCATGTTCATCAAGGCGAACAAGGATCCGCGCCTGGCTGACTGGTCGGAGATCTCGAACGCCATGCGGCAGTCGCTCGAGCCGCTGGTCAAGTTCACGCGAGACTTCACCTTCGAGGGCCGGCTGCTCGAAAGCTGGGAGGTCAACGAGGACGCCACGGAATATGTCCTTCACGTGCGCCAGGGCGTGACCTGGAACAACGGCGACGCTTTTGGTGCCGACGACGTGATCTACAACATCACGCGCTGGTGCGATCAGACCGTCGAGGGCAATTCGATGCCCACCCGCCTCGCCTCCCTGATCGATCCCGAGACCAAGAAGCTGCGCGAAGGCGCGGTCGAGCGGGTCGACGACTACACGGTGAAGCTGAAGCTGTCGGAGCCGGACGTGACGATCATTGCGGGCGTTTCCGACTATCCGGCGCTCATCGTGCATCCAAGCTTTGACGAGACCGGCGCCGACTGGGTTGCCAATCCGATCGGGACAGGCCCTTTCGATCTCGTCTCCTACGAAGTCGGCAACCGCGTCGTCTACAAGCGGCGCGAGAACGGCCAGTGGTGGGGCGGCGAAGCCTATCTCGACGGCATCGAGTTCATCGATTACGGCACCGATCCCTCGGCTGAGGTCAACGCCTTCGAGGCCGGCGAGATCCACACCAACTACGAGACAACGGCCGACTACGTCGAGATCCTCGACAGCCTCGACCTTGTAAAATCCGAGGTGCAGACCTCGACCACGCTTTGCGTGCGCATGAACGTCGCCAACAAGCCCTATGACGACCAGAAGGTGCGCCAGGCGGTTCAGCTCGGCGTCGACAACAACGTCGTCCTGCAACTCGGCATCAACAACGCCGGCACCAAGGCCGACAACTACCATGTGGCGCCGATCCAGCCGGACTGGGCCGAGATCGGTACGCATGAGCGCGACGTCGAAAAGGCCAAGGTGCTGATCGAGGAGGCCGGTCAGGCCGACTTCGAGCACGAGATCATTTCCGTCGACGAGAACTGGCACAAGAACACCTGCGACGCGGTGGCGGCCCAGCTCCGCGAGGCCGGCTTCAAGGTGAAGCGCACCGTGCTGCCGGGCTCCACATTCTGGAACGACTGGACCAAATATCCTTTCTCGGCGACCAACTGGAACATGCGGCCGCTCGGCATCCAGGTCGTCTCGCTGGCCTACAAGACCGGCTCAAGCTGGAATGAGACGGCCTATTCCGACCCGGAACTCGACAAGCTGCTCACCCAGGCCGCGTCGATCGGCGACAATGAGCAGCGCAAGACGGTGATGAAGGATATCGAGCAGCGCATCAAGGATTCGGGCATCGTCATCCAGCCTTACTGGCGCAACCTCTACAACCATTCCGTTCCGGCCGTGAAAAACCACGGCATGCATCCGATGTTTGAGATTGACCTGCATCAGGTCTGGCTCGACGAGGAAGCGTGAGTGAAGATCAAGGGACGGGGCCTGTTTGGCCCCTTCCTTTCTGCACCGATGGATAAAGACCCCGGCCGAGGGGAGGGGCGCCCGTGCTGACCTTCATATTGCGACGCCTTGGTGTCATGGCGTTGACCATGCTCTGTCTCACGCTTGTCGTGTTCTACATGGTCAATCTGGAACCCAATCTGACCAAGCTGGCGCTGAGCCAGATGGACATGCGAGCCACTCGGGCCGACCAGGAGGCCTGGCTGGAAAGAAACGGCTATAGGGAGCCGTTCCTGATCCGCTACGGACAGTGGATCGGCGTGGTGAAGAAGCAGCCGATCATCAATCCGGAAACCGGCCAGGCGACCGCCCGTTTTTCGTTCTGCGCCGACCCGGCGGAGCCGAAATATTCCGGCATCCTGCAGGGCGATTTCGGCTGCTCTACGAAATTCAAGGTGCCGGTCGGGAATAAGCTGTTCCCGGCGCTCGGGGCAACCGGCATATTGATGCTCTGGGTCATGGTCGTGATGGTGCCCGTCTCGCTGCTGATAGGCGTGCTTGCAGGAATGCGGGAGGGGACGCGCACCGACCGGTCGCTGTCGGTGACGGCGATCGCGACCACCGCGACGCCCGAATATGTGTCGGGCGTCATCTTCACGGTCATCTTCGCCTCATGGCTCGGCTGGCTGAACGGCTCCGCCGCGACTGCCACGAGGGAAGGGCCGAGCTTCTACAATTTCACCCTGCCCGTGATGACCATGGCAATCTACGGCATCGGCTACATAGCGAGGATGACGCGCGCCTCCATGGTGGAGGTGATGACGCAGCAATATATCCGCACCGCGCGCCTCAAAGGCCTGAGTTTCCCGGCCGTGGTCATCAAGCATGCGCTTCGCAATGCGCTGATTGCCCCCTTCACGGTCATCATGCTGCAGTTTCCCTGGCTTCTTACGGGCGTCGTCATCGTCGAGGTCATGTTCCGCTATCAGGGCTTCGGCTACACGCTGGTGGAGGCGGCCGGCAACAACGACATAGACCTGCTTCTCGGCTGTTCTCTGGTCTCCGTCTTCGTCGTTCTCGTCACGCAGCTTGTTTCCGACATCGGATATGCGCTGCTCAATCCGCGCATCCGCGTGAAATAAGGGGGCGGGCATGGGAATCGAACAAGTCGGCACGCTTGGCATCATTCTCGGCGTCATCAGCCAGTTCTGGCCCGTATGGCTGGCGCTCGCCATCGTCCTTGTCCTGAGCGTCATGTTCAAACGCAGGCTCGGCCTTTACGGGCAGCTATTCGATTCCGGTGTCGGCATCGCCGGGGTGATGATCTGCCTGTTCTGGCTGTTCACCGCGATCTTCGCCGACACCGTCGCGCCTTTTGCGCCGCTGCAGCAGTTCCCGCTGCTGAAGGATGCGATGCCCGGCTCCATCGAGCCGGGAAGCGGCAAGATATTCCTGTTCGGAGGCGACAAGCTGGCGCGCGACGTGTTCAGCCGCATGGTGCATGGCAGCCGGATCGTGCTGGTGATTGCGCCTGCGGCGACCCTGTTCGCGCTCATGGTGGGCACCACGCTCGGCCTGCCGGCCGGCTATTACGGCGGCAGGATCGACACGGTTCTTTCCTTCCTGGCGAACCTCGTCCTTGCCTTCCCGGTGATCCTGCTCTTCTACCTGCTGGTCACGCCGGGCATCATGGACACCGCCATTCCTTACTGGATGGCCGGAATCTTCTTCATCTTCCCCATCATATTTTTCTGCACGCTGTTCTACACGCGGTTTCGAAGACGGCCGCAGCTATTGGCGGTCCAACTGGCATTGACGATTCTGATCGGCGGCTGGATCTATGCCGGTCTGGTGTTCAATGCCGATCCGCTCGGCATCATCTCGATCAGGCCGAACGAACTCAACATCTTCGTCGCCGTCGTCTTCGCCTCGAGTCCCGGCGTGTTCCGCATCGTGCGCGGGCTGGTCATGGACATCAAGACGCGCGACTATGTGGCGGCGGCGCAGACGCGCGGCGAAAATCCCTGGTACATCATGCTCTGGGAGATCCTGCCGAATGCCCGCGGGCCGCTGATCGTCGATGTGTGCCTGCGCATCGGCTACACGACGATCCTGCTCGGCACGCTCGGTTATTTCGGGCTCGGCCTGGCGCCGGAAAGCCCCGACTGGGGCACGGGCATCAAGGAATCCAGCCGGCTCCTGCGTCTCTACATCCATCCGGCGCTGCCGCCGGTGCTGGCGCTGATGTCCTTCGTGCTCGGCCTCAACCTGCTAGCCGACGCATTGCGCGAGCAATCGCTCAAAGACTGATTGCCCTTCAACGGGGCGCGAGAAGGTAAGGCAAATGACCCAACCGATCCTCGAAATCGAAAATCTCTCCATCTCTTTCTTCACGCGAATGGCCGAGATACCGGCGGTAATGGATTTTTCCTGCACCGTCATGCCGGGTGAGGCGATGGGGATTGTCGGGGAATCCGGTTGCGGCAAGTCGACCGTGGCGCTCGGCATCATGCGCGACCTTTCCAATATCGGAAAGATCACCGGCGGCAGGATCAAGTTCCAGGGCCGGGACATGGGCGAGATGTCCGAGGAGGAGCTCCGGCAGATACGCGGCAACAAGATCGCAATGATCTATCAGGAGCCCATGGCGAGCCTCAACCCGGCCATGAAGATTGGCCGGCAGCTCATGGAAGTGCCGCTGATCCACGAGAAGGTGTCGAAGGAAGAGGCCTGGAACCGTTCGCTCGAAATGCTGAAATCGGTCCGCCTGCCGGACCCGGAACGCATCATGCGCTCCTACCCGCATCAGCTTTCCGGCGGCCAGCAGCAGCGCATCGTCATCGCCATGGCGCTCTTGTCTAAGCCGGCTCTGCTCCTGCTCGACGAGCCGACGACGGCGCTGGACGTGACGGTCGAGGCCGGCATCGTGCAACTGGTCAAGGATCTTGGAAAGCAGTTCGGCACGTCCATGCTTTTCATCTCGCACAATCTCGGCCTGATCCTGGAGACCTGCGACCGCATCACGGTCATGTATTCCGGCGAGGCGGTAGAGACGGGAACAGTCAAGGATGTGTTCGACCGGATGCGCCATCCCTATACGCAAGGGCTGTTCCGCTCGATCCCGCTGCCGGGTGCGGACAAGAATTCACGGCCGCTGATCGCCATTCCGGGGCAGTTGCCGCTGCCGCATGAGCGTCCGAAGGGATGCAATTTCGGCCCGCGCTGCCACCATTTCGTGGACGGGGTGTGCAATGCCGCAGAAATCCCCATGATCGAGGTGCCGGCGCATGAGAACCATTTCAGCCGCTGTGTGCGCTTCCAGGACCTCGACTGGACCGCGGTGCCCGAGAAGATCAAGCAGAACGAGCCGATCGAACCTGGCGCGCCGGTGCTCAAGATCGACGACTTGAAGAAGTATTATCAGGTGGCGGCGAACGAGATTTTCGGCGGCAAGGAGACGCGGGTCGTCAAGGCCAACGAATCCATCAGCTTCGAAGCGCGGGAATCCGAAACCGTCGCCATCGTTGGTGAATCGGGTTGCGGCAAGTCCACGCTCGCCAAGGTCCTCCTGGGCCTGGAGACGGCGACGTCAGGCTCGGTCACGCTCGCCAATACCCAGATCGAGAAGGTGCCGATCGAAAAGCGCGACACCAGGACAATCTCATCCATCCAGATGGTGTTCCAGAACCCGTTCGATACGCTCAATCCGAGCCACTCAGTCGGGTCGCAGATCATCCGCACGCTGGAGAAGTTCCGCGTCGGCCGGAACAGCGCCGAAAGGCGCGAGCGCATGCTGCAACTCCTCGATTTGGTCAAGCTGCCGCGCGCTTTCGAGAAGCGCATGCCGCGCCAGCTTTCGGGCGGCCAGAAACAGCGTATAGGCGTGGCGCGCGCCTTTGCAGGTACGCCGAAGGTGGTGGTGGCGGACGAGCCGGTCTCGGCACTCGACGTTTCGGTGCAGGCTGCGGTGACCGAACTACTGATGGATATCCAGCGCCAGTCGAAGACCACGATGCTGTTCATCAGCCACGATCTTTCGGTGGTGCGCTATATCGCGGACCGTGTGGTCGTTATGTATCTCGGTCATATCGTGGAGCAGGGCACGACCGAGCAGATTTTCTCACCGCCCTATCATCCCTATACGGAGGCTCTGCTCTCGGCGATCCCCATTGCCGATACCAGCGTCAAGAAGAAGCATATAGTGCTGGAAGGCGACATCCCTTCGGCGATGAACCCTCCGCCCGGCTGCCCCTTCCAGACGCGCTGCCGCTGGAAGAAATTCGTCCCCGACAACAAGTGCGAGACCCAGTTGCCCCCCTTCCGGGATCTTGGCGGCGGGCATCGCAGCCTGTGCTGGCTCGATGACGAGCAACTGGCCACGCAGGAGCCGGTGATCAGCTTCGCAAAGGAAAAGCCGAGGGACGCTTCAACAGAGCCGCCGACGGAAGAGACACGTGTCACCAAGGCGCCCGTCGCGAAACAAGGTGAGGCTGCGGAGGTCGCTTCGGAGACGGCCGATCCGGTTTCGCCGGCCGCTGTCGCTCTGAAAGCCTCTCCGGAGCGGAAATCCCGCAAGCCTCGTTCGGCGGCTTCGGCTATTCCGGGCTCGTCGGCGCCGGAGGTTACGGCCGGTGAAGTGGGCGAGGGCCGCGAGGCGGCAAGCGCCCGCGTGAAGCCCGGCCTTGCCCGGCAGGTGACCTCCACGCGACCGAAGAGCGGCACACCAGTAACCGCCGCCGCCAAGGCCAATCGCGGCGGTTCGCGGGTTCCGGCAAAGGATACGGGGCGTCCCCCGGCAATCAGAAAGCCGCGCGAGCCCGACGATCTCAAGCTCATTTCGGGAGTCGGGCCGAAGATCGAGGCTACACTCAACGACCTCGGCATCTATAGCTATGCGCAGATCGCGGCGTGGAAGAAAGCCGAACGCGCCTGGGTTGACGAGCATCTGAACTTCCGCGGGCGCATCGAGCGCGACGACTGGGTAAGGCAGGCAAAGGCTTTGGCCAAGGGCGGCGAGGCTGAATATATCCGCATCTTCGGTAGAAAACCGCGGTAGTTCATGAGGTTTGAGGGTTCTATCTGCTGGGGCAGACACGATCCACCATGCGTTCGCCAAGTCTCGACAGAGATCACGCCACAACCGGCGAAGATATGAGTCTGGCATGCGCGTGAATTGGTGCCGGTTGCCGGCTGTAGCCGTCACGGCATCACCTGACTTCAGGCAGCCTCAGATGCCGCATTTGCCGAGTTGCACCGCATATTGCTGCGCCATCTGCTCGGTCTCGCGCGCATATCTCTGCATTCTGCTGTCGTTGCGCCAGTCTCCGCGCCCATAGCCGCCCCAGCCGAAATAATAGGCCAGGTAGAGATTATAGGCATCATTGCGGGCCACGCCGTATCTTTCGGCGGTCTTGGAGTGATACCAGCCGACAAAATCCACTGCGTCGGCGAAATTGGACCGTCGGGCGGCGAAGCGTCCGGTCTCACGCTGATACTGCTCCCAGGTGCCGTTCAGCGCCTGCGAATAGCCATAGGCGGTCGATTTGTGCTTCCAGGGGATGAAGCCCAGAAGTTTGGTGCGCGGCGGGCGCGCGCGGCCATTGAAGCCGGACTCCTTGCGGATCGTCGCCATCAGAACAGGGACCGGAATGCCGTATCTCTGCTCGGCGCGCCTTGCTGCGCTGTGCCAGTTGTTGAAGAAGCCGGCCCGCTGATCGAAAACCGCACAGACATCATTGATCTGCTTCGGCGGCGTGGCACAGGCTGAAAGCGCCAGAAGCAGCGCGATCGCTAAAACTCGATTAAAACCGGACGCAAACATGCGGCCAGCATTAGGCGAAAATATTAAAAGGAATCTTTAGACGTTTATTAAGTTTCGGGGAGAGCCGCGGACTCAGCCGATTGTCGAAATAGCGGCTCATGATGTCGCTTTATTAGTATCACTGGTGATGCCCATGACGCCATCGCTAAATTCTCGCCTGCCAATGACGCTTTCCTGACAGCCGGTCTTGGCCATCGGCGTATCCATAACAGGCATGGAACATGTCCGCCGCCGCCGATCAGCCGAGCGAGCCCGTGCCAAGGGGCCTGCAGCCATTCCGCAACTGCCCCTGCGCCGGGTGCGCAATCCCTATCCGCCGATGGAGATCCTTTCCGCCGATCAGGTCGAGGCGATCCATCAAGCCTCGCTGCGCATCCTGGAGGAATTCGGCATCGAGGTGATGAGCGCGCGGGCGCTCGACCTCTTTGCGAAGGCTGGTGCCACGGTTGACATCGTAGGCGGCGTGGTGCGGATCGATCGTGGGTTGGTCGAGCAGGCGCTTTCCACCGCGCCTTCGGCTTATACGCTGACACCGCGCAATCCGGAGCGGGTCGTCAGGCTTGGTGGCAGTGATATGAACTTCACCCTGGTCGCCGGGCCGCCCAATGTCCACGACATGGAACGCGGCAGGCGATCGGGAAATTATCGGGACTATTGCGACCTGGTCCGATTGGCTCAGCATTTCAACTGCATTCATATGCTCGGCAACCAAGTCTGTGCGCCGATCGAATTGCCGGCGAACTCGCGCCATCTGGATACCTATTTCGCCAACCTCACGCTGACCGACAAGAGCTTCCACGTCTCGGCCATCGGGCGGGGCAGGGCGCTCGACGGCATCCGGATGATGGCGATCGCGCGCGGCCTGACGCTCGAAGAGATGCTCGGCAGCCCGTCGGTAACGACGATTATATCCGTCAACAGCCCGCGCCGTTTCGATGAACAGATGGCCGAAGGGCTGATGACCATGGCCGGACATGGCCAATCGGTCTGCGTGACGCCTTTCACCCTGATGGGGGCCATGAGCCCTGTGACGCTTGCCGGAGCCCTTGCCCAGCAGAATGCAGAGGCGCTGGCTGGCATTGTGCTCACGCAGCTTGTGCGTCCGGGCGCACCGGTTACCTACGGGGCCTTCACCTCGAATGTGGACATGAAGTCCGGGGCGCCAGCCTTCGGCACGCCGGAAAACACCAAGGCCAACATTGCCTCGGGACAACTCGCACGGCGCTACAATCTGCCCTACCGCACGACGCCGGGTTCGGCCTCCAACGCGGCGGACGCGCAGGGCGCCTGGGAGACCATGATGGCGCTATGGGGCGCCATCCTTGGACATGGCAATCTCGTCTACCATGCCGCCGGCTGGCAGGAAGGGGGGCTGACGGCTTCCTATGAAAAATTCATCCTCGACGTCGAGATGATCCAGCACATGATGGAGTTCCTGCAGCCGATCACCGTGGACGAGGGCGAACTGGCTCTCGACGCGCTGGGCCGCGTGCCGACCGGCGGGCATTTCTTCGGCGATCCGCACACGCTGGAACGCTATTCGACTGCCTTCTACCAGCCTATGCTTTCCAACTGGCAGAATTACGAGAGCTGGCAGGAAGCCGGAGGGCGCGACGCCACCCAGCGCGCGACGCTTTTGTGGAAGAAGGCGCTGGAGGAATACGAAGAGCCTGTCATGGATGGAAGCGTGCGCGAGGAACTGGAAGCCTATGTGGCGAAGCGCAAGGAAGAGATCGGAGCGGGGGAGCCATGATGGCGTCCGTTGCCAACCCTCCCCCTTGTGGGGAGGGTCGATCCGCAAAGCGCTGCCCTTCACTTTCTCCAATCCACTGAAAGAAGAGAAAATCCATGAAGTCCCATGCAAAGGTCGTGGTCATCGGAGGCGGTGTCGTCGGTTGCTCGGTGCTCTATCATCTCGCCCGACACGGCTGGACCGATATCGTCCTGCTCGAGCGCAGCGAGCTCACCTCCGGTTCGACCTGGCACGCAGCGGGCGGCATGCACACGATCAATGGCGATCCGAACGTCGCCAAGCTGCAGAAATACACGATCGAGCTCTACAGGGAGATCGAGGAACTGTCCGGCCAGGCAACCGGCGTGCACGTCACCGGCGGCGTGCTTCTGGCGGCGACCGAGGCGCGCATGGACTGGCTGCGGGGCGTCGTCGCCAAAGGGCGTTATCTCGGCCTCGACCTGGAGGAAATCTCCGCCAGGGAAGCGCCCGAACTGATGCCGCTGCTTGATCCGAGCCAATTCGTCGGCGCGGTACGCAATTCCGAGGATGGCCACCTTGATCCCTCCGGCGTGACCCATGCCTATGCCAAGGCGGCGCGCAAGCTCGGCGCTGAGGTCGAGCGCTTCACGAAGGTCGAGGACATTGTTCGCCGCGAGGATGGAATGTGGCGCGTCATCACCGACAAGGGCGAGGTAGTGGCCGAGCATGTCGTCAATGCGGGCGGGCTGTGGGCGCGTGAGGTCGGCCGCATGGTCGGGCTGGAACTGCCAGTGCTCGCCATGGAGCACATGTATCTCATTACGGAGGACATGCCGGAAGTCGCTGAATGGAACACGAAGACCGGCAGCGAGATCATCCACGCGGTCGATTTCGACGGCGAGCTCTACCTGCGCCAGGAGCGCGGCGGCATGCTCATGGGTACCTATGAGAAGGCCGCCAAGCCGTGGTCCGAGTTTCAGACGCCGTGGAATTTCGGCCATGAACTTCTGGAGCCGGACATCGACCGCATAGCGCCTTCTCTGGAGGTCGGCTTCCGCCATTTCCCGGCCTTCCAAAAGACCGGCATCAAGCAGATCATCAACGGACCTTTCACCTTCGCTCCGGACGGCAACCCGCTCGTCGGACCCGTGCGCGGGCTTCCCGGCTTCTGGGTCGCCTGCGGCGTCATGGCCGGTTTCAGCCAGGGCGGCGGCGTCGGGCTGGCGCTCGCCAACTGGATGATCGAGGGCGATCCAGGCTTCGACATCTGGGCGATGGACGTCGCCCGCTATGGCGACTGGGCTTCCATGGCCTATACCAATGCCAAGGTGCGCGAGAACTATTCGCGCCGCTTTTCCATCCGCTTCCCCAATGAGGAACTTCCCGCCGGCCGGCCGCTCAGGACCACTCCTGTCTATGATCTTCTGGCAGCGCGTGGCGCGCAGTTCGGCGTCACCTATGGGCTCGAAGTGCCGCTGTGGTATGCGCCGGATGGTGTGAAGGACGAGTTCTCATGGCGTCGGTCGAGCGATTTCGAGCATGTCGGACAGGAGGTCAGGACCGTCCGTGAAGCTGTCGGGCTGACGGAAATTTCCTCCTTCGCCAAATATCGGGTAACGGGCGAGGGCGCGGAGTTCTGGCTCGACCGCATGCTCGCCTGCAAGCTGCCGAGGCCCGGCCGCATGACGCTGGCGCCGATGCTGAAGCAAGACGGCAAGCTGATCGGCGATTTCACCTTGGCCAATCTCGGCGGCGAATGGCTCATCCTGGGGTCCGGCATTGCCGAGCAATACCATATGCGCTGGTTCGAGCGGCATCTGCCTGCCGAGGGTTTGGTCCGCATCGAGGCCCTCGGTCTCGGACGGGTCGGGCTTGCCATGGCGGGACCGAAAGCGCGCGCGGTGCTCGCCAAGGTGACAAGAGCCGACGTTTCGAACGAGGCCTTCCCCTTCATGGCGGTGGCGCGGATGGATATCGGCATGGCGCCCTGCATTGTCGGCCGTATCAGCTATACGGGCGATCTCGGCTACGAGATCTGGATGGCGCCGGAATATCAGCGCCATGTCTTCCAGATCCTGAGGGAGGCGGGTGATGAATTCGGCATCGGCCTTTTCGGCTCGCGGGCGCTGAATGCGTTGCGGCTGGAAAAGAATTACGGTTCCTGGGCCCGCGAATACCGCCCGATCTACGATCCCGTGGAAGCTGGCCTCGATCGCTTCGTCGCCTATTCCAAGCCGGCAGATTTCATCGGCAAGGCGGCCGCAGTCGAAATGCGGGAGAATGGGGGCAGGCTGCGCCTGCGCTCCTTCCTCGTCGGTGCCCTGGATGCCGATGTCATCGGCGACGAACCGATATGGTTCCGGGGCGAGGTGCGCGGTTGGGTGACCTCCGGGGGTTATGCGCACAATGCGGGCAAATCCGTCGCGCTTGGCTATGTGCCGAAGGAGATCGCCGACGAGGCGGACGGCTTCGAAATTGAAATCCTCGGCAAGCGCCATGCCGCGCGCCTGCAGGCCGCACCGCTCTTCGATGCCAATCTGGAGCGGATGCGAGGGTGAGATGAAACAGCCTTTCACTCTCCCTCTCGACAAAACCGCGGCGCTCTTCATCGACCTGCAGGAGGAACACCGGCAGGACAAGCGCCTGCTTGCGGTCGAATTCGACCGGGTTATCACGAATGTGATGCGTCTGCAGGAGGCAGCGAGGACGGCCAGCCTGCCGCTTTATCACTTCGCCTATATCGTGGATGTCGAGGCTGCCACAACCGGAGAGCACCATCCGCGTCTGCCGGACGGGCGCTCGGCCTTCAGCGACAAGGGCGACCCGCTGACCGCGATCTGCCCGGAAGCCGCGCCGCAGGGTGACGAGCCGCTGATCATAAAATCCGAGGCATCTGCATTCGGCACTGGGCTCGGTGACGAGTTGAAAGCGGCGGGTGCGGAGTGGCTGATTGTATCAGGTGTGTGGACGGAAGCCTGTGTGGACGCGACGGTGAAGGCGGCTCTGAAGCTCGGCTTCCGCGTGCTCCTGGTGAAGGATGCCTGCGGCAGCGGCTCGGTCGCCATGCATCAGACCGGCATTCTCAATCTGGCCAACCGCCTTTATGGCGGCGCGGTGGTCGACACCGACACCGCCTGCCGGCTGATGACGGGGAAGACGGCTGAAGGCTGGGTGCCGCAAACGCCGGTGCCGATCCGCTACACTTACGAGAACGCGGCGGAGATCTACGACGCACTTTAAGACAGGCGGACCCTCGGCGGGTAAGATCGAGGGCTGCCATTTGCGCAAACTCAGCGTAGAGCGGTGAGCGCAAAATAGGCGCCCTGCGGGTCCCGGCATTGCAGGATCCAGCTTCCGCCCGGCACCTGTATCGGCCCCATCAGCACCTTGCCGCCGCCATTCTTCACGCGCTCGGCAGCGGCCTCGATGTCGGGGACATTGAAGTAGAACAGCCAGACGGGCGCCGGTATCTGCGGCGGCTTGTTCATCATGCCACCGATCGCCTCTCCGCCCGCCGCGAAAAGCTGGTAGATGCCCATCTCGCCCATATCCATGCTCTCGTCCCTGGTCCAGCCGAACTGGCTGGAATAGAAATCCAGCGTGGCCTGCCAGTCGGTCGTGTAAAGCTCGTGCCAGCCGACATGGCCGGGGGTGGTGGCAGGGACGGGCGGCTGGTTCGGCCCGTTCGGCTGCAGGAACATGAAGATGGCGCCCTGCGGGTCGGAGACGACCGAGAAGCGTCCGACTTCCGGAATGTCGCTCGGCGGCCGATGAACAGTTCCGCCGGCCTTTTCCAGCGCTTCCGTCGCCTTGTCCGCATCATCGGCATGGATGTAGCCGACCCAGGCCGGCGGCATGCCGGCAGCGACTTCGGGAATTTTCATGATGCCGCCGACGCCGCGCTCGCCGGCATTCATAATGATATAGGGCCCGGCGTCCAGGGCGGTCCAAGGCTCTGACGCCCAGCCGACGACATCGGTGTAGAAGGCTTCCGCAGCCATCGGATCGGTCGTCATCAACTCGTACCAGAAGAAGGATTTCGCAGAGGCAGCCACGGTGATGCTCCTTTCGGGTTTCCAGTCTGGATAAAGCTTGTTGGCGCAATTCCCTTCATAAGACGATTTCGATGACGAAGAGCCGACATCGCGCGATAAGGCTAAATAACATGACAAAAAAAATCATATTTTTAGTAAATAAGATCAATGACTTGGTCGAAATTTGACCGATTGATAAAAAAATGAATCTGCGTTAGCGTTTCCCTTAAACAAGAATAATGGGGAATGCTGATGGCTGACGGTCGATATGCTGCCGGTATAGCCGCCGGGCGGCTTGATTCTGCCCAATATGCCGAGAATTTTTCCGATCTGCATCCGCCATTCGATCAACATGAGGCGCTGGTGGAGGCGGATCGCTGCTATTTCTGCTACGATGCGCCCTGCATGCAGGCGTGCCCGACCTCCATCGACATTCCGCTCTTCATCCGCCAGATCGCGACGGGCAATCCGCTCGGCTCGGCCAAGACCATCTTCGATCAGAACATCCTTGGCGGGATGTGCGCCCGCGTCTGCCCGACCGAGACGCTATGCGAGGAAGCCTGCGTGCGCGAGGCGGCCGAAGGCAAGCCGGTGCAGATCGGGCGGCTGCAGCGCTACGCCACCGACACGGCCATGGCGAGGGGCCGGCAGTTCTACGAGCGCGGGACACCCACCGGAAAACGGATTGCCGTGGTCGGCGCGGGGCCGGCGAGTCTCGCATGCGCCCATCGGCTGTCCATGCACGGCCATGAGGTGACGATCTTCGAAGCGAAGCCGAAGGCCGGCGGGCTCAACGAATATGGCATCGCCGCCTACAAGACTCCGGATGGCTTCGCGCAGGCCGAGGTCGATTACATCCTGTCCATCGGCGGCATTACGATCGAGAACGGAAAGGCGCTGGGCCGTGATTTCGCACTGGCCGATCTAACGGCAAACTACGATGCAGTTTTCCTCGGAGCCGGGCTTGCCGGGGTCAATGCCCTGCGCGCCCAGGGCGAGGATGCCGCCGGGGTAGAAAACGCCGTCGATTTCATCGCCACGCTTCGCCAGGCCGACGATCTGAGCAAGCTGCCGGTCGGCCGCAACGTGATCGTCATCGGTGGCGGCATGACGGCGATCGACGCGGCCATTCAGTCCAAGCTGCTCGGCGCCGAGCAGGTGACGATCTGCTACCGGCGTGGTCGGGAGCATATGAACGCCTCCGAATATGAGCAGGAACTGGCCGCCGCCAACGGTGTCGTTATCCGCCACTGGCTGCAGCCGAGGCGGGTGATCGTGGAGAACGGCAAGGCTGTCGGGTTGGAGCTGGAATATACAGCCTTGCGGGACGGCAGGCTCGTCGGCACCGGTGAGGCCGTCACCCTCGAGGCGGATCAGATATTCAAGGCGATCGGCCAGAGCTTCGATCCCGTGCCGCTGAATGGCAGCGGCAATGCGATCGAGATGGAGGCTGGACGCATCAGGGTCGATGCCGAAGGCCGGACCTCTCTGCCGAAAGTATGGGCAGGGGGAGACTGCGTGCTTGGCGGCGACGACCTGACAGTCTCGGCAGTGGCGCAGGGCAGGGATGCCGCCGAAAGCATTCATCGGACGCTGGTGGGCTAGGGGCATTCCGGCAACTGCCAATTGCCGGCCGTGTTGCAGCCCTAGGGAGAGATACCCATGGCAGACATTCGCAATAACTTCGTAGGGATCAAGTCGCCGAACCCCTTCTGGCTCGCTTCCGCGCCGCCGACCGACAAGGAATATAACGTTGTGCGCGCCTTCAAGGCGGGTTGGGGCGGTGTTGTCTGGAAGACGCTGGGCGAGGAGGGGCCGCCGATCGTCAATGTCAACGGTCCACGTTATGGCGCGATCTGGGGGGCGGATCGGCGGCTTCTCGGCCTCAACAATATAGAGCTCATCACCGACCGCGAGTTGCAGACCAATCTGCGCGAGATCAAGCAGGTCAAGCGGGACTGGCCGGACCGGGCGCTGGTGGTCTCGCTTATGGTGCCTTGCGAGGAGAATGCCTGGAAGGCGATCCTGCCCCTGGTGGAGGAAACCGGCGCCGACGGCATCGAGCTCAATTTCGGCTGCCCGCACGGCATGAGCGAGCGCGGCATGGGCTCGGCTGTGGGGCAGGTGCCCGAATATATCGAGATGGTCACGCGCTGGTGCAAGCAGAACACGCGCATGCCGGTGATCGTGAAGTTGACGCCGAACATCACCGATATCCGCTATCCGGCGCGTGCGGCGAAACACGGCGGAGCGGATGCCGTGTCGCTGATCAACACGGTTTCCTCTATCACCTCGGTCGATCTCGACACCTTCTCGCCGGAACCCTCGATCGATGGGAAAGGCTCCCATGGCGGCTATTGCGGCCCGGCGGTGAAGCCCATCGCTCTCAACATGGTGGCTGAGATCGCCCGGGACCCGGAGACGGCGGGCCTGCCGATCTCCGGCATCGGCGGGGTGACGACCTGGCGTGACGCCGCCGAATTCATGGCGCTCGGTGCAGGCAATGTGCAGGTTTGCACCGCCGCCATGACCTACGGCTTCAAGATCGTCCAGGAGATGATCGAGGGGCTGAAGAACTGGATGGACGAGAAGGGCCATGCGCGTCTGGAGGATTTCATCGGTCGCGCGACGCCGAACGTCACCGATTGGCAATATCTCAATCTGAACTATGTCACCAAGGCGCATATCGATCAGGATCTCTGCATCAAATGCGGCCGCTGCCACATCGCATGCGAGGATACCTCGCATCAGGCGATCACCGCGATGGTCGACGGCGCGCGGCATTTCGAGGTGATCGAGGAGGAGTGCGTCGGCTGCAATCTGTGCGTCAATGTCTGCCCGGTGGAAGGCTGCATCACCATGCAGCCGCTGGCCGCGGGTGCACTAGACAAGCGGACGGGCAAGATCGTGGAGCCGGTCTACGCCAACTGGACGACGCATCCCAACAATCCGGCGGCGAAGATTGCCGCGGAGTGAAGACGAATCGCCGTCTCAGGCGCTTGGTGGCGTGGGGATGGCGCGCTCTCGCGCAGCCATACGCTCCAGAAAGCCGCTTGGCATGGATTGGGGGCTAAATCCCCATGAAAGACACCTTGCCGCCCTCGACCGCTGCCCGGCGTTAGGATAAGCCCGTCCATCGTGACCGACATCTCCCGCCACACAATCCATGCCGCAGGCCGGGAGAAGCTTCTCGGCCACCTGGCAATGGTTCTGTTCGCCATGCTGGTGTCCGGTTCCTTCTCCTTCGGCGCCATGGCGGCACCCTATCTCGGCCCTGCCGCCATCAATGCGGCGCGCTTCGTCATCGGCACTTCGATCATGGGCGGCGCCGCCCTTTTTCTCCTGAAGGGGCGGATTCCTCCACCGCGCGCACCATGGCGTTTCCTGGTCCTCGGCGGGCTGATGGCGCTTTTCTTCGTCACCATGTTCGTGTCGCTGCGCTTCACCGACCCGGTATCGGCCGGCGCGGTGTTCACGCTGATGCCGCTGATGAGCGCCGGCTTCGGCTATCTTTTCCTCGGCCAGATACCGCGCCGGATCGTGATCGCCAGCCTTGTCTTTGCGGCTCTGGGCGCCATCTGGGTGATCTTCGGCGGCGATGTGGACGCGATCCTCTCTTTCGACATAGGCAAGGGCGAGCTGATCTTCCTCGCCGGTGTGGCCGGCCATGCGGCCTATGCGCCGTTGGTGCGCAAGTTCAATCGCGGCGAGCCGGTCATCGCGTTCACCTTCTGGACGCTGTTCGCCACAGGGCTGTGCATTGCCGTCTACGGAGCAGGCGAGATCGCGGCCACGGACTGGACCGCGCTGCCGCGCGTGGTCTGGCTGGCCATATTCTACCTGGCGATCTTCACGACCGCGGGCACCTTTTTCCTGTTGCAATTCGCCGCGCTGCGGCTGCCCGCTTCCAAGGTGCTTGCCTATAACTATCTAACGCCCACCATCATCATATTCTTCGAAGGGCTGCTCGGCCACGGCTGGGCGAATGCTTCGGTACTTGGTGGCGCGCTCGTCACTGTGCTGGGCCTTGCCGTGATGGCGCTCGCGCCCGACGCCTGAGCATCCGCTGCATCCATCCGGAAAGGGCAGAGTGGGTGGCTATTGTGGATAATAGGAAGGGCGGCGGAGGCAATATGGGGAGAAGCGACCTTCATGTCCGAAACCATGCTTGAATTCGGCAGGAAAGTGCTTGCCGCACAACCCTTCAGTGTCCTTCTCGGGGCGGAGCTGACATTGTTCGAGGAGGGCAGGGCTGAACTCGCCCTCGACCTGCGCCCCGAGCATCTGCAGCAGCACGGCTTCGCTCATGGCGGCCTCGTTTCCTATCTGGCCGACAACGCGCTCACCTATGCCGGCGGCAGTGTGCTCGGCAACGTTCTCACGCTGGAGTTCAAGATCAACTATCTGCGTCCGGCAACAGGCAAGCGGCTCATAGCGCGGGCGCGGGTGACGGGCAGCGGCAAGTCGCAGGCCGTCTGCAACTGCGATGTCTTCGCCGTGGCGGAAGACGGATCGGAAAAGCTCTGCGCCGCCGCGCAGGGCACGATCTGGAAGGTCGCGGAGCGCGGCGAGGGCTGATCTACTCGGGCTGCCTTCGCCCAAAACGGGCGGCGAATTTTTCAGGATCGGCAAGCGGCGGCAATCCGGCCTGTTCCAGCCAGGCCTCGCTCGGCTCCCGCAGTTTCCCATAGATGCGCGCGACGCGGTCGCGTGCTTCCTCGCCGGGCCAGTCGCTCGGCAGCAAAGCCAGGGGCAGGCCGGGATCGCGTAGCACGATCCGCCGCCAGTCATGGATCAACAGAACACGTGCCGCCATGGCCGCCAAGGGACAAGGTGCCGCGCCGCCCGCAAGGGCCGCATCCAGCACAGCATAAGCCTCGGACAGATCCCGATAGGCATCCGCTATCTGCCGCGAAGGCCAGAGCCGGCGCAAGGTTTCGGGATGCTCGGCGCTTTCCCCATGAATCACCAGCATGCCCGCAAGCGCCTCCTCGGCCGGGATTTCGGAAGCCGATCGCGGCCGCAAATGCACGCCGGGCGCCACCTTCAGGAAGCCGGCATCGGCAAGATCCGCCCCCGCACCATTGCCGCCCGGCGGTGCGATCGCCACCGTCCAGGCCCCGTCCCATGCTGGCGGGCCGGCGGCATAGATGCGCCGTGTGGCGAGATCGAAGGCATGGCGGCCGCGCTCGTCGAGGTGGAAAAAGCTGTTTCGGCCCTGCTTCTCGCGCTCGACCCAGCCGTCGGCGGCAAGCCGCGACATGGCAGTCCTGAGCGCGCCGGGCTCGACGCCAAGCCGCGCCACAACGTCCTGCAGGGCCGCAAGCGAGACTCGACCGCCATGCGGAACGATGGCGTCGCCGAAGATGGTGACGACCAGCGACCAAACCCGCAGCCGGCCGCGCTCATGCAAGCGGCTGATCAAACCGTCGAGTGCCGTGGCGAAGGGGCTGGCGCGTTTTTCCATGGACTCGAAATGACACAAGGCGAAACGCCATGGCAAGGCGGGAGGCTCTAATTCAGATTGCGCACGCCCGAGACGAGGATATGCGTTGCGAGCTCGCCGTAGTCGGCCCGGCTGATGCCGCGCCCTTCGCGGAACCACATGTAGAACCAGTTGAGCATGCCGAAGAGGCTCATGGTGACGGGCTTCAGGAGCTGGCGCTTGCCGAAAAGCTTCGGGTTGATGTCGTGGATGGCATCGGCGAACAGGCTGACAAGCTGGCGTTCCAGTGCCTTCAACTGCTCCTGTTCGGCTTCCGGCAAGAGGCGTAGGGCGTTGATCTGAACCTGATGCTCGGCATCGGCGTCGCGATAGGCGTCGAGCAAGGCGCCGACCAGTGCGCGCAGCCGGCTTTCGGGGTCGAGATCGGGCCGGTCGGCAGTCTCCACTGCCTCGATCAGCGCTTCGAGATGGTTGGAGATGATGTCGAAGAGCAGCGCTTCCTTGGAGACATAGTAGTGGTAGAGCAATGCCTTCGACACGCCGCATTCGGCGGCGAGCTGTGCCATTGAGGCACGGTCATAGCCGTCGCGCGCGAAGATCTGCGCCGCGCGGTGGAGCATGGCTCCACGTTTCTCGTCATAGTCCTTGGCGCGGCTGCGGGCCATTATTACCCTCCCC